>WBZL01005248.1_pt1 | contig 10794 bp, 9 predicted proteins | sample 5204291 | NCBI WGS metagenome assembly WBZL01 (sample SAMN12344345, study PRJNA552823) | activated sludge metagenome | biome: Activated sludge suspended growth; feature: Nitrification reactor; material: Wastewater; isolation source: activated sludge from nitrification reactor of wastewater treatment... | reverse complement strand
CCGCGTGGCTGCCCTACGCGCTGGTCGCGCCGCAGCTCGCGATCACGGTCGTCTTCTTCTTCTGGCCCGCCGCGCAGGCCTTCTGGTACTCGACCCAGCTCCAGGACGCGTTCGGACTCAACACCGAGTTCGTCGGCCTGCAGAACTTCAGGGACCTGTTCAGCGACGACCGCTACCTCGACTCGTTCCGGGTCACCGCGGTGTTCAGCGTGCTGGTCGCTGGCTTCGGACTCGCGATTTCGCTCCTGCTCGCGGCGATGGCGGACCGCGTCGTGCGCGGCTCGCTCGTCTACCGGACGCTGCTGATCTGGCCCTACGCGGTGGCGCCCGCGGTCGCGGGCGTCCTGTGGGCGTTCATGTTCGCGCCGTCGATCGGCATCTGCACCTACGTGCTGAAGAAGATGGGCATCGACTGGAACTGGGTGATCGAGGGCAACCAGGCGATGCTGCTGATCGTGATCGCGTCGGTGTGGAAGCAGATCAGCTACAACTTCCTGTTCTTCCTCGCCGGCCTCCAGTCGATTCCGCGCTCGCTGATCGAGGCGGCGGCCATCGACGGCGCGGGGCCGGCGCGCCGCTTCTGGACCGTCGTGTTCCCGCTCCTGTCGCCGACCACGTTCTTCCTGCTGGTGGTGAACATCATCTACGCGTTCTTCGACACCTTCGGCGTCATCGACGCGACCACGCAGGGCGGCCCGGCGGGCGCCACCAACACGCTGGTCTACAAGGTGTACTACGACGGCGTGAAGGCGGCCGACCTCGGCGGATCCTCGGCCCAGTCGGTCGTGCTGATCGCGATCGTGATGGCGCTCACGGTGTTCCAGTTCCGGTTCATCGAGAAGAAGGTCCAGTACTGAGCATGGTCGAGAACCGCCCCTGGGTCACGTTCCTGTCGCACGCGGTGCTGATCGCGGGGGTCGTCGTCGTCGCGTTCCCGCTCTACGTCACCTTCGTCGCGTCCACGCTGACGCTCGACCAGATCGTGCAGGTGCCGATGCCGCTCCTGCCGGGCGACCACCTGATCGAGAACTACTCGCAGGTGCTGACCGCGGGCTCGACCAAGGGGTCGTCCGCCGCGGTGTCGACGATGCTCATGAACAGCCTGATCATGGCGCTGACCATCGCGATCGGGAAGATCGCGATCTCGGTCATCGCGTCGTTCGCGATCGTCTACTTCCGCTTCCCGCTGCGGCACTTCTTCTTCTGGATGATCTTCGTCACGCTGATGCTGCCGGTCGAGGTTCGCATCATCCCGACCTTCAAGGTCGCCTCCGACCTGGGTCTGCTCGACACCTACGCGGGGCTCACGCTGCCGCTGATCGCCTCGGCCACCGCGACGTTCCTGTTCCGCCAGTTCTTCCTGACCATCCCCGAGGAACTCGCCGAGGCTGCCCGCATCGATGGCGCCGGACCGATAAGGTTCTTCCTCGACGTCGTGCTCCCGCTGTCGAAGACGATCATCGCCGCGCTGTTCGTGATCCAGTTCATCTACGGCTGGAACCAGTACCTGTGGCCGCTGCTCGTGACGAGCCAGGAGTCGATGTACACGACGGTCATCGGCATCCGCCGCATGATCGTCGGCGGCGACGCCGCCAACGAGTGGCAGCTCATCATGGCGACCGCGATGCTGGCGCTCCTGCCGCCCGCGGTGGTGGTGATCACGATGCAGCGCTGGTTCGTCAAGGGACTGGTGGAGACCGAGAAATAGCGATGGCCAAGGTCACGTTCCGCAACGTCAGGAAGAGCTACGGCAGCCTCGAGGTGATCCACGGCGTCGACGCCGAGGTCGCCGACGGCGAGTTCATCGTGATCGTCGGCCCGTCGGGCTGCGGCAAGTCGACGCTTCTGCGCATGGTGGCGGGGCTCGAGGTGATCACCTCGGGCGAGATCGCGATCGGCGACACGGTCGTCAACCGGCTGGAGCCCAAGGACCGCGACATCGCGATGGTGTTCCAGAACTACGCGCTCTACCCGCACATGAGCGTGTACGACAACATGGCCTACGGGCTGCGCATCCGCGGCAAGTCGAAGTCGGAGATCGACGCCGCGGTCCAGCGCGCGGCCGGCATCCTCGAGCTCGCGCCGCTCCTCGCGCGCAAGCCGCGCGAACTCTCCGGGGGCCAGCGCCAGCGCGTCGCGATGGGGCGCGCGATCGTCCGCGAGCCGAAGGTCTTCCTGTTCGACGAACCGCTGTCGAACCTCGACGCCAAGCTCCGGGTCCAGATGCGCTTCGAGATCCAGAAGCTGCACCGCAAGCTCGGCACCACGAGCCTCTACGTCACCCACGACCAGGTCGAGGCGATGACGCTCGCGCACCGGATGATCGTGATGAACGCCGGCCGTGCCGAGCAGGTCGGCTCGCCGATGGAGGTCTACGAGAATCCGGCCACGCGCTTCGTCGCGGGCTTCATCGGCTCCCCGTCGATGAACTTCCTCGCGGGGAAGGGCGCGGGCGCGGGCAAGGTCGCGCTCGGGCATGGCGGCATCGTGCGCTTCGCGGAGGGACAGGTCGAGACCGGCCGCGAGGTCGTCGTCGGCATCCGGCCGGAGCACCTCGAGGTGGTCGATCCGGCCAACGCGTTCTTCGCGGGCACGGTCGAACTGATCGAACAGCTCGGCGCCGACACGCTGATCCACGTTGCCCACGGCGCCGATGCCGCCGTCGTGCGGCGTCCGCACGGGGACTCGCTCGAGACGGGCGCCGAACTCCACGTCGCCGCGGATCCGTCGCGCGTCTACCTGTTCGACCCGCAGTCCGGCGCGCGCATCCGCTGAGAATGCCGGTGAGCTCGCTCGCGCCCTGGCCGTATCCGAAACGCTGCGCGCACCGCGGCGCCGGCAAGCTCGCGCCGGAGAACACGCTCGCCGCGCTGCGGCTCGGTCACGCGCACGGCTACCGGATGGCGGAGATCGACGCGAAGCTCTCCGCCGACGGGGTCGCGTTCCTGCTGCACGACGCGACGCTCGACCGCACCACCAGCGGCAGCGGACGGGCGGACGCGCTCCCCTGGCGCGAACTCTCCCGGCTCGACGCCGGCGGATGGCATTCTCCGCCCTACGCGGGCGAGGCGGTGCCGACGCTCGCGGCGGTCGCGCGCTGGTGCCGCGCCAACGGCGTCGCGCTCAACATCGAGATCAAGCCGACGCCGGGTCGCGAGCGCGAGACCGGCGCCGCGATCGCGATCGACGCGGCCACGCTGTGGAAGGGCGCCGACGTCCCGCCGCTCCTGTCGTCGTTTTCGGCGACCGCGCTCGAGGCCGCGCTGGAGACCGTGCCCGCTTTGCCGCGCGCCTGGCTCACCGAGACGCTGCCGCCCGACTGGCGCGAACGCTGCAAGGCGCTCGGCTGCGTGGCCCTCGACGCGAAGCACACGCTGCTCCGGGCCGAAGTCGTGCGGGACGCGCACGCCGCGGGACTGCGGGTCGCGACATGGACGGTCAACGACGCCGATCGCGTCGCGGAACTGTCGTCGTGGGGCGTCGATACCGTCATCACCGACGCCGTCGACGTGATCACCTGAACACCGGCACCAACGTTCGCACTGCGCACGGTCTTTCGTACCCGGGAAAATCGACGGGCTTCGCCCGCGATTTTCCTCTCGCCGCCTTCCGCGTCAGGCAGCCCGCGTCGTGATTTTTCCAAGGAGTGCGGCCGGCAGGCTTCGCACTCCTTCTGACCTGTCTACGGAGATCAGGCGGCTGCGATCCGCGGCCGCCGGATCTCCTTCTCGTCGATCGGGAGGTTCAGGAGCCCGGCGACGATTCCGAGCGCGATCGAGATCATCCACACGACGTCGTAGCTCCCGGTGCGGTCGTAGAAGTAACCGCCCAGCCACGCGCCGAGGAAGCTGCCGATCTGGTGGCTGAAGAACGTGACGCCCGACAGCATCGCGAGATAGCGCACGCCGAAGACCCCGGCGATGATGCCGTTGGTCGGCGGCACGGTCGACAGCCACAGGACGCCCAGCAGCACCGCGAAGCCGTAGATCGTCGCGAGCGACAGCGGCAGCCACAGGAACAGCGCGATCACCACCGCGCGCCCGAAGTAGATGCCCGACAGGATCCAGCGCTTGGGCATCCGCCCGCCGAGCCAGCCCGCGGTCCAGGTCCCGACGATGTTGAACAGGCCGACCAGCGCGAGCGCGATCACCGCGACGTGGGGCGCGAAGCCCTTGTCGGCGAGATAGGCCGGCAGGTGCACGCCGACGAACACGACCTGGAAGCCGCACACGAAGAAGCCGGCGGTCAGGAGCACGTAGCCGCGGTGGCCGACCGCCTCGCGGATCGCCTCGCCCGCGGACTGCTTGTGGGCCTGCGCCGCGTGCGCGGAGTGCCGTTCGACCACGCCGAGCGCGAGCGGGATCATCGCGAGTCCGATCACCGACATTGCGATCAACGCACCGCTCCAGCCCAGCCAGGTGATCAGGCCCTGGGTGGCCGGCAGCATCGCGAACTGGCCGAACGATCCGGCCGCTGCGCCGATGCCCATGGCCATGCTGCGCTTCTCGGGCGGGTAGCTGCGGCCGATCACGCCCAGGATCACCGAGAACGACACGCCCGAGAGCCCCAGCCCGATCAGCACGCCGCTCGACAGCACGAACGACCACTGCGTCGCCGGATGGGCCATCAGCGCCAGGCCGGCGACGTAGATGAGCCCCCCCCCGGCGGCGACACGGCCCGTGCCGTACTTGTCGGCCAGCATCCCCGCGAACGGCTGCGAGGCGCCCCACACGAGGTTCTGCACCGCCATCGCGAACGCGAAGGTCTCGCGGCCCCAGTGGAGATCGGAGGACATCGGCTGCAGGAACAGGCCGAACCCGTGCCGCAGGCCGAAGCCGAGCGAGAGGATGAGTCCGCCGCAGACGAGCACGACGGCGGGCGTGCGCCAGTCGGCGCGGGGAGAGGCGTTCACGGGCGGGTCCTGGTTGCGGGACGCGCGCCGGCGTCCGGGTGGAGGGATTCGAGGTCGTGCAGGGCCGCGAGGAAGGCGTCGAGGCGCTCCCGGCCGAGACGCCTCGCCACCGCCGCCTGCGCGCGCTTCCAACCGGCGGCGGCCGCGTCGAGCGCCGCAACCCCCTCGCGCGTGAGCGCCACCTCGCGCGTGCGGGCGTCGCGTCCGGCCGTCACGCGCACGAAGCCGCGCTCGACCAGCGGGTCGAGCGCGCGCGAGAGCGCGGTGCGGTCGAGGAGGTGGGTGCGGGCGATCGCGCCCGCCTTCGCGGTGCCCTCGCGCGCGATCGTGCGCATGAGCGAGTACTGGGTCACGCGCAGGCCGGCCGGCGCGAGCGCGTCGTCGTAGAACTGGGTGAGCGCGCGCGAGGTGCGGCGCAGGCGCCCGCAGGCGCAGGGGCCCGCAGCGCCCGGGGAGCCGGCCTTCGCGGTCATGGCGTCGGAATCAAAAGGCGTGTATGCACGGAAATGCGAGTATACGCACGCATCGGGCAGAACGCAACGCGCGGGATGCGGCCGGACGTGATCGCCGCCTGCGGTGGAGCTATGGGTGATGGGCGATAGGCGATAGGCGACGGGCGACGGGCGACGGGAGGGCGCGGGTTTCCTATCGCCCATCACCCATCGCCCATCACCTGTCGCCTGCTCCGACCTCCCCGCGCGCGATGGACCGCATCAGGCCCAGCCCTTGCTGCGGCCGATCGCTTTTTCCCAGTCGCCGACGAGCGCCTCCACGCGCGAGCGCGGCATCGACGGCTCGAAGATCCGGTCGACCTGCCAGTTGGCGGCAACTTCCCGCGCGTCGTTCCAGAACCCGACCGCGAGTCCGGCGAGATAGGCGGCGCCAAGCGCCGTCGTTTCGAGCACCTTCGGGCGCACTACCGTGGTGCCGAGCACGTCGGCCTGGAGCTGCATCAGCAGGTCGTTCGCCGCGGCGCCGCCGTCGACGCGCAGGCCCGCGAGCGCGATTCGTGCGTCCTTCTGCATCGCGACGAGCACGTCGCGGCTCTGCAGCGCGATCGACTCCAGCGCCGCGCGCGCGAGGTGGCCGCCCGACGCGCCGCGCGTGAGCCCGAAGATCGCCCCGCGCGCATAGGCGTCCCAGTGCGGGGCGCCGAGCCCGGCGAACGCCGGGACGAACACGACGCCGCCGTTGTCCGGCACCGACTCGGCGAGCGCCTGCACGTCGCGCGCGTGGCGGATGAGCTTCAGCCCGTCGCGCAGCCACTGGACGACCGCGCCGCCGATGAACACCGATCCTTCGAGGGCGTACTCGGTCGTGCCGCCGCGCTTCCATGCGACGGTCGTGAGCAGGCGGTTCGACGACTCGACCGCGTTCGCGCCGGTGTTCATCAGCAGGAAGCAGCCGGTGCCATAGGTGTTCTTGGCGAGCCCCGGTGCGTGGCAGGCCTGGCCGAAGAGGGCCGCCTGCTGGTCTCCCGCGAGGCCTGCGATCGGGATCTCCACGCCGCCGACCGTCGTACTTCCGCACACGCCCGATGACGGCACGATCGCCGGCAGCACCTCGCGCGGCACGTCGAGCAGCGCGCAGAGTTGGTCGTCCCAGTCGCCGCGGTGGATGTCGTAGAGGAGCGTGCGGCTCGCGTTCGACGGGTCGGTCGCGTGCACGCGGCCGCCGGTGAGATTCCAGACGAGCCAGCTGTCGACGGTGCCGAACGCGAGTTCGCCGCGCCGCGCGCGCTCGCGCGCGCCGGGCACGTGGTCGAGCAGCCACCTGAGCTTGGTGCCCGAGAAGTAGGCGTCGAGCACGAGCCCGGTCTTCGCGGCGAACGTGGCCTCGTGGCCCGCTTCGCGCAGCGCATCGCAGTCCGGCGCGGTGCGCCGGTCCTGCCACACGATCGCGTTCGCGACAGGACGGCCCGTGGCGCGCTCCCACAGCACGGTCGTCTCGCGCTGGTTGGTGATGCCGATCGCCGCGATCTCGCCCGGGGCGACGCCGGCCTTCGCGAGCGCTTCGTGCAGGACGCCCGACTGCGTGGCCCAGATCTCGGTCGCGTCGTGCTCGACCCAGCCGGCTTGCGGGTAGATCTGCCGGAACTCGCGCTGCGCGACCGCGTGCACTCCGCCGGCCCGGTCGAACACGATCGCGCGAGAACTCGTGGTGCCCTGGTCCAGGGCGAGTACGCAGGACATGGAAACCTCCGGTTGCGGCGCCCGCGCGTGGCGTCGTAAAATCCGACTCTCGTGCCCTATTGTAGTGCGCCGCCGGAGACAGCCGGCGTGCACGACGATGCGCGCCGCGTCGATCCGGGCCGGTTCCCGTACACAGCGTCGGTTGCATCGAAGGTGCGATGAACGCCTTGCTGCGGTTGCGGGCGTGTCCACGACGGGAATCGCGGCAAGCGCCACGGAGCGTCCAGGTGAAGATCCACGAATACCAGGGCAAGGAAATCTTCCGGCGGTTCGGCCTCGCCGTGCCGCGCGGGTCGCCGGCGTTCAGTGTCGACGAGGCGGTGCGCGTGGCGAAGGCGCTGCCCGGACCGGTCTGGGTGGTCAAGGCGCAGATCCACGCCGGCGGTCGGGGCAAGGGCGGCGGCGTGAAGCTCGCGCGTTCGCTCGACGAGGTGCGCGCGCTCGCCGGACAGATCCTCGGAATGCAGTTGAAGACCCACCAGACCGGGCCGGAAGGCCAGAAGGTGCGGCGTCTGCTGATCGAGGAGGGCGCCGACATCGCGAAGGAACTCTACGTCGGCATGGTCGTCGACCGGACCACGCAGCGCGTCGCGCTGATGGCGAGTTCCGAGGGCGGCATGGACATCGAGGAGGTCGCGGCGAAGACGCCGGAGAAGATCCACAAGGTCTTCGTCGACCCGAAGGCCGGGCTCACCGACCGCGAGGCCGATGACGTCGCGCGGAAGATCGGGATTCCCGCCGCGAGCGTTCCCGCCGCGCGCGCGATGCTCAAGGGTCTCTACAAGGTGTTCGACGAGACCGACGCGTCGCTCGCCGAGATCAACCCGATGATCCTCACCGGGGACGGCCGCGTCGTCGCGCTCGACGCCAAGCTCAACTTCGACGCCAACGCGCTCTTCCGCCATCCCGACATCGTCGAGATGCGCGACCTCGAGGAGGAGGATCCCGCCGAGGTCGAGGCGTCGAAATTCGATCTCTCGTACATCTCGCTCGACGGCGACATCGGCTGCCTCGTCAACGGCGCGGGCCTCGCGATGGCGACGATGGACACGATCAAGCTCTACGGCGGCGAGCCGGCGAACTTCCTCGACGTCGGCGGTGGCGCCACCGCCGAGAAGGTGACCGAGGCGTTCAAGATCATGCTCACCAATCCGCACCTGAAGGCGATCCTGGTCAACATCTTCGGCGGCATCATGAAGTGCGACACCATCGCCGAGGGCGTGGTCGCCGCGTCGAAGGCGGTGTCGCTCAAGGTGCCGCTCGTGGTGCGCATGAAGGGCACCAACGAGGAAATCGGCCGGAAGATCCTCGCCGACTCGGGCCTGCCGATCATCTCGGCGTCGAACATGGCCGAGGCCGCCGAGAAGGTCGTCGCGGCGGCGAGGGGGAAGTAGCCATGTCGATCCTGGTGAACCGCGACACCAAGGTGATCACGCAGGGGATCACCGGCAAGACCGGCGCCTTCCACACGAAGATGTGCCGCGACTACGCCAACGGCCGCGCGTGCTTCGTGGCCGGCGTCAATCCGAAGAAGGCCGGCGAGGACTTCGAGGGCGTCCCGATCTACGCGACGGTGAAGGACGCGAAAGCCGCGACAGGCGCGACCGCGAGCGTGATCTACGTGCCGCCGCCTTTCGCGGCCGCCGCGATCGACGAGGCGGTCGACGCGGGGCTGGACCTCGTGGTCTGCATCACCGAGGGCATCCCGGTGCGCGACATGATCCGCACGCGCGACCGGATGAAGGGGAGCCGCACGCTGCTCCTCGGCCCCAACTGCCCGGGCGTGATCACGCCCGACGAGTTGAAGATCGGCATCATGCCCGGCCACATCCACCGCAAGGGCCGCATCGGCGTCGTCTCGCGCTCGGGGACGCTCACCTATGAAGCGGTCGGCCAGTTGACCGAACTGGGGCTGGGCCAGTCGTCCGCGGTCGGCATCGGCGGCGACCCGGTCAACGGGTTGAAGCACATCGACATCCTTCGGCTGTTCAACGACGACCCGGAAACCGACGCGGTCGTGATGATCGGCGAGATCGGCGGCAGCGACGAGGAGACCGCCGCGCAGTGGGCGAAGGCGAACATGAAGAAGCCGGTCGTCGGATTCATCGCGGGCGTCACCGCGCCGCCGGGCAAGCGCATGGGTCACGCGGGAGCGATCATCTCCGGCGGCAAGGGCACGGCGCAGGAGAAGCTCGCGGTGATGGAAGCCTGCGGCATCAAGGTCACCAGGAACCCCGCGGAGATGGGGAAGCTCCTGAAGTCGGTGCTGTAGGACGCGGGGCCGCGCAAGGGGCGCCGGAGGAGAATCGCTCTTGGAGTTCGGGTCGCCCCAGTTCTGGCTGGCGGGCGTCGAGATCGTCGTGATCAACATCCTGTTGTCGGGAGACAACGCGGTGGTGATCGCGCTCGCCTGCCGCAACCTGCCCGAGCGGCAGCGCAAGTGGGGAGTGATCTGGGGTGCGGCCGGAGCCGTGGCGCTTCGGATCGTGCTCACCTTCTTCGCCGTCGCGCTGCTCGACCTGCCGTGGCTCAAGATCGTCGGCGGACTCCTGCTCGTGTGGATCGGCATCAAGCTGATCGCCGAGGACGACAGCGGCGGGCACGGCGAGGTCGAGGCGAGCCAGCGCCTGATGGGGGCGGTGCGCACCGTGATCGTCGCCGACCTGGTGATGAGCCTCGACAACGTGATCGGCGTTGCCGCGGCGGCGAAGGGCAGCCTGTTCCTGCTGGTGTTTGGTCTGCTGATCTCGATTCCGCTGGTGGTCGCGGGGAGCCAGCTCATCCTGAAGGCGATCGAGCGCTACCCGGCCCTCGTGATCGCGGGCGGCGGCCTGCTGGGCTACGTGGCCGGCGAGATGGCGGTCTCCGACACGGCGGTCGAGGGCTGGATCAGCGCCCACGCGCACTGGCTCGACTGGGCGCTCCCGATCGCGTGCATCGCGCTGGTGGTCGGCGCGGCCCACCTCCTGAAGCTCCGCCGGGGGGAACCCCCGGATCCGGCGCCGGGCTAGCTCCGGGCGCGCCGGCGTCGCACCGCAACCGGGCGCCAAGCGGGCCGACCTGCGGCAGCCCCGAAAACTCGCCTCCGGCCTCGCGGTCTTTTACACTCGCTTCCCGTGCCCGCCTGCCGCCACCCCCGTCGCGTTCGTCCGGGCTCCGCGCCCCCGCCAGCGTGCCCCCGCGTCCGATGACCGACCGCGTCGACCTCGACGTCGCCTCCCTGTCGCACCCGGGGATGGTTCGCTCGCACAACGAAGACGCGGTCTTCGTCGATCCGGGCGCCGGCATCGCGGTCCTCGCCGACGGCATGGGCGGCTACAACGCGGGCGAGGTGGCGAGCGGCATCGCGGTGAACGTGGTGTCGGGCGGCATGCTGCCCGAACTCGCCTCGGGCCGCGAACTCTCGAAGGTCGATTCGCAGAGCGGGCTATCGCACGCTGCGCTACTCCTGCAACAGCAGATCGCCGCGGCGAACAAGGGCATCTACGACGCCGCGCAGGCGCGGCCCGAGTGCGCCGGCATGGGCACGACGATCGTCGCCGCGGTGTTCTTCGCCAATCGCGTGTCGATCGGCCACATCGGCGACTCGCGCTGCTACCGGCTGCGCGGCGAGAAGTTCGAGCAGCTGACCCACGACCACTCGCTCCTGCAGGAGCAGATCGACAGCGGCGTGCTGACGCCCGAGCAGGC
>WBZL01005247.1_pt1 | contig 10795 bp, 10 predicted proteins | sample 5204291 | NCBI WGS metagenome assembly WBZL01 (sample SAMN12344345, study PRJNA552823) | activated sludge metagenome | biome: Activated sludge suspended growth; feature: Nitrification reactor; material: Wastewater; isolation source: activated sludge from nitrification reactor of wastewater... | reverse complement strand
GCCGCGACGAGGCCGGCGAGCCCCGCGAGCGCCACGCCGAGCGCACGAGCCCGGCGCGTCATGGCGCTACCCCCTGCCCCGGGGCGGGGCGCAGCGCCGCGCCCTCGTCGAGCCCGGCCTGCACCACGCAGCGGTGCGGATCGCAGGGCCCGAGCTCCACGTCGACGGCGGGGCCCTCGAGCGGCCAGGCGCGCGCCGGCTCGGTGCTGGTGTCGAGGGCGGCGCGCGGGACCAGCAGCGCGTCGTCGTGGCGGGCCACCAGCACGTCGGCCTGCACCGAGAGCCCGGGCCGCAGGTCGTGCAGGTCACCGCCCTCGAGCCGCAGCACCACCGCGAAGAAGCGCCGCGCCGACTGGTGCTCGGGCTCGCGGGCCACGGGGCTCACGGTGAGCACCTCGGCCGGCAAGGGGCGGTCGGGCCACGCGTCGACGATGCAGCGCGCGCTCATGCCGGGGCGCACCCGGCCGTCGTCGACGTCGCTCTGCACGGCCCGCACGACCAGGGAGGCGAGGTCGGGGAGCTTGGCCACCGTGAGCCCGGGCCACACCGTGTCGCCCACCTGCAGCTTGCGGCCCTCCCACGGGTGGGTGCCCACCATCACCACGCCGTCGCGCGGGGCGGTGAGCGCGAGCGCGTCGACCTCGTTGCGCGCGCTCTCGAGCTTGCGGCGCGCCTTGGCCAGCGCGATGCGCTTGACCTCCTCGTCGAGGCGCGCGCCAGCCTGCGCCGCGCGCAGCTCGTCCTCGGCGGTGGCGAGCGCCGTAGTGGCCGTGTGCACGGCGAGCTGGAAGCGCTGGTGCTCGCGGCGCGAGACGAGCCCGGGGGCCACGTCGGCGTCGAGGCGCGCCTTGGCCAGCGCGATGCGCTGGGTGGTGACCTCGAAGCGCTTGTCCTCGATGGTCACCGCCGACGTGGCCTGCTGCCCGTCGAGATCGGTGGCGGCCTGGATGACCGACAGCTCGAGGTCGCTGATGGTCTCGAGCACCGCGGTGTTGTCGAGCTCGACCACCTTCTGCCCCTGGCGCACGAGCGCGCCGTCCTCGGCCAGCCAGCGGATGGCCACGCCCCAGCCCTCGGTGCGGGGGGCCACGAGCTCCTCGGAGCGATCGGCCTCGAGCTCGCCGGTGAGCACCAGCCGCTCCTCGAGCGCACCGCGCACGACCTCGAGCGTGCCGCCTGGGCCCGCCGGATCGCGGGTACCCATGGACGGGTCGCACGCGACGAGCCCGGCGAGCGCCACGAGCCAGCCTCGTGAGCGCCTACCCATCCACCTCCTCGACGGCGGCCGAGGCCGCCCCCACCTCGCGCCCCGGGCCATCGCCCACGACCCGGCCGTCGGCCAGGCGAATGGCCCGCGGGCACTGCCGGGCCAGCGAGGGCTCGTGGGTAACGATGACGATGGTGTTGCCCGCCGCATGCAGCTCGTACACGAGCGCCATGATCTCGCGCTCGGTGGTGGAGTCGAGGTTGCCGGTGGGCTCGTCGGCGAGCAAGAGCGAGGGTGCGCCCACGAGCGCCCTCGCGATGGCCACCCGCTGCCGCTCGCCGCCCGACATCTGGCTCGGGCGGTGATCCATGCGGTGCGACAGGCCCACGCGCTCGAGCGCGGCCGTGGCCAGCGCCCGCCGCTGCGAGCGCGACACGCCGCGATACACGAGCGGTAGCTCCACGTTCTTGCGGGCCGACACGCGGTGCAGGAGCTGGAAGCTCTGGAACACGAAGCCGATGTGCTGGTTGCGGACGCCCGAGAGCGCGTCGTCGGACAGGCCCTGCACGTCACGGCCGTCGAGCCGGTAGAGCCCCCGGGTGGGCCGATCGAGGCAGCCCAGGAGGCTCATGAGCGTGGACTTGCCCGAGCCCGACTTGCCCACGATGGCGACGAGCTCCCCGGGCTGCACGGCGAAGCTCACCCCGCGCAGGGCCGCGACCGTCTGCGCGCCCATTCGATACTCGCGGTGGACGTCGACGAGCTCGATGATGGGCCCGGTGCTCATGCGGCGAGAGTGGGGGTAGCAGAACCGCTCCGCATGCGCGATGCGAGCGAGCACGACGGCGGGCGGCCGTACCTCGAGCGGGTCGCGAGCCACGACGGGCGGCGTCACGAGGGGTTTGTGGGCCCACGCATGCCTCGGGTTTCGCCGCGATCGCAGGGCTGCGGCACATTTGCGCAGGATCCGCGGCAAGGAGGTCCAACCGCCGGACGGCGACATCGTGGACGTGCCCGAAACGTGGATCCCACCGGGCGGAACGCCCCTCCCGATCCCCCTCGACACCCGCGCTCCGACCGCGTAGCGTCCGCCTACGTTCGCGACTGCCGTTCACGGTCGCGCGTGGAAGATACCGATGCTCCAGCGACGCCTCTCCGTCCTTCCCCTCGCGCTGGCCTTGATCGCCCCGGCCTGCGGGCCCAAGAACCAGCCGCCCCCCAAGCCGCCGACGGTCGAGCCCGAGAAGACCCCCGTGGCCCCCATCCCCGCGGGCTACTTCACGCTCACGCCGCAGCTCATCGTGGCCGACGTCGAGGCCGCCATCGACTTCTACACCAAGGTGTTCGGCGCGCAGACGACGTATTCCATCGCGGGTGCCGACGGCAAGGCCATGCACGCCGAGCTCGTCATCGGCGACAGCAAGCTGATGGTGGGCCTCGAGAACGAGGCGCAGGGCGCCAAGTCGCCGCTCACGCTGGGGGGCACCCCCGCCACGCTCACGCTGTTCGTCGAGGACGCCAACGCGATGTTCGCCACCGCGATCGGGGCCGGCGCCAAGGAGTCGATGCCCCTCGAGGAGCAGTTCTGGGGCGACCTCTACGGCGTGCTCATCGATCCGTCGGGGCACCGCTGGGCCATCGCCCAGCACGTGGAGGACCTCACCCCCGAGCAGATGCAGCAGCGGGCCGAGATCGCCAACCAACCCAAGAAGAAGAGCAAGAAGAAGCCCAAGAAGGGCACGCCGCCGCCGTGGAAGGCCATCGCGGGCACGCCGGCCACCGACGCCACGCCGGCCGAGTACCACAGCATCACGATCGCGCTCACCACGAGCGACGCGAACGCGGCGATCGCCTTCTACAAGGCGGCGTTCGGGGCCACCGACAAGTCGCTCATGCCCACGCCCGACGGCAAGGTGATGCACGCCGAGCTCACGTTCGGCGACACCGTGCTCATGCTCAGCGACGAGTTCCCCGACATGGGCGGCACCTCGGCCACCACGCTCGGCGGCTCGCCGGTCACCGTGCACATGTACACCACCGACGTCGACGCCACGTTCGCGCAGGCGACCGGCGCGGGCGGCAAGGAGACCATGGCGGTGGCGGTGCAGCCCTGGGGCGACCGCTACGGCATGCTGGTCGATCCGGTCGGCTTCGCGTGGGGCCTGGCCACGCACGTGGAGGACGTGCCCCCCGAGGAGATCCAAAAGCGCATGGGCGCCGCGGCGCCCGCGGCCGCACCCGCCGACGCGGGCGGCGACCCGGCGGCCGACGCCGCCGCCACCCCGCCCGCCGCCACCCCGTAGCCGGTCGCGCCGCCACGCGGTGCCGAAGGCCGATCGGGCGCACGCCCGGTCGGCCTTTCGTCGTGGCGGCGTCAGGGCTCGGTCGCCTGGCGCCGCGCGGAATCGACGGGTGCGATCGCCGAGAGCACGGGCTCGTCGCGATGCCGACGTGAGGGCTCCGCGCCCATGGGCACGCGCACGGTCACCGCCGGCTCGAGCGCGGGGGTAGGCTCGGGTCGCGAGAGCCCTCCGAGCACGACCCCGCTCACCACCCCCACGGCCAGCAGCACCGCCGTGACCGTGGCGCCCAGGCTCACGCGTCGCTGCGACGCGAGCTGCAGCTCGAGCAGCGTGGGCTGGGCGAGGTACATGCGCGACGGCCGAGGCTTGCGGCGCCCGCCCGCGCGACCGGTCAGCCGCTCGATCTCGGCCACCACGCGCGAGGGGGTGTCGAGCGCGAGCACGTGGAAGTCGTCGCGGCCCTGGGCCAGGCGCTCGGCGAGCCCGGGCTCGATCGCGTCGACGCACAGCACCCGCATCGAGGGCGAGCCCGGCGGCACGTGACGCACCCAGCGACGCGCCCGGTGGCCGAGCGCCAGGGTCACCCGCAGCCCGCGGGCGCGCAGCGCATCCTCCACGCAGCGCGCCTTGGGGCCGAGCGACTCGGGGCAGAGCAGGAAGACCCGGGGCGGCTCCGTCGAGCGCGGGGCCCTGGGGGACGGGGAGGGCTCTTGGTTGGGGCGCAGCACCGCAGGCCCGTGGTGGCACACCCGAGCACACCCACCAAGGAATCGGCGCAATCGTGGAGGGGCGAGGGGCCCCGGGCGCTCGTTCGGTGTGCGCCCTCGCCTTTGCGGCGCCGCGGGGCGCGACGTGGGCGGCGACTTGGTCTATAGACCGCACCACGCGAGCGCCCGCCATGGAGCTGCCCACCGCCCACGGCCCCCTGCAGGCCCCCTGCTACATCCCCGACGCCACGCGGGGCTTCGTGCGCTCGATCGACGCGAGCGACCTCGAGGCGGTGGGCATCCCGGCGCTGATGATCAACGCCTACCACCTGATGACGCGACCGGGCGTGCGCGTGGTGCAGCGGCTGGGTGGGCTGCACGCGTTCTCGGGCTGGCCGGGGCCCATCGTCACCGACTCGGGCGGGTTCCAGGTGTTCTCGCTCATCCGCCAGAACCCCAAGCACGGGCAGATCCGCGACCACGAGATCGTGTTCCGCCCGCCCGACGGCAAGGACAAGCTCATCCTCACCCCCGAGAAGGTGGTGCAGGCGCAGCTGCGGCTCGGGGCCGACGTGCTCGTGGCGCTCGACGATTGCACCGGGCCCGAGGCCCCCGCCGACGAGCAGCGCCGCGCGGTCGATCGCACGGTCGCGTGGGCCCGCCGCGCGCGGCTCGAGCTCGAGCGCCAGCTCGAGCAGCGCCGCGTCGAGGGCCCGCCGCCCATCCTCGTGGCCCCCATCCAGGGGGGCAACGACGCGGCGCTGCGCCGCGAGTGCGCGCAGGCGCTGATCGACGCGGGCATGACCGCGTTCGGCTTCGGCGGCTGGCCGCTCGACGAGGGCGGCGCGCTCCAGCTCGAGATGTTCGCCGTGCTGCACGCGCTCCTGCCCCCGCAGGCGCCCCTGTTCGCGCTGGGCGTGGGCAAGCCCGAGCACCTCGCCGCCATCACGGCGCTCGGCCGCCCCGCGGTGTTCGACAGCAGCCTGCCCACCCGCGACGCCCGGCACCACCGCCTCTACCGCCTGCGGCAGGCCCCCGAGGCCGCCCCCGTGGTCGCGAGCACCGGCTTCTACGAGCGCCTCTACGTGCTCGACAAGCAGCACGCGCTCGCCGACGAGCCGATCTCGCCGCACTGCGACGCGCTGTGCTGTCGCCGCTACGGCCTCGGCTTCCTGCACCACCTGTTCAAGTGCGACGACCCGCTCGCGTACCGCCTGGCCACGCTGCACAACCTGCGGTTCTACACGCAGCTCGTGGCCCGGCTGCGGGCCCATGGCGCGGTCGCGGCCGGCGGCTGACGCTCGCACGACCCCGGCGTATCCTCGCGCCATGACCGAGCCCACCCGCGAGGGCGGATGCCTGTGCGGCGCCGTTCGCTTCGAGATCACCCTGCCCAGCAAGTGGTGCGCCCACTGTCATTGCAGCATGTGTCGGCGAGCCCACGGTGCCGGCATCGTCACGTGGGTCGGGATGCAGGAGGATCGCGTCCGCATCGTGCAGGGGCAGGAGCACCTGGTGCGCTACGCCTCGTCGCCGCAGGCGTGGCGCGGCTTCTGCGGCCGCTGCGGAAGCACCATGCTGTTCGCGAGCGAGCGCTGGCCGGGCGAGGTGCACGTGGCGCTCGCCTGCCTCGACGGCGAGCTCGACCGCGCCCCCATGGCCCACGTCTACTACGACGTGCGGGTCCCCTGGCTCGACGTCGTCGATCACTTGGTCAAGCTGGGCGGCGAGTCGGGCACCCAGCCCCTGCCCGCGTCGGGCGGGCCCGACCGCGGTTGATCCACGTCACACGCACGGTGACGTGACGGTGCCAATCGCATGGGCCCCACGCCAGCGCCCGCGGGAGTGGGTACCCTCCGCGACCAGATCATGAACGCCTCCGACGACTCGTCGATTGCGCACAATCCGCACTCTCAGGACCGCACGGCCGTGCTGCCCGGAGTGAGCGGCTTCGCCCTCTACGTCCCCTCGCCCCGCGTCTCGCTCGACCAGTGGTGCCACTGGACCGGCTCGCCGGTCGACAAGGTGCAGGCCGTGGTGGGCCGCAGCTTCCGCATGTGCTCGCCGGCCGAGAACGTCTACACCATGGCCGCCGCCGCGGCGCTGCGCCTCATCGACGCCTACGACGTCGACCCCCGCCGGATCGGCATGCTGGTGCTCGGCACCGAGTCGAGCACCGACAACGCCGCCGGCGCGGTGATCATCAAGGGCATGCTCGACCGAGCGCTCCGCGAGCAGGGCCGCCCGCCGCTGTCGCGCGCGTGCGAGGTGCCCGAGATCAAGCACGCCTGCCTGGGCGGCATGTACGGGCTCAAGGGCGCGCTGCGCTACGCGGCCTGCGACGCGGGCGATCGCGTGGCGATCGTCATCGCGGGCGACGTGGCCGAGTATGCCCGCGGCACGAGCGGCGAGCAGACCCAGGGTGCGGGCGCGGTGGCCATGCTCGTCGAGCGCGACCCCAGGCTGTTCTCGGTCGATCTCTCGCGCACCGGCAGCGCCTCGTCCTACCGCGGCGCCGACTTCCGCAAGCCCATGGCGCGCCACTTCATGGCCGAGTACGACGCGGGCACCCACCGGCTGCACGACTTCCCCGTGTTCAACGGCAAGTACTCCACGCTCTGCTACATCGACGAGATCATCCGCGCCATCGACGACATGCTGTGGCGCACCGGCCTGCCGCCCGAGCAATTCTACGCCGACGTGGCCGCGGTGCTCCTGCACCGGCCCTACCACCACCTGCCCATCCAGGCCATGGCGCACGCGCTGGTGTGGAACCTGGCCCGCTCCGAGGCCCACGCCGCGCGCTTCGAGGGCCTGTGCCGCGAGGCCGGCGTCGACCCGGGCACCGCGCGCGCCCAGATCCGCACCGAGGTGAGCCTGTTCGACGAGGTGGAGGCGCAGGGCCCCAACGCCGACCCCTACCGCGACGCGCAGGTGGTGGCCAAGCACTTCGCCAAGAGCCCCGAGTTCGAGCGCTTCGTGGCCGAGCACATGAGCCTCGGCACCGAGCGGGTCAAGGCGCTCGGCAACCTCTACACCGGCTCGCTGCCCGCGTGGCTCGCCGCTGCGTTCGTCGACGCCCACGAGGGCCAGCTGCCCCTCGAGGGCCTGCGCATGCTCGCGGTCGGCTACGGCAGCGGCGACGCGGCCGAGGCGTGGCCGCTGCGCGTGTGCCCCGGCTGGGAGCGCGCCGCCGCCAAGATCGGCTGGGACGACGCGCTCGACGGCGCGGTCGACCTCGACCGCGAGACCTACGAGGCCCTCCACGACGGCCGCCCCCTGCCCCGCCCCCTGCCCCGCCCCTGGGGCTTCTCGATCGCCGACGTGGGCCGCAAGAACGCCCCGCAGTGGCAGGACGTGGGCATCGAGTCGTACCGCTTCGCGGGGTGACCGGCCGCGCGGCGCGAGCTCTCGCGCTCACACCCTCCCGCCGCGCGGCGGCCCGAGCGGAGGCTCGGGGTCGGGCTCGTCGCCTTCGTCGTCCTCGTCGTCCCGTCCCTGCCCGAGCCCCTCCACCACCAGCACGTACTCGCCCTTGGCGCCCTCGGCCTCGAGGCGGGCCGCGAGCTGCGAGAGCGTGCCGCGGTGCACGGCCTCGAACTTCTTGGTGAGGTCGTTGCACAGCGCCGCGCTGCGATCGCCGTAGACCTCGAGCGCGTCGCGGACGAGCGCGAGCACGCGGTAGGGGCTCTCGTAGAACACGAGCGTGTGGGGCGACGCGACGTCGACCGCGAGGAAGCGCCGGCGCTTGCCGGGCTTGCGCGGCGGGAAGCCGCGGAAGGTGAACGCGTGCAGCGGCAGCCCCGACAGCACCACCGCCATCACGAACGCGGCAGGGCCGGGCACCATGGTGACCGGCAGGCCCTCCTCGTGGCAGCGGCGCACGAGCGAGAAGCCGGGGTCGGCGATGCCGGGCGTGCCCGCGTCGCTCACCAGCGCCACGCTCCGCCCCTCGCGCAGCATGCCGATGATCTTGCCCACCACGCGGCCCTCGTTGTGCTCGTGGAACGGCATCTGCCGCGCCTTGATCTCGTGGCGCGCCAGCAGCTTGGCGGTGTGGCGCGTGTCCTCGCTGGCCACCACGTCCACCGTGCGCAGCACCGCGAGCGCCCGCAGCGAGACGTCCTCGAGGTTGCCGATGGGGGTGGCGACGATGTAGAGCACCGGCCGGCGAGCATTGGCCACGGTGGCGCGCTTGGCAAGCCTCGCGTGCGGGCCCGCGTCAGCCGGCGCCCGTCTCGAGACAGAACACCACCTCGTGCTCGAACACGAGCGCGTGCATCGGCCAGCCGCGGCCCTCGACGAGCCGCGCCATCATGTCGTGGTAGCGCTCCACCAGCCGCCGCCCGCCGTGGGCGCTGAACGCCGGCAGCGACACCACCACGTGGCGCGCCGGGATGCGGGCGAGCCAGTCCCCGGCCCCGGCCCACGCCGCGGCCACGCCCGCGGGGTAGTTGCGCAGCAACCGGTGCAGCTCCTTGAGCAGCAGCGCCACGTCGGCGCGCTCGGTGGGGGGGCGCAGCACGATGTCGCGTGCCTCTGCGCCGCCCTGGCCCCGCGCCCGCAGCCACGCGTCGAGCACAGCCACGCGCGGCTCGTGCACGTCGTAGGCGAGCACCCGCGCATCGGGCCCGAGCCCCATCCACGGCAGCGCCAGCGGCCCCAGGCCGCACGCCAGATCGAGCAGCGTGTGGGGCACGCCCGTGCGTTCGAAGATCGCCCCGTAGAACGCCTGCACGTAGGGCCAGCGCTCGCGCGTGGACAGGTGCTCCTGCAGCGCCCGCTCGCACAGCGCTCGCTCGGCCCCGTCGTCGCCGCTGGCCACCGCAGCCCCGAGCCCGGCCCCGAGCGCCGCGTAGTCGGGGTCGCCGAGGTGGCTGGCCGCGATACCGTGCAGCCGCCGTCGGACGGCCTTCTCGAGCGCCCTGGGCTTGAGGCGCTCGGTCGCCACCTGGCGGGCCAGCGCGCGGATCGTCTCCTCACCGATCGCCCGGTACTTGCGCGAGCCCTTGATCGCGGCCACCGCCGCCTCGATCGCGGGCTCGTCGCTCACGCCAGGATCTCGGTGAGCGGCGAGCTCGACATGGGCGCGCCGCCGCCCACCGACGCAGCGGCCGGGTCGAACGCGCGCAGCAGCGACAGGAGCACGTCGGACATGTTGCCCGCCGTGGCCGCGTTGCCCTCGTTGGGGCTGGCCGAGGGCACCGCCTGGTAGTGGATGCCGGGGTGCACCAGGTAGTCGCGCCCCGTCCCGGCCAGGATGATGGGCTGGCGGCGGATGCTGTGCGACCAGCCGATGGAGCAGTCGGAGCTGGCGTAGAGGATGGTGGAGTCGAGCAGGTTGCTGCCGTCGAAGTCGGGCGTGCTGCCCAGGATGGAGATGAGCTGGGCCAGCCGCTCCATGATGAACACGATGCCGCGGTGGTAGGCCTCGTTGCCCTGGTGGCTGTTGACGTGGTGCGTGGACCCGCCGCCGCCGCCCTCGGACTCGGAGATCACCGCCTCGCCGGCGAGCGGCAGGAACAGGTGCGACGCGACTCGCGTGATGTCGCAGACGAACGCGAACGCGATCATCTCGGCCATGAGCTGGTTGGTGAGGATGAGCTGCTCGTTGTTGACCGACTCGGCGTTGGCGTGCGTGGGCTGACCGGGCAGATCGCACGTGGGCGGCATGGCCATGATCTTCTGCTCGAGCTCCGACAGGCCCTGGAAGTGCGCGTCGAGCCGCTGGTTGTCGAGCATGCCCAGCTTGGGGCGCAGGCGATCGGCGTCCTCGCGCACGGCGTCGAGGATGGACAGGCGCAGCGCGCTGTCGTCGGGCTGCGGCACGAACTCGCCGAAGATCGTCTGCCACACGTTGATGGGGTTGCTCTGCCCGTAGAGCGGGGTGAGGTTGCCCGGCTCGCCGCGCACCGAGATGGTGGTGGCCGTGGTGCCGTTGTCGGCCGGCGAGAACCCCTTGGAGCACTGCACCTGCATCGAGCGGATGGGCGTGGTCACCCGCGCCGCGATGGCGTCGGCGATGAGCTGATCGATGGTGGGGCCGCCGAAGTTCGACGAGAAGCCGGGCCCGCCCGCCGGGGAGAAGGTGTAGCCGCTGAACGCGGTGAGGCCCTCGTGGTGGGTGATCTGCTGGGCGCAGCGGTTCTGGATGCCCGTGAGGACCGAGACGTACTCCTTGACCGAGGCGAACGGCGCGAGCTGCTCGGTCAGCTCCCAGCCGGGGCCGGTGGTCTGCGGCTCGAAGCGATCGAGGATCACCCCGTTGCCCCAGAAGAAGGAGATGAAGCGCAGCGGCAGGCCGTCGCCGTTGGCGTAGGCGGTGCCGTGGGCGTTCATCATGGCCTCGAGCGGCGGCAGGGCCACGGAGACGGCGGCGCCTCCGGCCAGGCCACGGAGCACGGTACGACGGCTGAGCTTGAACTTGCGCAGGGGATGCATGGCGAGATCTCCGACTTGGCGCTCGTGCGTCACTTGGGGGCGTCGACCAAGCGGAACAGCGGGTTGACGGTCAGCTCGACCAGCAGGGACTTGTAGTCGTAGTCGCTGTCGGAGAACGCCGCGTCGAGGGCGTTGAT
>WBZL01005245.1_pt1 | contig 10797 bp, 6 predicted proteins | sample 5204291 | NCBI WGS metagenome assembly WBZL01 (sample SAMN12344345, study PRJNA552823) | activated sludge metagenome | biome: Activated sludge suspended growth; feature: Nitrification reactor; material: Wastewater; isolation source: activated sludge from nitrification reactor of wastewater treatment... | reverse complement strand
CCTCGGGGTCGGCGGCCGGGTCGCCGGCACGCTGCTGGCCGGCGCGGACGATCGCCGCGCAGGCGCGCTGGCTGAGGCGGGTGAGGAGGTCGAGGGCGCGCTCGGCGATGGCCGCGGTCGGCTTGATCTTGGAGGGGTAGACGCGGGTGAAGATCCGCCAGTAGAGGTCGCCGGCGGCGCGCTGGAGGGGGGCGGCCTCGCGGTCGAGCTCGAGGCCGCGGAGGAGCGCCTGGCCGGCGGGGGCGTAGGAGGCGAGGAGCTGCGCGCGGAGGGCGTCGAGGTGCTCCTGGTCGGCGTCGCCGCGGTCGAGGGCGGCGTCGAGGTCGGCCTCGGGGGGCGCGACGGTGTCGAGGAGGAGCTGGGCGGTCTCGAGGGCGTGGACGATCTGCTCGGCACGACGGGCGCGCTCGCGGGTGCCGGCGAGGTAGGCCTCGACGTCGCCGAGGAGCTCGGCGGCGCTGGGGTAGCGGCGGGCGCGGTCGCGCTCGAGGGCCCGCAGGCAGATCTGCTCGATGCCCGGCGGGATCGACCGCTCCGGCGCCCGCTCGCGCGGCGCGACGAGGGGCTCGATCATCACCCGCATCGCCGTCTCCTGCGGGTCCTTGCCGCGGAAGGGGACGGTGCCGGTGAGGAGCTCGTAGAGGATCGCGCCGAGGGCCCAGACGTCGACGCCGACGTCGAGCGCGGAGCCGGTGAGGGCGCACTGCTCGGGGGCCATGTACTCGGGGGTGCCGCCGCGGATCCGCGCGCGGACCTGGCTCTCGCCGGCAGGGCCGAGGATCTGGGCCATGCCCCAGTCGACGACCACGATCTCGCCGTACTCGCCGACGAAGACGTTGTCGGGCTTGAGGTCGGAGTGGATGACGCCGCGGCGGTGGGCGTGGGCGACCGCGCGGGCGAGCTCGACGAAGGCGCCGAGGCTCCGGTAGAGGCCGAAGGCGCGGGCCGCCTCGGGGCTCTGCGCGGCGGCCTGAAGGACGTCCGCGAGGGTGCGGCCGCCGAGGCGCTTCATCGTGTAGTAGATGCCGAGGGTCGGGCTCCAGCCGATGTCGTAGACCGGGACGATGCCGGGGTGCTCGAGGCCAGCGGTGATGATGGCCTCTTCGAGGAAGGCCTGGACCCGCTGCGGGTCGCTGGCGTGGGCCTCCTGCATGACCTTGAGGGCGACCGAGCGCCGGAGGTCGCGATCGGTGGCGAGGTAGACGCGGCCGCCGCCCCCGCTGCCGAGCTCGCGGCCGATCGCGTAGCGCTCGTCGCGGCCGCCGCGGATCGGGGGGGCGTCGCTGGCGAGGCCAGGGCCGATCTCGACCTCGACGCCCATCCGCCGGCAGAGCTCGGAGAGGCGGGTGGCGACCCCTTCCGGCAAGGGCGACGAATCGGCGACGAGCGGGCGGTTGCCGATGCCCGGGAGGGTCTCGCTCACCGGGCGAGCGTAGCGGCCCCGCGGTGACGCTCGCAAGCGCCGTGGAGGGGGGCGGGCGTCTTCAACGCCGCGCCCACGCGGCGAGGAGGTGGTGCGCGATTGCGACCGGCGGCGGGAACCAGAGCGAGCCGTCGCCGCCGCCCGCGAGGACCCGCCGGACCTGCGCGCGCTCGACCCAGCGGGCCTCGGCGAGCTCGTTCGTGTCGACCGTGATCGCCTCGCTCTCGGCGACGGCCTCGCAGCCGATCATGAGCTGCGAGGGGAAGGGCCAGGGCTGGGAGGCGACGTAGCGGACGTCGGAGACGAGGACGCCTGCCTCCTCGGCGACCTCGCGGGCGACCGCGGCCTCGATGGTCTCGCCAGGCTCGACGAAGCCGGCGAGGCAGGTGAGGAGGCCGGGCGGGAATTGGGGCTGGCGGCCGAGGAGGCAGCGATCGCCGCGGTGGACGAGCATGATCACGACCGGGTCGGTGCGCGGGAAGTGCTCGGCGCGGCAGGTCGGGCAGACGCGCTTGTAGCCGCCGGCGCTGGCGCCCGAGGCGGCCCCGCAGCGGGCGCAGAAGGGGTGGGCGCGGTGCCACTCGAGGAGCGAGCGCGCCTGGGCGAGGGCGCCGCTCTCCGGGAGCGGCAAGGTTGCCGCGGCCATCCGGGCGTCGACGAAGGCGCGGCCGCCCGCGGCGAGGCCGGGCGGCGGATCGCCGGGGGCGAGGGCGACGGCGAAGCAGGGGCGGCCGTCGGCGAGGCCGAGGAAGATCCGGGGGAGGGCGGGGTCGAGGTCGAGGCCGACGAGGTCGGCAGGGGCGAGCCAGGCGAGGGCCTCGCCGGCGCAGAGGGGCTTGCCGCGCCAGAGGAGGAGGTGGCGGCTCGCGGGGTCGCGGGCGGCCGCGTCGAGGCCGGCGAGGTCGCGGCGGCGCGCGTCGGCGCGGTCGATGCCGGAGACGGCGAAGGGGATCGAGGTGAGCACGGGGGGCGAGCGGTCAGGATGTGGCGAAGAAGGTGCGGCGGACGGCGCCCTCGAGGGCGGCGATGAGGCCGGGGCGGCGGTCTTGATCGACGGCGAGGTCCTGCCGGATCTCGAGCTCGAGGCAGCGCCGCTGGTGGCGGGCGGCGTGGAGCTCGGGCGAGAAGGCGAAGCCGGCCTGGCCGGAGTAGGGCTCGTTGAGGGCGGTGCGCCAGCCGCCGCGGCGGACCTCGCGGCCGAAGTCCTGGGCGAGGTCGGGGTGGCGGTCGAAGAGGACGCCGACCTCGACGGTGCGGACCTGCCCCTCGTAGACGGGGGTGAAGGTGTGGACCGAGAGGATCGCCGCTTGCGGCATGGCCTCGAGGGCGCGCTCGATCCGGCGGTGGTAGGGGGCGTAGTAGTCGGTGATCCGGCGGCGGCGATCGTCGTCGTCGACCGCGGCGTTGAGGCGGATCGCGTGGCCCTCGGCCTCGCCGCGGAAGAGGGTGAGGCTGTCGAGATCGCGGTTGGGATCGATGAGGAGGCGGGTGTAGCGGCTGAGGACCGCGGTGCAGGAGAGGGTGCGCGCGAGGTCGCGCGCGAGGTCGGCGGCGCCGAGGTCGAAGGACCAGTGCGTGCCGACGATCCAGGCGTCCTCCTCGGGCCAGGACCAGGGGCTCGGTAGGCGCAGCGACGCGTGTTCGCAGATGATCAGGAGGTTTTCCGCGTCGCCGCCGCGGACGACCTCGTAGGCGTCCTCGAGTTCGCTGGCCTGGGAGCGCACGGCTCGAATCTAGCAGGTGGGCGGTGACTCCGCGCCTGCGCTGGCTGCGCTCCGGCGGCCGCGAGCCGGCTTGCCGCCAGGGGTCTTGCTCGTTCCGGCAAGGTCGGGGACGCCCTCGGTCCGGCCTCGGACGACCCCCGTCACCCCGTCGGCCCGCGTTGCTGCGCTGCAGCGCTTCGTCTAATAATCTTCTCGACGAACCGATGCTCGGCCGCGTCCTCATCGTCGACGACGATCCCGATTTCTGCGCGCTCCTGGCCGCGGGGTTCCGTCAGCACGATCTGGAGCCGGTGACCAGCAACTCGGCGAGCGAGGCGCTGGCGGTGCTCTCGAGCCAGCAGATCGACGCGGTGCTCACCGACCTGCAGATGCCAGGGATGGACGGGATCGCCTTCTGCCAGCAGGTGGCGACCCACCATCCGGAGACTCCGGTGGTGGTGATGACCGCCTTCGCCACCCTCGAGACCGCGATCGCGGCGATCCGGGCCGACGCCTACGACTTCATCCAGAAGCCGCTCCACCTCGAGGCGACGGCCGTGCGGATGCAGCGGGTGGTCCGCGAGCGGAAGCTGCGTGAGGAGGTCAAGCAGCTCAAGCAGGAGATCGCCGCCCGCCGCCCGCTGACCGGGGTGATCGGCGGCTCGCCGGCGATGCAGGAGGTGTTCGACCTGATCGACCGGGTCGCGGACACCGACGCGTCGATCCTGGTGACGGGCGAGACGGGCACGGGCAAGGAGGTGGTCGCGCGGACCCTCCACGCGCGGAGCCGCCGGACCAGCGGGCCCTTCGTGGCGGTCAACTGCTCGGCGATCCCGGAGGGGCTCTTCGAGAGCGAGCTCTTCGGCCACGCCCGCGGGGCCTTCACGGACGCCCGCGCGGAGCGGCCGGGGCTCCTCCAGCAGGCGAACGGCGGCACCCTCTTCCTCGACGAGATCGGTGACATGCCGCTCTCGGTCCAGCCGAAGCTGCTGCGGGCGCTGGAGGAGCGGGTGATCCGGCCGGTGGGGTCGAACCGGGAGATCCCGATCGAGATCCGGACGATCGTCGCCACCAACGTCGACCTCGAGACGGCGGTGGCGGAGGGCCGCTTCCGCGAGGACCTCTTCTTCCGGGTGAACGTGATCCACGTGAACCTGCCGCCGCTCCGCTCGCGCGGGGGCGACGTGCTCCTGCTGGCGCAGGCGTTCCTCGAGCGCTTCGCCGCCCAGAACAGCAAGAAGGTGCTGGGGATCCAGACGTCGGCGGGGGAGCGGCTCCTGGCCTACCCGTGGCCGGGCAACGTCCGCGAGCTGCGGAACTGCATCGAGCGGGCGGTCGCGTTGACCCGCTTCGAGCAGATCTCGGTGGAGGACCTGCCGGAGAAGATCCGGACCTACAGCCGCTCGCACGTGGTGGTGGCGAGCGACGACCCGTCCGAGCTGCTCACCATGGACGAGGTGGAGCAGCGCTACATCGCCCGGGTGATGGAGGCGGTGGGCGGCAACAAGACGCTGGCGGCGAAGGTGCTGGGCTTCGACCGGAAGACGCTCTACCGCAAGCTCGAGCGCTACCAGCTCGGCACCGGCGGCGCCTGAGCCGGGGCGGGCGCGTGGGCGTGGGCGGGCGCGTGGGCGTGGGCGGGCGCGTGCCCGATCGGGTGCGCGTTGGGACATGGCCGTTTGGACATGTGCCGAGGGCCATGGGATTCGTCGGCGCGGCGGCGGCTAGAAGCTCGCGGCGAGGCCGAGGCCGAGGGCGGTCGGCGCGGGGGCGGGGCGGAGGCGGCGGCCGGCGGCGAGGAGGCCGAGGCCGGTGACGAGGAGGGCGCCGCCGACGACGCCAGCGCCGAGGGCGAGGTCGTCGGCGCGGTTGCCGTCGGCGAGGGCGTCGCGGATCCGCTGGCTGCGCTCGGGGTCCGCGTAGCCGCTGGCGAGGGCGCGGGCGAGGTCGTCGTTGGCCCGATCGCCGAGGACGAGGCCGACGCCGAGGAGGACGAGGCCGGCGCCGCCGAGGGCGGTGGTGACGCCGCCGGCGACGTCGAGTCGACGGGCGCGGCGGCGGGTCTCGACGGCCTCGTCGACGCCGCGGCGGGGTCCGACGTCGTCATCGCCGGCGCCGGCGACGGTGGTGTCGTCGACGGCCTCGAGCTGGGCGGCGAGGGCGCGGCGGCGGCCCTCGACGGCGACGCGGTTCTCGTCGTCCTGGGGGTCGAGGTCGCCGAGGTAGGCGTCGAGGAGGTCGATGGCGGCGCGGAGGCGCATCGGGTCGCGCTGCTCGGCGAAGGCGCGCTCGTGGGCGCCGACGATGGCGAGGAGGAGGGAGGCGCGCTGGGCGGCGTAGGCGGCGGTGCGCGGGACCTGATCGAGGAGGGCGCTCCACCGGCCGATGGCGCCATCGTAGTCGCCGGCGTCGAAGGCGGCCTGGGCCGCTCGCGCGGGGTCGTCGGTGGACGCGGGCTCGCGCGGGGGCTCGGCGCGGGCGCCGAGGGGGAGGAGGACGAGGGGGGCGGCGGCGAGGACGGCGACGAGGCGGCGGCCGAACGCGCGCATGCCCACGGCGAGTGCCGGCTCCAGCACGAGGCGATGGTAGCTCGCGGGCCCGCGTGAGCCCAGCGGCGGCGACGACGAGGGCGAGTCGGCGGCGAGCCGGCGATGGGCCCGCGGGCGCCGGGAGGCCGCCTCCGCGGGCTCGATGGCGGGGCGAGGATCGCCCGAGGGGGTGCGTTCGTTGATGCGGGTGGGGGGATCCGCGATGCTAGCGAGCGACGTGGACGAGTCGGACGGCCTTCGCAGCACCTCCCTGGCGGGGGCGACCCTCGCGGCCGCGCCGGCGCCCCCGGAGGTGCTGGCCGGGGCCGACAACCAGCGGCTGAAGGGGCTGGTGAAGGGGCGGCTCTTCGGCGAGTCGCAGGCGCCGGTGCGGATCGGCCGCTTCCTGGTGATGCGGCCGCTGGGGAGCGGCGGGATGGGGGTGGTGTACGCCGCCTACGACGAGGAGCTCGATCGACGGATCGCGGTCAAGCTGCTGCGCCCGGGCTCCTCGGAGCACGACCAGGCGCGCCTCCAGCGAGAGGCGCAGGCGATGGCCCGCCTCTCGCACCCGAACGTGGCGACCGTGCACGAGGTCGGCGCGGTGGACGGGCAGATCTACGTGGCGATGGAGTACGTGCGCGGGCAGACGCTGCAGGAGTGGTTGGCCGCGGCGCCGCGCTCGTGGCGGGAGGTGATCGAGCACTTCCGGGCGGCGGGGCTCGGGCTCGCGGCGGCGCACGCGGCGGGCCTGGTGCACCGCGACTTCAAGCCCTCGAACGTGCTGGTCGGCGACGACGGGCGGGTGCGGGTGGTGGACTTCGGGCTCGTGCGCTCGAGCGGGGGCGAGGAGGGCGAGGCGGCGGCGGTGGCGGCGTCGCAGGTGATGGGCCCGGCGACGCCGCTGGCGACGTCGCTGACGATGACCGGCACGATCATGGGGACGCCGGCGTACATGTCGCCGGAGCAGCACCGGGGGGCGCCGACCGACGCGCGGAGCGATCAGTTCAGCTTCTGCGTGGCCCTCTACGAGGCGCTCCACGGGGTGCACCCCTTCGCGGGGCGGACGGTGGGCGAGGTGCGGGCGGCGGTGCTGGCCGGGCGCGTGCCGCCGCCGCCGCGGGAGAGCAAGGCGCCGGTGTGGCTCGGGCGGGTGCTCGCGCGGGGGCTGGCGGTCGATCCGGCGGCGCGCTGGCCGTCGATGGACGCGCTCCTCGACGCGCTGGCGGCGGATCCGGAGGCGCGGGCGTCGGCGCGCCGGCGAGGGGCGCTCGGGGTGGTGGTGGCGGCGGCGGTGATCCTCGGGATCGGCTGGATCGTGCAGGAGCGCGGCGAGGCGGTGGCGCGGGCGTGGGTGGCCGAGACGACGGCGCGGCTCCGCAAGGAGGCGGCCGAGGCGGCGCAGCGGGCGGCCCAGGCCGAGCGCGATCGGGCCTTCGAGGAGGCGAAGGCCCAGCTGGTGGCGACGCAGGCGGCGAAGTCGGAGCTCGAGGCGGCGCTGGCCGACGCGCGCGAGCAGCGGGCGCTGGCCGACGGCGAGCGGCGGGTGGCCGAGGAGCAGCGCCGGGTGGCGGAGGAGCAGAGCCGAATGGCGGAGGAGCAGCGCGGCGAGGCGGAGCGACAGGCGACACGGGCGCAGCAGGAGGCCCGCCGCGCGCGCGACACCAACCGGCTGGCGCAGGCCCTCGGGGCGGCGCGCGACGACCCGACGACGGTGCTGGCGCTCCTCCGTGACACCGAGGACCCGGGCGCGACGCCGGGGTGGGTGCCGGCGGCGGTCGACACGCTGCGAAAGCCGGTGAGCCAGGCGGTGCTGCGGGAGCACCGCGGGACGGTGAACGCGGCGGCGATGAGCCCCGACGGGCGGGCGGTGGCGACGGCCGCGGATGATGGCGCGGTGCTCCTCTGGGAGTGGGAGAGCGGGCGGGTGCAGCGGCTCGGCGCGCACCGGGGGCCGGTCGCGTCGGTCGCGTTCTCGCCGGACGGCGGCGCGGTGCTGACGGCCTCGGCCGACGGCGACGCGGCGCTCTGGCCGGTGGGGGGCGGCGCGGGGCGGATCCTCGGTCACGGGGCGCCGGTGCGGGTGGCCGAGTTCGCGGGCGACGGGGCGCGGGTGGCGACCGGGACCGCCGACGGGACGGTGCGGATCTGGCCGGCCGAGGGCGGCGCGGCGGTGGTCCTCGGCGCGCACCCGGGGCCGGTGCATGACCTGTCCTTTTCGCCAGGTGGCGAGCAGGTCGCGAGCGGCGGCGCCGACGGGACCGCGCGGGTCTGGGAGGTGAGCGCGCCGGGGCGGGTGCGGGTGCTGGGGCGCCACCGCGGGGCGGTGCGGGCGGTCGCCTTCGCGGCCGACGGGCAGACGCTGGCCACCGGCGGGCAGGACGGGGTGGTCCGCGTGTGGTCGCCGGGGGTCGACGAGCCGCGCGAGCTGCAGGGGCACGAGGACGACGTGGTGGCGCTGGCCTTCGCGGGCGGGGCGCTGGTGTCGGCGGCGCTCGACGGGACGGCGCGGGTGTGGCCGGCGAAGGGGGGCGCGCCGCGGGTGCTCCGCGGGCATCGCGGCCGGATCTACACGGCGGCGCTGGCGGCCGACGGGAAGACGCTGGTGACGGCGAGCCAGGACCGGAGCGCGAGGATCTGGGACCTCGAGCGCCCGGAGGCGCCGCCGCGGGTCTTCGAGGGGCACACGGAGGAGCTCGCGTCGGCGATCGTGAGCCCGGACGGCGAGCGGGTGGTGACGACCTCGCGCGACGCGACGGTGCGGGTGTGGCGGATCCGGCGGCCGGAGGACGAGGCGCGGGTGCTCGTCCATCGCGGGGCGGTGGGCTGCGTCGGCGTCGATCGACGGGGGGAGCGGGCGCTCGCGTGCAGCGGGACGCAGGAGGTCTGGGTGTGGGGTCTGGGGGCGCCGCGGGCGCGGGCGGAGCGGCTCTCGCACCCGGCGACGGTGGTGGTGGCGGCGTTCGACGACGAGGGGGCGGTGATCACGGTGACCGGCGACGGGGCGGTGCGGCGCTGGCGGGGCGGGGTGGCCGAGGTGGTGGCGGCGGGGCGGGGCGGCGACGCGAAGGTGGCGACGCTCGACTGGCAGGGGCGTCGGCTCGCCACCGCGGCCCTCGCCGACGCGGTGGTCCTGCGGGCGCTCGAGGGGGGCGCCGAGCGGCTCCTGCGGGGGCACACGGGGACCCTCCACGCGCTCGCCTTCGGGCCCGGGGGCGGAGTGCTGGCGAGCGGCGCGAGCGACCGCAGCGCCCGGCTCTGGCGGAGCGACGACGGCGAGCTGCTGCGGACCTTCGGGCCCCACTCCGGGCGGGTGACCGCCCTCGCGTTCAGCCCCGATGGGACGCGCCTGGCGACCGCGTCGTGGGACAAGCGGGCGCGGATCTTCGCGGTCGACGGCGACGCGGTGCAGGTGCTGGAGGGCCACGAGGGGCCGGTGTGGGCGATCGCGTTCCGCGGCGACGGCGAGGCGCTCGCCACCGGCGGCGACGACGGCCAGGTGCGGGTGTGGCCGGTCGACGGCGGCGAGGCGGTGGTGCTGGTCGGCCACGAGGGGCCGGTGCGGGCGCTCGCGTGGCAGGCGGACGGGCGCTCGCTGCTCAGCGGGGGCGACGATCGGAGCCTGCGGATCTGGGACACGGACTTCGACCCGGGGGCGCTCCAGCGGCGGCTCGCGCGGGCCTCGGCGGTGTGCCTCGACGCCCGCGAGCGCGGCCGCCTCCTCGGCGAGTCGTCCGCGGTCGCCGAGGCGGCGGCGCGGGCCTGCGATGAGGCGCGGCGGCGGCCGTGAGCGGCGCGGCGGCGCTCGATCGAATTTTCTTCGGGGCCTCGCAATTGATCCGGGGGGCGGCGGGTACAGGCACCGCGAGCGCCGGGGAGCCGGCGCCGAGAGAGCCGAGCCATGCAGCCCGCCGCCGCCATCGCCCCCGAGTCCGCCTCGCTCCTCGACGACGCCGCCGTCGACGCCGCCCTGGTCGTGCGCGCCCGCGACGGCGAGCGCCGGGCCCTCCGGGGCCTCTACGACCGCCACGTCGCCCGGGTGCGCGCCTATCTCTACCGCCTCCTCGGCGCCGACCCGGACCTCGACGATCTGGTCCAGACGGTCTTCACCCGCGCGTTCCTGGCGCTCGGGAGCTTCCGCGGCGACGCCCGCTTCAGCACGTGGCTCTACCAGATCTGCGTGAACCAGAGCCGCAACCTGCTGCGCTCGCGCTACCGCCGCGGGCGCATGCTCGGCGCGTTCGAGTCCCTGGCGCTCGCCCGCGGCGACGGCGACGAGGGCGGCGACCCGGGGGCCGCCAGCGAGGCGCTCCGTCTCCTCCAGCGGCTGCGCCCGGACCTCCGCGAGATCTTCGTGCTCTACCACCACGAGGGGCTCACGCTGCAGGAGATCGCGGGGGTGGTGGGGATGCCGCTCTCGACGGTCGGTGATCGCCTCACCCGCGCTCGCCGCGAGCTCCAGGGCTTCGCGAGTCAGCGCGGCGTCCGGGGGGCGGCGGTGGCCCGGCGGGTGAGCGTCGCCGGCTGAGGCGCGCGGTGGATTCGTTTGTCGTGGAACGATCGTGCGCGCGGAGGGCTCGGGTCACCCGCCGATGCTCGGTCGGGTCCATGTGTCCACTTGGACAGGCTCGGGTGAGGGCCCGAGGCGGACGGTGGGCGGGCGATCGGGCGGCGGGATCGAGTCGATGTCGACGTCGACGCGGAGGCCGTCGCCGCCGCCGAGGAGGAGGCGGTCGTCGCCGGCAGGAGGCGGGGCGCGGTAGAGGCTGACCTCGTCGAAGGCCATCGCCGCTGCGTTCGTGACGGCGCAGGCGAGGAGCGGGAGGGCGGGGGCGCCGGGGCGGGCGCCGGGGGCGAGGCGCTCGCAGCGGAGGCTCCACGCGAGGGGCGCGAGGTCGACGTAGCGACGGGTCGGCGGGCAGACCGCGGCGTCGAGGGCGAGCTCGACGAGTACGGCGCGCGGGTCGGCCGGGTCGGCCCGCCAGCGGCCGCGGTAGCCCTGCTGCTCGCGGAGCGTGAACGAGGTGTGGACGGTGGGGCCGTCGTTGGTGCCGTGGCTGCGGAGGCCTCGGCAGGCGGAGGCTTCGCCGCCCTCGGCGAGCTCGAGGACGAAGGAGGCGCGGGTGTCCTCGAAGTCCCAGTT
>WBZL01005244.1_pt1 | contig 10798 bp, 11 predicted proteins | sample 5204291 | NCBI WGS metagenome assembly WBZL01 (sample SAMN12344345, study PRJNA552823) | activated sludge metagenome | biome: Activated sludge suspended growth; feature: Nitrification reactor; material: Wastewater; isolation source: activated sludge from nitrification reactor of wastewater... | reverse complement strand
GCGAAGAGATCGAGCGAGATCGCGCCCAGCACCTGCTTGCGGTTCCAGATGAACGCGAGGCCGTCGAGCACCGAGCGCAGCGCCGGCTCCTCCGGTGGGCGCGCGGTCCGCAGCGGCCGGATCCGCGCGAGGAAGGCGACGGAGACCGCCAGCAGCAGGAGGCAGAGCGCGTAGACGATCGCGGGGCCGGCCGCATAGAGGAACCCGCCGAGCACCGGCCCGCCGATGACCGCGAACTTGAGCATCGACGCGCTCGCCGCCAGCGCGCGGGGCAGGTCCCGCCCGGCGACCAGCGCGGGCACCATCGCCTGCTGCGACGGAAACTGCAGCGCACGCGCCACGCCGAGGACGACGCAGGCGACGTAGATCGTTTCGCGGCCGGCCCAGCCGCGCAGCGTGCCCCAGGCGAGGAGCAGCGCGACGACCCCCTGCAGCACGAGCGCGGCGGCGAGCACGCGACGCCGGTCGGTGCGGTCCACGAGGTGTCCCGCGGGCAACGTCAGCAGCAGCGCAGGCAGGAACTGCAGCAGGCCGACCATCCCGAGGTCGAAGGCTCGGCCGGTGAGGTCGTACATCTGCCACGCCAGCGCGACCATCAGCATCTGGTTCGCCGCGGTGCCAGAAAGGCGCGTGACGAGGTAGCGGCGGAAGTCCGGCGGGAACGCGTTCGCGCGCGACGATCCGGCGCTCACGCGGCGGTCTCCCGAATCGGACCGCGCGGCGCGGTCCGTCCGCGGGCGACTCCGTCCGCCTGGCACGCGACGCAGGTGCTCGCGCTTCGCGCGCGGCTCTCGCGACGGCCCGCGGCGTGAAGCCCGGAGGAGTCGATCTCCGCGTTCGCGTGCAGTTCCGGACCTTCGAGATCGACGATCGGCAAGCGTCCCCCGGAGAACGACGGTAACACACCGCGGGTTTGCTCCCGCGGCGCGGGGCCTGATAACGTATCGTCTCGTCGCGCGCGGTTGCGTGCGCGCCGCCCGACGCCTCCGCGTCGGCCACCCATCCTCCCCTCCGGACCCGCGCCCCGACATGGAAGCCTTTCTCTGCGACTCGATCCGCACGCCGTTCGGCCGCTACGGCGGAGCCCTCGCCGCCATGCGCACCGACGATCTCGCGGCCGCGCCGATCGCAGCGCTGGTCCGGCGCAATGCGAAGACCGACTGGGAAGCGGTGGACGACGTCGTCTACGGCTGCGCGAACCAGGCCGGCGAGGACAACCGCAACGTGGCGCGCATGGCGCTGCTGCTCGCGGGCCTGCCGGCTTCGGTCGCGGGCACGACGGTGAACCGCCTCTGCGGGTCGAGCCTCGACGCGATCGCCATCGCGGCGCGCGCGATCAAGGCGGGCGAGCAGTCGCTCGTGATCGCCGGCGGCGTCGAGAGCATGTCGCGTGCACCGTTCGTCCTCGGCAAGGCCGCGGAGGCCTTTTCGCGCAGCGCGAAGATCGAGGACACGACGATCGGCTGGAGGTTCGTCAATCCGCTGATGAAGACGCAGCACGGCATCGACTCGATGCCCGAGACGGCGGAAAACGTCGCCGCGGAGTTCGGAGTGTCGCGCGCCGATCAGGACGCGTTCGCGTTGCGCTCGCAGATGCGCGCCGCCGAGGCGATCGCCGCCGGCAGGCTCGCCGACGAGATCGTTCCGGTCGCGATCCCGTCGCGCAAGGGCGACCCGGTGATGGTCGACCGCGACGAGCACCCGCGCGCGACCACGCTCGACGCCCTCGCGAAACTGAAGCCGATCGTGAAGGCGGACGGTTCGGTGACCGCAGGCAACGCGTCGGGCGTCAACGACGGCGCCTGCGCGGTGATCGTCGCGTCGGAGGCGGCCGCGCGCAGGCACGGCCTCGAGCCGCGCGCGCGCATCGTCGCTTCCGCCGTCGCCGGCGTGGCGCCGCGCATCATGGGCATCGGCCCGGCGCCCGCGACGCGCAAGCTGCTCGCGCACGCGAAGCTCGCGGTGGGCGACCTCGACCTCGTCGAACTGAACGAGGCCTTCGCCGCGCAGGCGCTCGCGGTGCTGCGCGAACTCGGGCTTCCCGACGACGCGCCGCACGTGAATCCCAACGGCGGCGCGATCGCGCTCGGCCATCCGCTCGGCGCCTCGGGCGCGCGCCTCGCGACGACCGCGGTGCGCGAACTCGCACGGCGCAAGGGCCGCTACGCGGTGTGCACGATGTGCATCGGCGTGGGCCAGGGCATCGCGATGCTGCTCGAGCGCGTCTGAGCGACGCCGCGGGCGGGTTTCGGCCGGGAACCTCCCCGCGCAGCCCGCCGCGGGGACGCCGCGGCGCGGCTACCAGCTCCCCGACGCGCCGCCGCCGCCGGAGCTTCCGCCGCCGCCCGAGAAGCCGCCGCCACCCGACGACGAGCTGCTGCTGCCGCCGCGGCTCGACACGACGAAGCCGCCGATCGAGGTGCTGCCCCTGGTCTTCAGATCCTTCGCGGCCTTCGCGTACCACTCCTGCCGCGACAGGATGATTTTCGCGATCGGATAGCCGACCACGTAGATTCCGAGGAGCACCAGAGCGCCCTTCACGCCGACGATGATGATCGGGAACATCGCCCAGAACGGGATCAGAAACACGTACAGGAACCAGCCGACGCCGGGCGTCATCACGCCGATGACGGTGAACAGGCCGATGATGCCGAAGATGAACGCCCCGAGCAGGATGCGCATCGGCCAGGGCGGCATCTGCGACTCGATGTCCGAGAAGGCCCGCGACGAGGTCGACGACGAGGCGGAGGACGCGCCGGCCGATCCCCAGTCGCCCTTGCCTCCCAGCGTCTCGTCGATCGCCTCGACGCCCGCGACCACGCCGCCGTCGAAGTCGCCGGCCTTGAACTTCGGCGTCATCGCCTCGCGGATGATGCGCGACGCCGCCGCGTCGGTGAGCGTGCCTTCGAGCCCGTAGCCCACCTCGATGCGCATCTTGCGCTCCGAGGGCGCGACGATCACCAGCACGCCGTTGTCCTTGCCCTTCTGCCCGAGCTTCCAGGCGTCGAACACCCGCGTTGCGAAGCCCTCGATGCTCTCGCCGTCGAGCGACTTCATCGTCAGCACCACGATCTGGTCGCCGATGGCCTTCTCGCGGGCTTCCGAGATCCGCGAGATCGTCTGCTTCGCCTGCGGGGACAGGATTCCCGCTTCGTCGACGACGCGGCCCGACAGGTACGGAACGTCCGCCGCAGAAGCGGCTGTCGCGACGAGCGCCGCTGCGAGGGCGAGCGCGCGCCCGAGGCCGCGAAACGCGTGCGCGCGGCTCATTCGCGCGCCTCGCCTTCCTCGACGATACGGTCGGGCAATTCGTTCGCGCCCGCGCCGTCGCCCGCGAAGCCGCGCTCGCGCAGCAGCCCGTCGAGCGCGTCGAGGCCGGCGAGGATCGCGTCGTGCGGCCGGCCCTCGCGCAGGAGCGGCACCATCGGCGGGATGACGCTCCCCCACTCGTCCGCCGCGATGCGACCGTCGTAGCCGATGTCCGCGATCACCTCGACCCGGTGCTCGAACCGCGCGACGAGGATCAGGATGCCCAGGCGCCGCCGGGTGCGGAAGAGCTGGCGCTCGAGAAAGAACGCCTGCGCGTACTGCCTCACCTCGGTCTCGGCGCGTTGCCTCGACAGGAACACTCGCGCGACTCCGGGAACGAAGATCGTGAGCAGCGCGACCCCCGCCCCGACGAGCATCACGGTCGCGAGCGCGAGGAGGAGCGTCGTCGACGTGGCCCACTCGGGCCGCAGAAGATCGCCGACGGCGAGCACCAGCGCGGTGACCGAGGCCGCGAGTGCGCCCGCGCGCCAGGGCAGCTCCATGTAGACGTCGGCTTTCGCGATCGACGCGGTCACCACGTCGACGCCGCGCGCGCTCTCCAGCGCTGCCACACGCTTGGTGATCGAGTCGGCGTCGCGGTCCATCGGATCAGAGCGCAAGCGAATAGTAGACGGCGTCGTCGAGCGGGTTGTCGTAGTACTTCGCGCAGGTTCGGAATCCGAGGCTCGCGTAGAGCGCGCGCGCCTCGCTCATCCGCTCGAGCGTGTCGAGGCAGAGCGTACGGTACCCGATCGCGCGTGCGGCGTCGACGATCGAAACCGCGAGCGCGCGGCCGGTACCCGTGCCGCGGGCGCGCGGCTGCACGTACAGGCGCTTCACCTCGCCGACGGGCGCGGCGAACCTGGACCAGACGTCGTCGGCGCAACGCGTCGCGCGCGCGGGCGGCGCGAGCGGCCGCAGCGCGATGCAGCCGACGGCGTCGCCTGGCGGTCCCGCGAGGAGAAGCCTGCCGAGCGGCGGTGCGTACCTGCCGGGAAGCGAACCCAGTTCCTCGTCGAACGCCTGGAAGCGCAGGTCGATGCCCAGCCCCGCCGCGTACTCCTCGATCAGCGCGCGGGAGAGCGCCACGTCACGCGCGCTCCGGGCCTCGCGGATGGGAAGTTTCATCAGGCATCGATCGGTGTCAGACACGGTGTCAGACACCGTGTCTGACACCGGTTCAATCGCGCGCGAACAGCGGCTCGAGCCAGGCGCGCGGCAGCAGGTCCCCGATGCGGGAGACGGTGTTGCCGGGCAGGATCACTTCGCAGTCGAGGTTGCGCCGGTCGATCTGGACGATCAGCTCGCGGCAGCGGCCGCAGGGCGCCAGCACGCCTTCGTCATCGATCGCGACGATGCGGCGGATGGCGGTCTCGCGGGCCTTCAGCATCTCCGCGACCGCGGAGTGCTCGGCGCAGAAGCCGATGCCGCAGGCGAGGTCGAGATTGATGCCGGTGTAGACGTGCCCGGCCTGCGTTTCCAGCGCCGCGGCGACGCCGCCCGCGCTGATCGAGGGCTTCACCAGCGCGAACTTGCCGAGCACCCGGCGCGCTTCGGCGACCAGCGCGTCTTCGGAGAGGAGGAGAGCGTCGCGTTTCATCTGGCCCGGTCCGGCTCGAAGGGCCGCACAGGCTACGCCCGCCCGGGATTCAAGTCCACTTCCGGGAGCGCTGCCGCACCCGGCCCCGGTGGCGATTCAGGCCCTGTCGCAGTTCCCGACCTTGAGGGTCGCGCCCGGGTACCCCGCCTGCAGTTCGCGCATCCGGGCCACCGCGCCGGCCGGCGGGTCGCGCACGACGAAGAACGTCTGGCTGACCGGCTGCGCGCGCTGCGTCGCTGCCGGCAGCGCCACGCCGAGCCGCGCGAGTTCGCTCGCGTGCGCGTTCGCCGCCTCCTCGGTGCGGAACACGCCGACCGCCACCGTGTAGCGGCCGCCGCCGGCGTCGACGATCGCCACGTCGCGCAGGTTCAGTCCGCGCAGTTCGCCGGCCCGGCGTTCGGCCGCTGCCCGGCTCGAGTACGGGGCGAGCATCGGCGACCACAGGCCGCTCACGTCCGCCCGCCGCTGCGTGGTGAGCTTGCCGATGCCGAGCGGCTCGAGATCCGAGACGAGTTTCGCCCGCTCCGTCTCGTTGAACGGCCCCCAATCGACGCAGACGTCGGCGAGTGCCGCGACCTTCGCCGGCCCGAGTGCGGCCACCTGCTGCGGCGTGAGCAGCTTGATCTTGTCGGGCTGCACCTGTTCGGTGAGGCGCACCGCCTCGCCGCCAGATCCGCCGTCGAGACGCGTGTAGGCGAACAGCGAGAGGTTCGCGAGGAGCAGCAGGACGAGGACGGTTCGCATGGTCCGGTGGCGGCGGTCAGGCGTCCGCGAGCACGAGCGCGCCTTCGAGCACGAGATTATCCACGAGCTCCACCGGAGCGGCGAGGTGACGGGCGAGATCCTGCGCCGCGCCCCCGGTGACGAAGCAGCGCACCGCCTCCCCATCGCCGCGCAGGCGTTCGCGAAGCTGCCCGATGGCGCCGGTCGCCGCCGAGAGCACGCCGGTCGCCGCGGCGTCGGCGTTGTTCGCCGGGAAGTCGCTCCAGTGCCCGCGCGCGGTGCGCCACGTGGGCGAAGACTCGCCGAGCATCTTCTGCATCGCGTTCAGGCCCGGCAGCGCGACGCCGCCGCGAAAGCTGCCGTCGGCGTCGAGCGCATCGACGGTGATGAGCGTACCCGCCCCGACGACGACGCAGGGTGCGGGTGGTCCGCCAGCGGCCAGTACGCGGGCGCGCGCGGCGATGAGCGACGTCCACCGCGCGGGCGACAGCGTCCAGGGTTCCTCGTAGCGGTTGACGACGCCCGCCGCCTGCGCCGCCGGCACGATCCAGCGCATCGGCACGCGCCAGCGCGCGAGCTGCGCCTCGACGCGCACGCGCTGCGCTTCGCCCGCAGCGTTCACGCCGAGCGCGCGTTCCGGGCGCGCGAGGTTCTGCCACTCGCGCAGCACGAGCGTCCCGATCTCCTGGTTGCCGACCACGCCCTGCGCGACCCAGCCCCTGGGGCCGGAGAGGCCCCATTTCATGCGCGAACCGCCGATGTGGACGACGAGGATCAGGGCGCGGGGCGGACGTGGGCGACGGGAACGAGGGTCGCGGGGCGGATGCGGGTGACGGGAACGAGGACCGCGAGGCGGATTCGGGTTGAACGACGACGCCAGCCGCCTTCAGGCACCGGGCTCGGGATCAGCATCGCACGTCGCCGGCGCCGGCGTCCACGTCGGGCGCTTTCCCGGAGCCTGCCAAGCTGCCCCCGCGCCTGCGCGCCCGCAGCGGGGCGCCGCGCGCTCCCCCTCATCCCACGGACGTCCGTGGGATGGGAGGCGGAGCAGAGGCGGCCGGAACCGCCCGCGACGCATCGCCCGGCTCGAATCGACGCGCCTTCGCGCGTCACGCAGAACCGCCCTCAGGCCCGACGGAGCGAAAGCTCTCCGGAGAGGAAGCGCGACCGTCGCGGGCCATCCGCGAGGACCAGCGCGCCGCTCGCATCGACACCGGCGACAGTGCCCTTGACCGCGCCGCCGTCGGGAAGCACGAGCTTCACCGGCTTGCCCTGGTAGGCGTGGCGCTGCTGCCACTCCGCGGCGATCGGCGCGAAGCCGTGCTCCGCATACGCGGCGAGCATCGACGAGACTTCGCTGATGAGGCGCGCGAGCACGCGGTTGCGGTCGATCGGCCTCGCACCACGGCCCGCGACCGCCTGCAGGTCGGTGACCGGCTGCGGAATCTCGCGACGGACTTCGCGCGGCATGCGCACGTTGACGCCGACGCCGATGACGACCGTCGAAGGCCCCAGCGCGTCGCCGTTGACTTCGATCAGGATGCCGCCGAGCTTGTGATGGCGGAAGACGAGGTCGTTCGGCCACTTGAGCTCGACGCCGTCGAAGCCTTCCTTCTCGAGCGCGCGCGCGACGGCGACACCGGCCGCGAGCGAGAGTCCCGCGAGGAAGCCCGCGCCCTGCTCGAAGCGCCAGCCGATCGAGAACGTGATCGAGCCGCCGGCGATCGCGCTCCACGCGCGGCCGTGGCGGCCGCGTCCTGACGTCTGCCACTCGGCGGCGAGCACGGCGCCGTGGATGTCCCGGCGTGGAGCCCGGCGCAGGAGTTCGCTCGAGGTCGAGTCCATCTGGTCCGACACCTCGACCTGCAATGCGGGCGGCGTCGGATCGATGACCGGGCGATCGTTGCCGTTGAGCGCGAGGTCCTCCTCGACCGGCGCCTGCGGCTTGGGCGCGGGGGTGCCGGGCTTGGCGACCTTCGCGCCGAAATCCACGAGCATCGAGCGGACCGCGTTCGCGTCGAGGAAGTCCGGGGCCGCCTTCAGGCGATACCCGAGGCCGCGCACCCGCTCGAGCGACAGGCCGGCGGTCTCGGCCTGGCGCAGCAACTGCGACACCCGGGCGCGCGTCAGCCCCACCTTCTCGGCGAGGTCCTCGCCCGAGTGGAAATGACCGTCCGAGAGCTGGCGCAGCAGCGTGAAACTGAGCGGAGTAAGCACTGACCTTCCCAAGCCTGCAGCAAAGCCTTGAAGTGTAACAAAAAGGCGGGGATTTCGCACCCCCCTCATGAACGCTCCCCCGGTCCATGTGGGGTCCGGAGGACCGCAGGCAAGGGCCAGGTACCCCCCGCCCCGGATTGGAGCGTGCCGCGGCGCGGAAATTCCCCGCCCGTCCGACCGGCCGTGGCGATCGGAGGCCACCCCGACCCGGCATGGCCGGTTCGGATGCCGGAATCAGGCTTCGTTCGCCGGCCGGAGGGTCTCGTAGTCAACCGCTCGCGGAAGCAAGCCGCCGCGTGGCACCGGACTGGTGTCCGGCGCCGGGCTTCGACCCCGTCGCCGGATCGACGCCTGCCCGCGCGCGCCGGACTCGCCCGCGGCTCAAGCCCTCAGCACGCCGCGCCGGATCTGGTCGAGTTCGATCGACTCGAACAGTGCGCGGAAATTGCCCTCGCCGAAACCCTGGTTGCCCTTGCGCTGGATGATCTCGAAGAAGATCGGGCCGATCGCGTTCTTCGTGAAGATCTGCAGCAGCATCTCGTCCTTCGCCGGCGCGCCGTCGAGCAGGATGCGGTTGCGCTTCAGGCGCGCCGTGTCCTCCTTGTGGCCCGGAAGCCGCGTCGCGAGCTGCTCGTAGTAGGTGTCGAGCGTGTCCTGGAACGCGACGCCGCTCGCGGCGAGCGCCTCGACCGTCGCGTGGATGTCCGCCGTCGAGAGCGCTACGTGCTGGATGCCCTCGCCGCGGTAGTCGACCAGGTACTCGTGGATCTGGCTCCTGTCGTCGGAGGACTCGTTGATCGGAATGCGGATCTTCCCGCAAGGGGAGGTCATCGCCTTCGACCTGAGCCCGGTGAGCTTGCCCTCGATGTCGAAGTAGCGCACCTCGCGGAAGTTGAACAGGCGCTCGTAGAAGTTCGCCCACTCCTCCATCCGGCCGCGGTACACGTTGTGCGTCAGGTGGTCGATCGCCAGGAGGCCCGCGCCGGCCGGGTGCGCTTCGACGCCGGACAGCGGCACGAAGTCGATGTCGTAGATCGACACGCCGCGCCCGTCGCGCTCGTAGCGGTCGACCAGATAGACGAGCGAGTCGCCGATGCCCTTGATCGCGGGGATCGCGAGTTCCATCGGGCCCGGGTGCGCCTCGACGCCCCAGGCGCCGTTCGCGACGCAGCTCCGGTACGCCTTCGCAGCGTCCTCCACCCGGAACGCGATCGCGCAGATCGACGGCCCGTGCACGCGCGCGAACGACTGCGCGAACGACTGCGGCTCCGCGTTGACGATGAAGTTCACGCCGCCCTGGCGGTAGAGCGTCACGTTCTTGCTGCGGTGTTTCGCGACGGCGGTGAAGCCCATCCGCACGAACAGCGCGCCGAGCGCCACCGGATCGGGCGCCGCGTATTCGATGAACTCGAACCCGTCGGTGCCGAGCGGGTTTTCCCAGAGGTCTGTGCGCATCGGGTTTCCGGTCCGGCTTGCCAGGCCGGACCCGGAAGACGGACGCCATGCCTGGAGGAACTGACCGCGAATCGACCGGTTGCATTCCCGCTGCCCGCGGCCGACGAAAGCGGAGCGAGCGAAGCGCCTGTATCCCCGAACGCCATCGTCGCCTTCGCAACCGTGCCGATTGTAGCCCGCCAATGGAGCGGATGGCGCCCTCCGGCGGGTCGCCGCCGTCCGTCCGGAAATGATTCGTGCGTCAAGCAACACGCGGGGCCGAGGCCGCGGCCGCGCGCGAATCCGGGCCCGCGACCGGAGACCCCGATGCGGGTACCGCTACACTCGCGCCCGATGGCACTGAAATCGACGATCTTCAAGGCGGAACTCTCGGTCGCGGACGTCGACCGCGGCGTCTACGGCGACTTCCCGCTCACGCTGGCGCGCCACCCTTCCGAAACCGACGAACGCCTGATGGTGCGACTGGTCGCGTTCGCGCTGCACGCCGACGAGCGGCTCGAGTTCGGGCGCGGCCTCTCCGCCGAGGACGAACCGGATCTCGTGCGGCGCGACCTGACCGGCGGGATCGACGAGTGGATCGACGTGGGACTGCCCGACGAGCGCGAAGTCCGCAAGGCCTGCGGCAGGGCGCGCGAGGTCCACGTCTATCCCTACGGCGGCCGCGCCTGCGCGCTGTGGTGGGACAAGGCAGGGCTCTCGCTCGCGCGCCAGCCGACATTGTCGGTGCGCGAGTTCGCGCCGGAGGCGACCGCGGCACTCGCCGCGCTCGCGGCGCGCACGATGGCGCTGCAGGTCACGATCCAGGATGGACACGTCCTCGTGTCCGGAGACGATCGCGTCGTCGAGGTCGAACTCGCCGTGCTGAAGTCGCGCGAGCGGGAATGAGCCGGGCGCGTGCCGACCGGCGCTCTGGCGCTGCATCCCGGTCCGGCGTGCGCCGTCCGCCTCCGGCCGCCGGGAACGATTACCGCACACGGCAGGTCTGTCCCGGGTCGCCCGCAGCCCGGCGGGCCGCCACAAGGGAGTCCGAATACCATGTCCTCGATCGACCGCAGCCGCCTCGCGATTCCCGCCCTGGGCGGCCTCTACTCGGTGCTCGCCTGCATCGCGACGCCGCTCCTGCGCGTGTGCGCCGGCCTCATCCTGATGGTGCACGGCTGGCCGAAGATCCAGGCGCCGCTCAAGTACGCGGGCATGACCGAGAGCCTCGGATTCCACCCCGGCGTGTTCTGGTCGCCGCTCCTCGCCGGTACCGAGTTCATCGGCGGCCTCCTGCTGGCGATCGGATTCCTCACGCGCTTCGCCGCCGCCGGCGCGACGGTGGTCCTCCTCGTCACCGTCTACTTCCACTGGGTCGTCCAGGGCCAGGGGCTCGCCGGGTCGGAGAAGTCGATCCTGTGGTCCGCGATCACGCTCCTGTTCGTCGCGCACGGCGGCGGAGCGTTCTCGGTGGATCGCCTGCTCAAGCGCGAGTTCTGAGTCCGGCGTTGCCTG
>WBZL01005243.1_pt1 | contig 10800 bp, 6 predicted proteins | sample 5204291 | NCBI WGS metagenome assembly WBZL01 (sample SAMN12344345, study PRJNA552823) | activated sludge metagenome | biome: Activated sludge suspended growth; feature: Nitrification reactor; material: Wastewater; isolation source: activated sludge from nitrification reactor of wastewater treatment... | reverse complement strand
CATGGCTCACCGCATCCATCACATCGAGCATCAGGCCGATCCGCCGCGCGTGCGGCACGTTCGCGCGCTCCACGAATTCGTCGATCCGGGTTCCTTTGACGTACTCGAGGACGAGATACGGCTGGCCGGTCGTTGCCAGGCCAGCGTCCAGGAGACGCGCGATGGACGGATGGGCCAGCCGAGCGAGCGCGGTGCCTTCGCGTCGAAATCGTTCCTGCCCCACCTCGGTCATCAGGGCGAGGTTCATCAACTTGACGGCGGCCAATCCTTCGAACCGCCCATCGGCGCGTCGCGCCAGCCACACGGAACCCATGCCGCCGTGCCCCAGTGGCTCGATCAGCGTGTAACTCCCAACCACATGGCCGACGAGGCTTGCGACACGTGGTGCCGACAAGAAGGCGCGCTCATCGGCCACCGCCTCCGCCGAGATGAGTTCGCTGAGCGCAGAGGCCCACTCCGGGTTGCTGTCACGGAGCCCACGCAACCACTCCTCACGGGAGGCCCCCGTGAGCTCGAGTGCCTGGTTCAGCAACTGGTCCAACTCCGTCCAGCGATTCGGATCGATCTTGAGCATTGGCGAGGCCGTGCGACGCGGTGTGATTCAGGATCCGACGGAGCGGCGCGCGATCGTCAGGGTGCGCCACAGGGGGAGCGATGCGGCCCGTTCGCGTGCGATCGCCCATCGATATTGTCGCCGCAACCATTGGCTCACCAGTTCCCCCACTCGTCCGAGGACGCCTGCCTCCTCGAACGCGTGGCCCGCGCCCTCGACGATGCGGAGCACCGTGCCTCGGGGGAGCCGTGCACAACTGTCGCGATTCAGGGCCAGGACCTCCGGATCGTTGCTGCCTGCCAGGAGGAGGACGGGCACGGCAACCTTCGTCAGCACGTCACGTGCAAGGTCGACGCGCCCCCCACGGGCCACCACGCCCGCGACCCGATCGCCAAGGCGCGCCGCCACGTGCATGGCGGCTGCGGCGCCCGTACTCGCCCCCAGGAGGACCAGTCGCGTCGAACCGCCCACGCGAGAGGCCTGGCACCAGCGTACGATGGTCTCGAGCCGCGCGGAGATGTGATCGATGTCGAAGCGCAACGCACCGGTGGCATCGGCGTGGTGCTCCTGCGGGGTGAGCAAGTCGACGCGAAGGGTACCCCATCCCGCGCCGCGCAGGAGTGCCGCCAGGTACCGATTGCGGTAGCTGTTCCGACTGCTTCCACCGCCATGGGCGAACACCATCAGCCCTGCCGGGCTGTTCGTGTTGGGCATACCGAGGTCCGCGACCACGGCGGTGCCAGCTCCGACCGGTATGGTCAGCGACCGCTCCACGTCGCGCGCCACAAGTTCCGTGGCCGGGCCTGCGATCGGCGGCACACCAAGTGCCGCGCGTACCTCTCCGTCGCTGACCGGAGCGAAGTCCTGGTACCCATCCGACACCATCCTGAGCGTTGCAGGCTGCTCCGGAACGACCACCTCGTCGAACGCGTGCGCGATGTCCTGGACGCCGGCCTGCAGCGCAACGGGAACAGCGGCGACCAGGCGCTCGGGCTTCTGGCCCCGCAGCGCGAGGGCGGCGGCCCGCAACGTGGCGCCACTCGCGAGCCCGTCGTCGACGAGTATCACCGTGCGTCCCGTGACGGCCGTGAGTGGCCGGCCGTCGCGATACCTCATGACGCGCTCGGCGAGCTCCTCGCGCGCGCGGACGACGAGCTGCGCCGTGACGAGTCGCGGAACACCAATAAAACGATGCGCGTCGGTGAGCACCGGAACTCGTGCGCCTTCGGCGATGGCGCCACACGTGACCTCTTCGATGCCCGGAACTCCGAACCTGCGCGCGACGAAGACGTCGAGGGGAGCCCCGAGCGAGCGAGCAATGGGCGTGGCCACCGCAACCCCGCCACGCGCCATCCCCAGCACGACCGCATCGTTTGTGTGATGCGCGAGCCGTAATGCCAGGGCTTGACCAGCAGCGGCGCGGTCAGCGTAGGGCAACAGGACCGACACCGTTGCGGTGTTAGTTGGCGGCGAGCTTCTTCGTGGGCTCGGGGACGCCAGTGGCCTCGATGAGGGCCTTCCTGACGGCGGCCTCGCGGCGCGTGGCGTCGGCCTGGTCCGGCCCGGTGGCGCTGCTGCATGCCGTGAGGGTGAGCGCAGCGGCGATGAGTGAAAAGGCAGCCTTCATGGAAAATCCTCGCGTGGAGGTGTGGGAGAAGTACCTCAGGGTCATAGAGCGGAGAACGCGGTCCAGACCCGACACAGGGCATGTCGGCGACTCGTCGGGTGTGCTCGCTGTGCCGGCGCGCGTCACGCCCCGACGAGGCCGGATGCTCCTAACGAGACTGGATCGCGTCGAGGTCGTACCAGCAGGTGTACGTGCACTTGCGGTGACCATTGATGCAGGGCGGGACGGCATCAAGGAAGCAGATGATGTCGCCCAGCACGACCACCGGGACGCACGGCCCACAGGTCCCGCCTCCTCCCCTCGGTGCCGCGGCGGTGGTAGCGCCCGGCGAGGTGTCCGCGTCGTCCTCGGGTTGACCCATGAAGCCCATGTCGGTGCGCCCGGTGGCGGCACGCCACGCTTCGACATCCCGTTTCAACCTGGCGAGTTCCTGTTGGTGCGCCTCGGTCATCGCCCCGGCGGCCTGGACCCTGGCATGGAGCGCGTGCACGCGCTCGACGATCTGCGCGCGCGCCAGGTCGGCGCTGGGTGGTGAGGCGACCTGCTCCGCGCATCCCATCACTGCCGCGATGACCGCACCCGCCACCAGCCCACGTGGATTCCACCGCATGACGACATCCTCCGTATGAGAGTCCGAGTTCCCGGACTGGATCAGGCCGGGTGTGTCATCAAGAGCGGAATCCGGCGGCGCGAGGCGACAACCACGGCACAGTGGTCGCGAAATCGCCGGCACCCCTCAACGGCCGACGGGCCCCACGCATGCATGGTGCCCGTCGCAGGGACTGCGCGATTTGTTGCACGGGCGCGAGTGGCGTCACGGCACGGCGAGGGATCGCCGTGCCCGTACGTTCACTCGTACCTCAACGCTTCGATCGGATCGAGGCGCGCGGCCCGCGAGGCCGGGAACAGCCCGAAGAGGATCCCCGTAAGGGCGCTGGCGCCGAGCGCGGCGATGATGGCGCCGGAGGGCACGGAGGCCTGAAGCGGTGTGGCGCTCCGGATGACGAGTGACACCAACCATCCCAGGAGCAACCCGACCACGGCCCCGATCGCGGTGAGCGTCGCGGCCTCGACCAGGAACTGCCAGAGGATGGTGGACCGGGTCGCCCCGAGGGCCTTGCGCACGCCGATCTCGCGGGTGCGCTCGGTGACCGAGATCATCATGATGGCCACGACGCCCACGCCGCCGACGATGAGGCCGATCCCCGAGAGGGTGATCATGACGAGGAAGAACACGCCGGTCATCTTCCCCCAGGTCTCGAAGAGCTTTTCCTGGGTGACGATCGCGAAGTTGTTTTCCTGGGAGGGGCGGAGCCCTCGCTGGGACCGAAGGGTCGCCACGACGTCGTCGATGGCCTCGTCGCGCGACACACCGGGACGTGGCTTGACGGCGAGTTCGATCCAGTCGATCCAGATGTTCATGTACTTGTTGCCGGTGCGGAACGGCACGTAGGCGCGCGGACTGGGGGATCCCAGGAAGTCGCCCCCGCCCTCGAAGACGCCGATCACTTCGTACGGTGCCCGGTTGACCTGCACCACCTTGCCGAGAGGATCGCTCCCCTCGCCGAAGAGACGCTTCTTCATCTCGGTGTTGATCACGAGGACGCGGGCGGCGTTGAGGTCCTCGGACTCCGTGAAGTTGCGTCCTTCGACGACGTCACCCCCGCTGATCTCGAGCCAGTCGGCGGTGGTGGCGGTGATTCGCGCTCCGGAGAGCTGCCGGTCGTAGTACTTGAACGGCGCGGACGTTCCGGAGCCGATGTTCACGCCCTGCACCGACTCCAGGCGCTCGAGGGCCGCCACTTCACTGAGGCGAATCGGCGGATTGCTGCGCCACTTGCAGGTGTCGTCCGTGTCGTCGCACGCCTCGAGGGAGATCGGGAAGCGATTCACCCCGAAGGTGGTGGGCCCGGCCTTCTCGAACTCCTGTGCCACCCCCCGGTTGATCCCGTGGATGGCGGCCGACATCACCACGACAACGAACACCCCGATCGCAATGCCGAGGATGGTCAGGGCAGCACGCACGCGGTTCCCGCGTAACTGCTCAACCGCGATCCCGACGCCCTCGACGAGTTGCCCGACCCGCGACCCGATCCCCATGTGGCTACTCCTGACGGAGGGCGGCGACCGGATCCAGCCGCGATGCACGGCTCGCCGGATAAACGCCGGAGATGATCCCGACCCCGCCACCCACCACCACCGCCACCACCACGGACCACAACTCAACACTCGTCGGGAGCGGCGACACGGCCGCGATCAGCCGCGCAAGGCCGAAGCCGACGGCAATTCCGAGCGCGGCCCCGACAACGGCGAGCGTGGTGGATTCAACCAGAAACTGCGAGAGGATGTCACGCCGTCGCGCGCCAAGGGCCTTGCGCACCCCGATCTCGCGCGTGCGCTCCGCCACGGCGACCAGCATGATGTTCATGATGACGATGGAACCGACGATCAGCCCGATGGCGGGCAGGGCGATGCCGGCCAGGACGAGAAACCCCTGGATCTTCTTCCAGAACTCCAGGGCGCTGTCGGAGGTCTGCAGCGAGAAGTTGTCCTTCTGCGACGGACGCAAGCCGCGATGGCTCCGCATGAAGACGCGGATGTCCTCCATCGTCGCCTGCATCTGTTGCTCGTCCGGGAGCTTGATGGTGATGCCATCGATCACCCGGGGCGCGTTCACCAGCCGGCGCGCCGGTGTCTTGTAGGGCACCACCGCGAACTTGTCCAGGGAGATCCCGAAGGCACTGCCCTGCTTCTCCGCGACCCCGATCACCTGGTAGGGAATGCCGCCGATGACCAGGTCGCGCCCCAGCGGATCGACGGCCGGGAAGAAGTGGGACCTGACGTCCTCGCCGATGACGGTGACCGGCGTTCCCAGCGCGTATTCCTGCGCCGTGGGAAGTCGGCCACTCGTCACCTCCATGTTCTTCTGGCCGAACCAGTCGCCGTCCACCGCCGTGAGGCTGATGACCCGCGGGCGGGCATACCGCGACTGGACGGACACGTTGTCTTCCGAGTAGAAGGCCCAACTCGCCGAAGCAGGCAGCTCTGCCACCAGCGGATCGATGTCCTCCTCCCGCAGGCGGGGCCGCGTGGCCCACTCGCGCCATTCCGATTCGTCGATGTCCCCCATCGTGATGTTCGGACGCCGGCGCACCTCGAAGGAGTTCTTCGGGATGAGCTTCCCGACGAGGTCCTCCTCCATGAAACGCCCCATCCCGTTTACGATGGAAACGATCGCGATGAGGAACATCACGCCAATCGTCACCCCGAGCAGGGTGAAGAAGCTCTTGAGCTTCTGGGCCCGGATCTGGCTCAGGGCCAGGCGAATGGCTTCGAACAGCGGCATGGTCGGGGCCTACGCCCCGCGCGCAACCGGGGTTTCATCCCGATCTCGCCCCCCGGAGAGTACCCCCTTGGCATACGCGAGCCCCGCGAGGGTCCGGGACCCATGCCAGGACAGGAGTTCCCCATCCACGACCCGCACCCGGGTCGCCGCGATTCCCAGCGCGGCGGCGAGATCCGCCGCATGCTGCTCCCTGAACGGGAATGGTTCGGTGGAGAGCAGGACCAGATCGGGGTGGCGTTCACGCAGCTCGTCGATGGTCGTCGCGGGATACCGATCGGGACCGGTAAACACATTCTCGCCGCCGGCCCCGGTCAGGAGCCCCGAGACGTACGTACCTCGGCCGGCAACCATCCAGGGTTCCGTCCAGATCACGTAGGCGAAACGGACGGCCGGACGCCGAGACGCCTCGGAGCCGATGCGAGCGGCCCGTTCCTCGATCCGCGCGGCGAGCTCCTCCGCGACGACCTCACGTTCGAGAAGGGCGCCAATGTCGCGAATCACCGTGGTAACCTCGCCGATCGCCGTCGGCATCGACGCGTGCACTCGCAGGCCGGCTCCCCGGAGCGCGTGGGCGTCCTCGATCCGATTCTCCTCCTCGTTCATGAGGACGAGGTCGGGAGCCAGTTCGACGATGCGCTCCACCTTCGGGTTCTTGGTTCCGCCCACCCGCTCGACGCCTTCGACGCGACCCGCCGGGTGGACGCAGAAGCGAGTCCGCCCGACCAGCAGATCCCCGGCGCCAAGGTCGAAAACGAGCTCGGTGAGCGAAGGGCAGAGGGAGACGATCCTCACGATTCACCGTGCGAAACGCGACAGTAAGGGGTCATCAAGAGAACGCAAAGGCGAGTATCTGGTGCGTGGCGCCAGTTGCCAGGCCGCGCGTCGAAGCGCAACACGTGAAAGTGCTCGCGCCCCCCGGATCCTGGCAACCAACCCGTATTCGACGCCCAACGAGACTCCGCCGATCCCGGCACGCAACGGGAGCCCCGCGCAATCGTCATCGGAGTGCGGTTCCCCGTTTCCCGGCCGATGGCATCCCGACCCCCCCTCGATCTCCACACGTATTCGGGCGCCGCCGGCGATGTTCCGGGGAGTCGACGGCAGTATGAGCGGGTCATGCGGGACCTCGACCAGGACGCCCCGCCGGCCGCGGTCGGAGCCCTCCTCCTCCAACTCGCCCGGGAGTACCTCGCGGCCGGCCAGCACGCGGCCGCGCTCGATTGCTGCGAGGCCGTGGAGGGACTGGGGCACTTCGACGGCATGGACGCGGTGCTCGCCGAGTTGCACGAGTTGCGCGGGCGCCTGCGCTGCGAATTGGGGCTCCTGGATGACGCGCACGAGGACTTCCTCCGCCTGCAACAGCACGCCCGTGCAGCGGGGCTCCCGTGGCTCGTCGCGCACGGGCACGAGCACCTCGCCGCGATCGCGATGGTGCGGCAGGCGTGGGCGGACGCTATCACGGAGCTGGAGCGGGCGGTCGCGCTCTACCGCGAAGCCACGGCGATCGACGACCTGGTGCGGGTGCTGCTGCAGCTCGCGACGCTGTACGTGGACCTTCGCCGGTGGAACGCGGCCGAGCACGCGCTCGCAGACCTGCACGCCCGGGTCGGGACGGCGGGGGACCCACGCACCCTGGCCCGGCTCGAGCTCGTGCGCGCCCAGATGGCGATCGATCGGGCGAACGCGGCGCGCGCCCGACTGAGCGCGGAGCGCGCGCTGGAGCAGGCGCGACGCGCGGATGACGAAGGGCTCGTCGCAGACGCCGTCGCCATGAACGCGCAGGTGGCGCGCGAGCTGGGGGACCAGGCGCGCGCGCTCCAGCTGCTCGAGGACGCGTCACGGCTCGCAACCGCGTTGGGCGATACGATGTTGCTGGGCGAACTCGCCTGTGCTCGCGTTGAGGTGCTTGCCCGTCGCGACGACCATCGGGCGACGCTACACGCCCTCAACCGATCGTATCGCGCCCTCGTCCGGCTGCTGGGAGAGCCCGGCCCCATCACGCGGGCGCGCCGGCTGCGTCGGCTCGAGGGCGAGTTCGTCGAAGTCACGCGCCGCTGGGCCCAGCGATTCGAGGGTGTGGACCACGACACACAGGGCCATGTGGATCGCGTGGCGGACCTCACGTGCGAGATCGCCCGGCGCATGGGTGTCGATCCCTCCGCCCTCCTGGGCTACCGCGTCGGGGCCCTCCTGCACGACCTCGGGAAGATCGCCGTCCCGGTGGCCATCCTCACCAAGCGTGGGCGTCTTACGCCGGAGGAGTGGGCCGCCGTCAAGCGGCATCCGGTGGCCGGCGCGGAGTTGCTCATCGGCACCGACCTTCCGTGGGAGGTGCGCCCGATCGTGGAGGGGCATCACGAATGCTGGGATGGTTCCGGGTATCCGCACGGGCGCGCGGGTGAGGAGATCCCGCTGGCGGCCCGGATCGTGTGTGTAGCCGACGTCTACGACGCGCTGATCACCCGCCGTCCCTTCAAGCACGCGCTCGCGAGTGACGAGGCGGTGGAAGTCATGCGGCGCGACGTCGGTCGCCAGTTCGACCCGGCGGTCTTCCGGGTGTTCGAGGACGTCCTGCGGGAGGGCATCGCGATTCCGGGGGTCACCTCGGGGGCGACCCCGCGACCCGAGCCGGCCACCGGCGAGGAACTGGTCGACGACCCGCTCACAGGTGTTGCCGAGTTTGTCTCGTGGGGCCGGCGGGCGACGGACCTGCTGGCCGCGCGCCGTTCGGCGGGGGGCGAGGCCTGCCTCCTCCTGGTCGACATCGACGACTTCTCGCGGGTGAACGCGACCTACGGTCGCCTGCAGGGAGACGACGTCTTGTGGGCGGTGGCGAAGGTGCTGCAGCGCGGCCTCCGCGCGGGTGACCTCATCGGGCGCCGGTCCAACGACGAATTCGTCGTCTTGCTCCCCGACACCACGCTCGCGGTGACGCGGGATGTGGCGGATCGCCTGCGCACGGCGGTGGCCGAGCTGCGTTGCACACGTCGTGACCAGCCGGAGGACGCGCTGTCCGTGACGGTGAGCATTGCGATGGCGCACGCGCCGACAGACGGCGAGTCGCTCGCCGCCCTGCTCGCGGCGACCGACCGGACGCTCTTCGCGGCGGCGCGGAGCGGGAGCGACCAGGTGGTGGCCGCTGGTGAGTCGGGACCGGCGCGCAGCGGCGCGGGCCTCGACTTCTCCACCTTCACCGGGCGCGAGGAAGAGCTGCGACAACTGACCTCCCTGCTGGACCAGGCCTCGGGGGGCGACCCGCGCACGGTCACCGTGCTGGGGGAGGCGGGGGTCGGCAAGACCGCGTTTGTCCGGCAGCTGGCCGCCGAGGTTCGCCTCCGCGCCGCGTGGATGGTGACCGGCCAGTCCACGAGCGACGGGGGCGGCGGGGCACTCGCGCCCTGGGTGGGCGTGGTGACGCGACTCGTTGAGCTGGGGGGAACCGGGGACCGGGCGTGGCTCGCGCTCCCGCAGTGGCTTCCCGAGGTCTTCCTGGCCAGTGACCCGACGGCGCCGGACGCCGCCCTCTCGCAGATCCAGCAGGAGATTGTCACCTTCATCCGCCGCATGGCGCGGGCGCAGCCGGTGGTTGTGGTGCTCGAGGACATGCACCTCGCGCCGGCCGCCTCATGGGCGGTGCTCGAGGCCCTGCAATCGTCGGTCGACGACGAGCGGCTGCTCGTGGTGAGCACGTTGCGCCCGGAAATCCAGCCGGGGGCGGTGGAATGGCGACGGCGCGTGCAGCAGCATGTGCGTCACACGACGCTCGTCCTCAAGCGCTTTTCACTCGACGATGTCCGGCGCTGGATCCGGACCGTCTTTCACGACGCCGCGCCGGGTGACGACGCGGCGCGGTGGGCCTTCGAGCTCTCCGAGGGAATCCCGCGCCTGGTGCTGCACCTCCTCAAGTCCGGATGCGAGGACGGCACCATCTGGTACGGGGGGACACGCTGGGAGTGGCAGCCGCCGGCGGACGGCACCGTGGCCAGTGGTGTGGGTTGGGTGCTGGAGCGCCGGCTGGAGCGCGTCAGTGCGTCGACGCGGTCGATCCTGGCCACGGCCGCGCTGCTGCATCCCGACATCACGGTGGAGTCGCTGGTGTCCGTGGTCGGGATCCCCGAGGGGCAGGCACGACGCGCGCTGGAGGAAGCGGTCGGCGCCACGATCCTCGTGTCCCTCGTCGGCCCGGCAGGTCCGACGCGGTGGGACTTCACCCGCGACCAACTGCGTGATGCATGCCTTCGCGGCACGCCGGAGCGCCAGCGGCAGCAGGTGCACGACGTGGCCGCGCGGGTGCTCGAGCTGCGCGCCCCCTCCGCCGTGGCGACGATCGCCGCGCACTATCATGCCGCCGGCAACGACCAGGCCGCCTTTGCCTACGCGGTGGCGTCGGCCGAACGCGCGGCGGGCATCTCTGCCCACGACCTGGCCCTCACAGCCTTCCAGGTGGCGGAGCGCCACGCGGGATCGAGCGAAGCCCTCGCCGGTGTGCGGGTGCGCGAGGCGGAGGTCGCCATGGGGGCCGGGCAGTACGCGCACGCCGCGGCCCTGTGTGACCTCGCGCTCGAATGGCTCGACCGCCAACCCGTCACCGCGGTTGCGCTGCGTGGCCGCGCCGTGCGCGAATGGGTGCAGTGGCGACGCGGGCGCGGGGCGTCGCGAAGCGCCGAGGCATTCCGCGTGCTCGTCGACGACGCGGCTCGGGGGGCGCCGGCGGTTGTCGCCCCGGTCGCCATCCTCGCGGCCGACGCGGCTCTTGCCCGCGCCGCATGGCCCGAGGCAATGCAGCTCGCGCGACGAGCGGCCGCGGCCACCCACGGCGATGCGCGGTTGCTGGCCACCTCGCGGCTCACGGAAGGAGAAGCAGAACATGCCGAGCAACCCGGGGCCGGCCTGACCCGCCTCAGGGACGCCGTCCAACACGCGGAAGCGCATGGCCACGAGGGGCTGCGAGCCCGGGGCCACCTCGCGCTTGCCCGGGCGCTCGCACGCGAAGAAGGTGCCGCGAGGGCCGAAGTTGACGACCTGCTGGAGCGGGCGCTCGACGGGGCGCGCGCCGCGCACGACACGGCCCTGGCGGCTGCCATCTCTCGCGCCCTGGGTGTTCATCGAAGCCGGCAGGGGAACGCGGGTGAAGCGCGGCAATGGTTGGGAGACGCGGAGCGGTTGTTCACCACGCTCGAAGATGAGCCCGGCCGCGTGACAACGTTGCTGCAGGGCGCGCAGGTATTGCGCGATCATGGGGAGCGGGATGGTGCCTGCCGGCAGTTCGTGGCC
>WBZL01005241.1_pt1 | contig 10801 bp, 9 predicted proteins | sample 5204291 | NCBI WGS metagenome assembly WBZL01 (sample SAMN12344345, study PRJNA552823) | activated sludge metagenome | biome: Activated sludge suspended growth; feature: Nitrification reactor; material: Wastewater; isolation source: activated sludge from nitrification reactor of wastewater treatment... | reverse complement strand
CCGACAAGGAGATGACCAACCGGATCCTCGGCGACCTCGGCCTCCCCGTCCCCCGCCAGAAGATGGTCCGCACCGCCAATCAGGCGATCCAGGCCGCCGAGGGCCTCGGCTACCCCGTCGTCGTCAAGCCCCTCGACGCCAACCACGGCCGCGGCGTCTCGATCAACCTCGACAAGCCCGAGGCCGTCGCCGCCGCCTTCGACAAGGCCGTCGAGCACTCGCGCACCGTCATCGTCGAGACCTACATCCTCGGCTTCGACCACCGCCTCCTGGTCGTCAACGGCGAGCTCATCGCCTGCGCCAAGCGGGTCCCCGGCCACGTCGTCGGCGACGGCGTCCACACCGTCACCCAGCTCATCGACCACGTCAACTCCGACCCGCGCCGCGGCATCGGCCACGAGAAGGTCCTCACCCGCATCGAGCTCGACTACCAGGCCCGCCGCCTCCTCGACCTCAAGGGCTACACCCCCGAGACCGTCCTCGCCGAGGGCGAGGTCATGTACCTGCGCTCGACCGGCAACCTCAGCACCGGCGGCACCGCCATCGACCTCACCGACGTCGTCCACCCCGACAACCGCGAGATGGCGATCCGGGCCGCCAGCGCGATCGGCCTCGACATCGCCGGCATCGACTTCATCACCCCCGACATCTCGCGCTCCTACCGCGAGATCGGCGGCGCCATCTGCGAGGTCAACGCCGCCCCCGGCTTCCGCATGCACGTCGCCCCCACCGAGGGGCGCCCGCGCGACGTGGCCGGCCCGGTGATGGACATGCTCTTCCCGCCCGGCAGCCCGAGCCGGATCCCGATCGCCTCGATCACCGGCACCAACGGCAAGACCACCGTCTCGCGGATGGTCGCCCACATCCACAAGATGTGCGGCGCCACCGTCGGCCTCACCACCACCGACGGCGTCTACATCGACGGCGAGCGCACCGTCGCCGGCGACATGACCGGCCCGGTCGCCTCGCACATGGTCCTCCGCGACCCGCGGGTCGACCTCGCCGTCCTCGAGACCGCCCGCGGCGGCCTCATCCGCGCCGGCATGGGCTACCGCTCCTGCAACGTCGGCGCGGTCCTCAACATCAGCGCCGACCACCTCGGCCTCGGCGGCATCGACACCCTCGAGCAGCTCGCCGAGGTCAAGCGGATCGTCGTCGAGGTCGCCCGCGACTGCGCCGTCCTCAACGCCGACGACGAGCACTGCCTGCGGATGGCCGACTACACCCGCGCCAAGCGGATCGGCTACGTCACCATGAACCCCAAGCACGAGCTGGTGCGCAAGCACATCCGCGCCGGGGGCCTCGCCGCCGTCCTCGAGGAGGGGATCAACGGCGACATGATCACCATCTACGACAAGGGCACCCACATCCCGCTGCTCTGGACCCACCTGATCCCGGCCACCATCGAGGGCAAGGCCGGCCACAACGTCCAGAACGCGATGTTCGCCGCGCTCGTCACCTACGCGATGGGCGTCAAGGCCGACAACATCCGCCACGGCCTCCGCACCTTCGACACCACCTTCTTCCAGGCCCCCGGCCGCCTCAACGTCTTCGACGAGCTCCCCTTCAAGGTGATCCTCGACTACGGCCACAACCCCGCCGCCGTCCGGGCGATCGCCAACTTCGTCACCAAGCTCGACATCACCGGCCGGCGGATCTGCGTCCTCGCGGCCCCCGGCGACCGCCGCGACGAGGACATCCGCGCGATCGCCCGGATCGCCGCCCCCGCCTTCGGCCACTTCATCCTCCGCAGCGACGACAACCCCCGCGGCCGCAAACCCGACGAGATCCCGTCGATGATGCACGCCGAGCTGGTCGCCGCCGGCGTCCCCCAGGGCCGCATCGAGACCATCCTCGACGAGCAGCAGGCGATCGAGACCGGCCTCGCCATGTGCGAGCCCGGCGACCTCCTCCTGATCTTCGGCGACGCCATCTCGCGCTGCTGGAAGCAGATCATCCGCTTCCGCGACGACGGCGGCCACGGCCAGGGGGCCGCCCCCGCCGCCCTCTCCACCGTCGGCTCGCTGGTCGGCGGCTTCGTCGAGGGCCCCACCGACGACGGCCAGGTCCAGCGCACCCGCCGCGGCGAGCTCGTGATCGAGGACCAGCGCGGCGTCCGGATCGCCCGCGAGGGCGACGACTGAGCCCCGACCCGCGCCGCACCGGGACCACGATGGAACTCCTCGACGCCCGCCGCCTCACCGGACCCAACCTCCAGACCCGGGGGCCGGGGGCGATCGCCGAGGTCCGCTTCGCCGCACCCGACCAGGCCGACGCCGGCATCGCCCGCCTCCAGGCCGAGGCCCACGCCCTCCTCGGCGCCCTCGGCTGGTCGCCCGCCTCCCTCTCGCTCCGCCGCTTCGTCGACCGCGGCGGCCGCGAGGGGGTCGCCCTCGCCTTCGAGGCCCCCCTCGACGCCCTCTACGCCGCCGCCGACGCCGCCGAGGCGGTCGTCGCCCGCGCCGCCGCCGGCCTCGCCGGCCGCCCCGTCCCCTCGCTCGCGGACGACCTCGCCCGCGTCGAGCTCGCCCTCGCCCGCGAGCGCCGGCCCGACCTCCTCGCCCTCGTCGCCGCCGCCGAGGCGCGCGGCCTCCCCGTCCTCGTCGACGACGACCTCTGCACCCTCGGCCACGGCGCCCGCTCCCTCACCTGGCCGATCGGCCAGCTCCCCGCCCCCGAGGCTGTCCCCTGGGCCAGCCTCGGCGCGATCCCGATCGCCCTCGTCACCGGCACCAACGGCAAGACCACCTGCTCGCGCCTCCTCGCCCGGGTCGCCCGCCACGCCGGCCGTCACCCCGGGAACACCACCACCGACGGCATCTCGGTCGACGAGGCGCTGGTCGAGCCCGGCGACTGGACCGGCCCCGGCGCCGCCCGCCTGGTCCTCCGCCGCGCTGACGTCGACCTGGCGATCCTCGAGACCGCGCGGGGCGGGATCCTCCGCCGCGGCCTCGCGCCGCACCGCGCCGACGCGGCCCTCATCACCAACGTCAGCGCCGACCACCTCGGCGAGTACGGGATCGCCGACGTCGACACGATGGCGCAGGTCAAGGCGGTGGTCACCTCGATCGTCGCCCCCACCGGCCGGATCGTCCTCGGCGCCGAGAGCCCGCCGCTCTGCCGCCTCCCGCGGCGCTTCCCGGCCCCGCTCGTGTGGTTCGCGCAGAGCCCCGACCAGCCGACCCTCGCCGCCCACCGCCGCGCCGGCGGCGAGGCCTGGTACGTCGCCGACGGTCACCTCGTCCGCGCCCTCGGGGCCGACGAGGAGTCGCTCATGCCGATCGCCGAGATCCCGCTCACCCTCGGCGGCGCCGCCCGCTACAACGTCCTCAACGCCCTCGGCGTCGCCGCGGTGGCGACCGCGCTCGGGCTCCCGCGCGCCGCCATCATCAGCGCCTTCGCGTCCTTCACCGCCTCCGCCCGCGACAACCCCGGCCGGGTCAACGTCTACGACGTCGACGGCGTCCGCGTCCTCCTCGACTTCGCGCACAACCCCGAGGGGATCGCGGCGCTCGGCGAGGTGGTCCGCGCGCTCCGCCAGCGCCTCGCCCCCGGCGCGCGCCTCCTGGTCACCCTCGGGATCGCGGGCGATCGCAGCGACGACGACCTCCGCGCGTGCGCGGCCGCGGCCCTCACGCTCGCTCCCGATCGCGTCATCGTCCGCGAGCAGCCGCACTACCTCCGCGGCCGCGCCCCGGGCGAGGTCCCCGCGATCCTCCGCCGCGCCTTCATCGAGCTCGGCCACCCCGAGCCCGAGCTCGACCACGCCGACGACGAACTCCCCGCCCTGAAGGCCGCCCTCACCTGGGCCCGCCCCGGCGACCTCCTCGTCGACCTCGTCCACACCGAGCGCGAGGCCGTCCGCGCCCTCCTCGACGCCCGCGGCGCCTCCCCGGCCTGAGCGCGTACGAACCCCGCGCGCGGCGGGTCGAGCACGCTGAGCCGATTGCACGCACCGCGCGTCGGCTGCGCTGAAGCTATTGTGCACACCGCGGGTCGGACGCGCTGAGGCAAGCGGGGTGGGGGCGGCGGCGGGTCCCTCGCTGGCGCGGCGCCTCCCCCACGATTTCGTGCGTGCGTCGCCGGCCACGCCAGAGCCTCCGCGCGATCGCTCGAAATCCAACGTTTCAAAGGCGACGCCCACCCGACAATCGCGGGGGACCCCCTCCACTGGCGTCCCACCGCCGCCCCCACCCCGCCCGAACGCTGAAAGCGACCCGCTCCTCGCTCACCCCCCTATTGGCGAAATGCGAACGGCCGTCACGGTGAAGGGGAGGAGCCAGGCGATCATCCCGGCGATCATCCCGGCGATCATCCCGCAGCTCGCACGCCGCCCCGCACCTGTGCGAGAGTGACGCGGATGCAGCGGCGGCGCCTCCTCCTCCCCTGCGGCCTCGGGATCGCGCTCCTAGCGATCGCCGGGCCAGCCCGGGGATCCGAGCCCCGGGCTCCCGCCGATCCCGGAGGGGCTTCGTGACACCGCGCCGCTGCCCCGGAGGACGCCCCCGAGGCGCCGACGCCCGCGCGTGAGCCGGTGTGTCTGAGGATCAACCATGAACATGACACATCAGGTGTGGATGACCCTGCCGCCTGGCGAGGTGCCCGGCCGCGGCGAGAGGATCGCGGCGGTCGCCGCCGACCGGGGCCTGAGGCCCCACGTGGCGTTCGTCCTGGGCCACGCGGAGGGAATGCTCGACATCCACGTGCGCGACGGGTCGCCGACTCTCGCGGAGGCGTACGCCTCCTTCGATGGCGGCGAGGGACCCGTGAACCTCGGCTGGCTCGGGCTCACCGAGAGCGCGAGCGCCCAGGTCTGCTCGCTGAGGATAGGGACGCGTCGAGGTCTTCTACTGCGCTTCATGGAGAAGGAATTCGAGGATCTCGAAATGGAATTGCGGCGGGGCGTGCTGGATCTCATCGCCGCGCTACGCGAGGCCTCGGACGCGCGGGAGGTGGTCTGGGCGCGGGACTACGGCCTCCCGTCGATCATCGACATCCTCGATCGTGAGTCCCATGAGATCCGCCCGGGCCGCCTCAATAACGTGCTTGCGGTCGCCGAGGTGAGCGAGGATCTCTTCTCGCTGATGGAGATCTACGGCGATGAGACCTGGGTCGGGGGCCTGCGCTTCGCGGCGTTGTCCTGGGTGATGCCGTAGCCCGAATTTCTCACCACAGGCAGGGAGGAGCCGTCGAGGGCCGTCAGCTGACCGCTGCCACCCGTACATGACCAACGACGCGAACGCTTGAGAATCTGCGCCCGGAAGAGTCACGAGGTCGCAGAAGGGCGAGCGCATCGCGCCACGCACCGCCGGCGGTGTGGGGGCAGCGGTGGGACGGAGCCAGGGGCGGTGGCAGATTCCGCGTGATTGTTTGACGTTCGATTTTTCTCAGGCGACGACCACCCGGCAATCGCGGGGGACCCCACACACCGCCGGCCGAGCGCCTCCTCGACCCGCGCCGCCAGATCTGCCGCAGATCCCCGCGCGCGTCCTCGCCAGAATTTCCTGGAGGTTCCCGCGCCCAACAACGACACTCGCCGACATGGCCTTTCGCGATCGCGTCAGGGAAGAGGCGAACCATCAACGGGCGCTCCGAGCCGCCGGTGAGGCGATCCCCCCGTCGGCACGCCGCTACGCCCGGATCGCCGGCGCGGCGACCTTCGGCCTCGGGGGCGGCGGCGCGGCGCTGATCGTCGCGCTCGGCGTGATCTACGGCCAGCTCTACTACGGCGCGGCGCTCTTCCTCGCGGCGCTCGGCGTGCTCGGCCTGGTCCAGCTCGCCTCGGGGCGCCACATCATGACCGGCCGCGACTGAGCGCGTGGCGCAATGCGCTCGCCCTTCTGCGACCTCATGACTCTTCCCCGCAGAGCGCCCGCCGACGATGGACGCGCTCCTGGTCGAGCTCCGCGGCTTCGTCCCCCGCGGCGGCTCGCGCTGGCCGGCGCGGGCGGCCTGGCTCTCCGCGATCGGCGTGACCGCGGCTCAGGCCGAGAGTGCCCGACGCCGAGGCCAGGACGCCGAGGCGGCCACGCTCTTCGAGCAGGTGCTCGCCCGCGCGCCGCGCAACTCGACCGCGCTCGCGGCCCTCAGCGACATCGCCTTCGATCGCGGCGAGCACGAGGCGGCGGCCCGCTACGCCCGGCAGGCGATCCAGGCGGACCCCGAGATCGCCGAGTACCACACCCGCCTCGGTGACGCGCTCGTCAAGCTGCGGCGGCGCGGCGAGGCGGCCGCCAGCTACGAGCGGGCGCTCGAGCTCGGCGACGCCCGGGCGCACCGGCGGATCGAACTGCTCTCAAAGGGGGGGCTCGGATGAAGCGGGCGGGCGACGACGCAGGCCACGGGCGCCGCGGGCGAGGACCGACCTCGGCCGGCGTCGGAGGTGCTCGCGGCGCGCTGGCGCTGGTGACCGCGGCCGCCCTGAGCGCGACGACGCGGGCCGCCGCCGCGCCGCCGACGACCGCGACCACCACCACCACCACCAGGGAGGTCTCGTCGTCGTCAGCCACGGCGGAGGCGCGCCAGGCGAGGGCGCCGCTCACCGGGCCGTCGCGGGTGATCCTGCTCGCGCGGCGGGAAGGCGACCCGCTCTCGTCGTCCACCGACGCGCTCCTGCGCGAACGGATCCGCGCGGGTGTCCGGGCGGCCGGCGTCGGCGTCATCGAGGCCGCTTCGTTGCCGGCGGGCACCGAGGTCTGCGACCAGCCCCGCTGCCTCGCCGGACTCCGTTCGAGCCTCGGCATCGGCCACGTCGTCCGCGCGACCCTGGCGTCGATCGACCGCGACTACGCGCTCCGCCTCGAGCTCGTCGACACCGCCGACGCGTCGGTGGTCGCTACCTACGACGAACACTGCGAGCTCTGCGGGCTCGCGGAGGCCGGCGATCGCCTGGAGGCGGGCGCCCGCGGCCTCTTCGGGCAGGCCGCGGCCACGCAGGCCGCCGCGCCCGCGACCGCCGAGGACGGGCGCCTGCGGCTGACCAGCTCCCCCCCCGGCGCCTCGGTGACGATCGACGGCGTCCTCGCCGGCGAGGCGCCGATCGACCGGGCCCTGGCCCCGGGGCGCCACACGGTCGTCGCCTCGGCGCCCGGCCACCGGACGCTCACCCAGGAGCTGATGATCACCGGCGCCGAGGCGTCGACGATCCACCTCGCCCTCGCGCCCGAGCCGCCGCCGCGCTGGGGGGGCGTCCTCCTCGTTCTCGGGATCCCGATGATCGCCGGTGGGATCGCCACGCTCGCGCTCGACGATCGCCCGAGGCCGCGCGGCTGCGAACCCACGAGCGGCGCCTGCGGCGAGTTCGAGACGACCTGGGCGGGCGCCGGCCTCCTCGCCGGCGGCGCGGTGCTGACGACCCTGGGCGCCGTGATGGTGCGGCGGGCGAGGGCTCACCGGCGCGCCAGCCGTCGCTGACGCCCTCGGAGGCCGTCAGCCCCCGACCGCCTCGTCGCCGCGCCGTCGATGCCGGGGAGCGGCACCCACTCGCGGCCCAGGACCCCCGCGTCGAAGATCGGCCACGTGTTGAGCTGGCCGCCGCGGCGCACGTAGAGCGTCAGGTTCTCCGCGGGATCCATCGGCCCCGCCCACGAGGGCCGCGCCTCGGGGCGCGACGCTCGAGCACGCGATAGTACCAGTCATCCGTGCCGAGCGTCGTGAAGCCCTCCTGCCACGCCGGCCACGCGCACATCTGGGTCGCCGCGTACGAGGTCTGGACATGCCAATTGAGGAGGTTGCTGCGCCAGATCGTGGGCGCCCAGAACGCCGCGACGACGAGCGCGACGAGCGCGACGAGCGCGGCGGCGACGTACGGCCGAGCCCAGAGCGCCGATCGAGCGACCTGGCGCGCACGCATGAATCGACTCTATCACCTTGACGCGCGCTCTTGACCTCCCGAATCCTGGGGCCACCGGACGAGACCATGCGAGGACGAGCGCAGCCCCTGAGCACCCCCGCGATCCTGACCGCGACCGCCCTCCTCGCCGCCTGCGCCGACGGCGACGCGGGATCGAGCGCGACCGACACCGAGGGGACCACCTCGAGCGCCGCCACCACCAGCACCAGCACCAGCACCAGCACCAGCACCAGCGCGGGCACCCAAGGCCCCACGGAGGCCTCCTCGAGCGGCGACTCGACCTCGTCGTCGAGCGGCGCCACCACCGGCGATGCCACCACCGGCGGCGAGACGAGCGGCGCCACCACCGGCGGCGCCGACCGCTGCGATCCCGACGCGTCGCCGATCGACGTCGACCCCTGCGGCCCGGCGAGCTGCTGGTCGACCCTGACCTTCTCGGCGATCTGCGGCCCGACCGCGCTGACGGAGGACTTCGGCAGCGGCGCCTACAACGTCCACCACTTCACCCTCGCGCTCCGCGCCGGCGTCCCCTCGCGGATCACCTTCACCCGCACCGGCGGCGACTTCGCCCCCGCGCTGATCATCCGCGACACGATGGGCAACACCCTCTTCGACGGCGAGACCGGGGCCTGCAGCGACGCGCTCGAGGTCGACGTCCTTGCCACCGGCGTCGACGGCGACGCCGCCATCGTCGAGCTCAGCGCGACCGCCGACCTCGGGCTCGACCTCTACCTCACCGGCTGGCACGTCGTCGACGGCGGCTTCGCGCCGGCGATGCCGACCGACGCGGCCTACGCCTTCGAGATCGACAACCAGTGCGAGCCCGCGACCGGCGCCAGCGACCCGCCGAACTTCGACGAGGGCGACGTCGAGGGCGGCTTCCACGTGCTCCCGGACGCGGACCCGCCGGGCCTCTACACCCACAAGGACCCCGACTGCTCCCGCGGCACCCGGCGGATGATCCAGGTCCTCACCACCGTCGCCGCGCGCTGGCACGCGATCCGCCCCGAGTTCGCCCCGCTCGCCTTCCTCGACCTCAACGAGGCCTGGTGCTCCAACGTCGACCACGCGACCCACGACGACGGCACCCACGCCGACCTGAAGGCCGGCTGCGCGACCAACGTCGACTGCGCCAACTGGATCCCCGCCCTCGACCTCGCCCGCCTCTTCATCGACACCGGCGAGGTCTGCGGGATCCTCTTCAACGACGCCAAGGTGCAGGGCGCGGTCAACCCCTACTTCGAGGCGGCTCACGACTACGAGCCCTGGAAGCAGGTCTTCATGCGCACCGTCGACGGCCACGTCGCCCACTTCCACGTCCGCGTCAAGAAGCCGGACGGCACCTGCAACTAGGCTCGACCTCCCAAGAGCCCCGGGCTGACGCCCTCGCCGGCGCCCCGCGAGCGCCCCTTGACCTGCTCGTTCGGACAGGTCTCGGCGACGCAGCCGACGCACCCCGCGCGCCCGGGGCTCACGCCGGCCCCGGGTACGCCCCCCGGATCACCCCCGCCACCGCCCCCAGCGCCTCGCCGATCGCCGCCCCGCGCCGCCACGCGAGCGCGATCGTCCGCGCCGGCCCCTTCTCCTTCTCGAAGGGCCGCACCCGCAGCCCCGCCCGCGCCGCCTCCGTCGCCACCGCCATCTTCGGCAGCAGCGTCACCCCGAGCCCGCTCGCCACCATCTGCGCCAGCGTCGGCAGGCTCGTCGCCCGGAACTCCAGCTCCTGCGCCCGCGCCCGCGCGCACACGTCCAGCGCCTGCTCGCGGAAGCAGTGCCCGTCCTCGAGCAGGAGCACCGTCGCCCCCCGCAGCGCCCCCACCTCGATCGCCCCGCGCCCGCGCAGCAGCGGGTCACCTGGCCTCCCGGCCAGCACGAAGGGATCGCGCCCCACCACCGCGTGCTCCACGTCTCCCAGCTCCGCCTCCAGGGCCAGGAGCGCCGCGTCCAGCTCCCCCGCCTCCAGCCCCTGCACCAGCGTCGCCGTCCGCTCCTCCGTCCACAGCAGCGTCAGCGCCGGGAACGCCGCCCGCAGCGCCGGCGAGGCGACCGGCAGCAAGTAGGGCGCGATCGTCGGGATCACCCCCACCCGCAGGGCCCCTGAGAGCGGGTCCCGCCCCCGCGACGCCGCCTCCACCAGATCCCCCGCGTCCCGCAGCAGCCGCCGCGCCCGCTCGATCACCTCCTGCCCCGCCGTCGTCACCAGCACCCGCCGGCGGTCGCGCTCGAAGAGCTGCACCCCGAGGGCCGCCTCGAGCTCCGCCACCTGCGAGCTCAGCGACGGCTGAGCCACCCGGCAGCGCTCCGCCGCCCGCCGGAACGAGAGCGCCTCCGCCACCGCCACCGCGTACTGGAGCTGCCGGAGCGTGCACGGGAGCGGCGCCAGGCTCTTCATAGCCAATCTATATCACATCCATCGAAACGATATCTTTTTCAAATCCAAAGCGCCGCCCCATAACCTCCCCATGACCACCGCTCACCGCGACCCCCGCTCCCCCACCCTCACCACTGAGTCCGGCGCCCCCGTCGCCGACAACCAGCGCTCCCAGCTCGCCGGCCCTGGCGGCCCCGTCCTCCTCCAGGACCATCACCTCCTCGAGAAGCTCGCCCGCTTCAACCGCGAGCGGATCCCCGAGCGCGTCGTCCACGCCGTCGGCAGCGGCGCCCACGGCCACTTCGAGGTCACGAACCCCGACCTCCCCCGCTGGAGCCGCGCCCGCCTCTTCGCCGAGGTCGGCAAGCGCACCCCCGTCTTCGTCCGCTTCTCCACCGTCGCCGGCTCGCGCGGCGCCGCCGACACCGCCCGCGACCCCCGCGGCTTCGCCGTCAAGTTCTACACCGAGGACGGCAACTGGGACCTCGTCGGCAACAACACCCCCATCTTCTTCCTCCGCGACGGCCTCAAGTTCCCCGACTTCATCCACTCCCAGAAGTACGACCCCTTCACCAACC
>WBZL01005240.1_pt1 | contig 10801 bp, 11 predicted proteins | sample 5204291 | NCBI WGS metagenome assembly WBZL01 (sample SAMN12344345, study PRJNA552823) | activated sludge metagenome | biome: Activated sludge suspended growth; feature: Nitrification reactor; material: Wastewater; isolation source: activated sludge from nitrification reactor of wastewater... | reverse complement strand
GCCACCACCACCAGGGTGACGGTGTGGTCGGGCGTGCCGTCGAGCGGCGAGATCACGTAGTCGCCCGAGAGGGCCACCGCCTCCTCGCCCAGGTCGGGGGCGGTCTCGTTGCGGGTGAGGGTGCCGCTGCGCTCGTAGGTGTCGGTGGAGCCGTTGAACAGGCCGTCGACGCAGGCCACGAAGGCGTCGGTGCGGAAGTCGGCCAGCACGTCGGTGGCGGCCTCCACGGTGTCGAGCACCGAGGCGGACGTGCTCACCTGCAGGGTGCCGGGGTCGACCGACGTGGAGAAGCTGTCGGACCGGTACAGGCCCATCAGGTGGGTGTCGAGGTCGACGGTGGAACACGTCTCCAACGGCCCGGCGTCGCCCTCGGCCGGCGGCAGGTGCTCCCAGCCGGTGGGGAAGTCGTCGATCACCAGGTTGGCGGCCTCGGCCCGGTCCATGGCCGCCCGCATGGTGGCCTCGAGCTCGGGGTCGAGCGTGTCGGGCGGCACCTCGGTGGATGTGGTGGACCCGGTGGTGGTGGTGGCGTCGGCCGGGGCGGTGGTGATGGCGTCGGCTTCGTCGTTGCCGTCGTCGCTGCACGCACCCAGGGAGCCCAGGGCCAACACGGCGACGGACGCGGTGGCCGCCCAGCGGAGGCGGCGGCGGGTGGGGGACGACGGGCGGCGGGACACGGGTGGCTCCTGGGCGGGCGGTGGGGTTCTGGGAGGTGCGTGGTGGGGTGGCGGGGCCGGCGGCGGGCCGGCCGGTGGGGTCACAGTTTGGTGGCTGCCGCCCGCCGGGTGGCGACGGCCTCGGCGTGCACCACCCGGGCCGCGATCACGCCGCCGATGGCCCCGAACAGGTGGCCCTGCCACGAGATGCCCGGTCTGGGCAGCACGCCCCACAGCACCCCGCCGTAGAGGAACAGCACCACCAGCGCCACGCCGAGGTAGAGCAGCTTGCGCTCGAAGAACCCGCGGGCCAGCAGGTAGGTGAGGAAGCCGAACACCAGGGCGCTGGCCCCGATGTGCACCGTGTGGTCGGGGCCGAACAGCCAGGTGCCCACGCCCGACACCACCGTGATGATCGCCGCCACCGTGAAGAAGCGGGCCAGTCCGCTGGCCGCCACGATCGCCCCCAGCACCAGGAACGGGATGGTGTTGGAGATCAGGTGGCCGAACCCGTCGTGCAGGAACGGCATGGTCACGATGCCCACCAGGCCCGCCAGCTCGCGGGGTTGGATGCCCCACTGGTCGAGGTTGGTGCCGGGGATCAGGTCGATGATCTCCACCAGCCACATCACCGCGACCAGCAGGCCGACCACCACCATGGGGCGGGCCCACTCGGGCAGGCCGAGGCTGTCGTCGCCTCCGCCCCCGTTCCCCACGACTGCGCCGCCGTTCGACGTGCTCTGGTCTGCCACCGGTACCTCCGCGTTCGGAGGGGAGCCTATGAGGCGCTGGCGCCCACGGCGTGGGCACCCCCGTCCACGTGCACGATCTCGCCGGTGGTGGCCGGGAACCAGTCCGACAGCAGGGCCACCACCGCCCGGGCCGTGGGCTCGGCGTCGTCCACGTCCCACCCGAGCGGGGCGGTGCGGTCCCAGGTGTCCTCGATGTGGGCGAAGCCGGGGATGCTGCGGGCGGCGACCGTGCGCAGCGGGCCGGCGGCCACCAGGTTCACCCGCACCCCCGTGGGCCCCAGGTCGCGGGCCAGGTAGCGGGTGGCCGACTCCAGGCCGGCCTTGGCCACGCCCATCCAGTCGTAGGCCGGCCACGCCACGGTGGCGTCGAAGTCCAGACCCACCACCGACGCCCGGTCCGCCAGCACCGGCCGCACGGCGCGCACCAGCGCGGGGAGCGAGTAGGTGGACACCTGGAGTGCGGTGGCCACGTCGGCCCAGGAGGCGCCCAGCAGCCCGTCGGGGTGCCCGAGGCAGTCGGCCGGGGCGAAGCCGACGGAGTGGACCACGCCGTGGACCACGTCGGTGGGGAGCCGCTCGGCCAGCGAGGCGAGCTGGTCCTCGTCGGTCACGTCGAGCTCCACCACCTCGGGCGCCACCGGCAGGCGCTTGGCCGCCCGGCGGGTGACGGGCAGCGCCCGGCCGAACGAGGTGAGCACCACCGTCGCCCCCTGCTCCTGGGCCAGGCGGGCCACGGTGAAGGCGATCGACGACGGGGTGAGCACACCGGTGACGAGGACGACGCGGTCGGCGAGGAGCATGGGGTTCCTGACGGGTTCAGTGGGACGGATCAGAAGGGCTGGTTGGTGTGCTTGCGAGCGGGGAGCACGGGGCGCTTGGTGCGGAGCCGGTGGACCGCGGCGGTGAGCACCCGGCGGGTGTCGGCCGGGTCGATCACCCCGTCGATCAGACCACGGTCCGCCGCCAGCCGCGGCGTGCAGTAGGTGGCCCGGTACTCGGCCTCGAGGCGGGCGCGCACCTCCGGATCGACCTCGCGACGGTGGAGGATCTCCACCGCGCCCGCCGGGCCCATCACCGCGATCTCGGCCCGGGGCCACGCCAGCACCAGGTCGCTTCCCATGGTGCGGGAGTCCATCACGATGTAGGCGCCGCCGTAGGCCTTTCGGAGGATCACGCACAGCCGGGGCACGGTGGCGGCGGCGTAGGCGTGCACCAGTTCGGCACCGTGGCGGATCATCCCGCGGGCCTCCAGGTCCCGGCCCGGCTGGTAGCCCGGGGTGTCCACGAAGGTCACGATCGGCAGGCCGAAGGCGTCGGCCGCCTGCACGTGGCGGGCCCCCTTCACCGAGGCGGCGATGTCCAGGGTGCCGGCCCGCACCGCCGGCTGGTTGGCGACCACGGCCACCGCCCGTCCGTCCAGCCGGGCGTAGGCGGTCACCAGGTTGGGGGCGTGGTGGGGGTGCACCTCCAGCAGGCTGCCGCGGTCCACCACGTCGGCGACCACGTCCCGCACGTCGTAGGACCGTGATGGCTCGGGCGGCACCGCCGCCGCGGCCGCCGGGCACCGACGATCGGCCCGGTCGTGGTGATCCGGAGGGCGGACGGGCGGCTCGGCCAGGTGGATGTCGGGCAGGTGGTCGAGCAGTTCGGCCAGGGCGTCGAGGGCGTCGTCGGGATCCTCTGCCACCAGGGACGCCAGGCCCGAGGGGCCGGCGTGCACGGCGGCGCCGCCCAGCGTGATCGGGTCCGTCCGGGTGCCGGTGACCGCGGCCACCGGCCCGGGACCGTTCACGTACGCGGTGGCGTCGGTGGTCAGCACCACGTGGTCGGCCAGGCCCAGCAGCGGGGCCAGGCTTCCGTGCAGGGGTCCGGTCACGGCCAGCAGGATCGGCACCACCCCCGACGCCCGCACGGCCGCGGCGGCCACCCGGCCCCAGGCCGCCAGCGCCGCCAGGCCCTCGGGCCCGGGGTCCACCGCCACCGACCGGACCACCCCGACCACCGGGCAGCCGAGCGAGGTGGCCAGGGTGATCGTGCGGGCCACCACCTCGGCCTCGGCCGCCCCGCTGCTGTCGGCCCGGCGGCCCGCCACCTCGAACCAGGCCACCGTCCGACCGTGCAGCTCGCGCAGTCCCGCCACCGCCGCGTCGGGGCGGTCGGCGCCCACCGGGGTCACGGTCCACGGGTCCAGCAGCGCGGTCGCCGGGGTCATCGGGCGGGCGACGCGTCGGCGGGTTCGGCCGGGTGGGCCACCAGGACCAGCGATGCGTTGTGGCCGCCGAAGCCGAACGAGTTGGACAGCACCACCCGGCCGGTGACCGGTCGCGGTTCGCCCCGGACCAGGTCGACCGCCGGGTCCACGTCGGGGTCGGTGAGGTTCGCCACCGGCGGCACGAGACCGTGGCGGGCCGACAGCAGGCCGAGCACCGCCTCCACCGCGCCGGCCGCGCCCACCAGGTGGCCGGTCACCCCCTTGGTGGAGGTCACCGGGGGGGTGGTGCCGCCGAACAGCCGGACCAGGGCGTCGGACTCGGCCTTGTCGTTCAGTGGGGTGGAGGTGCCGTGGGCGTTCACGTGGCCCACGTCGGCGGGGCTGATCCCGGCGTCGGCCAGGGCCTCCGCCATGCAGGCCAGGGCGCCTTCGCCGGCCGGGTCGGGGGCGGTGAGGTGGTGGGCGTCGCAGGTGGCGCCGTAGCCGGCCACCTCACCCAGCACGGTGGCGCCGCGGCGCTCGGCGTGGTCGGCGCGCTCGAGCACCACGATGCCCGCGCCTTCACCCATCACGAAGCCGTCGCGGTCGCGGTCGAACGGTCGTGACGCGCCGGCCGGGTCGTGGTGGCGTCGGCTGAGCGCGCCCATCCGGGCGAACCCGGCCAGGGCGGTGGGCGTGATGGCCGCCTCGCTGCCGCCGGCCACCACCACGTCGGCCCGGCCGGCGCGGATGAGCGCCGCGGCCTCGCCGATGCTGTTGGCCCCCGACGCGCACGCCGTGGCCACCGCCAGCGCGGCCCCACGGAAGCCGTGGTGGAGGGCGATCAGCCCCGCGGTGGCGTTGGGCATCATCATCGGCACGAGGAGCGGGCCCACCCGCTCCGGGCCGCGGGTGACCCTGGTGGCCACGCCGTCTTCCAACGTGGTCAGCCCTCCGACCCCGGAGCCCACCACCACCGCCACCCGGCGGGGGTCGATGTCGGCACCGCGGTCGGGGTCGTGCAGTCCGGCCTGGGCGATGGCCTCGGCGGCGGCGGCCAGGCCGAAGTGGCCCACCCGGTCGACCCGGCGCACCTCGCGGGGGTCGAGCCAGGCGGTGGGGTCGAAGTCCACCACGGGAGCGGTGAGGTCCGGGCCGGTGCAGCTGCGGCCGGTGAGGGCGTGGTGGTAGGTGGCCTCGGCCGTGGCGCCGGCGGGCGACACCACGCCCATGCCGGTCACCACCACCCGGGTCCGGGGGTCGGCCCGACCGTGGGCGTGCCCGTCGCCGGTGGTGACGTCGCCGGTTCTGGTGGGCCCGGTCGTGGTGGGCCCGGTCGTGGCGGTGCCGGCCGTGGCGGGGCCGGTCACGCCGCCGTGCCGAGGTGCCCGGCCACCAGGTCGGCGGCGGCGCCGATGGTGGTGACGGCGCCCAGGTCGTCCTCGGGGATGCGCAGGTCGAAACGCTCCTCCAGCACCATCACGATCTCCACCAGGGCCAGGCTGTCCGCCTCCAGGTCGTCGGCGAACGCGGTGGCCTCGTGGAGCGTGGTGCGGTCCACGCGGAGTACCTCGACGCAGGCGTCGTAGACGGTGTCGAGGATCTGGGGACGGGGGACGGAGGTGGGGGCCACGGTGGGCTCGCTTTCTCGGGGGTTTGGGGGGATTGGGGTTGGGGATGGGTTTGGGAGCGGGGGACGGCAGCGGGGGCGGATCCGGGCTCTGCCGCGCGTGGGTCAGTGGCCCATGCCCAGGCCGCCGTCCACCGGCAGCACGGCACCGGTCACGTAGGCGGCACCGTCGGAGCACAGGTACGCCACCGCGGCCGCCACCTCGTCGGGGCGGCCCAGCCGGCCGGCGGGCACCTGGGCGGCGAGCGCCTCGACCCGGGCCGGGCCGGTGGCGGCGAGCATCGGCGTGTCGATCGGACCGGGGGCCACCGCGTTCACGGTGATGGCGCGGGTGGCCAGCTCCCGGGCCAGGGAACGGGTCAGGCCCACCAGCCCGGCCTTGGCCGCGCCGTAGTTGACCTGGCCGGCCGAGCCGCTCAGGCCCACCACCGAGGTGACCGTGACGATCCGGCCCCAGCGGGCCCGGACCATGGCGGGCACCACCCGGCGGGTGAGGTGGAAGGTGCCGTCGAGGTTGGTGGCCATCACGTCACGCCAGTCGTCGTCGGTCATCCGCAGGAAGAGCCCGTCGGCGGTGCGCCCGGCGTTGTTCACCAGCACCCTGACCGGCCCGAGGGCCGCCTCCACCTCGGTGACGGCGGCATCGACCGATGCGCGATCGGTCAGGTCGAGGCGGACCGGCAACGCGCAGCCGCCGGCGTCCCCGATCGACGAGGCGAGGGCGGCGGCCCCCTCGGGATCGGACCGCCACCCGAGCGCCACGGCATGGCCGGTGTGGGCCAGGGCGCGGGCGGTGGCCGCACCGATGGCCCCGGTGGCGCCGCTCACCAGCGCCACTCGTGGGGCACGCGGGGCCTGGTGCTCCGAGTGGTCGGCCTCGACGGGCTCCGTCCGCTCGTCGACGGTGCTCACCGGCCCCACCGCAGGACCAGGCTGGCCCAGCCGAGGCCGGCGCCCACGCTGCTCAACAGCACGGTCGCCCCGTCGGCCAGGCGTCCGTCGGCCCGCGCCGCGTGCAGGGCGAGGGGGATCGAGGCGGCCGAGGTGTTGGCCCGCTCGGCCACGTCCACCACCACGCGGGCCGGATCGACACCCAGCCGGTCGGCCGCCGCCCCGATGATGCGGGCGTTGGCCTGGTGGGGCACGAACAGGTCGACGTCGCCCGGTGCCACCCCGGCGCGGTCGAGCGCGGCGGCGGCCGAGGCCACCATGCCCCGGGTGGCCCGCCGGAACAGGTCGGGGCCGTCCATGGTGAGGTACCGCTCACCCGGCGGCTGCTCGATCACCCCGAGGGTGCGGGGGTCGCCGCCCACGTCCGAGCCCAGCACGCCCGGCGCGCCCGGCCGGCGCTCGGCGCGACGCACCACCAGCGCGCCGGCCCCGTCGCCGAACAGCACCGCGGTGCCCCGGTCGCTCGGATCGGTGAGGGTGGTGAACCGGTCGGCCCCGATCACCAGCACGGTGCCGAGCGAGTCGGCCAGCAGCGCGGTGGCCCCGTGGAGGGCGTACACGAACCCGCAGCACGCCGCGTTCACGTCGTAGCCGCCGGCCCGCAGGCCCAGCTCGGCGCACACCCGGGCCGCGGTGGACGGACACGACGAATCGGGCGTGGCCGTGGCCACCACCACCAGGTCGACGGCCGAGGCGGCCACACCTGCATCGGCCAGGGCCGCGTCGGCGGCCCGGGTGGCCAGGGCGGTGGTGGTGTCGGCCCGGCCGGCCACCCGACGGGCGCTGATCCCGGTGCGGCCCACGATCCAGGCTTGGTCGGTGTCGAGGTGGGCGGCCAGGTCGTGGTTGGTCACCCGGTGGGTCGGCAGGGCGTGGCCCAGCCCGGCCAGGCCCACGGCCAGGCGGGGGACGGTGGCTGCTCGTCGGCCTGGACCCCTTCGGACGGACGTGGACCCGTGAGACCCGTCGGACCCGTCGGCGGTGGCGGCCGAGGCGGCAGCGCTCGTCGCACTCGTCGCACTCGTGGGGGGCGTCACGGGGCGACCGGGTGGACCGGGTGGACCGGCTGGACTTGGACCGGGTGCACCGGGTGGATCCAGGCCAGGGGCTGGCCGGCGCGCACCTGGTCGTCGGCGTCGGCCAGCAGGCCCATCAGGAACCCGGTGCAGAACGCCCGCACCGGTTCGCGCTCGGTGGCCCGCACCACGTGACCGATCACGTCTCCGGTGTGCACCACCTCGCCCTCGGCGGTCACCACGTCGGGCGGGACAGGGTGGAAGCGCCCGTCGCGCGGCGCCACCACCAGACGCAGGTCGAGGTGGACCGAGTCGCCGTCGGCGGAGGCCACGATCACGTGCTCCGGTCCGGCGCTCACACGCACTCCAGGTCCGGTGTGATGCGGCGGATCAGGCCCGACAGCGAACGACCGGGACCGACCTCCACGAACCGCCGGGTGCCCATGGCGGCCAGCCGGGTCACGGTGGCGTCCCATCGGACCGGCTCCACCAGGTGGGCTACCAGGCGTTCGGGCCAGCCGTCGCCGTCGAGCACCGGGCGGGCGTCGTGGTTGGTGACCACCGGCCACCGGGGAGCACCGAAGGTGATGCCGGCCAGGGTGGGCAACAGGGCCTCGGCGGTGGGCTGGTGGAGCGGGGTGTGGAACGCGCCGTCCACGGCCAGTCGGGTGGCCCGCCGACAGCCCAGGGCCACCGCCCACCCGGCCACCTCGTCCAGCGCGGCCTCCTCGGCCCCCACCACGACCTGGCCCGCACCGTTGTGGATGGCCACCCACGCCCGGCCGTCGGTGGCGGCGCAGGCCCGCTCCACCAGGTCCACGTCGGCGCCGAGCAGGGCGACCATGCCGCCGGGGTCGGCGCGCTGGGTCTGCTCGGCCGCTTCGGCCCGGGCCGCGGCCAGGCGGATCCCGTCGGCCAGCGTCACCACCTTGGCGGCGATGAGGGCGGTGATCTGGCCGAGCGAATGGCCCGCCACCGCCACCACGTCGGTGGGGTCGAGCTCGGCGACCGCGTCCTCCCACGCCAGGAGCGAGGCCACCAGCACCACCAGCTGGCTGGTACGGGTCCCCGCCAGCTCCTCGTGGTCGGCGTCGAGCAGGAGCCGCGACAGGTCCAGGCCGCTGGCCCGCTCGGCCTGGCGCACGATGCGCCACTGCGGGCGGTCCACCCACGGGCGACCCAGGCCGGGGGCCTGGCTCCCCTGGCCGGGGAACACGATCGCGGTGGCCGGGCCAGGGTGGGCGGCGGCGCGGAGGTCCATCGTCGGCGGGTCGGTGGGGTCGGTGGTGGGGGAGGGCACGGTGGGGTCAGACCCCCGCCGGCCGCCGAGGTTTCGCCTTACCCGTGGGTAGCTTGGAACTGACCGATCGGTAACCGGCCGGCGGTCGTGCCTGCCCTCCGGACCTTGTAACCGATGGGCCCCGGGCGGGTCGGACGGCGGATGATCGACCTGCTGCCGCACCGTCCGCCCTTCCGCTTCGTCGACGTCGTCGACCACTGCGAACCCGGCGAGCGGGTGGTGGCCCGGTGGCGCATCACGGGTGACGAGGCCTGGCTGGCCGGCCACTTCCCGGGCCGCCCGGTGGTGCCCGGCGTGCTCCAGGTGGAGGCGCTGGCCCAGGCCGGCGCGGTGGCCGTGCTGGCCGATCCCACCTACGCGGGACGACTGCCACTGCTCGGTGGAGTGGAGGACGTGCGCTTCCCCCGCGTGGTGGCGCCCGGCGAGGAACTGCGGCTCGAGGTCACCCTCGACCGGTTGGGTGGCCGGGGCGGTTGGGGCCGCGCCGAGGCCACGGTCGACGGCGCCACCACCTGTCGGGCCCGCCTGTTCTTCGTGCTCGCGGCCTGACCGTCGCCGCGCCTGACGGCCGACCCGGCCGGTCGGTCACACTGGGGCCATGCTCGACGCCGTGCTGTTCGACCTGGACGGGACGCTCACCGACCCCGAGGTGGGCATCACCGGGTCGTTCCGCCACGCCCTGGCCACCGTGGGCCACCCCGTCGACGACCACGTGGACCTCACCTGGACCATCGGCCCGCCGTTGCGGGACAACCTGCACCACCACGGCCTGCCCGGCCACCTGCACGACGAAGCCGTGGTGGCCTTCCGGGCTCGTCACCGCGAGGTGGGACTGTTCGAGGCCACCCTCCACCCCGGCATCGTCCCCCTCCTCGATGCCCTGGTGGCCGACGGGGTCAGGCTGGCGCTGGCCACGGCCAAGCCCCACGAGCAGGCCTGCACCACCCTCGAGCACTTCGGGATCGCCGACCGCTTCTCGGCGGTGGGCGCCGCGTCCGCCGACGGCGCCACGCGCCCCAAGCAGGTGATCGTGGCCGACGCCCTCACCCAGCTCGGCTACCGGCCGCCGCTGGCGCGCGGCTCCCGACCGGCGGTGGCCATGGTGGGCGACCGCCTGCACGACGTGCACGGCGGCCGCGTCAACGGCTGCACCACCGTGGCCGTGGAGTGGGGCTTCGCCCAGCCCGGCGAGCTCGACGCCCACGCCCCCGACCACCGGGTGGCCGACGTCGCTGAGCTGCTCGCCCTGCTCCGCCGACTCGGCTGACCGGCTGACGGGCTGACCGACAAACCGGCTGACCGGCTGACCGGCTGACCGGCTGACCGACAAACCGGCTGACCGGTCCCGACTCGGCTGACCGGTCCCGACCGTCCCGACCCGGGTGGGGCCGGGACCGGGCGGTGACGGCGTCAGCGGATGGGGATGAGCTGGAGGGAGTCGGTGGCCTGACCCGGGTACTCGCTCGACCCTGACAGCACGCACACCAGGTCGCCCCGGCGGATGTCGCCCGCCTCTCGGGCCACGCTCAGCACGTGGCTGATCACGTGTTCGTCGTGGTAGTCGACGCCCAGGTCGTGCGGGGTGGCGCCCCAGCTCAGCTTGATCTGGCGGAGGGTCTGGGGATCGGCCGAGAAGCCCAGGATCTTGGCCTGGGGCCGGAACCGGGCGATGGCCCGCACCGTGAACCCGGTGCGGGTGATGCAGATGATGGCGCTGGCCCCGCTCTCGCTGGCGGCCCGCCACGCGGCCATGGTCATGGCGTTGGTGACGGTGTCGTCGATGTTGGGCTGCATGGTGGTGGCCATGGCGTGCACCCGGGCGCCCCAGGCGTCGTAGTCGAACTCGTCGTCGGCCCGGGCCGCGATGCGGGCCATGGTGGCCACCGCGTTCACGGGATCCCGCCCGATGGCCGACTCGCCCGACAGCATCAGCGCGCTCGATCCGTCGAACACCGCGTTGGCGATGTCGGACGCCTCGGCCCGGGTGGGCGACGGCGCCGTGACCATGGACTCCAGCATCTGGGTGGCGGTGATGGCCGGCCGACCCAGGGCGATGCAGCGCTGCAGGATCCGCTTCTGCAGGTGGGGGAGCTCCTCGATGGGCAGCTCGGCACCCAGGTCGCCACGGGCGATCATCACCGCGCCCGACGCCTCGATGATGCTGTCGAGGTTGTCGACGGCCGCCCGCGTCTCGATCTTGGCGATGACCAGCGGCCCCCGGGGATGGGGCTCCACGCCCACCCGGCGCACGTCGTGGGCGGAGCGGACGAACGACAGCGCCACCATGTCGATGCCCTCCTCCACG
>WBZL01005239.1_pt1 | contig 10801 bp, 8 predicted proteins | sample 5204291 | NCBI WGS metagenome assembly WBZL01 (sample SAMN12344345, study PRJNA552823) | activated sludge metagenome | biome: Activated sludge suspended growth; feature: Nitrification reactor; material: Wastewater; isolation source: activated sludge from nitrification reactor of wastewater treatment... | reverse complement strand
GTCCAGGGTGGACTGACGGCGAAGGCGGCATTGATCAGGCCGACGTGGGAATAGGCTTGGGGGAAATTGCCGAGCTGGGTGCGGGTCTCCGGGACGAAGTGTTCGGAAAACAGCCCGAGATGATTCGCGCCGGTGAGGACCTGAGCCATGATCTGCTGGGCTTCCGCCATGCGCCCGAGACGCGCCAGGCCTTGAACGACCCAGAAGGAGCAGATGACGAAGCTGGATTGCGGCCGGCCGAAATCATCGGGGCGGAGGTAGCGAAAATAGAAGCCGGTCTCTTTCCCGCCCGTTTGCACGGCGAGCGCCCTCGCAATGCTGTGCATGGTGGCCTCGCACACGTCACGATCGGGAAAGCCGAGAATCGCCGCTTGCGCCAGCGATGCATCGTACGTCTCGTCTTTGGGTCCGTTGCGAAGCGAGCCGTCTTTTGTGGCGTGGAGAAGGGCCTGGGCCGCGCGTGCCCGGGCGGCGTCGAGGTCGAAGGTCAAAGACGGCAAAAATCCCGCCTTGTGCATGCGATGCGCCCGGTCGAGTCCGGCCCAGCACATCAGGTTCGAAAACGAATGTTCCTGCCAGCCGTTGCGAATCTCCCACAAACCTGCGTCGGGCTGGGCGATGGTGCGATCGCAGAGTCGGGCCAGATTGGCGACGAGCTGCTCCTGATCTTTTGTCCGCAAGTCGTAGAAGCGGTTGTCGCTGAAGATCGGCGTGAGCGCGAGCACCAGCTCGCCGTAGACGTCGTTTTGAATGTGCTCGGCGGCTTGATTGTGGTTGCGCACGGGGGCGCTGCCCGAGAAGCCGGCCCAATTGGTATGTTCGGTTTCCGGCAGCGGAAGATCCTGACTCAACGTATACACCGGCGCGAGCCGTTCCCGGGAATGTTCGTGGGTATAGGCGATGTTGAGGAGAAATTTCAGGAACCCTTCCATTTCCTCGAAGTGTCCGAGATTGTGAAAGGCGGTGAGCGAAAAATAGGCGTCGCGTAACCAGCAGAAGCGATAGTCCCAGTTCCGCTCTCCACCCGGCTCCTCGGGGAGGCTGGTAGTCAGGGCGGCCAGAATGGCGCCGGTGTCTTCGTAACAGTGGAGTTTGAGCGCCAGGGCGGAACGGATCACTTCTTCCTGGTGCAGCACCGGAATCGAACAATGCTTCACCCACATGCGCCAGTAGCGGGCCGTCTGGTCCAGGAATTCGTGGCTGACCTTGGCGAGGTCGTCCTCGATGCCCAGGCCCCAGGTCAGGGCGAAATACGTCTTCTCGGTCAAGGCGAAGGGGCGCTCTTCGTACAGATACGTCAGGGGCATGTTGGTGAGCAGCCGGAGGTATTCTCCGCGGATGTCGTAACGCACGTGGCTGTTGCCGCGCATGCCGCGCGCATACTCTTTCCCCCACCCCGTGACCGGTCGACAACTGACGCGGATGGAGGGTGTGCCCGCGAGCGGTTCGACGATCCGGAAGAGCGCGGCTGGGCGGTACACGCGGCCGTACTGCTCGAACCGGGGACAGAAATCCGTGATTCTGAAGGTGTCGCCGTTGGACGTGGACACCTCTGTCACCAGGATATTTGTATTGGGGAGGTAGCGTTGGGTTGTCTTGACTTGAGCGGAGCCGGTAGGGCTTGATATGGAAAAGTGCCCTCCTTCCGGATCGAGGATTCGTCCAAAGACCGGATCACTGTCCGGTCTGGGCAGGCAGAGCCAGTCGACCGACCCGCTTTCATGAATGTGAGCCGAGACGTGGCAATTGCCGATGAGTCCGTAAGGGTACATGTCTCAGACCATAAGAGATTTCGGTCTCAAAGTAAACTGCAGGAGAACATATGGGGATTTCCCTCCGGTTTATCCTTCCGCTCTTGCTGGTGTTGGGCGTCGTGGCCTACAGCGTGGTGCCCCTCGTCGATTCGCTCACGCTGAAGTGGTTCACGCGCGACCTCGAAAGCCGATCTAAGCTGTTGGCCAGCACGATGGAAGTGCCGCTGGCCGACCTGGTCGCCTCGCGTTCACGCGCGAAGATCTTCGCCTACTTTCATAAAGTCATTCAGGACGAGCGCCTCTATGCGCTGGGGTTTTGCGACACCCAGCAGCGATTGCTCTACCAGACCCTGACCTATCCCGACCAACTGTCCTGCGAAAGCCTGGCGCATCTGGCGCCTGGGTCCTCAGAGGTGGTGGGGTTCGCCCAGGGGCCGCTCCATGTGGTGGTCGCGACGATTCAATCTGCCGGCAAACCGCAGGGTCGGTTGATGTTGGTCCACGACATGAGTTTCGCGCATCAACGCAGCACGGATACGAAGTGGTACATTTTTTACCTCTTTGTCGGATTGGCCGGAGTGATTTCGGCAGTAACCGTGCTCGTCGCGGAGCTGAGTTGGCGCGGCTGGGTGGCGAGTGTTCGAGCCATGCTTGCGCGGACTGGTTTGCCGGCGGAGCCCGGTCAATCCCATTCGCCGGCATTGCGTCCGGTTGCGCAGGATTTACAAGCGCTGGTCAGGGAGTTGGAGGCCGACCGCCGGATGCGCGATGAAAGCCAGATTACCTGGAGCCCCGCCAGCCTCAAGACGATTCTGCACGAACATCTGTCGGGGGACGAAATTCTGATCGTCTCCAATCGGCAACCCTACATTCATAACCGGCGCGGGCAAAAAGTCGAAGTCCAGGTGCCGGCAAGTGGATTGGTTTCAGCCCTTGAGCCTGTCATGCGGGCCTGTTCCGGCGTGTGGATCGCCCACGGCAACGGCTCGGCCGACCGTGAGGTCGTGGATAGCCGGGATCATGTGCGGGTTCCGCCGGACCACCCTTCCTACGATATTCGTCGTATCTGGCTGTCGCCGGATGAGGAGTCCGGCTTTTATTATGGCTTCTCCAATGAAGGGCTCTGGCCGCTCTGCCACAATGCGCATGTGCGGCCGACGTTCCGGACTTCAGACTGGGAGCAATATGTCGCCGTCAACGAGCGCTTCGCGAAGGCCGTCATCGAAGAGGCGAAGACCGATGATCCGGTGATTCTCGTGCAGGATTACCATTTCGCACTCCTGCCGAAAATGGTGCGGGAAAAATTGCCGAACGCCACGATCATCATGTTCTGGCATATCCCTTGGCCCAATTCGGAAAGCTACGGCATCTGCCCCTGGCGACAGGAAATTTTGGAGGGGTTGCTCGGCAGCAGCATCGTGGGCTTTCATACCCGCGAGCACGGGAACCACTTCCTGTCGTGTATCGACCGCATTCTGGAAGCGCGCATCGACCGCGACTCGTCCACCGTGTCGTACGGCGGTCGGCTGACGGCGGTGAAGCCGTATCCTATCTCCATCGAGTGGCCGTCTCGCTGGCTGGAACACCAACGGCCCGTGCCGGACTGTCGGGTCCATATCCGCGAACGGCATGCCATGGGGCCGGATCGGCTGGTGGGCATCGGCGTGGACCGGCTGGACTATACGAAGGGTATCATCGAGCGGTTTCTCGCCGTCGAGCGGTTGTTCGAATTGCAGCCGGAATGGATCGGCAAGTTTTCGTTCATTCAGATCGCGGCGCCGAGCCGGACGATCATCGATCAGTACCAGCATTTTCACGATCAGGTCTATGCGCTGGCGGAACGCATCAACAAACGGTTCGGTCGCGAAGGGTATGAGCCGATCGTGTTGAAGGTGAAGCACCATGAGCCGCCGGATGTGTATGAGTATTATCGGGCGTCGGAGGTGTGTTTTGTCACGAGCCTGCACGACGGGATGAATTTAGTGGCCAAGGAATTCATCGCGGCTCGCGACGATGAGCAAGGGGTCCTCATTCTCAGCCAGTTTACCGGCGCGGCTCAGGAACTGCCGGAGGCGTTGGTGGTCAATCCCTACGACACCGATCAATGTGCGGCGGCCTTGCACATGGCGCTGTCGATGACGCCGAAGGAGCAGCGCGCACGTATGCGGAGCATGCGCGGCCTGATTCAGGAGTTCAACGTGTATCGGTGGGCGGGGCGTATGTTGATGGATGCGGCACGGATGCGTCGGCGCATTCGCGTCATGAAGCAGGTGGGGCAGGCTTCAGGACGGGGGCGGTAATCGCACCGATGCGTGACCTGCTCAGCGCACCAGGCAAGCGCCTTCTCGATCGGCTGGCGGGCCAGGCCGGGGCCCTATTCGCGTTCGATTTCGACGGCACGTTGGCCCGCATCGTTCAGGACCGGCATGCTGCGGGCCTCACGGACACCACGCGGGACGCGTTGCAGGCTCTGGCGGTCGCTGCACCGACGGCGGTCATTTCCGGGCGCTCCCTCGAGGACCTGCGTCTCCGGGTCGATGGCATCCCCGCGCACTTAATCGGCAATCACGGGCTGGAAGGTTTGCATGCGTCGGAGCGGGTCATGCAACAGGCGAAGGACTGTTGCCGGGCCTGGCTCAAGTCGGTCGCCAAGGCCGAAGAGGCTCTGACACGAGCCGGCGTGGTGGTGGAGGACAAGATCTATTCCCTGACCTTCCACTATCGGCAGGCCTGTTCGCCGCCTGCCGCGCGGGAAGCAATCTTTCATACGGTGTCCACGCTGCAGCCGTCGCCGCGATTGGTGTTGGGCAAAGCCGTGGTGAATGTCATTCCTTCCGGCAATCTGCACAAGGGGACGGCCATGTTGGAGTTGATGCACCAACTTCGAAGCTCCGCGGCCTTGTATGTGGGGGATGACGATACGGATGAAGATGTGTTTTCTCTGCCGGACGAGCGCATCCTCAGCGTGCGCGTCGGGAGGAAGCAGGCGACCGCCGCGCAATGGTACCTCGCGCGGCAGTCGCAGATCGGACAGTTGCTACAGTATCTCACCGAAGCGCGGGCCCGGGCCGTTTCGGCTTAGGCTTCTTGCGCGGCCACGCCCTTCTTGTATAGACCATAGACGTAGACGGGAATGTTCAGGTCTTTCAGAGCCTGCTGGAGGAGCGGATAGACCTTTTCCCATTCCAACCCGCCCACTCCGGTGGCCAGGCGAGGGAGGGCCAGGCTCTTCACCTGATGTTCCTGCAGTTCCTTTTTCAGCGCTTGAAGCGCATGATTGACGTTGGGCAGGGTGGCCTTACCGGGATGATCGTGATCGCCGGCGGGAGGCTCTTGCGTAAACAAATTGATAATGACGGGGGAGTTCGGCCCTTTCCAGGACCAGGCGCCGCCCGGCTTCGGATGGTAGGTTTGACAATAATGGCGGAAATCCTTGTACATCCCCGGCCACTGTTCACGAAGGGATAACGCCAAGCCCTGCTTGAAGTTATCGTGTGGCGCAATTCCATGGGCGATGGCACCGGCCGTGGATAGAAGGATGTCTCCGGTCACTTCCTTGAGCATGACTGCCGCCTCCTTGAGTTGGTAATAGCTTCGTCTTGTACCACATAAGGCCGAGTCCCGTTCAATCAATGGAGGCGTCGAAAGAAATATTTCCGTCACCCGGCGGGTAAGGAGCGGAACGGCTGCCACCTTCGCTCTGGTGATGGGGCCTGCGTGGAGAGCCGCACGTGGAAGGAGCGACGAGATGAAGGGATATCGCATCAAGCCTGCGAGCCGACTTGTGCTGAGCGGGTTCGATCCCGACGACACCGGGACCTACAAAAAGAACGACGAAGGAAAGGCCAAGGCGAAAGCGGCGACCGCTGAGCTCATTGCCACCCTCGATCAGCTGCAGGAGCGGCTCTACGCCAACGGCTCGCGGGCCTTGCTGATCGTGTTGCAAGGGATGGACACGAGCGGGAAGGACGGGACGATCCGCAGTGTGATGACGGGCGTGAACCCGCAGGGCTGTACGGTCGTGTCGTTCAAGACTCCGTCTGCCGAAGAATTAGCCCGCGATTTTCTCTGGCGTGTGCATCAAAAGGTGCCTGCCAAGGGCCAGATCGGCATCTTCAATCGCTCGCATTATGAGGATGTGTTGATTACGCGCGTGCACGGCTGGATTTCGGACAAGGAGGCCGAACGCCGTTTCGGTCAGATCAGGGAATTCGAGGAGCTGCTGGTCGAGCAAGGGACGGCGATTGTAAAGTTCTTCCTGCATATTTCGAAGGATGAGCAGAAAATCAGGCTGCAGTCCCGCATCCGGGATCCGGACAAACGCTGGAAGTGGAGCTCGGGAGATCTGGAGGAGCGCAAATTGTGGGACGCCTATATGGCCGCCTTCGAAGAGGTCATCGCGGCGACGAGCACCGAACGGGCCCCCTGGCATATCGTGCCGGCAAACCGGAAATGGTATCGCAACCTGGTCGTGGCGGAGTTGGTGGTTCAGGCGCTCGCGGCCATGAAATTGTCCAGGCCTCCGGCTCCCGAAGGGGTCAATTTCGACCGGCTGAAAATCGTGTGAGCGGTTCGCGTTGTCGGTCCGGTCCCATCGGCAGGCTAGCGTCGTTGGTGAGCCTCGGCTACACTGCCATCGCCGTCGTGGGTGGACTTTAACCAGGAGTGTTCAGCATGCGAAAGAGTTGGCCTCTCGTCGTCGGTGGTTTCGTCCTTGGCCTCACTCCCCTTGTGTGTCACGCCGGAGAGTTTGAGGGTGTCTTGCACATGCATGCCAGTCACGCGGAGACCGGTTCGGCAACCAGCATGGATTGGTATCTCAAAGACGACAAGGCGCGGGTGGAAATGGCCCGCACGGAAGGCCAGAAGCACGTCATGATCTTCGACGGAAAGACGCGGACGATGCAGGTGGCCATGCCTGACCAGCATACGTTCATGGAAATGAAGCTGGATGGGGCACGCGGGGAGCAGATGAGGGACACATTCGAAAGTCAGCTCGTCGAGCGAACCGGCAAGACCGAGAAGCTGGCCGGTTACTCCTGCGAGGTATGGCGGATCACCGACAAGCAAGATCGGCGTCTGAAAAGCGAGCTCTGTGTGGCAAAAGGATTCGGAAAAGCCGCGACCTTCTGGGTCGATCCCAAGGAGGTCCGACAATCCTCGCAGCCCGGGTGGGTGAAGCAACTGGTTGAGGAGGGAGGCTTCGGTCTGCGGAGCATTCAGTACGATGAGGCCGGCAAAGAAACGTCGAGGATGGAGGTCACCAGCGTCGACAAGAAACGCTTGGACCCGGGTTTGTTCGCCTTTCCCTCCGATTGGACCAAGCGAGATTTGTCGGCCATCCAGGAAGGGATGAAGGCTCTGCGTGAGCCAAACGGACAGGGCGGCGCCGATCTCTCCAAGATGATCGAGGACATGAAGAAGCGCAGGGCCGCACGTGGGAAGAGGGGGGCCCCTTCCGGGGAGGGCGAACCGCAGCCGGATCTCCAAGAGCTGATGAAACAGCTGGGTGAGGCGATGAAACAGCAACAACAGCAGGGTGGGAAATAATGAGGGGGCGTGGCGTCTTGTTGAGTCTCCTGGGAAGCTTGCTGCTGGCCGGCGTGGCGGCGGCGGGGGATTTCGAGGGCATCATCGTCCTCAAGGAAACGAGCGGGGGCCAGACGGTGCAGCAGCAGTGGTGGCTTAAAGGTCACGCCCTGCGTTTTGAAGAGGTCGGCCCCGACGCAGGGAGAGGCGCCATGATTTTCGACGCCAAGAAGCAGGCGCTCTACAGCCTTCATCACGACGAAAAAATCTATCTGGAGCTCTCCACGGCGAGCACGGCACAGTCGCAGCCGCAGACATTCGACGAGATCCTGATCACCAGAACCGGCAAGCACGAGAAGGTAGCCGGATACGCCTGCGAGGTCTATCACATGAAAGATCGGTCGGACGGGAGCACCGGCGAATTCTGCATGGCGAAGGCGATCGGGAGTGCCGCCCTTTTCGGGATGACGAGCGCCCAGGCGGGTGGCGCATCCCTGTGGCCGGGATGGATGCGCGACCTGTTCAAGGACGGAGGTTTCCCGATCAAGGGCGTGGATCGTGACGGCCGAGGTCGGGAAGAGGCGCACTGGGAAGCCGTGAACATCGAATCGCAACCCCTGGCGGATCGGCTCTTCGTTCCTCCTGCCGAGTACCAGAAGCAGGAGATGGCCGTCGTCAAACCGGAGTGACGGACCGGCGTGCTCCCTGTTGACAGAATGTGGTGAGGAGCGTAGATAGAATTTGCGGCCCGACGTCATCGTCGTGGTGGGGGACCGGACAGACCGCGCGGCTGTCATCTAGATCTCCCACGGATTCCCGCATCAGAGAGGAGGGTGGATGATGAACGATACGACTCCACCTGGCCCGGACGGCCTGCCGAGCTGAAGGCAGCTGTCTCGTCGGCCTGTTCGACCGGTTCTCCACCGGCTATGCCACTCGGCATCAACCCTGCGCCACACCCTCTGATGGCGTCACGCGTTAGCCTTGGAACCGGTTGACCGTCTTGAATCGTCGCCCGCTCGGGGCACCCTTCTTGTTCCGACGAGATCGCGTTCTTGCTGTTCCGCTCGGTCGGTCTTGCACGGGCCGCCACATTGTTTCTTATACAGTCGGCGTCCCAAGCGCCGCACACGGGCTCCCGGTTCACCGGGGGCCCGTGTTGTATTATGAGCAAGGCGACATTCAAGGGATCGGAAAAAATGCCTAGGGCTAATTTTTCTGTTGACAGGATTTTCTAACGAGCGTAAGAGGACATTGTGAGTTTCAAGAGCTGTGTGTACCGTGACGAGGCGATGAGCAGTGCGCGCCTGTTCGGGATACCTCGCCACTCCTCAACCGGGGAGGTTCACAGATGGAAGAACTTACGCCGCCGGACTAGAACGGCCCGCAGAGTTGAGGGCGGGTTGGTCGTCGGTCGTGTGGAACGATCCTTCGCTGGCTGGTGCCTCACGGCACTGTCTGATGACAGAATTCAGCCACCGGACAAACTGAAGGATTGAATTCTCACGAGGCACACCTGAATCCTGGGAGCACCACTCCCCTGACGAACATCCTGACGCTCCGTCTTCTCGAACGGGTCCCCTAATTCAGACAATCTAAATGATCGTTGGCGTCCCAAGCGCCATCCACGGGCGACCTCCCACCGCAGTGTAGGGTCGCCCGTGGCATTTTCTGGCCCGCTGTTCCGCTCTTGTTCCCCGACTCCCGTCTGCCCCACAATCGAGTCAGCCACTCATCGTGACCCACGCGTTCTGTGATGGAGGTATCTGATGCCCGTTCTGGACTTGCTTGTCCGTGGAGATGTTATCGATCCAGCGACGCTCATTGGGGCGGCGTTTTATGCGTTTCTGTTCATTCTGGTGGCGTGGTTTCTGGCGCGACTGGTTCGGGCGGGCGTGCGACGAGTCGCGCACCTCCTCAACGATCAAGCCGCCTGTACGTTGCTGACTAGGCTTGGGCAAGTCGTGGTCTACAGCCTGGCCGTGCTCCTTTATTTCAACGCCATTCCGCAGCTCCATTCCGTGGGCACGGCGTTGCTCGCCAGTGCCGGGGTGGCGTCGATCCTGTTCGGACTGGCGGCGCAGACGACGCTGAGCAATTTGGTGTCAGGCTTTGCGCTGTTGTTGTATCAGCCCTTCGAAGTGGGCGATCGTGTGCAGTTGTCGGCTCCGACCGGCCTTGAAACCGGGCTGATCGAGGAGATGACGATGGGGTATATTTTGGTAAGGACATCGGACGACCGCCAGATCGTCGTGCCGAACAACGTCGCGTCTCAGCAAATCGTGGTGAAGCTGCGATCCGCGTGAGGAGTCCCGCGTTTGTCGGGACCTCGCGTATAACCCCGGGTCAGATGCGATCGGGATAGTCGGACACAATGCCGTCCACACCCAGCTCCCGCATCCGCTGGATGTCCTGCCGCTCGTTTACGGTGTAGGTGAATACCTGTCGTCCCAGGTCGTGATAGGCCTTGAGCAGCGCGGCGGTGATGCTCGAATAGTGAAAGCCGACGTAGGCCGCATTCAGCGCGAGCACGTCCGCGATAGGATCGGGCGGGAGGCGGCGATGGTGGAGAACCAAGATGCGCGCATCGGGATCGGCTTGACGCACGCGGTGCAGTTCCTCGACCAGAAACGACGCATAGATCAGCGGGCCCGAGAACCCGGTACGTTTGACGATTGCGCACGCCTCGTTCCCTATCCCCTCCACCTTCAGCTCAAGTATGACTCCGATGGCCTGTCCGGCGATGTCCAAGGCCTCTTCCAAGGTCGGAATGCGCTGCCAGTTTCCCGCATCGAGCCGTTGCACCTGCTCCAGTGTCATGTCGGCGAGGGTTCCCGATTTGTTGGTGGTGCGGTCGATCGTATCATCGTGCAGCAACACCAAATGGCCGTCGCTGGTTTCGCGCACGTCGACCTCGATAAAATCGACATGGAAGGATCGAGCTTTCCAGATAGAAGCGAGGGTGTTTTCGGGAGCGTGGCCGGAAGCTCCGCGATGACCAATGCGAAGGACGGAAGGGATAGCGACCTCGCGTAAGAAGGTCCGAAGCGTGCTCCCCGCTGTCGCCCCACTGGGCTCGGGGAGGGGGCTTTCTTTTCACACGGCACTTCCCTACCATATTTCGCGTAGCTCTGCAAAGAATGCCGAAGGGACAGGGCCGTTGGGGGTACTCGCGATCGGTGCCTGCACAGGCTGAACGTCGTAGAGCCTCGCTCGACTGAGTCCTTCCCTCCCCCTCGTTGGTTGTCCGGTGACTCGCTCTGGAGTCACGCTGATCATAAAGGAGGCTGCCATGCTTGTTCAGGATGTCATGTCTACCGGTGTGGTGACGGCCAGGCGCAACGATCCCGTCCGTTCCGTGGTGACCAAGATGCTCAGCCGCCATTGCGGTGCCATTCCCGTGGTGGAAGACGGTGAGGTCTTGATCGGCATGGTGACCTTGCGCGATGTGCTGATTCCGCTCTATCCGAATTACGGCGAGTACATTCACGACAACGTGCACAGTCGCGATTTTGTGG
>WBZL01005238.1_pt1 | contig 10802 bp, 11 predicted proteins | sample 5204291 | NCBI WGS metagenome assembly WBZL01 (sample SAMN12344345, study PRJNA552823) | activated sludge metagenome | biome: Activated sludge suspended growth; feature: Nitrification reactor; material: Wastewater; isolation source: activated sludge from nitrification reactor of wastewater... | reverse complement strand
GACACCGACCGGGCCGAGGTGTTCAACGGGCTCCTCGACAACATCGACGACACGACCTGACCATGCTTTGATGACCCGAGCCCAGACCCGGCTGGATCACCCGTGTAACAACACATGGAGGGCACGGAGGGTGGCATTCGCGATCGTCGCCGTCCGGCATCTGGAGGCGGCAAACCCATTGACGTGGCTGCGACGATTAGCAGCGCACATGGTGATGGCCGTACCTCTACGTTTGCATGTCATGGAGCTCACCGTTCAGACGTTCCTGACCCTCGACGGCGTGATGCAAGCTCCCGGGGGTCCAGAGGAGGACCCCAGCGATGCTTTCGCCCATGGAGGCTGGCAGGCCCCGTTCCCCGACCCAGCGATTGGCGAGTTCGTCACCGAGCTGAACAGACACGCCAGCGCCTTCGTGTTTGGTCGCCGAACGTTCGACATCTTCCGCGGCTACTGGCCTGACCAGACCGACCCGGCCAATCCAATCGCCACAGCGATCAACTCGCTACCCAAGTACGTCGTGTCCAACTCGCTCAGCGAGGCCGAGGTCACGTGGCGCGGCGAGCACCCTGACACCGCTCGCCTCGTCGCCGGCGATGTCATCGCTGCGGTGCAGGCGCTGAAGGACCAACCCGGCGATGAGCTTCAGATCTGGGGAAGCGGCCAACTGCTCCAGACGCTCTTGCGACACGAGCTCGTTGACCGCTTCCGTCTGATGACCTTTCCGCTGGTGCTCGGCTCCGGTCGTCGCCTGTTCAACGCCGGCATCACGCCAACAACGTTGCGTCCCGTCGACCTTGTCGTGACGGATCTCGGGGCCATCCTCGCGACCTACGAACCAGCCGGGCCAGTTCTCGTCGGCGAGATGTGACCCGCTCCCGACCCATCCCTGATCGCCGGCTTGGTGGCATGTGCGCCGAAGGTGCACATGGGTCGGCGGTAGCCTTCCGCCATGGGTCAGCGTCGGGATCTCGTCGAGGCGAAGCGGGACGAGATCTGTGCCATCGTGCACCGCCACCGCGGGCGCTCCGTATCGGTCTTCGGGTCGGTCGCCCGAGGGGACGAGTCTCCCGCCAGTGACATCGACTTCCTGGTGGAGTTCGAACCAGGCAGTTCGCTCTTCGACCTGTTGCACATCAGCGAGGAGCTCGAGGCCCTACTCGGTGTTCCAGTTGACGTGGTGTCCGCTGGTGGCCTCAAGGAGCGGGACGACCACATCCGTCGCGAGGCCGTCCTTCTTTGAGTCGGACCGACGACGAGCGGATCGCCGACATCCTCGAGGCCGCCGGCGAACTGGCGGCCGTGGTCGACGTCGGGCGCGATGAGTTCTCGGTCAGCGTGCTCCACGTGAGGGCGGCCGAGAGGCTGCTCGAGATCATCGGCGAGGCCAGCAACTCGCTATCTGACAGCTTCAAGGCGGCGCACAGCGAGGTTGCCTGGCGTGACATCGGCGCACTGCGGATCCTGCTCGCCCACCATTACCACCGCATCGACCTCGACCAGGTCTGGGAGATTGCGGCCGTGTCGGTGCCCGAGTTGGTCCGCCACCTTCCAACTGGCTGAGCCGAGAAGACTGTGGCTGCTTCACCAGCGGCAGTCCCCTTCGTCTGCTCACCCGGTCGAGGGTCCCGGACCTCCTCGGGCTGCTCCCTCAACCACTCCCTTGTTCGATGCATGGCGAGCGACGTCACCGACAGCGACCGGACACGTTGACCGGCCAACGCAGTGGCGATCTCTCTCTCGTAACGTCCACGGGATGAGGAACGACACGGCGAGGGCACGACTGGCGGGCGCAGCGATCGGGGTCGGCACGCTCGTGTCCGTGACGCTGGGGTCCTTCGGCCCCGCTGCCGATGCCGTCACCGAGCCGCCTCCACCGACCATCACCGTCACCCCGAACCCAGTGGCTCAGGGATCGGAGGTGTTGATCACCGTCGGGAACTGCGCAACCGAACCGCGGCTGCACGGGAGGGGCATCAATACGGGGATGCCGGCGCTCTACGAGATCGAGGCGACCCCGAACGGCGACTTGTGGACGGCCACCTTCACCCCTGATCGGACCCACGACCTCTGGATCGTCGCAGAGTGCGAAGGAGCCCCCTTGGCCACGATCCTGCTCGACGTCGACGCGCCGACACTCTCGTTCACGCGAAGTGGCGGGCTCTTCTGGCGACCCAACGACGAGCCCGGTCGGGTGTACGGCACCGACTGCCCGCCCGGAACCGTGGCCACGGTCGTGATCGATCGACTCAACGGGGAGAGCGCGTTCGACGTTGGGCTCGACGAGCTCGGTGACTGGCAACTCGAGTTCGCGCCGCTGGCGCCGGGTGAGACGATCCACGTGAACGCGTCCTGCGGTGATGTCACCTACGAGCCGATCTCGGCCACCAGGGAAACCACCACCTCGACCACGCCGCCGTCGCCGACCACCTCGCCGAACGACGACTCCTCGACCGCTCCGCCCGCAACCCCGAGGCCGTCATCGCCGAACTACACCGGCTGACCTCCTCGGTGGACTCCGCCCGTCGGCGTCCGGTCAACCGACCTCAACGCCACGCTCTGCACCTGAGCACAGCCGAGCCAACCGCACGCTGTGAACGCAACCGCGATCGGATCGGCGCACTCGACGCGCCCAGGCACAACAGCTCAGCAAGGGAGTTCCGCGCCACGGGAGGGATGCACGCTCACAGATAGGCCCCACAGATGGTGTGCACGTTCCAAGGCGCACCTCGGGGAGCGCAAAGAAGGCTCCTGGCCGCATGTCGAGCACCTCGATGGCGAAGCCCTCGAGGAACGAGCCGTCACTTTCCAGGACTGCCAGTCACTCGCCACGGTCGGTGACCTCGATGTCGTTGAGCAACGTTCGGGGGTCACGTACGACGCCGGGGATAGCATCGACCCATGTCAGGCGAAGCGACGCTCGAGGTGCTGGTCACCGAGCACGGCTTGGTGGTCCCAGCTGATGAGCTGGACAAGATCGGGGCCCACCCCGGCGACCGGGTGGTCGTGGTCGCGCGATCAAGCGTTCGGCCGCGGCGGATGCTGGGGGTGGCCCAGTCACCGTCGGGTGCCGCGTTCAGCGATGAGGATCTACGTCAGCTTCGCGGCGAGATGGGTTCGGATATCGGCGACGACCTGGCCATCTGACCGTTGCCGCTCCGCCTTCTCGCCGATACCCAGATCCTCATCTGGTACGTGACCGGACCAGGCCGACTCACCAGCAGGGCTATCGAAGCGCTCAACGCCGAGACCGACGCAGGTGTGAAGATCGGCGTGAGCAGCTTCGCCATGGTAGAGATCGCCTACGCGGTCGAGAAACCACGGAATCCGTTGACCAGTGAGGACGCCGACGCCATCCTCGCGGTCCTCCGAGAGGACGCCTCGCCTTTCGAGGTCGTACCGGTGGACCTGGCCGTGGGCGAACGTGTTCATTCCGTGCCACGCGATGACAATGCCGACCCGGGTGACCGGATCCTCGTGGCTACCGCCGAGGTGCACGACCTCAGCATCGTGACGTCGGACGGCAAGGTCCCGTCGATGACCGCGAACTCGGTGATCTGGTAGCGACGAAACCAGGTTGCTACCTGGGTTGCTACTTCAACCGGCGCCTCGGTCCCGCTACCTGCCGGTTCGCGAAGTGATCCGATTCTCCCCAGCTCCACAACAACACAACAACAACAACAACACCGACACCGACCGATCCGGCGGGTGCTGGAGGCCTCCGGGCCGCCAGGACCTCAAGGGCCGGTCGGTCTCGCGCTGGCGTTGCCGCGTCGGCCGACAGCGGGCAACGCCCCAGTGACCGCGCCGGACACCGACCGGCGCACGGCGCCCCAGTGGCCGTTGAGGGCGGCGAGCAGGGCGTCGACGTGGGCCAGGCGCACCAGGCCGCCGCTCATGAGGGCCAGGGAGCGCACCGGGCCCTCACGGATGGCCGACCGGATCATGCGCACGGTGGCATCGTCGGGGTCGGGGAACTCGTGGGCCGCCCGCTTGAGCCCCTCGCGCACCACGGCGGCGGCCAGCACCCGGCCCACCGCGGTGGCCTCCAGGTCCTCGATGGTGGAGTTGCGGTGGAACGGGCGCGCCGGGTCGGGCTCGGGTACGGGCCGGCGCAGCATGGCGGCGAACTCGTCGCTCGTGGCCACGCGGGCCACCGGGCGCGGGTCCGGGCCCAACTGATCGTCGGAGGCCACGTCCACCGGCAGCACCTCGACCACGTCGGCCGAGGAACGGGCCACCACCAGCTCGAAGCGCCCGGCCTCCACCAGCCAGTCGTGGGCATCCACGTCCCACACCGCGAACGCCCGCCGGCCGAGCTCGATGGCAACGGTCGTGGCGGCGCCCGGTTCGAGGTGGACCTTGGCGAACCCCTTCAGTTCCTGGTGGGGGCGGGCCACGCTGGACTCGACGTCTCGCACGTACACCTGCACCACGTCGGACCCGGCCCGCGTCCCGGTGTTGGTGACGGTGACGTGGACCGTGAGGTCGGTCCCGTCGCCGGTCAGGCCCTCACCGATCACACCGATGTCGGTCCAGTCGAAGGTGGTGTAGGAGAGCCCGAAGCCGAACGGGAACCGGGCCGGCACCCCGGCACTGTCGTGGAAGCGGTACCCGACGTACAGGCCCTCGCGGTACTGCACCTGGCGGGGGTGGCCGGGGAAGTTGCGGTCGGCGGCCACCTGTCCGATGTGGAACGGGATGCTCTCGGCCAGGCGTCCCCCGGGCTCGGCGTCGCCGAACAAGACGTCGACCACGGCGCCGCCACCGGCCTGGCCGCCGAGCCAGCACTCCAGCAGGGCGTTGACCCGGTCGGCCCAGGGCAGGTGGACCACCCCGCCGTTGTTCAGCACGACCACGACCGGGGTGGCGGTGGCGGCCAGGGCTTCGATGAGCGTGACCTGGTCGCCGGACAGGTCGAGGGTGGTGCGGTCGAAGCCCTCCGACTCGTCGGCGGCGGCCAGACCGGCAAAGCACACGACCACGTCGGCACCCTGGGCGACCGCGACGGCCTCGGTGATCTGCTCGGCGGTGGACCGACCGGTCCGGGCGTCGTAGCCGGCCGCGTGGACCACGGTGGCCGCGTCTCCCACCCGGGCCCGCAGCTCCTCGAGCGGCACGTCGACCGACACCGCCACCACCTGGGAACTCCCCGCCCCCTGGTACCGCGGTTCGGTGGCGAACCCGCCGACCACGGCGATGCGCCCGGCCGCCTGCAGCGGAAGGGTGCCGTCGTTGGTCAACAGCACCGTGCCGGCCGCCGCCGTGGTGCGGGCGAGGCGGTGGTGGGCCTGGTGATCGGTCTTTGGTCGCTCACCGGACTGCTGGCCGCGCTGGAGCAGGGCCACCACCCGGGCCGCGCACCGGTTCACCTCGGCCTCGTCGAGGCGACCGGCCTGGACCGCGGCCAGCACCTCGGCGTCGAAGGCCCCCTCGCTCCCCGGCATCTCCAGGTCCATGCCCGCCCGCACCCCGGCGACCCGGTCGTTGGTGCCGCCCCAGTCGCTCATGACCAGGCCGTCGAACCCCCACTCGTGGCGCAGGATCGTGGTGAGCAGTTCGATGTTGTCGGAGGCGTAGGTGCCGTTGATCCGGTTGTAGGAGCTCATCACCGTCCACGGCCGGGCCGAGGTGACGACCTCCTCGAAACCGGCCAGGTACAGCTCCCGCAACGTCCGCTCGTCGACCACGGCGTCGACCACGAGGCGGTGGGACTCCTGGTTGTTCACGGCGAAGTGCTTGACGCTCGCCCCCACCCCCTGGGACTGGATGCCCCGGACGTTGGCCGCGGCCAGTCGGCCGCTGAGCACGGGATCCTCGGCGTAGTACTCGAAGCTGCGACCCCCGGCGGGGTGGCGCTTGAGGTTCAGCCCCGGGCCGAGGACCACCGACACCCCCTGCGCTCGGGCCTCGAGGCCGATGGCGGCGCCGACCTGGTGGGCGAGGTCCGCGTCCCACGTGGACCCGAGGAGCACTGCGGGCGGGAAGCACGTGGCCGGGGCGGCGGGGGCCAGGCCCAGGTGGTCACCGGAGCCGGCCTGGCACCGGAGGCCGTGGGGACCGTCGGACACCACGATCCCCGCCAGGTCGGCCTCGGGCACCGGCTCCAGCACCCAGAACCCCCGGCCGGACAGCAGCCGGACCTTGGTGGCCAGATCGAGGGTGGCCACCACCTGCTCGGCGGCGGTCACGGGCAATCGATCAGCGTGGCGCTCCGGAACATCCGGGCGATGGTAACGGGGACCACTGTGGCAGAGTGCCTACATGGCCTCAACGGAACGACCGTGAGCGTCCAGCGGCAGGTGCTCACCGCCGCCCGGTCCGAGATCATGGAGCACGGCGTCGCCTCCGCCACCCTGGTGCGGGTGGCCGAGCGGGCGGGCATCGAGGTGGCGGCGTTGCGCCGGGAGTTCCCCGAACCCCGGGCCATGCTGCTCGCCGTGCACGAGGAGGTCGCCCGGGAGATGAACGGCGCCGCCCTGTCCGCCGCCCTCGCGGCACCCCCTGAGCGGTTCGGGCCGATCGTGGCCGGGTGCCGCAAGATGTTCGAGCTGTACGTGGCCGACGGTGCGGGCCGCCACGTGGTGCACGCCATCCGCCAGAGCCTCAAGATCAGCGAGTGGCACGAGCTGGACCGGCGCTTCGGGTTCAGTGCCCTGACCGGTGGCCTCCGACCGCTGGCCGAGCAGGGCCTGATCCCCGCCGACCGGGTGGACGAGCTCGCCGTCGTTGTCTACGGGCTGGTCACCGAGGGCTGTGTGGCGGTGGTGGACGGCCTGGTCTCGATCACGCCCGAGGAACTCGGCGGCCACGTGCTCGCGGTGCTCGAAGCCGCAGCCATCGCCTAGGCACGCACGGCCGCTGGTCAGGACCAACGCCAAAACGGCAGGAGCCGCCGACCCGAAGGCCGGCGGCTCCTGGACCAGATCAGACCGGAAGGTCAGATCACTCGAACGTTCTGGGCTTCCTCGCCCTTACGGCCGGGAGCCAGGTCGAACTCGACGTTCTGGCCCTCGTCGAGGGACTTGTAGCCGTCGCCGGCGATGTTGGAGAAGTGGACGAACACGTCGTCGCCCGCCGGACGGGAGATGAAGCCGAAGCCCTTCTCAGCGTTGAAGAACTTCACAGTGCCTGTAGCCATTTTGCGTTTTCCGTTTCAATAATGGACTGCCAAGTGTCAGGCGGCCCGCTGATGACCCTAGGCCCAACCCGGGCCAAAAGCCACCTCCGGGGTGGGATTTCACCGTTGCGGCCCCGGTGCCGGGGAGGAGCCGCAGCCGCCCGTCGCCGCTCAGACCCGCCGGTCGGCGTCCCTCGGTACGTCCGTCTGGGCCTCCATCTGGGCCTTCATCTGGGCCTGCATGGCCTTGCCGGTGCGGGCCAGGGCCACCAGGTGGCGGGGCAGTTCGCGCACCGCTCCCCACACGTCGGCGCCGATGGAGATCCGGTAGCCGGAGCGCCGGCCGGCCGGGCGAGGCGGCACCCAGCAGGCGTGGAGCAGCAGCGGCGGGTTGAACCCCTGCACCGTGGCCCGGGCCACGGGGCCCTGCTCGATCGCCATCGAGTCGAAGATCTGCACCTCCTTGTCGCCGTCCTGGTGGACGAGGACCACCACGTAGCCGTCGTCGGGGCGGGCGGTGGCCCCGGGCGCCACCCGCCGGGGCACGAACTGGGGCGGGCTCGGGAACGCACCGTGCTGGTAGGTCCAGATCTCGGTGAGCTTCATGGCCTCCAGGTCGAAGCGGGTGAGCGCGGCCGGCACCGGGCCGCTGGGCAGTTCCGCGGGCGGGACGAGCGCGGCGAGGTCGCCGGAGCCGTACAGCTTCCACCACTCCTCGGAGATCAGGTCGGGGTCGTAGCCGGAGCCGGCGAACCAGAGCTGGCGCGACCGGGAACGGGCCTGGGGGGTGGTGCGGTCGCGGGTGGCGATGAGCTGCCCCCAGAACCGGTCGTCCCACGCCACCTCGGCGTCGAGCACCTCGCCGGTGGCGGCGTCGATGCGGTAGCGGCCCACGGCCCCGGGCTGCACGCCGAGGGTGACGAGCCCCTCGTAATCGGCGGGGATGGGATCGGGGCGGCCGTGGGCTGCCGCGCCCGCCTTCAACATGATCATCAGGTCGGCGAGCGGGATGTGCTCGAGGTAGACGGTGAGCACGCCGTCCACCTCGTCGTGGTCCACGCTGAGGTGACCGGTGGGCATCGCGATCTCCACGCTGCGCACCGGAACCGGCCGGCCGGGGGGCGTGGCCCGCAGGTCGGCCTTGGCCACGATCGTGAGGTGGGTGACGTCGGCGTTGGGGACGGTGCGCTCACCGAAGCCCACCGCCTCGGGCCCGGTGGCGAAGGGCAGGTCGGAGAACACCACGTGGTCGCGGGTGCACTTGACGTCGTGGATCGTGTCGAACGATGCCACCCCCTGGAGCGGCCACCGCTCCAGCGGCCCGTCGAGCGACCAGCGGGCCAGGTGCACCTGGGCGGCGCCGTCGGGCCCGGGCACCGGCGTGTAGTTCACGAAGTAGAGGGCCGGCTCGTCGGGGGCCGCGGCCGGGTGCGCCGCCACCGAGATCATCGGCTCGAAGAGGCCGGGGATGGCCTGGAACCACTCCGCGTTGGAGCCGACCGGGGTGAGGTGGGCGAGCGTGTCGGGGTCGACCTCGATGGGACGACCGGCGTCGTAGCCCACGAACAGGCGGTCCTCGATGACGTCGACGTTGGTGTTGGCCAGGTTCGTCACCCCGAACGGCGACACCTCGGCGAAGGCCACCTTGGTGAACAACCAGGGCAGGCGATCGCGCAGGCGGAGCAGCGGGGTGCGGATCAGGCGTTGGCGCACGGGGATGCGCCCGTAGGCGTCGGGGGTGCAGTCGATGCGGCACAACAGGCCGCGCTCGCCGAACCAGTGCCCGCCGGGGGCGCGCTTGTCGGGCCCGACGATCACCACCGCCCCGTCGATGTCGTTGGGCCACGTCCCGGCCACCACCTGGAGGCGGTGGTCGGTCTCCCCCGTGCCGTGGAACAGGTTGGTGGTGAGCGTGGCCATGTGGTCCCCTGACGCCAGCCGGTGAACGCTGTTTACCACCGGGGCGACGAGCCCACCAGCGCCGGGATCGGACCTTCCCGACCCAGACCTTCCCGGCTCAGACCGTTCCCGGCTCCACCAGCCCGGCCAGCATCGTGTCGATGGTGGCCGCGATCAACTGCTCGGCCCCCGCGTCGTCGAACCCGAACCCCATGAGCAGGATCTCGGCCAGCCCGTGCATGGCGGCCCACATCACCATGCACGCCACGGTCACGTCGCTGACACCCAGCAGACCCCGGGCCATGGCGTCGGTCATGGCCGCCGACGCCACCTCGAAGGCCCGGGTGGCCGGTGGGAAGGCCTCGACCTCGCCGGCCGTCGACGGCGGGTAGCGGAACATCAACCGGAACAACGCCGGTGAGGCCACGGCGTGGTCGACGTAGGCCCGCGACACCGCGCGCACCCGGGCGAGCGGGTCGGTCTCCTCCACGGCCTCGAACCGCTCGATGAGCCGTTCGAAGTGGTCGGTGGCCACCGCCGCCATGAGCTCGCGCTTGTCGTCGACGTAGGCGTAGAGCGCCGGCGCGGTGACGCCCAGCTCGCGGGCCACCGCCCGCAACGAGAGCTCGGCACTGCCGTCTCGCTCCAACTGCCGACGGGCGGTGTCCACCACCAGCTCGCGGGAGAGGGTCACGGCCACCGGGCCATGGTGGCACGCCGCCCCTCCCCCGCCGGTCACCGCGCCCACCGGCATGCGGTCCGGGTCGCCGCCCGACCGTGTGGCTCGACCGGCACCGTTTGCAGCGTTTGCGCCGTTTGCCCGCGCGGGTCTCGGGCTCGCGACCACCGGTGCGAACGGCGCAAACGCCGTTCGGGCTCCGCAGCGCAGCGAGGAACTGCCCGAGCGGAACCAGCCGACGAGCGCCGGAGGCGCACCATGGGAACGGCAGCGAGAAGCCTCGCGTGCGACCACAAACCCGCGAGCCAGGCCGGACACGGCCCGACTAGATGGCGCGGTCGTGGCCGACCCAGTGCGGGTCGCGGAGGGTGCGCTTCACCAGCTTGCCCGCCTCGCTGCGGGGGAGGTCGGCGGCGAACTCCCACCGTCGCGGGCACTTGTAGCCGGCAAGCCGCTCACGCACGTGGGCCTCGAGCTCGGCCGCCAGGGCCTCGTCGCCCGACCGCCCGTCGACGGGGACCACCACCGCCAGAACCTGCTCGCCCATCTCGTCGTGGGGGATGCCGAACACGGCCACGTCAACCACGGCGGGATGCCCGGCGAGGGCCCCCTCGATCTCGGCCGGGTAGATGTTCACGCCCCCCGAGATGACCATGTCGATGCGCCGGTCCGACAGGAACAGGTAGCCCTCGTTGTCGAGGTGACCCACGTCGCCCAGGGTGCCGACGCCGGGCTCCAGGTGGGCCGCCTCGGTCTTGGCCTCGGCCTTGTGGTACTCGAAGTCGATGCCCATGAGGTTCCGGAAGTAGAGGTCGCCCGGCTCGCCGGGCCCGAGGCGGGCGCCGTCGGCCCCGACCACCAGCACCTCGATGGTGGGCAGCGGCCGCCCCACGCTGGTGGGTCGCTCCGCCCACTCCTCGGCCGTGAGCACGGTGATGAACCCGCCCTCGGTGCCGCCGTAGTACTCGGTGATGATCGGGCCCCACCACTCGATCATCTGGCGCTTGACCTCGGTGGGGCACGGTGCCGCGCCGTGGTGCACGCGATGCAGGCTGGACCCCGAGAAGGCGGCGCGGGTGTCGTCGGCCACCTTCAACAGCCGGGCGA
>WBZL01005235.1_pt1 | contig 10809 bp, 9 predicted proteins | sample 5204291 | NCBI WGS metagenome assembly WBZL01 (sample SAMN12344345, study PRJNA552823) | activated sludge metagenome | biome: Activated sludge suspended growth; feature: Nitrification reactor; material: Wastewater; isolation source: activated sludge from nitrification reactor of wastewater treatment... | reverse complement strand
CTTGAGTGGGTTGGATGTGTTGCCATTAGCTAATATTAGGGCACCCCTAGGACCACGCAAGGTTTTGTGCGTAGTAGTCATAATAACGTCTGATATACCAGCAGGACTAGGATGTTCACCAGCAACCACCAAACCAGCGATATGTGAAATATCAGACACTAACCACGCTCCAACAGAATCAGCAATATCACGTAGTTTTTGCCAATCAATCAACCTTGGATAGGCTGTTGCGCCACTCATAATTAATTTTGGCTTGTGCTCTTTTGCCAAACCTGCAATCTGATCATAATCAATAAACCCGTCCTTATCAGTCGTATATTGAACAGAGTTGTAGTATGTACCAGAAAAATTAACCTTAAGCCCATGCGTCATATGACCGCCAAACTGTAGCGACATACCCATTACAGTGTCTCCGGGGTTAACCAAGGCATAATATATAGCCTGATTAGCCGGACTGCCCGAATGAGCCTGAACATTTGCGTAGCTCACCCCAAATAGTTCTTTGGCAAGATCCCTGGCTAAGTTCTCTACTTTATCGACCACCTCACAGCCACCATAGTACCTGCCACCCGGATAACCTTCTGAATACTTATCGGTTAGCCTAGAGCCTAGAGCATTCAGGACGGCCCCCGAAGTATGATTTTCGCTAGGTATCATCTCTAACCCCGATGCCTGACGATCCACTTCATCAGCAATCAATTGCCTAATTTTCTTATCAACATCTGTCATAGTAATAACCTTCCTCTCGTATGATTAAATTATACGTCATTTTATGGGTTGATTGCAGGTGTATTTTGGAGGTATTGTATATAGAGAATAGTTAGAAGAGTATATATATTGACTTTGATATATCATATATGATATATTTATATGACAATGGATAGTACATCAGCCAAAATTGGACAATTAATCTACCAAATAAGGCAAGAAAAAGGGCTAACTCAGTCTGAGTTCGCTAAACGTCTCGGTACTTCTCAGTCAGCAGTAAACCGTATAGAAAAAGGTGGCCAAAATCTAAGCATGGAAATGCTTGGCAGAATCAGTGACGTACTCAATAAGCAGATCGTCAGCCTGGGCAATGGAGCTATCAATCTCAAGATAGAAGGTGGTCACGAGTTACATGGTGCAATCAAGCTAAAACGTAGCAAGAATGCCGCTGTTGCCCTACTCTGCGCTAGCTTGCTAAATCAAGGCACTACAAAATTCAAATCATTTCCACGCATCGAAGAAGTTTATCGCATTATAGAAGTCCTAGAAAGTATAGGCGTGAGAGTCAAATGGCTAGAAAATAACGATCTAGAAATCAAACCACCCAAGCAACTAGAGCTCAGCAAAATCGACAAAGAAGCCGCTCGTAAAACACGTAGTGTACTAATGTTACTTGGTAGCCTGATGCATGATTATAGTAATTTCAAAATCCCATATGCTGGAGGCTGCAAACTTGGTGAACGGACAGTCAGCCCACATCTATTTGCGCTTGAGCAATTTGGTATAGATGTCGACGCCAAAACCGGACATTATCAGGTCTTGGTAGAAAAAAAACCAGCCAATCGCGTAGTCTTATACGAATCTGGTAATACCGTAACCAACAATGCGCTAATGGCTGCAGCCAGAACAACCGAGACTACTATTATTCAGGGTGCAAGTGCTGATTATATGGTTCAGGATCTATGTGCTTTTTTGGTATGTCTAGGAGTCAAGATAGAAGGCATTGGCTCACCAATACTCAAAGTCACTGGCCTAGCTAGCATAAAAAAGAATATTACCTTTGCGCCAACCGAAGATCCTATAGAAGCGATGTTCTTTATTTCGGCAGCCATCACAACCAATTCTAGTATTACTATAAAAAACGCGCCGATTCACTGGATAGGACTAGAGCTGCTCAAACTCAAGAAAATGGGTCTTGCCTATCACGTAGTCAATGTTCATCCATCGGACAATGGCATAACAGATCTCGGTGATATTCTGATAGAAAAACACAATGGTGGCCTAAAGGCTCCGACTGATAAGCTTCACCCTAATCTATGGCCTGGTATAAATCCAGATAATATCCCTTATTTTGTTCCTATTTGTGGTGTAGCCCATGGTCGCACACTCATACATGACTGGATGTTTGAAAACCGAGCCATCTACTATACAGAGATGACCAAGATAGGCATGCATGTTGAACTGGTAGATCCTCATAGGATATACATCAATGGCCCAACTAGATTTACAAAAGGTGATGTAGTGTGTCCACCTGCTCTACGTCCAGCCAGCCTATTACTAATTGGCATGCTAGCAGCACATGGTACATCAATATTGCGCAATATCTATACTATCAATCGAGGCTACGAAGACATTGCCGAGCGTTTAAATTCACTTGGCGCCAAGATTACAGTTGTACATGAACTCTAAAATGGCTAGCTATTAGCAATAGCCGCGGCACGTTCCGGTGATTCCCATGAACTATTTGTTTTCACCCTTCCGAAAACTAACTTGTGATTGAATATGCACTTTATCACTGCCACAATCTGAACTACATTCATTATATAAAACATAAAGTACATAAATGGCGATATTAAACTATATTTTATTTTTTCTTTGATGCTCATGTACTCGTCAGGTAGCAGCGTCCATAGGATATAAGCAGTAATGGTACCATAAGCACCAGCTAGCATAGTCACATTCATGCTAGTGATACTTAAATATAATATATACATCAGTAGGACCGGCTCAATCATCAAGATAGCCTCGCCAATATATGCCATTGGTATTCTATACATAGTCAGCATGCGACTATACTTGATGTCATTATTGGTAAATAAAATTGCATTCTTTCTCAAGTTTTGTAGCATACCTAATTTCCAACGATATCTCTGTTTAAATAATGCCTTGTAGCTCTGTACACCTTCTGTGTAAGCCAAGACATCAGATGCATAAATGATACGACTATGTGCATTACCCAATTCAGTAACAATCTTCATACTAAGACCGATGTCTTCGGTCTGAGTATCAGTATCATAGAAACCAACCTTTTGAAGCACATCCATTCTATATGTTGACGCCACCCCACCAACGATAAACTCACAATTAGTGATTGTGTAAAACTTCTTTGAACGATAGCCTATCATGTGTTCAATTTTTTGTAAGACACCAAGTGCAGTGCCATCACTAATGACCCTTACGTTAGAGGCCACACCAACTATCCTGGGGTCTTTAAAATAACTAACTGCGTTCTTGATTGCATCTTTATCAATGGTAGAGTCGGCATCCAGTGTCATAACCAAATCACCCTGAGCGTAATTAATAACTCCATTATTCACAGCTTCAGCCTTACCACCATTACTCTGACTAACCAAAGTTACACTAGTTTGACCTATGATAGCCTTAACAAGCCTTAGCTTATTTTTCTTGTTTTTGTATTTTCTATCTTTATAGGAATTAGGAAGCAATCTACTAGAGTTCTTAAGGTAATCACTGACTACTTTTGCAGTTGCATCTTTAGAGCCATCATCAACTATGATGATTTCAATCCTGCGATAAGAACTGGCCAGAACTGAATTGAGAGTCTTGACGATACCAAATTGCTCATTGTAAGCAGGAATGATAACGCTAACCACAGGGATCTTTCGGTGTAATCTCTTGTATTTTGATTTTCTAATCAGTAACTTAATGTCGTATACATTAGCTCCAACGATATAAAAGCCTAGATGTAACATATATATCAAGCTAGTAAATACAAGGAGGTAGTAGGCTAATTCTCTAAACATTACTTACCCCTATAAGCTCGAATGTAAATAATTGCCTGTCTTGGAAAAATGCACCCACACAGGTTTGAAGTACCAATATTGGCGAGCCTTGGTAGGAAAAGACCGAGATATCGGTTGGTGATATGCGTTTACTGCTAATGAATTTATATTGAAATATATACCCATTATCAGTTATAACCTCAGCAATTGCGCCTGCTTTGATACTTGGCAGCTTAGCAAATAAACCTCGGCGATTATGAGCATACATAAATGTTACACCCTGCTTATCATTAGGTTGATTGGTCATGGCTGCATATTGAACTTTGTCCAATGTTAGTGTCCATTGCTGAGTATTTTTATCAAAAACACCCTTTATAATTTGCTTATCTATATTCAGGCTAGGAATTCTTAAATCAACTGGGTTACCTTGTGTTGTGGTCGGATCGCTGATAGTTCTGGCAGTGCTATTTTCAGTAGTAAAGCCAGGACTAGCTTGAGTTGCCGCATTTAGTTTTCTTACATGACTTGCAATTAATAGTAAAGAAACACCGATAATTATAAGGATACAGGCTATAATGTTGATAAGTTTAAATACTCTAATCCTCATAGTGATTCCTTTCAGTAAGCAAATATGTAAAAAATCGAGAAATTAAAATAAATCCCTCGATTTTTTTACACTATCTACCTTATTGCTAAACTAAGCTTTAACAAACTTTTTAGCAATAAAGCGGATAGCTGTTGTCAGCAAAATTGCTGAACCAACAACAATGCTTATATAGGCAACGATTTTTAGCACACTGTTTCCACCAGTGTTAGGTAGAATTAATGCACCTGCGACTGTTGGTGTCGCAGTTCCTAGTACATCGTACATATGCCCTGACTCCTTGTTATTTGAGTTTAATAAACAAACAGGGGTAGTAACTGCGCCGTTCTACCTCTGTGTCTAGATTTTACTATCTTTATGCATTTTTGTAAAGTATATTATATTAATGCTTGTGCTTAATATACATTGTTTGCATAATATTGTTGTTATTTTAGTTCTTAAGTTGTATAATTATTTTTAAGTTTAAATTAATTTTTACAAATAGGTAGTGATAATGGTGGTCAGTCACTCCAGACAGGAATAGCTTCATGCTTAAAAGCATCAGAACGACCATCAGCTCAGTTACAGTTTTATTATTAACGCTTATTTTGGCCTCTTTGGTTCCACTAAAGGCCCTGGCTGCAACTGTTAGTAATCCGAGTGCGAGCGGTAAAGTTTCTTTTACTTTTGATGATGCTTACGACAGCACCTACACTCAGGCAGCTAGCACACTAGCAAGTTATGGCTATTCTGGCACAGTCTATGTCTCAACTGGCTGTGTTGGCATGTCGACTACACCGAACACTTGCCACGCAAACACTGCAGCTAAGTATATGACTTGGGATCAGATTGCCAGTCTCAAGAATCAATATAACTGGGAGATTGGCTCACACACTGTAAGCCATCCTTATTTAGCGTCTTTTGATGCTAGTGATGGTCAGCCGAATAAGCTAAGTATCGACCAGGTCAAAAAGGAACTGACAGATAGCAAAGCGGCTTTAGCAAGCCATGGCTATGATGCACGTGCGTTTGCTACCCCATATGGTGACTACGACATGCCTGTCTTGGCCGAGATCGCCAAAATCTATGAGACCCATCGCGGTTTTGCTGACACTGGCTATAATAACTGGCCGAATAACGAACACCTTATTAGGGTACAGCAAGTTCAAGCAGGTGTTTCAGTTGCTCAAGTTAAGAAATACATTGACACAGCAGCCGCCAATAATCAGTGGTTAGTGCTCGTTTTTCACGAAATCAAGACTACTGCAAGTACTAATCCTGATGACTATGAATATAAAACCACCGATCTTAATCAAATTGCAGCCTACGTCAAAACCAAAAACCTTCCAGTAGTCAATCCATCTAGTGCAATTGTAAGAAGTGACACGAATCTAGTTTCTAACGGCAGCTTCAATAGTGGTATAGGTGGAGGCTGGACAACTAATACCCCTAATAATGTAGTGGCTGACTCAGCTAATAATGGAAGTTACCCAGATCCTGCAAATTCCATTAAATTTACATCGACTACTACAAACTCTCACCTCTTTTCACCAAGTGTCAGCATTGACCCTTCGGCTACCTATATGATGAAGAACTTTATAAATGTTCAAAGTATAGGCAGTGGTGAACTAGGTTTCTACATTGATGAGTATGATGCCAATGGTAATTGGATATCTGGCCAGTGGAAAGGTGCTGAAAAAAATGTTTTTGTTGAAAATTATAACTTTACATACAAGGCTACTTCAGCTGCAGTGTCAACTGCTAGCTTGCAGATCTACAGCACTGGTAATGCTGGGATAACTGCTTACGTCGATAATGTTCAGTGGTTTCCATTAACTGCAGTTACCCTGCCTACACAGCCTACTAATCTAGTTGCAAATGGTACATTTGATAACGGTATAGCAAATGACTGGAGAACTGACAGTGGATCATTTGTTGTTAGTGACGACAAGAGCAACGGTAGCCCCCTGAACCCAATTAACTCTGTTAAAATGACAAGTAGCAGCAAAAACGTTCATCTATTTTCACCACTTGTAAGTGTTTCTTCTTTGACCACATATAACATGTCAACCTATGTTAAGATTACTCAGCTAAGCAGTGGTGAACTAGGTTTCTACATTGATGAGTATGATGCCAATGGTAATTGGATATCTGGCCAGTGGAAAGGTGCTAAGTACAATGTTTCAACTGGTAATTTCAACTTTAGTTATAAACCGACTTCCGGCAATGTTGCCAAGTCATCTATGCAGATATACCTAACCGGCAATTCTGGAATTACAGCTTACGTCGATAATGTAGTTTGGACTAAGCCTTAAGAAGTTAAGGCTTAGTATTTTATTTTTCGATAATTAGTGCTATAATAACCCCTGTTCGCGGGTGTGGTATAACGTTTATTATTCCTGCCTTCCAAGCAGGCGACGCGGGTTAGACTCCCGCCACCCGCACCATTCGACTCACTTCGTTCGCTCATGGCAAGCCAATCTATACTAGACTGGCCAATATGTCAACGAGGATGCCAAGGAATTAATTGAGGAGAATGACTCTGAGTGAGCAGAGCGAATCGAAGAGCCTCACATGCAAAAATGGTTTGTTTACATATGTAAATCGCCTGCCAATCATTATTATGTTGGCATATCTACAGACCCAAATAAACGTCTGGCTATGCATAACCAGGGATATGGCTCAAAGATGGCAAAAGACCAAGGAAAATTTGAATTGGTCTACACGTCAGACTCATTCGCCAGCAAATCAGAGGCAAGAAAAAGAGAGATTCAGCTAAAGGGCTGGAGTCGACTTAAAAAAGAAAAACTTATTAGTGGAGAATACCACTGATATCTTAACAATGGTACTCGCCCCGGTAGCTCAGCGGATTAGAGCAATGGGCTTCTATCCCACAGGTCGGGGGTTCGATTCCCTCCCGGGGTACCAAAAATGGATTTTTCTGTCGGTTCGTGTCTGCCTTTGGCAGACTGTTTACCTATTGAAAAGAGCAGTTATCATTAACCCGTCTTCGTGTAGGGGTGGGGTATGTATAAGGTCTCCAACGTCAACTTTGTAAATTGCTTTGGGGAGTAATTGCGAGACTGCTGGCTCATGTGCCCCCTCTCTTGTTAAAGTTCTACCTCCGGGATCGAGACTGTATTGTGAAGCTATTTCATTTGCCTGTTCGTGCGTAAGCGAACTATCAACCTTATCGTGTATTATAATCGTACCAGGTCGCCCTACATAAACCATGTATTTTGCCGGTGAGCGAGCTGAGTCATAGCCGACCCTGTTACCTGCTTCGTCCCAGTAAATTTTCCTAGTATCAACATGGTAGGTTCTGTCTTCATCGTGAGCCATGCCCCCAGTTCGTTCGACTATGAACCGCACGTCTTTTTTCCTTAGTGTGGGGTCTTGCAGGGAGTCTTCCAGAATTCTATCAAATAAACTCAATATTTCAGTAGGAACTTCTACACTAGATAAGTCACCATTTATGCCAGGAACTTCTTGAATGCCTTTACCATGAGAAGATTGTGATCGATCTGCATCAAACACAATTCCTCCCTCGGGAATATTTTGTTTATTGCCCTCAAACCATGACTCTATCTTACTAAGCACCTCTTTCTGCTTATCGGCATCAAACAGTTGTTTGTATTCAACGCCATCAATACTTTTGACTACTTCGGCGGACGCACTCGCTTGGCTCTCGGCAATTTCTTGCACCCTCGTATCTATGGTTTCACGTACCGTTGCTTCCATAGTTTCACTTACTGGCATACCGTAAATTGCGTGTGCAAAACCCTCTGCAAATGCCTCGTGGTCTTTATTGTCGCTGTGCCACTCATCGGCCTCTTGTCCGTATTTTGTCGGGCTTTCACTAGCGGCAACTCTATGATAGGCTTCGCCGGTTTTCGTTTGTCCGTCAAGAACGTGTCCGATTTCGTGAACAAGCGTATATTCCAATGCGCCGCCAGGTCGCTGTTCGTCAGGAAAACCTGCCAGTTCTTCATCACTGTATGTACCACTTACTTGCCGCATTTCGGCAACACTTAAAAGCATTTTTCTACCGTTTAATAGTACCTGATTTTCTTCGGCGACTGCTTTTGCGCCACCTTCTGCAACATCTTCACCAATTTTAATATGCAAACCAGTGAAAATGTCGGCGGCTTTGCCGCCGGTATATTGGTCAATGGCTTCAAGTGCACTTGTTGTTGACGCTATCAACTGCTGTTCTTCTTCGGGTGTATATCCCTCCATAACTTCTACTAAGACGCGACACTCACCACCGCTAGACATACACATTAAAGCTTCGCCGTTTTCGTGATGAACATCAAAATGTCCGGGGTGGTCTAGTTTGTTTAGAGTTTCAGTCATTTAAGAAAATTATAACAGGCTTTAACCTGTTATGCCACTTTTGGCGAAGCACCGACCGCCTCTGCGCTTTAGCGCAGGCGAACCGACAGAAAAATCCCTTTTCCTTAAAAAGAAAAATTCTTGGCGGGGGAAATCCAAAAAAATGCAAAGGGTTTTTCTGGCGGGGCGCAGCACGTCTTGCCGTGCTAGGTGGCGGGGCTTGTGCAATTCAGCAGTTTTCTTCAAAATAGTTTCTAGCGGAGTTGTAAAACTCTACCAATAAAAATACCTCAAGTAGCTTGAGGTATTTTTATTGGTACCCAAACTCAAATTGACACAGACCGAACTTACAGCAGTGTACTCCAGTAATACCAAAAACGTGTAATGAGTATCAAAAATATAATTGCGTACCAACCTATCAAAATATTACCGTGGTTTTTTTGGACAAACTTGTTAAAGTCCCTGTTGCCGATCTTAATGTTACCAGTACGCAGATTGTATAATGTCACATACCAGAATATTGGAATTACTACCATCCAAGTGACAAAACACCACGGACAAATAGCATTTATTCGAAATACCCCTTGGAAAAAAAGATAATGCATGAACAACACGCCAACAGTTGCAAAAACTTGGGCCACCTGCCATAGCCAACGTTTGAATATCGCCCCACTAGCCATAATAAAACCAAAAGAAATCAAAGCCGTAAACGCTATAATTCCAAATATTGTGTTTGGCATACCAAAAAGACTCGCCTGTTCTGTCTTCATGACCGACCCACAGCTCAGTATCGGATTAATGTTACATAGTGGATTGTAGCCAGGGTTTTGTAGAACTTTTATCTTGTCGTGTGTCAGTAGCAAGGAAGCGATGAGCCCTATAGCACCACCCACTATCATAATATATGGCAATACCTGCTCTAGTTTTTGGCCTTTTAATTTTTTCGAGCTCATATTATCCAAAATACCCTTCATTAGGTCCATTATATACTACAACTACTGCGGGAAAAAAATGTCCTCCACAATTATTAGCACTTTATCATGATTTATGCTAAAATAACCCCTGTTATCCATGGTGCCTATAGCTTAGTTGGTTAAAGCGTCGGGTTGTGGTTCCGAAGATCGAGGGTTCAAGTCCCTTTAGGCACCCCATACAATATTAGTGATTACACCCTTCTCTAGGGTGTTTTTTGATTAATTGTCCTTTAAGTTATAAGCAATTTAGAATAAGCTCAGAACAAACAGAGTGACAAGTGGCAAGGCCAAATTATCTAACCCAAAAACAGCTATATTCTCTACACAAACAAGAGCAAGGGGCAACATAATAAACAGCGGCCATAGTTGTGCTGGCATGACAAAATAGCTATCGGCAATCAAACCAGCAACCAAAATAACTATAGATGTTAGGAAAAAAGTTAAACTACCAATAACAGACTTCGGTTGCGAAAATAGGTAATATTTACCGTGCTTATCACCATAAGTAACACCCACCAAAGCAGCTAGGCCGTCGGCCAAGCTGACTTGTAGTATACAGATTGCAAAAATCCATGGATCTGGCTGAAACAGCGCTAGAGCAAACACTCCAACCCCGAACAAAACATCCCCCCAGCTCTTGCGACGGACCGAATGAATAGCATGAAATACATCGACATACCTATTTATTACATTGCCCACTACAAAACCAACCGCCAGTAGCATTATCCACTTATAATCAACCCAGAACGGTAAAAAAGCTATAAATACACCGCAGGTAATATGTACGAATTTCCTAGCAAGTTCATCTTTGATATGTGCCTTTTTCCAAAAAACTTCAGATAAAGCCAATATTACGGCAATAACAACCGCAGCGATAAGAGCATTTAGCATAAGTTCATTATACCCGAGATAATAAAAACTAAAACAATCGATCAAAAAACTACCTAGGTATTAATAAACCAACCCTCATGGAGTGGTCAAAAGATGACCAGACTTCAAAAGATATACATAACCAAAGGACGCTTTACATAGACGAGTTACAAGAACGGTATGCAATGACCAAACGACATAGGATTGCTGTGTTTGGCGAGGTGCTGAGCCGTGCAAAAGCGGAACTTGATAAGCGTAACCTGTCAGAAATGTCTACCGATAAACTTATAACTATGGTTATAAAATTGAGCGATAC
>WBZL01002331.1_pt2 | contig 10811 bp, 9 predicted proteins | sample 5204291 | NCBI WGS metagenome assembly WBZL01 (sample SAMN12344345, study PRJNA552823) | activated sludge metagenome | biome: Activated sludge suspended growth; feature: Nitrification reactor; material: Wastewater; isolation source: activated sludge from nitrification reactor of wastewater treatment... | reverse complement strand
GGGGCGGCGGCGACCAGGGGCGGCTGACGGGGGTCATGCCGGGATCGACGCCGCTGTCGCGCACGGCCAGGCGGTAGCACTCGTAGCGGTCACGGTCCTGCAGGGCCTCGGTCTGGTGGCGCTCGGGATAGAAGTACATCGGCGCGTTCTGCGCCACCGGGGGCGGCGGCGGCAAGCGCCGCGCCTCGCGCGGGGGCACCACCACGCACCCGGCCAGGGCCACGGCCAGCGCGGCGGCCGCGGCCGCGCGCGGGGGGCCGGCCGGCCGGCGGCCGGGGGCGCGCCCGAGAGGCGGCGTCGAGGGGCCGGCGATCGGGCTGGCCGCGGGGGCGGACGGGAGGGCCGAAGGAGGGCGTGGGTCAGGGCGCATGACGGCGCAACGTTCCACCCGCGAGGATGGTTGATCGTTTCGATGTGAAGCTGTGCAAAGGTGCTTGAAGTCGTCGCCTGGCACGATGAGCCCGATCAGTGGTGATAGAAGGCGTAGCCCACCAGGATGGCGCCGACCAGCCCCACCGCGTCGGCGAACAGCCCGCAACTCAGCGCGTAGCGGGTGTTGCGGATGTTCACACTGCCGAAGTACACGGCCAGCACGTAGAACGTGGTTTCGGTCGAGCCCTGGATGATGGCCGCCAGCCGGCCCTGGAAGCTGTCGACGCCGTAGGTCTTCATCACGTCGATCATCAGCCCGCGCGCGCCGCTGCCCGACAGCGTCTTCATCAAGCCGACCGGCAGCGCCGGCACGAAGTCGGTGTTCAGGCCCAGCAGACCCACCACCCAGGCGATGGCCTGCATCAGCAGCTGCATGCACCCGGTGCTGCGGAAGACCGAGATCGCGGCCAGGATCGCGACGAGGTACGGGATGATCGTCACGGCGACCTGGAAGCCCTCCTTGGCGCCCTCGACGAAGGCCTCGTAGACGTTGATGCGCCGCCAGGCTCCGGCGGCGACGAACAGCACGATCACGCCGAAGATCACGCCGCTGCCGATCAGACCGACGACCTCGGCCATGCGCGCCGGTGGCAGGCCTGCGAGGCCCAGGTACAGCGCGCCCATCAGCGCGCCGAAGGCGCCGAAGAAGGCGACGATCGGCCACTGCGTCAGCCGGATGCGCTGCACCCAGGCCACCGCCACCAGGCCGGCGGCGAACGAGATGAAGGTGCCGATCAGCGTCGGCAGGAAGATGTCCGCGGCATTGAAGCCCTTCAGGCCCTGCTCGATGGCCAGGCTCTGGCGCATCGCGATCACCGAGGTCGGGATCAGCGTGATGCCCGCGGTGTTGAGCACCAGGAACATGATCATCGGATTGCTGGCCACGCCCTTGTCGGGGTTGATCTCCTGCAGCTCGCGCATCGCCTTCAGGCCCAACGGCGTCGCGGCGTTGTCCAGGCCCAGCATGTTGGCGCTGAAGTTCATCACGATGCTGCCGCCGGCCGGGTGTCCGGGCGGGATGTCCGGGAACACGCGGCGGAACAGCGGCGCCATCGCGCGGGCGAAAAGCTGGATCATCCCGGCCTGCTCGCCGACCTTCATCAGGCCCAGCCACAGGCTCATGATGCCCACCAGCCCCAGCGCGATGTCGAAGCCGGTCTTGGCGGTGTCGAACAGCGCCGTCAGCACCTTGCCGAAGATCGCCGTGTCGCCCTGGGCCAGCTGCACCAGCGCGGCGGCGAAGCCGACCAGGAAGAAGGCGATCCAGATGACGTTGAGGACCATGCGCAGGCGGCGGCGTGACGGGTCGGCCGAGCATAAGCGGCCTGCCACGCGCCGCGGCCCCTGCGCGGCGACCGGGCCGCGCCGGGGCCTCGTCGCGGCCGTGACAGACGGGTCGGCCGAATCGGGGAGACTTCCCGGGTGATCGAGCACCTGCCCCTCACCACCATCCCGCCCGAGGACGAGGCCCTGCGCGCCCCGCTGCGTGCCTTCCTCGACGAGGCCCTGCGCGACGTGCCGGCCGACGTGCGGGCGCGCTCGTGGAGCGGCTTCGACCCGGCCTTCAGCCGCGCGCTCGGCCAGCGCGGCTACCTGGGCCTGACCCTGCCGCGCGAGGTCGGCGGCGGCGGGCGCAGCGTCTTCGCCCGCTTCGTCGTCGTCGAGGAGCTGCTGCGCGTCGGCGCGCCGGTGGCCGCGCACTGGATCGCCGACCGCCAGAGCGCACCGCTGATCCTGCGCTTCGGCACCCCGGCACAGGCCGAGCGGCACGTGCCGGCCATCTGCCGCGGCGAGGCCATCTTCTGCATCGGCATGAGCGAGCCCGGCGCGGGCTCGGACCTGGCCGGCGTGCGCACGCGGGCCACACGGGTGGACGGCGGCTGGCGCCTCGCCGGCCAGAAGATCTGGACCACCAACGCCCACCGCGCGCACTACATGATCGCGCTGGTGCGCACCTCGGGTGATGCGGCAAGCCGGCACGCCGGGCTGTCGCAGTTCATCGTCGACCTGTCGCTGCCGGGCGTGCGCATCCGGCCGATCACCGACCTCAACGGCGAGCAGCACTTCAACGAGGTTTTCTTCGACGACGTGCTCCTGGCCGACGACGCGCTGGTGGGCCAGGAGGGCGACGGCTGGAAGCAGGTCACCGCCGAGCTGGCCTTCGAGCGCAGCGGCCCCGAGCGCATCTACGCCAGCGTGGTGCTGCTCGACGAGTACCTGGCGCACCTGCGGCTGCAGGCCGCGCCGTCGGAGCGCTCGCTGGCGCTGGCCGGGCGGGCGCTGGCCTGGCTGACGGTGCTGCGCAGCCTGTCGCTGGCGGTCACCGGCCGCCTGGCGCTGGGCGAGAGCCCGCTCACCGAGGCCGCGCTGGTCAAGGACCTGGGCACAGGCTTCGAGCAATGGATACCCGAGGCGGTGGCCGACCTGCTGGGCGAGGACCCCGACCACGCCCCGCCCGAGGCGCTGGCGCGCGCGCTGCAGTACACGGCGCAGATCGCGCCGTCGTTCTCGCTGCGCGGCGGCACGCGCGAGATCCTGCGCGGCATGGTGGCCCGCGCGCTGGCCCTGCGCTGACCGACGAGGCGGCGGCGGGACGACGATCGACGACGGAGCCTCTGGATGATGTGCAACGACGGAGCAGCGGGGCGATGAACCCGATCGAGAGCGCCGCCGCGGCGCTGCTGGCCGGGCAGTGCACGCCGGCGGTGGTGCGCGCCATCGAAGGAGGTGACCCCGGTGCGGCGCTCTGGCAGGCGCTCGAGGACTCGGGCTTCCTCGAGGCCCTGGTGCCCGAGTCGGCCGGGGGTGCCGGTCTGCCGCTGGCCGAGGTCGAGCCGCTGGTGCGCCTGACCGGCTACCACGCCATGCCGCTGCCGATGGCCGAGACGATGCTCGCGCGAGCGCTGCGGGCCTGCACCGGCCAGCCGGCGCGGGCCGGCATGTCGACCTGGGACGCGCTGCGTGCGCTGCTGGCGGACGATGAACGCCACGCCTGGCAGGCGGCCGTGGCCACGGCGCAGATCGCCGGCGCGGCCCAGCGCGTGCTCGAGCTGTCGGTGACCTATGCCCAGCAGCGGGTGCAGTTCGGCAAGCCGATCGCGTCGTTCCAGGCCATCCAGCACCAGCTGGCGGTGATGGCCGAGCAGACCCAGGCCGCGCACATGGCCTCGCAGCTGGCCTGGACCGGCGCGGCCGGGCCGCTCGAATCGCCCGATCCCATGCGCGCGGCAATGGCCAAGCTGGTCGCCGGTGAAGCGGCCGCGCTGCTGGCCTCGGCGGGCCACGCGGTGCACGGCGCGATCGGCATCACCGCCGAGTACGACCTGCAGCTCTACACCCGCCGACTGCAGGCCTGGCGCGCCGTGGGCGGATCGCCGGCGGGCTGCGCGCTGCGCGTCGGCCGGGCCTGGTGGGACTCGGGTCTCGCCCGGTCCACCGATGTCATGCTGCATCAGCTGGCCGCGGCCGACGCGCCGCGCGCCTGATCACCCGGACCACCCGACGAGAGGCGACGCGATGTCCGACTTCCTGCAGATCGACCGCCGCGGCGCGGTGTGGGTCGCCACGATGAACCAGCCCGCCACGCGCAACGCGCTCACCGGCAACACGGCCGTCGACGAATTCGTGCAGCTGGCCGAGACCATCGCGCGCGACGACGGCGTGCGCGTGCTGGTGCTCACCGGCGCGGACCCCGTGTTCTCGTCGGGCGGCAACGTCAAGGACATGCGCCGCTTCTTCGACGACGCGGTGACGCCGGTGGACATCCGCGCCTGGTACCGCCACGGCATCCAGCGCCTGACGCGCGCGCTGTACCACGTCGAGGTGCCGACCATCGCCGCCGTCAACGGCCCGGCCATTGGCGCCGGCTGCGACATGGCCTGCATGTGCGACATGCGCATCGCGTCCGAGAAGGCCAGCTTTGCCGAGAGCTTCATCCGCGTGGGCATCGTGCCGGGCGACGGTGGGGCCTGGCTGCTGCCGCGTGCGGTGGGGCTCGCCAAGGCGATGGAGATGGCCTTCACCGGCGAGGCCATCGACGCCGCCGAGGCGCTGGCCGCCGGCCTGGTGTCGCGCGTGGTGCCGCACGACCAGCTGCTGGATGCGGCGCTGGCGCTGGCCGGCCGCATCGCCGCCAACCCCGGGCCGACGCTGCGCCTGACCAAGAAGCTGATGCGCGAGGCCCAGGTCGGTACGCTCGAGACGCTGCTCGAACTCTCCGCCAACGCGCAGGCGCTGGCGCACAAGACGCCCGAGCACCGCGAGGCCGTGACCGCCTTCATCGACAAGCGCGCGCCGGACTTCGACAAGGTGCGGCGCTGAGCCGGACCCGGCCGGTGCCGGGGCGGGGCAGGGCCTTCTGTCGCGCGGCCGCAGCGGCGCCCGACCGCGTGCGCCCGAGGCCCTGCACCGCCGCCTGAGGAGGCACGCCAGCCCCCGGCGTCCGCACCGGCGCGTCGCCGGCGGCGGCCCGGTCAGCCGGGGGCCACCGGGGTCCGGGGGGACGCCGATCGACCCCGCCGAAGCAGCGCCGCCAGTGGCAGCGCGGCCAATGCCAGCGTGCCGGGCAGCGGCACCGAGCGCCAGGTCCCGGCATCGCCGAAGTCGTCGCCGATCGTGATGTCGGTGCGGAACGCCGTCCACGAGCCGTCGAGCGCCGTGTTGAAGAAGGCGAACGCCTCGCCGTCGACCACCGCCAGGTCGACGTCGGCGAAGCCCGGCAGGCCGGCGCTGAAGTCAGCGTGGAACGAGTGGTCCGGGTCGAGCGGATCGAAGACCAGGTCGCCGCCGCCGCCGGCCAGGGTCACGGCGAAGGGCGCCAGCAGGTTGCTGCCGCCGTAGCGAAAGCTGACGAACTGGTGCGCCTCGGCCGGCTGGCCGGGCTGCCAGTCCTGCAGCACCAGCGTGGCCGACACGGCATACGTCGCCGTGTCGGCAGCCTGGGCGCAGTCGGCGCAGTGGCCGTCGAAGCGCAGGCTGCTCAGCGCCGGACCGGCGTGGGCGGCGGCGGCGCCGAGCGCCAGCAGCCAGGGGATCGGGGACCAGCGGGACATCGCATGCTCCATGCAGGGGGACGATCACCCAGCTACGTGGCGCGTGGCCGGTTGGATGCAGCCGCTCGGCGGTCGCCGGCCGCCGAGGGCTGGCAGGTCCGCGACCTAGAATCGTTTGACGTTGACGTGAACGTCGATCCGTCGCCGTTCCTCCGGCCGCAGCGCACGGCCCCGCCCAGGAGACTTCATGCCCGTCCTCGAGTCCCAGCTCAACCCGCGCTCGGAAGCGTTCAAGGCCAGCAGCACGCAGATGCGCCAGCTGGTCGGCGACCTCAACGCCCGCATGGCCGAGATGGCACTGGGCGGCGGCGAGGCGGCGAGGGCCAAGCACACCGCGCGCGGCAAGCTGCTGCCGCGCGAGCGGGTCGAGATGCTGCTCGATCCCGACACGCCCTTCCTCGAGCTGGCACCGCTGGCCGGTCTGAACCTCTACGACGGTGCGGCGCCGGGCGGCGGCATCGTCGCCGGCATCGGGCGCGTCGCGGGCGTCGAGTGCGCGATCGTCTGCAACGACGCCACGGTCAAGGGCGGCACCTACTTCCCGATCACGGTGAAGAAGCACCTGCGCATGCAGGAGATCGCGCAGCAGAACCGGCTGCCCTGCATCTACCTGGTCGACTCCGGCGGCGCCAACCTGCCCAACCAGGACGAGGTGTTCCCCGACCGCGACCACTTCGGCCGCATCTTCTACAACCAGGCCAACCTGTCGGCGCAGGGCATTCCGCAGATCGCGGTGGTGATGGGCAGCTGCACCGCCGGCGGCGCCTACGTGCCGGCGATGAGCGACGAGACCATCATCGTGCGCAACCAGGGGACCATCTTCCTCGGCGGGCCGCCGCTGGTGAAGGCGGCCATCGGCGAGGTGGTCAGCGCCGAGGACCTGGGCGGTGGCGACGTGCACACGCGGCTGTCCGGCGTGGCCGACCACCTGGCCGAGAACGACCTGCACGCGCTGGCGCTGGCGCGCTCGGTGGTGGGCAACCTCAACTGGCGCAAGCCCCAGCCGCTGCTGCTGCAGCCGCCGCGTCCGCCGCGCTACGACCCCGCCGAGCTGCACGGCGTGATCCCGGCCGACCCGCGCAAGCCCTACGACGTGCGCGAGGTCATCGCCCGCATCGTCGACGGCAGCGACTTCGACGAGTTCAAGGCGCGCTTCGGCACCACGCTGGTCACCGGCTTCGCGCACATCGAGGGCATGCCGGTGGGCATCGTCGCCAACAACGGCATCCTGTTCAGCGAGAGCGCGGCCAAGGGCGCGCACTTCATCGAGCTGTGCTGCCAGCGCCGCGTGCCGCTGATCTTCCTGCAGAACATCACCGGCTTCATGGTCGGCCGCAAGTACGAGAACGAAGGCATCGCGCGCCACGGCGCCAAGATGGTCACCGCCGTGGCCACCGCCACGGTGCCCAAGTTCACGCTGATCATCGGCGGCAGCTTCGGTGCCGGCAACTACGGCATGTGCGGCCGTGCCTACAGCCCGCGCTTCCTGTGGATGTGGCCCAACGCCCGGGTCTCCGTGATGGGCGGCGAGCAGGCCGCCAGCGTGCTGGCCACCGTCAAGCGCGACGGCATCGAATCGCGTGGCGGCCGCTGGACCGCCGAGGAGGAGGCCGCGTTCCGCAAGCCCATCCTCGAGCAGTACGAGCACCAGGGCCACCCGTACTTCGCCAGCGCCCGGATGTGGGACGACGGCATCATCGACCCGGCCGACACGCGGCGCGTGCTGGCGCTGGGGCTGAGCGCCAGCCTGAACGCGCCGATCCCCGAGCGTCCGGCCTTCGGGGTCTTCCGCATGTGATCTACGATCCCGGGCCCCGAGCTTCCAACCCGCCATGCCGACGAGCTTCGAGATCCGCCGCCTCGCGGCCCGCGACTCGCTCGACGCGCTGACCGAGCTGCTGCATCGCGCCTATGCGCCGCTGGCCGCGCGCGGGCTGCGTTTCGCCGCCGCCACGCAGGACCGCGCCACGACCGCGCGGCGTGCCGCCGAAGGCCAGTGCTTCGTCGCCGAGCATCGCGGGCGCATCGTCGGCACGGTCACCGTCTGCGGGCCCTACACCGGCCACAGCGACCCCGACGACGCCTGGGCCGCCGGGGTGCCGGCGTTCCGCGACCGCGACACCGCGCACTTCCACCAGTTCGCCGTCGACCCGGCGCTGCAGCGCCATGGCCTCGGGCGGCAGCTGGTGTCGGCCTGCGAGCAGTGGGCGCTGGACCGCGGCTACAAGCGCATGGCGCTCGACACCGCCGAGCCGGCCGGCGAGCTGCGCGCGCTGTACCGCCGGCTGGGCTACACCGAGGTGTCGGAGGCGCAGCCCGACGGACATGCCTACCGCATCGTCATCATGGAGAAAGGGCTCGACCGGTCGCCGCTGCGCGAGCAGCTGCGCCTGCTGGCCCGCTACAACCTGTGGGCCACCCGGCGGCTGTACGCGACGGTCGAGAGGCTGTCCGACGCCGACTACCGGCGCGATCTGCGCCTGGCCTTCAGGAGCGTGCACGGCACGCTCAACCACCTGCTCGTCGGCGAACACCTGCTGTGGCACCGCCGTTTCGCCGAAGGCGCCTCGCCGTCGCTGGCGCTGGACGCCGAGGTCGAGCCCGACCGCGCGCGGCTGCGCGAGCGGCTCACCGAGGGCGCGTTGTCGTGGCTGCCGCTGATCGACGTGTGGCCCGAGGGGCGCCTGCTCGGCACGCTGTCGTACCGGCGCATGAACGGCCAGGAGGTGTCCCTGCCCTTTGCCGCGACGCTGGCGCACGTGTTCAACCATGGCACCCACCACCGCGGGCAGATCAGCGCCGGCCTGACGGCGCTCGGCCTGCCGGCCCCCGAGATCGACCTGGTGGGGATGCTGCAGGAAGAGGCCGCCATCGCGCCATGAACACGCTCGACATCCGCCGCCCGTCCGCCTTCGTCGCCGAGGTCTGGCTCAACCGGCCCGAGGTGCGCAACGCCTTCAACGAAGGGGTGATCGCCGAGCTGACCGAGGCCTTCCGCGGCCTCGGCGCCGACCCGCAGCTGCGCGCCATCGTGCTGGGTGGCCATGGCAAGGCGTTCTGCGCCGGGGCCGACCTGAACTGGATGCGCGCGATGGCCGGCTACGACTGGGACCAGAACCGCGCCGACGCGGCCCGCCTGGCCGAGATGCTGTGGACGATCTGGAGCTGCCCGCTGCCGGTGGTGGGCCGCCTCCACGGCGACTGCTACGCCGGCGGCGTGGGCCTGGCCGCGGTGTGCGACGTGCTGGTGGCCGCCGAGGGCATGCACTTCTGCCTCAGCGAGGCGCGCCTGGGCCTGCTGCCGGCGACCATCGGGCCCTACGTCGTGCGGGCACTGGGCGAGCAGGCCTCGCGCCGCTACTTCGTCAGCGCCGAACGCTTCGACGCGGCGCGGGCGCACGCGCTCGGCTTCGTCCACGAGGTCGTGCCGGCCGAGGCGCTGGACGCCAAGATCGGCGAGGTCGTTGCCGCGCTGGTGGCCGGAGGGCCGGCCGCGGTGAAGGCCTGCAAGCGGCTGGTGCAGGACATCGCCGGCCGCGAGATCGATGCCGCGCTGCGCGACGAGACCGCACGCCGCATCGCCGACATCCGCGCCAGCGCGGAAGGGCGCGAGGGCATCCAGTCGTTCCTGGGCAAGCGCGAACCGTCGTGGAGGGCTTGATCGATGAACATGACCGGGCTGAACCTCGACACCACGCAGCTCATCGCCATCGCGGCCGCCCTGGGCTGGGCCAGCGGGCTGCGGCTGTACGCGGTGGTCTTCCTCACCGGCGCGGCGGGCTACCTGGGCTGGGTCGACCTGCCCCAGGGCCTCAAGCTGCTGCAGCACCCGGTCCTGTTGGCGGCGTCGGGCCTGATGTTCGCCGCCGAGTTCCTGGCCGACAAGATCCCCGGGCTGGACACCTTGTGGGACCTGGTGCACACCGTCATCCGCATTCCCGCCGGCGCCGCGCTCGCCGCCGGGGTCTTCGGCGGCGACTCGGCCACCTGGGCCACCGTGGCGGCGCTGCTCGGCGGCACGCTGGCGGCCACGGCGCACACCGCCAAGGCGACCACGCGCGCGGCGGTCAACACCTCGCCCGAGCCCTTCTCCAGCATCGGCCTGTCGCTGCTCGGTGATGCCGCGGTGCCGGCGCTGCTGTGGCTGTCCTGGGAGCACCCGCTGTGGTTCTTCGTCGCGCTGGCGGTGGGGCTGGTCGTCGCCATCACGGTGACGCTGCTGCTGATGCGCTTCCTGCGCGGCCTGCTGCGACGCCTGACCGGACGCGGCGCGCAGCTGCCGGCGCCGGCGGCGCAACCCTGAGGTCGGCCGGCCGATGCCACCGGGACCGAGTGCCGCGACGAAGCCGGGGCGTTGCGCGCTGCGCGCTCTCGCGTGGCTGTCGGCGGCCCTGTTTGGCGCCGCCGCTCCGGTTGCGGCGCAGTCGCCGCCGCCGATCCCGGCGCGCGATCTCCACGAGACGACCGATCACGTCGCGGTGGCGGTGCAGGACCTGCGCGGCCGCAGCGAGGTGTCGCGCATCCCGATCACCTGGTACCGCCCGCCGGGCGCGGGGCCGTTCCCGCTGGCCGTGGTCAGCCACGGGCGCGACGCCCCCGAGCAGCGCCGGCGCATGGGCCGGGCACGCTTCGAGACGCTGGCCCGCTACCTGGTGGCCAAGGGCTTCGCGGTGGCCGTGCCCACACGCGTGGGCTACGGCGAGACCTTCGGCGACTTCGACCCCGAGAACACCGGCGGCTGCGCGGTGATGCGGGTCGACGCGGTGGCCGACGCGGCGGCCGAGCAGGTGCTGGCCGCCGTCGAGCACGCCCGCACCCTGCCGTGGGTCGACACCAGCCGCTGGATCGCCGTCGGGCAATCGGTGGGCGGGCTGGCCACGCTGGCCGCCGCGGCGCGAGCGCCCGCCGGGCTGGTGGCGGCCATCAACTTCTCGGGCGGCGCCGGCGGCAACCCGCATTTCCGCCCCGGCAATCCCTGCTCGCCCCAGCAGATCGAGCGCCTGTGGCGCAGCCGCGGCGGCCTGGCCACCGCGCCGACGCTGTGGGTGTACTGGCGCAACGACCGCTACTGGGGCGCCGAATGGCCGCAGCGCTGGCTGCGCGCCTGGACCGATGCCGGCGGCCAGGCTCGGCTGCTGCACCTGCCCGAGATCGGCACCGATGGCCATGTCGGCCTGAGCCGCGACATGGACCGCTGGGTCCCGCTGGTCGACGCCTGGCTCGCGCCGCTCGGTTTCGGTCACCCGGGCACGCCGCTGCGCCCACCGGCCAGCGGCTTCGCGCCGCTGGCCGACATCGAGCGCGTGCCGCTGCCGGCCACCACGCGCG
>WBZL01005233.1_pt1 | contig 10812 bp, 7 predicted proteins | sample 5204291 | NCBI WGS metagenome assembly WBZL01 (sample SAMN12344345, study PRJNA552823) | activated sludge metagenome | biome: Activated sludge suspended growth; feature: Nitrification reactor; material: Wastewater; isolation source: activated sludge from nitrification reactor of wastewater treatment... | reverse complement strand
GTTCTTTTTTCCTTCAGTCAGATGGTTTAGCGTACCAATCCATCATTTGCAATCGCACCGTCTCCTCACTTGTAGTGTCCTGAAGCAGGCTGACAAATGTCATTTTTTTAATTTCTAAACAGTATTGAATGAGCAACCGATACCTGAAATAATGAGCCAAGGTCTCCGTACTGTCCGGAAGGGTCATCCAACCCGTGTCGCTATCTTGCTCCGCCTTCAGAAGCTTATTAATGTCTGCTCGCAGGTCTCCTGATTGGCTATTCTGTCTCGCTATGTATTCAGGGTATCCTTCCCACTTCCATTCAGGATATCCTGCAATCGGGTTTGATTTCCAAAGTCCATATTTTTTAAATTCCAAACAGTGCACCTGCACATGAGCAAGCATTTCTTCCAGATTGATTTTATGTCCGTAAAACAAAATGTAATTTTCTTCAAAATTAACCTCATCGCCGGTAAAGACTATCTTATTATAGAACGTTGCAAGTGCGTCCCTACCCAAAACTTTTTCAATCAAGCCCGGATACTTTGAACCGTCACTCAGGCATATGTCTATTTTAATATCCGGGTCGTATAGTTCACTTCCTTTAACTATGGAAACAGATCGTTCAAGCCGGGGTAAAAAATGTTTGTCTATCGGTTGATTATGATAGATCGTATAGTTTCCTGACATGGACTTGTTTGCATAAAGTTGTATTGGATTCAGCATGAACACAATCAGGAGACCAAAAAGAAACAGCCCTGTAATAAGCAGGCGAAATGTCCAGTTTTTTAAGTGTTTTTTCATGGTTCGACAGATTTTTGGTTATATATCACAGCCAGAAACAACCATCATTCCTCAATATGTTGATTTAGCTCTTCCTTTTCTGCATTATTCATTTTATTCATTTCCAAACCGTCCCTTATTTCATTTGAGGAATTCGACGGCATGAATCTGCTATGATCACTAGGCTCAAAATCTTTAAGTTGTTCCTTGGTATTCATAAACCCATCTATAGCTTCATGAGATTCTTTGAGCTTATTATTTAGGTTTGTCACCTCTTTTTTTTCAGTTTTTATTCCTGAAGAAAGGAGAGTGTTTTCCTCAAGTAACCTGTTATCCGTTTTTTTACTTTGAAGCAAATCGTTCGGCTCGACTATTTTTATTGGCGCTAGTTTGTAAAAGATATCTTTTATGCTCGATCTGCTTTTTGAATATTGGTGAACTAAAATAAATGCCAACCCAATTCCAAAAATTACAAAATAAGTATCCGTACCTAACTCCAAAATTGTTTCTGATATAATTATCATTAATCCAACTAACCCGGCTAGTACCCCCCAATATTCCAGATGTATCCAAAATAAGGTGTGCTTTGTGGTGGTATTTTTTTCAGAGGTATTCCATTTCTTTCCAAGATACCATACCGGCAAGGCAGATAATAAGTAACCTGCTCCGGCATAGATGGGCGTTTCGCCAAATAACAATTGACTCATTATGCCCAATCCAAAGGGTATCAAAATTCCCAGAATCCCTAATTTTTGCCAAATGATCATTTCTTTAATTTTTTTTTTAGCGCTTGTTTCTGAGCGATTTTTTGTCATTACTCCAGCTCAGTATTACTCGATGCTCAGTATTGATTTCGGCGAGCTCTTGCATATTAAAACCCCAGGCATTAAATTCAGAAGGTCGCCTTTAAACACTCATTGTTCGGGAATATCGCTATAAACTACAATGCCCCTGCTTCCGGCCGGGCCAAAAAGCAAGGGCATTGTGAAACGGTTTTCTTTAAAAATCATAACAGGATTCAATTTCTGCAAGCCAAGATAAGGCTATTTTATTTCTTCCGCAAAAGCCTCTTATGAAAAATTTATGGCTGATAGCCGCACATTCTAACAAGAATAAACAACCATAAACCCATATGAACTACTCACCAAACCTTGCTTCAGACCAAAATCACATCAATACACCCCCACCGTCAACATCACCAACGTACAAGCCGCTTCCCCCTCAATGCCGTTTTCCTGAGCCAATCTCATCAACTCCGGATTTTCCGTGCCCGGATTAAAGATGATCCGCCTGGGATGGAGCCCAAACACGTAATCGTAATACTGCGGCTGGTTTTCCGGCGATAAATAGAGCGAAACGGTATCGATGTCCTCCAGGTCCGGTTGGCCGTTCAGGATCGGAATGCCGGCGATCTCGCCTTTTTTTATGCCGACGGGAACCGGCTCAAACCCTTTGATCTTCAACAGGTGGACGGCCCGGTTGGAAGCCCTGTCGGGATTGGGGGAGGCGCCGAGGACGAGTGTTCTTTTCAATTTGAGCGGTTTTTGCGTGATCTATTGGTAAACTGCTTTTGGGGCGGGATTGTTTTATGCTTCATTGGTTCATTGGTTCATTGGTTCATTGCTGGGCGGCCGAATTGAGGCTGCATTTCGCCTTTTATCCCGGCTTTGGATATGATATGGTTTTACGGTTGGATGGTTTTATGGTTGCGTCCGTTTTAAAGTCGAAATGTCGCCTTACCCTGACTTACGACTTACGACTTACAACTTACAACTTACAACTTACAACTTACAACTTACGACTAACTGCTTACAACTGCCCATCAATCCCCCCGCTAAGATTAAGAAGATTACCAAACCCCATTTCCTGCAACTGGAGAATGGCCTGCTGGCTGCGGCGGCCGCTTTGGCAATACAGCAAAACCGGCCGGTCGGTCGGGATTTGGCGGGCCTGCTCCCGGATCATCCCCAAAGGGATATTGATGCCGCCGAGGTTTTGCCGGTTATGTTCATCCGGCTCGCGCACGTCGATCAGGAAATAGGCCTCTTCCGGGTGCTTCAGGGATTTGAACGTTTCGGGTTCCACCTGGACAATCCGTTGCGAGTCGGGCAGGGGTACGCCGCAGAACCCTTCGTAATCGATAAGCGCTTTTACCGGCTCGAAATAGTGTTTCCGGAATTTAAGCGTCATGGTCCGGAGGCTGGCGGCATCCAGGATGAACAACTTGCTGTGCATGGGGGCTTCATACCCGCTGAGGATCTTCAGTGCCTCATTGGCCTGCATGCTCCCGATTATGCCGGGCAATACGCCGAGTACGCCGCCCTCTTCGCAGTTTTGTACCGCACCCGGCTCCGGAGGCTCGGGGAACAGGTCGCGATAGTTCGGGCTGCGCCCGCCGTTCTCCATCAGCCAGTTGAATACCGCCACCTGGCCTTCGAAGGCTGAGACCGCGCCGTAAACCAGCGGCTTTCCCAATATGAGGCAGGCATCATTGACCAGGTACCTGGTGGGAAAATTATCGCTGCCGTCGACAATGACGTCGTAGCTCCGGATCAGGTCGAGGGCATTTTCGCTGTTCAGCATCCGGTCGAACGCTTCCACCCGGATATGGGGATTCAAAGCCTCAATCCGGCATTTTGCTGCCTCGGCTTTGGGCTTTCCAAGGTCTCCGATCGTAAACAGGACCTGCCGCTGGAGGTTGCTCTCCTCTACCCTGTCGCCGTCCGCAATGCCGATCCGGCCTACCCCGGCGGCGGCCAGATATAACAATGCCGGACATCCCAATCCGCCGGCGCCGATCACCAGTGCGCTGCCGGCCTTCAGCCTGGCTTGCCCCCCCTGTCCAAATCCCGGCAGGGCGAAATGGCGGGCATACCGTTTTTGCTCGGCAATCGAAAAAAAGTCAGCCTGCCCGACACTTGTGTTAATTTTTGTATCTGTTGTGCTCATTGTCGAAAAATCCCCCTATATTCGTAAAACGAAAACAAATTATCAATCCCAAAACTAGGAACATGTATTGCTTCTGCACTGGATGCCGGAGATTGCAAGCCGGTATTGACCCACCTTAGTTGAATAGCATCCTTTTTCATTACAATTATTTGGTACAACCGGTTTAATGCAATCTGCCATGAACATCCCAAGAACGTACACTTATTTCTCTTTTGTATTTATGCTGCCCTGGCTTTGGGTCATGGTGCATGCGCCTGAGCATCATCCTTCCGGTCAGCATCAGGCCATGACGCAGTTGGATGAGCCCGTCCAGGTCGGCATTCCCGGGCAATTCACCGGTACTTTCGCCTATCTCAATGCTGCGACCAACGGCCCGCTGGACATCAACAACAACGGCGTACCCGATATTTATCCACCCTGTTCCTGCCGGTCCTATCCGGAATACGCTACGGGCGTCAACCTCGACAACCGCGTTTTCGACGATCAGGTGGTGGTCGCCACCGGCATATCGGGCCAGACCTGGAAAGTGAAAATTGCCGGCAACATGCTCAAGCCGGCCACACTGGATACGCTGGCCAACGGAGTGGTCATCCCGGAGGTCGGCCAAACCGGGGTCTATGTGTTGAAATTCGCCCACCGCGAGATCACAGGTTATCTCTATATCGTGGAATCACCCACCGATTATCCGGGCCAGACCTTCGGCCCCGTGGAGAACCACTGCTATTACCCCGACGCAAAGATCGAATTGCTGGCCGACGAATACTGCGATGTGGATCCGGCCGTATCTCCCCTGGCTACCGTGACCAGCGCCTACGACAATAATTTCCTTCCCCTCACCCCCGTGGAAGAGCTCTGGACCATCACCAGGGTGGAGAACAACCAGTCTTATATTACCTCCACCTTTTCGCCGACCAGCCTCGGCGGCGGCCATTACCGCGTCCGGTACACGTTCACCGGCAATAACCACCCCAATCAGAGCCCCGTAAAAACCGGGTGCAATACGACCGTTTACAAGGATGTTTACGTCCATACAACGGTGCCCATGATCTGCCACAGTTCGCTCAACCTGACCCTGAATCCCAATACCTGCATTGCCAAGATCACGCCGTCGATGATCCTGACCTCCAACCCGACGGACATCGACCACTATACGATCACCATCGAGGATGAGAACGGGCATGTGCTGGGCGACACTATTACCAGCGCGCTGGCCGGACAAACCGTTGAGGCCACCATTTACGACCATTGCACCGGATTGAGCTGCACTACCCTATTCAATGTCACGGACAATACGGCGCCGACCCTGACGGTACCGCCCAACATCACCATACCCTGTACCGGAGATTACAGCCCTGCCAGCACCGGATACGCCACGGCTACCGATTGCACCCCCGTGAACGTAACCTATACCGACCAGTGGATCGAATCGGTCTGCAATAACCCTAAGGTCAGGATCAACCGGACCTGGAAAGCCACGGATGCCGGCGGGCTGGTTTCAACCAAACTCCAGGTGATCTCCATTTCCAGGGCCACGCAGAACGATTTTTTGTTTCCGACCGACAAGGAGTACACCTGCGAACAATACGCCGCCAATCCGGCCATCATCGAAGCAGCAACCCTGGGCGCCGGCATACCGACCCTGGTTGACAACCCGCTGTGCGGTCTGATCTACACCCATCAGGATAATGTGATTCCGCTGTGCGGCAATCCGCAGACCAGTTTTTTCATCATCCGGACCTGGACGGTGCTGGACGAATGCGGAATCACCGTCTATACAACCGACGGCGGCGGCAACGACAACGTCCAGCTGATCCGGGTTAGGGATGTCACCCCGCCGACCGTGGCCACTCCGACCGTGACGGTAGGGTCGAATTTGAGCCCGCTGGACACGGGGCTGCCCAAATGTTCATCCACCGGTTTGATCCCGGCTCCGGTCGTGACCGACGCCTGCAATGATTTTACCATCCAGATTTTTACGCCGCTGGGTGAAGCCGTATATGTAAACGGCCAGGACGGCGCACAAGGAGGTTATATCCCGGCGCCCGGATTGCAATTGGGCCAGCACACCATCCAATATAAAGTAAAGGACGCCTGTGACAATATCCGGACCGTCAACGCCACCCTGATCGTGGAGGACCAGCAGTTGCCGCAGATGATCTGCAACAGCCTGCTCAACGTTTCGCTGGCCAGCAACGGGTTGGGCCAGGTGACGCCGGCCATGATCGATGAAGGCAGCCGCGACGACTGCTGCGTCGACCAGCTGCTCATCAAGCTGATCGATGAGGACGACAGCCAGTTCAGGCCGAATTTCACCTTCTACTGCACCAACGCCACCACCAGCGTCATCATGCGGATGTGGGATTGCGCCGGTCATTTCAACGACTGCGAAGCAACGCTCATTGTCGAAGACCGGCAAAAGGTTACCGTAGGGTCGCAACCGGCCGACAGGACCTTTACCTGTCAAGCCGACATCTCGGCCTATTTTGCCGAGGATTATGACGCTCCGGTTTTCCTGGACAATTGCCAGTTCGAGGTCGAATTCACCATCGACGACCAGCGGAATTCCTGCGGGATCGGTCAGTTGATCAGGACCTGGACCGCCCGCGACAATCCGAATAACCAGCCGGCAGTCGTCCATCAAACCATTACCGCAACCGGCGTTTTCACCTATTCCATCTTTGCGCCTGCGGACGCAACGGTTTCCTGCGGCGGATCGGTATCGGATACCATGGCCTATGCCACTACCGGCTGCGATTTTCTGACCTATTCCCTGATCAGCGAAACGCCGGCGCCGGGCGGCGGCCAGGCTTGTCACCGGATCATCCGGACCCACCAGGTCATCAACTGGTGCGAGTATGATGGGGTCACCGATCCTTATGTCCTGCCCAGATCGAACGGGGAAGCCGTTGAATTCAGCATCCACGACGGGGATGTCTTCTGGGTTTTCCTGCCCGGCGATATCAACCTGGACCCTGCAACAGGCATCTACCGGTACGAACAATGGGTGGATATTGTGGATAACGGGGCGCCGGTGGTCACGGCCGGCAGCCTCGGGGAAGTGTGTACGGATGCCGGTTGCCTGGGAGCCGTCCAACTCGACATTTCGGTGCAGGACAACTGCCAGGCTTCGCTTCAGGTACAGCATAAATTGCAATTCAACGGGCAACTCCAGGCAGACCCTTACGGGCAACTAACCCCAACCGCCCAGGGCTACCGGATCGCGGGCCTGTATCCGATCGGCGAGTACGCGGTGGTGATCACTGCGGTCGACGAATGCGGCAATGCCGGTACAAAGACCGTCCCGTTCCAGGTGTCAGACTGCACTCCGCCTTCGCTGACCTGCGCGCAGAACCTCGCCTTTGAGGTCTTTGCCGAGCAGCCGCTTGTGCTGACCCCCGAAATGGCGGGTGTGACAAGTGATGCCTGCGGCGATGTGCTGCTCGGTTTTGGTCCGGACGGCGCCGTCGGCAGCCTGCAATACGATTGCGACTCGATCGGGGTCCGGACGGTGCAGCTGTTCGCTCAGGACCCCAACGGCAATACAGCTTCCTGCACCGCGCAGATCTCCATCGAAACCCAGCCCAACGGCTGCGAGCGGTTTTTTACCATTCGCGGGTTCATCCAAACGGAAACCGGGCAACCTGTCGCCAACGTGTTGGTCAAGCTCAACACGCCGGTCCCGCAGGAACAATTGACCGATTTCCTGGGATACTACGAATTCGCGGATGTCCCGGAAGGCGGCACCTACAAACTGGAGGTGGCAAAAGACCTGAATGCCATCAACGGCGTTACCACTTTCGACGTCATCCAGATCACGCGGCATATTCTCGCGGAACAATTCCTGTCGAGTCCGTATAAAATGATCGCAGCAGATGCCAACAAGTCGAAGGTCATTTCGACGCTCGACCTGGTCCATATCCGGCGCGTAGTCCTGCACATCAACGAGAATTTCTCGAATAACACTTCCTGGCGTTTTGTTCCGGCCAGTTATAATTTCCTGGATCCGACCAATCCTTTCGGGGAGAATTTTCCGGAAACCGTAGTCATCCAGGCGCTGGATGATGACATGACGGTCAACTTTACAGCGATCAAGATCGGGGATGTGAACGACAGCGTGAACGGACAGAATTGACGGGGTCAGATGATCTCTTCGAAATCATGCTCTTTTTCAGGCGGCCGCCGGGCAGCAGCCTGGACGGATATCCGGTGCATGCGCTCCATTTCCTGGCGCACGGCCGAGATAAACGCCTGATCAACGAGTCTTTTTACATCGTCCAGGTTTTGGAGGTGGACATCAATCGGGAATTTATAGGTCTGTTCGTAGAATCCCGTTTCAAATTTCACGGAAATGCGGGTATCGGTTTTGAAGACGGTGATCTTCATGCCGGGGTGTTCAATGTAGCCTATTATCCTCATGTTGAATGCTTTCTGTGATTAGCCGGTAAAGGGATGCCCATTCCGGGTGACGACCTAGCGCTTCCAGGTGCCGGCGGATGGTCTCCCGGTCATTTCGCCGCGCCGGACCGGTCTGCATCGGCGCCGGCGATTCCGACTGGACCTTTAAAGCCGTTTCCAGGATCAGGGGGCGGATCAGATCAAAAGGCAATCCGTTTTCCGCAAGAAGCCGCTCGGCGATCCCATACAGGTGATTGGTGAAATTGTTGGCAAACACTGCGGCGATATGTGCCGCGGCCCGTTCTTCATCGTTAATCCGGTAGATTTTCCTGCTCATCCGCTGCCCGAGGGCCTCCAAAACGCGCAGGTCCGCCTCAGCAGCGGCATACACGCAAACCGGGATCTCATCAAAATCCGGCGTTCGGTTTTTCGTAAAGGTCTGGAGGGGGTAAAACACTCCGTAACGGGAAAATGCCGGCGCAAGGATCGTGGACGGCAGGCTGCCGGAGGTGTGGACAAAAAGCCGCTCAGGAGCATTCAGCGGCGTAAGGGCGGCGGCCAGTTCCGGCACCGCCTGGTCGGCCACGGCCAGTATGAACAGGCGGCCGGCCGGATCGATCCCCCGGATATCGGCCACGGGTTGTGCCCCGATCCTGGACGCCAGGGCAGATGCCCGCTCCGGCGTCCGGTTGTACACCTGAAGTACCTGGATATTTTTCTCCGCCAATCTCAGCCCCAACCGGGTAGCCAGGTTGCCGGCCCCCACCAGAATGATGGGTTCATATGCCTCAACGCGATCCAATACCCTACCGGTTTTTGAGCCGGTTCACCAGCCCGAGCCCCAGGCCGCTCAGCATCAGCAGGGAGCCGATCCAGAACAGGTTGATCCCCGGAAAGATGATGGCCTGAAAGACGATGAAATCGGACCTGAAACTATTGGTAGCTACGTCGACCGGCAAGGCTTCCGGGCCGGCCTCGCGTTGCGCCAGCATAAAGGTCATGGTTTCGGTTGCCGGGTCGATGGATACGAATCGGGCGTACAAGCCCAGTTCCGGAATATAATCCCGGATATTCATCGGTTGGGCGCCCCGGATATAATAGACCGGTTGGGCGAGGTAGCGTTTACCTTCCGGGCCCGTGACTTCCAGCAGTCCGCCGACGGCGATATCGTTTTCCTCTTTCACATAGCCCGGGTTTTGGGGTTTCCGGTCTACGCCGGCAAACCGGAACGGCATGCCGTTGAACTCGGCCGATTCTCCCTGTTTGAGCCGGAATTCCTTGAAATCGAGGTTGCCCTCAATCCCGATATAGCGGTCAATGGCGCTTTCGTCCAGTTTGATCCGCATGCTCAGCTCGTTGATCTGGGCCGGATAGGTATAGGCCAGTTGCCCGCGCAGGACCAATGCCGGGGCGACCACATATGAGGTATCCCCTGCAGCGGGAGTCACCCGGATGCGGGCGCCGAGGCCGATGTCTCCGGGTTTTGGATCGTATTCGGGATGTACGGGGTGAAAATTGACGCCTTCAAGGGTTAAGGTGACCCGGCGGAGGTCGAAGGTATCCCTGTCGCGGAGGTTCACCGTATCCAGCATTTCGAACCCGGCGCCGGGGTACAGGTCGACCGGCTTGTAGTTCAGGTTTTTTTCGCGGTTCTTCCTCGCCTCGGCGTCCATTTCCACTTCCGGCAAACCGGTGATATGGGTAAAGATGTCCTTGTTGACATACCGCTTGGTATACGGATTATAGGCGGCAATCTTGGTAAATCCCTTATCATAAAGGATGTTGGGATGAAGGTTGAATTCCTCCGACACCTTCCCGTCGGCGTCCTGTTTTTTCAGGTTGACGGTATAGGTGCGGGTAAAGCCTTCGATGGTATCGCCGACATAGGTTACCTGATAGCCGCTCATCGGCATGGGTACGCCCTTGAACAGCATGATGTTTTTCTTGGCGGCGTCCTCTTCAGCGCCTTCGATGATGCCGTCCATCAGGAAAGGGTTGGATGAGATATACTGCTTGTTCAGCCCGGAAGCCAATATCCCGATCAGCATGACGCCGAATCCCAGGTGAGAAAAGGCCGATGCTGCCAGTTTGATCTTTCCGCGGATAAAGGTGATCAGGAAATCCAGGTTGCTGATGATGGCAAACCAACCCGCCAGCAGCAATAACCAATATTGCCAGGCCTTTGCCTGAATCCACAGCAGGGAAAGCGCCGTCAGGGCAACCGACAGGCCCAGCGAGAGCCCGGCATGGAGCAGGAACTTCCTGTTGTACTTCGGCCAGTTGGGTTCGCGGTAGCGCATAAACTGCGCCGCACCCGACAGCAAACCGATCAATACGCCGATCCACAGCTGGTATTTGTTGTAATGCGGAACCTGGTCGGTAATGACCATGGGTTTGAAATCCGGATTGAAAAAAGTAACAATCTTGTTGAAGACGGGCAAGGAGGTTGAACCGGAGATCAGGACGGATGAGAACAGCAGCACCAATGCGCCGATCAACGGATCGAACATCGGCCCGGCAAAGCCAAAAGCGCGGCTGGTGTCAGGATAGAAATTGATTGTCAACAGGCTGCGTCGAAACCCTTCCCAGAGCACAGCGGGCAACCCTTGCACGGCGTACAACGCTTCCATACGCGCCAGCGCGTCCGGCGCGAAGACGCTGACGGCCTGCCAGCGCTGCACCAGCAGATTGGGCAGGCGCACCCA
>WBZL01005232.1_pt1 | contig 10813 bp, 10 predicted proteins | sample 5204291 | NCBI WGS metagenome assembly WBZL01 (sample SAMN12344345, study PRJNA552823) | activated sludge metagenome | biome: Activated sludge suspended growth; feature: Nitrification reactor; material: Wastewater; isolation source: activated sludge from nitrification reactor of wastewater... | reverse complement strand
TACCGGGAAGTACGACTGGCAGGGTTTCGATCCCGGCACCTACACGTTCGATGAACTGCCCAGCGCACGTCATGCGCAGACCGTCGACCCGGATGTCCTGGTGTCGTGGAACAACAAGCAGGCACCAGGGTGGGCAGCTGCGGACGATCAGTGGGGCTACGGTCCCCTCTACCGCTCCCAGATGATCCGCGACAAGATCGAGGCTCGGCTCGACAAGGGCAAGATGCGGATGTCCGACCTGGTGAAGTCCATGGCCTTGCCGGCCACTCAGGACATCCGAGGGGTGTACCTGATGCCGTTGCTGCGCAAGGCGGTCGGCAAGCCCGGCAGCAAGTCGCTGACCCGGGCCCTGCGCACCCTCACGCGCTGGGAGAAGTCGGGTTCCCACCGCCGCGACCTGAACAAGGACGGCCGCTACGAACACAACCGGGCGGTAGAGATCATGGACGCCTGGTGGCCACTTCTGGTGCAGGCCCAGTTCGAGCCCACCCTCGGCCGCAAGGCGTTCGAGGCGATCCAGACCATGATTCCGATCGGTTCGGTGCCGGGCGACTCCCCGCGGGCGCCCAGTCTCTCCGATGGTTGGTACGGCTACGTCAGCAAGGACCTGCGCATGATGTGGAATCCCGCCTCGGTACAGGGCCGGTACCCGCAGATCTTCTGTGGCGACGGCAAGAAGAAGGCCTGTCGGGAACTCCTGCGGTCGGCGCTGCGCGAGGCGCTGTCGGTCACGCCACAGGAGATGTACGGGGTCGGTGCGTGCACCGACGATCCCCAGCCGTCGTGTTTCGACAAGAACCGACCGCGGGTGACTGCCGCCATCACCAAACCCGGCGCCTTCCCGTTCCAGAACCGGCCCACGTTCCAACAGGTCGTGAGTGTGAAGCAGCAACTCGGGTGATCCGATCTGCCCTGCAGGCAGAGGTCGATCGGTCGTACGCGACAGCGGAGTACCCCGCCTTGGCGGCGCAGTGTCGACCGGGCGCCCTCCCCGACCTGGCCGGCCGCAGGGTCCTGGACGCGACGCCTTGTTGGCGCAACACGCTGCCCAAGTACCTGGCGCTGGTCGCGGCGGGAGCCGACCTGACAATCGGCGTGGATCCGGGGATCCCTCACGATGAGGCGACCGTGGCCTTGGTGCAGTCGATCGGTCTACCGCTGGATGACGCCGCAGCCACCGACTATGACGTCGTCTTGGACTGTGCCGGACGGTACCGCGACCGGCCGGGCCGCTACGGCAGTGTCGAGTTGACCCGCTCGGGCGCTGAACCGTACGCCGACGCCACGGTGCCCGTGGTACTGGTCGACGCCAGTCGCACCAAGCGGGTCGAGGATCTTCTGGGCACCAGCGACGGTTTCCTGCGCGCACTGGCCCATCTGAACGTCCCTATCGAAGGACAGGATCTACTGGTATTCGGCGGGGGCAAGGTGGGTCAGGGAATCTGCTGGCGCAGCATCTCCGTGGGCGCGAACGTCACCATGGTGGACACCAGAGCCGTTGAGATGCCCGCTGGGGTCCGCGTGGTTCGGTTCGACGACACAGCCCGAGTGCGCGATCTCATCGCGACCACGGATCTCATCGTGACCGCTACCGGCGTGTCATCAGCAGTGGCCGACTTCTCGATTGATCTCATCGCCAGCGGAGCGCACTTGACCAACATGGGGGCCACCGATGAGTACGGCCCGGGTGTGCCATCGTCCCGTGTGCTCAACGCCAAGTCGCCGCTCAACTTCGTCCTGTCCGAGCCGACTCGGCTGCACTATCTCGAGTCGTCCATGGCGCTGTCCAACGCTGCCGCCGACTGGTTGATCGGTCGAGCCGCCCCGGGATTCGCTGTCAGGGCGGGAGTTCAGCCGCCAGATCCCGAGTTGGAAGTGCCCATCTTGGTGGCAACGATGCCCGGGCTATCCGCCGAGGAGCGTGGCGCCATCAGTCTGTGAACATGACTAGCCAGCGCCACCGCAACTACCCTGGCAGGAGGAGGGCTCATGTTCTCGGACGGGGTGGAGCTGTGGCGGCGCATCCGCCATTTGGATGCCGACAGCGCCGACCGTCACCGCCGGGCACGAACTGCCGCAGGCATAGGGATCATCACCTTCGCAAGTGCCGCAGTCGCCTTGGTGGCAAGCATCCCGGCACATGGCATCACACTGGTCACGGCGATGTTGGTCACTGTGCTGGTCGGTCAGTTGCTGGTGATCCACCTGGGACGCACCAACCGGCCCACAGCGGCCGGATTGGTGTTCACCGCCACCGTAGTGTTGGTCCCCGTGGTCGCGGTGGCGTTGACTCACCGCATCGACACGTGGCCTCTGGCGGTCCCCGCCACCGCATTGGTGCTGACCTTCCTTCTCCCTCTTCGGTGGACTCCATTGATCCTCACCGGCGGCATGGCGGTCCTGGTCGTCCTGAGTTGGCAGGCGGCGACCTTCGACTCGCCGCCGGTGCCGCTCGATCAAATGCTTCGAGATAGTGCGATCATCTTGGCCGCCACCGTCGCGATTGCCGTCTACGGCGCGACGAGCATGGTGTCAGCGCAGCGGGAACGGGATCGGGCGCACGCCGCCGCCCAGGCCGCCACCGAGCTGGCCACCACAGACGTGCTCACCGGGCTGCGCAATCGTCGGGTCGAGCAGCGAGAGTTGCCGTTGGCGGTCGCGCATGACCGGGGCCAGGGTCGGTTGCTGGCCGTGGCCATGATTGACCTCGATGGATTCAAGCGCGTCAACGACAGACTGGGACACGAGACCGGAGATGACGTGCTGCGCCAGGTGTCGGGGACGATCGCCGAGGTTTCGCGGTCGACCGACACCTTGGTCCGCCACGGCGGCGACGAGTTCCTCCTGGCCATGCCCTGCGCCACGGCACAGGAGGCGCAGATCCTCTGCGAACGGATCCGGGCGCACGTCGCTGGGCTGGACTGGAAGGTGGACCTGCGCGGTGTGTCCGCGCCGACCGTGAGTATCGGAATCGCTGACTCTAGCGAATCGGAGCAATGGGACGACCTCGTCAGTACAGCTGACTCACGGCTCCTGCGCGCCAAGGCCGCGGGCCGCAATCGGGTGATCGCGTCAGACACCGACTGAAGGGGTGCATTCACGCCGGCTGGACCAGAGCGACGGATGTCGGTGGCGGGGAACCGGGTTCCGTGGTGGGCAAGTAAGCGGTACCAGGGGCGACTACGGTCGGAGTTAGGAGATGGGAGAACAGATGAGTGTCACCGAGAAGTTGGCCCACCGGCAGGAGCAGGTGGAGCAGGCGCGCGACCAGGTGTCCCAACTGCAGGAAGCCCTGGACCGCACCGACAGTGTGCTCGCGCACGCCGACGACGCCCTGGCAGGTGCGCAGGAGGTGGCCGCGCAGACCCGCCGCCTGGCCCCCGGCATCGCTGTGGTCGTGGCCATCGCCGTCGGAGCGACGGTGGCGATCGTCATCGTGCGCCGTCGCCGCAGGCGCCAGGACTGATCAACTGCAGGACGTGGCAACGGTCTGGCGCGTCGCACCTGTCAGTCGATCGGTGAGGAACTGGTCCACGACCCGAGCCCCGACCGCCGGGTCCTGGAACAACGCCGAGTGGCCTGAGACGCCGAGGACCCGCAACACCGCCCCTGGGATGAGTCGACTGAGCGCCTTACTGTTCGACGGGGGCGTGATGACATCCTTCGAACCCACCATGATCAGCGTAGGGGCCGTGATGCCCCTGATCTCGCGCGAGTTCCGGTTGGACCGCAACCACGGATCCTCGGCGGCCACCATAGCGTCGTAGGTGCGCGGTGGCACCCGGTCGGGGGGGTAGCGCCCGGACTCGACTGCCAGTGCCTGCCGGTTCAGGAAACGTCGGCCCGCCGCCTGCGCGCAGCCCGTGCGCGGAAAGTTGGTCTTCAGATAGGTCTTCGTGCCCGCATCGGGATCGCTGTCGGCGCGTTGCACCCAGCGGGGCCCCAGGACCGTCCGCGATCCACCGGGATTGCCGCCCACCAGGATCAGCCGTCTGAGCACAGCGGGATGCCGCACCGCGAGTCGCTGCGCGACGAACGTCCCCATCGACCATCCCAGGACGTCCACCTGCCGCAGTCCGAGCTGCTCCAGCAGCCCATCGAGAGACTGCGCCAAGCGGTCGAAGGTGAGCCGGCCGGCCAACCGCTGCGACCCGCCCAGGCCGGGATAGTCGTAGACGATGACCCGCCGATGAGTCGCGAGTTCCGCCAACAGCAACGGATCCCACTCCGCCATCGGGGACCCCGTGCCGTTCAGGAGAACCAGGGGTGTTCCGGTACCGAGTTCGGCCCAGGCGACCCGGCGCCCGTTTACCTGCGCCGTCTGAACGTCCAACCGGACCGATCGTGCGGTGGCCGGGACATGAGGTGCCGGTCCGATGGCCACCGGCGCAGGAGCACATGCTCCCAGCGCGGTGCCCGCGGCCACCAGCAGTGCCGCCCCCCGGCGGATCACAGGGAGCCCGAATGAACGATGAGGGCGTCCCGCACGAAGGTGGCTCCGACTGCCCCCCCGTAGTGCCGGGAGAAACGATCGTCGGCCACGTACATCTCGGCCAGACCGCGCAGCGCATCGGCGGTCACCGGACGACCGCCCCAGCCGACCGCGATCCATTCGGTGTGGCGTGCTGCGAGAGCCTGCACGCGCGGGTCGTCGAGGGCCCAGCCGGATTCCTGGGCCTCGCGCCAGTCGGTGACCAGGTCTTCGTGCACCTGCTGGAAGTCAGACCGCTGCTCATCAGCCAGTCCGCGCCACCAGCGGTCGCCCGCCTTGTAGGCTTCCGTGCCCCAGCGCTGCTCAACTTCTTCGCGATAGCGGCTGTGATCGAAACCGTCGAACACCTCGTCGGGCATGAGTTCCTCCCCTGCCTCCAGTCGTGCGATCGTCCGGCCCAGACCGGCCAGGCGTCGCTCGATCTCATCTCTTTGTGTCTGCAGCCACTCCCGATGATCCTTGAGGGCGGCCACGTCATCGCGTTGACCCGCCAGGATTTCGGCGATCACCGACAGGCTGAGTCCGGTCGAGCGCAGCAGCAGGATCCGGTGCAGGCGCACCTGGGCGACCTGGTCGTAGAAGCGATAGCCGTTGGCGCCGACATCAGTTGGGGGAAGCAGGCCGATGTCGTCGTAGTGGCGCAGCGTCCGGCTCGTGACCCCGGCGGCGGCAGCAACCTCGTGGATTCCGGTCAGTCCCGACATGCCTGATCACCTCCTCGAGTTCGACCGTAGAGGTTGCCGCTACGGCAGGGTCAAGCGCGCCTACGGCGACGCTGGGAGGATCGATGCGAGCGAGGCCGATTCGGCGGCGCGTGGGGCGGTTCCTCGGCGGTGACGACGATGGGGGTTCCACCGCCGGCGATCCGCCGCACCTCGGCGTGATCGGGGTGGACCGGCACCATGTCGGCCGCAGCATCGGCGCGGCGCTGGACCTGCCGGTGATCGGCCTCTTCCCCGGCCAATAGCAAGGACAGGACCAGGCCTTCGCGGCCGGCACGAGCCGTTCGGCCGCTGCGGTGCAGGAAGTCCTTGTGGTCGCCCGGCGGGTCGTAGTGCACGACGAGTTCCACCTCGTCGACGTGGATTCCGCGGGCAGCGACATCGGTCGCCACCAGGACGGGGCGACGACCGCTGGCGAAGTCGGACAGGGCGCGCTGGCGTTGCGACTGGCTGCGGTTGCCGTGAATCGCCCCCGCCTCGATGCCCCGCTGACGCAGCTGCTTGGCGAGCCGGTCGGCGCCATGTTTGGTGCGCACGAAGAACAGACTGCGGCCGTCGCGCGAGGCGACCCGGGCGGCCACCTCCACCTTCTGCTCCTTCTCGACTGTGAAGGCCCGATGTTCCATCTTGGGCGCAGCTTCGACCGGGGCCGAGTGAATCGCCGGATCCGTCAGATGGGCGGCGGCCAACGCCTCGACACCGCGGTCGAGAGTGGCCGAGAAGAGCAGTCGCTGGCAGTCGGCCGGGACGGCCTTGACGATGCGTGTGACGGCCGGAAGGAATCCCAGGTCGGCCATGTGATCAGCCTCGTCCAACACCAGGACTGCGACCCGGCTCAGCGAGCACGTGCCGCGGGCGATGTGATCTTCGAGCCGCCCGGGGGTGGCCACGACTATGTCGACCCCGGACTTCAAGGCCGTCGTCTGTTTCCCCATGGCGGTTCCGCCATAGATCGCCAGGACGCTCAGTCCGAACCGGCGTGCGTGCGGACGCAACGCATCGGCGACCTGCTGCGCGAGTTCGCGGGTAGGAGTGAGCACCAGTGCCCGCGGGTGTCCCGACTGCGGCGGGCGGTTCTGGTCGACCAGCCGCGTGATCAGCGGGAGCCCGAACGCCAGGGTCTTGCCGGAACCCGTGCGGGCCCGGCCCAGGACATCGCGCCCTGCGAGAGCGTCCGGGATGGTCCGGTTCTGCACCGGGGTGGGAGTGACCAGGCGATGCGCTGCCAGCTCGTCGACGAGCGCCCCGGGCAGACCCAGTTCGGCGAAGGTTCGGTCTACGACCGTCGTCGCCGCAGCCGCATCCAACGCGGTCTCCAGGGCGGACGTCCGCGGCCGGGCCGCAGGGCGTTGGTTGCTTTGCTTCGGTCCCGATGGGCGGCGGCGCGGGGCGTTCCGCGACTGCGAGTTCCCGGAACGGCCGTTGCGGGATGGGGCGCTGCGGGACTGGCCGTTGCGCGATCGGGAGTTGCTGGATTGAGGGTTGCGGGCGCGCGAGCGCTCGGAATGGGTTGCCATGATCATGCTTTCGATTCGTCGGAAGTGGCACCGGAGGTGCTGAGCCCGACGGACGGAACAAGAAACACGAACGGAACCCGCAGGTCTGGCCTGCGATGGGTAGCCAGCGGCTACCACCTCCACCATAGGGCACCGGACCGTCAGAGCCGAATCAACGCAGCGGGCCGCGGTCCAGGACGAAAGGACGGACCCCGTAACAGCGGGAGGTCCAGGTGCCGCCCGAACCATCCGGCTCGGAGTAGTTCGCGCGGACCTCGACGCTGGCCAGGGTGCGCCGGTGCCGCCGGAACGTGTAGGCGACACTCACTTCGGCGTCCGGGATCAGGCTGCCGTCCCGGCGCTGGATCCAGTTGATCGATCCACTCCCATCGCGCGGCACCCGGGCGCGCCGCGTCGGATCCGAAGAAGTGGGCCCGTACTGGATGTCCTGGTCGGTTCCATCGTTGTGATGACACGTCACCGTGATGGCGAAGCGCGGATTGATGACCTTTCGGTGGCGCACCTTGAACATCATCATGTCGGGGTCGAGCATCTCCTGATAGCCGTACATCCCGGACCGGACCGGCACCGGTGATCGGGCCGTAGCCACAGCCGGCACGGCCACCACCGTCGCCGCGGTCACTCCCGACAGGGCAAGGGCGAGCAGACGAGTCATGGCGTAGAGGCTACTCATAGTGAATCAGACATGACTCTCCGAGTTCACCCACTCGGCCTCGTGCTGCCCCACCCCGCCGCGGGGTGAGTAGCGGGCGTCAGCCCGCGTATCGAAGCCAAGGCGGAGCCCGACCCGCACCACGACCCGAAGCCCACCCGCCGCGGGGTGAGTGGGCGCGCCAGCGCCGTTCGAAGCCCCCCCGCCGCGGGGTGAGTAGGCGCGCCAGCCCCGTACCGAAGCCCACCCGCCGCGGGGTGAGTAGGCGCGCCAGCGCCGCATCGAAGCCCACCCGCCGCGGGGTGAGTAGGCGCGCCAGCGCCGTATCGAAGCCAAGGCGGAGTTCGGCCCGCACCCAAGGCCACCCAAGCCAACCTGAGCGGGCTTCGATACACCGCCTCCCGCGGCACTCACCCCGCCAACTGCGGCACTCACTCCGCAGAAGCGCGGCACTCCCGAAGAGGTCAGTAATACGTCTTACGGCCACCCACCGGGTGACCCGCCAGCCCCAGGATCCACAGGATCAGACCGACGACCACCAGCACGCCGCCGATCGTGGTGAGCAACGAGATTTTCAACAGCAGGCCTGCGATGACCAGCACAACACCCAGAATGATCATGGGAACTCCTTCGCGTTCCCTCCTGCCTACTGGCAGTTCCGGTCCCACGACAACGAAGCGCCCCGGCGAACGGACATCACTAGCCGGATTGCCCGAACGGACTGCTGAGCGTTCCTGAGGGGTCAGTGCACCGGGTCCATCTGCCGGTTGATGACCCGGTGGAAGACGAACAGGACCACGGCGAGTGCGATCGGGATCAGCCCGCTCAGGAGGAACGTGTTGACGGGATTGTCGGCCGTGAACTTCCCGATCTGCCCGCCGATGCTGGTTCCCACGGATGTGGCCACGAACCACAGCGCCAGCATCTGGCCGCTGGCGCCTTCGGGCGCGAGTTTCGTGGTGGCCGACAAGCCGGTGGGCGACAGGAGCAACTCCGCCCACGTCTGCAGCAGGTAGGTGCCAAGGATCCAGAACAAGGCTGCCTCGGCCCCCGTGTTCTGGAACTGCTGCATGGGGATGACCAGCATCAGCACCGAGAGGCCGACTCCGACGAGGGCAAGTACGAACTTGATCGACGTCCGCGGCGCCCGATCGGCCAGCCTCGTCCACATGGCTGCGAAGATCGGCGCGAAGATGATGATGAACAGTGGGTTCACCGACTGAAGCCACGCGACCGGCATCTCCCACGATCCGACATTCATGTCGGTGACGTCGTCGGCGAACAACGTCAGCGTCGACCCCGACTGCTCGAACACCATCCAGAAGGCCGCCGCCGCCAGGAAGATCCAGATGAACGCTCGTACGTGGCTGCGCTCTCGCGGCGTGTAGTCCTGGCGACGGAATAGTTGGAAGAAATACACGAACGGCACGATCAGGATGAAGATCGTGATGGTGGTGGCCACCCGGTCGAAGAACGGCCAGTCGGTGACCAACCCCAAGAGGGCGGCGAAGCCGAAGATGAACACCACCACAGCCGCCAGCAGCACGAAGAAGCGGTTGCGCTCGTGGACCGTCGCAGGGTCGGGGGCATGATCGCCGATTCCCTGCAGCCGCTTCCAGCCGATGGCGTACCAGATGACCGCGAACGTCATGCCGATGCCTGCGATGGCGAAGCCCCAGTGGAAACCACGCTGTTGGGCGGCCCAACCGGTGACCAGGGGCGCCGCGAAGCTGCCGATGTTGATGCCCATGTAGAAGATGGAGAAGCCTGCGTCGCGTCGGGTGTCCGTCTCGGAATAGAGGTCACCGACCATGGCCGAGATGTTGGGCTTCAGCAGGCCCGTGCCCAGTGCGATCAACAGCAGGCCGACCCAGAACGTCGCATCCACCGGCACGGCCATGCAGTAGTGCCCCAGCGCGATGACGATGCCGCCGTACAGCACGGTGCTGCGCGGGCCGATGAGCCGATCGGCGATCCAGCCGCCGGCGATCGGCGTCAGGTACACCAGCCCGGAGTACGCGCCGTAGATCGCGACGGCGGAGCCCTTGTCGAAGTTCAGACCCGGGCCGTAGCCCTCCTCGGTGACCAGCGGAGCCGTGAGGTACAGAACCAGGAGGGCCCGCATGCCGTAGTAGGAGAAGCGCTCCCACATCTCGGTGAAGAAGAGGGTGGACAGCGCGCGTGGTTGCCCCATGAAGCCGGAGTCCGCGGGACCCGGGGGCACCGCCGTGGTTGCCATGGGGTGACCCTAGGGCGGAGGACGGTAGGTGTCCTCATGAACTCGAGGGGGGCGTCCGCCGCCGGAACAGCAAATGGGGCGCCCGCAGTCTGGATCAGACTGCCGGCGCCCCATCGGACCGCTCGATCAGCGGAAGGACACGTGCACGTGGTCGTAGTGGCGCGTGGTGCAGTTGCCACCCGACATGCCGTGCCGCCAGTTGCGGAACTTGGTGGGCCGGCTGGTCGACGCCCAGTAGGAGTTCTTCCAGATGATGTACTGGACGTTGTGCTGGCGCGCGTGGCGCATGAAGTAGCGGGCGACGTCGTTGCCGTTCTTGCGGCCGGACCGGCAGCTTCCCTTCAGGTTGACCATCACGTCGATCGCCCTGCTGGCCGACGGCGAGTGACCCGGGTACGAGCTGACCAGCTTCACGCCCCGGACGCGGCGCGACACGCAGCGACCCGCGAAGACGGCGTCGACGGTGTAAGCGAACTGCCGTTCACCGAACTTGTGGGTGCGATGGCATTTCCGGAAGAAGGGCTTCGCCCCCTTGGACTTGATCTGCTTCTTGGTGGCGGTCGGCGCTGCCACGGCGGCATCCGCCGGAGTCGCCGGGGCGAAGACCAGAGCGGCCAACACGAGGCCCACGGCGAGCACGACGGCGGTGAGACTGATGGTGCGGGTGCGCATGAAGATCCTTTCGATTCCCGGGATCCTGTGCCCCGCTGCGACACAAATGCAACATTGCCACGACGAAAGTGAGATAAGACACGACGCTTCCTTCGGAACGAGTGGCGAGCCGCACGCTCCGTGTTCGGCTACGCGCGCAGCGCCGCGTCACCCCCGCCCCCCGCCGCGGGGTGAGTAGCGGGCGGCCTCGGCCGTCCCACCCGCCGCGGGGTGAAGAGCGGGCGGCGTCGACCGACCCACCCACCCGCCGCGGGGTGAGTAGCGGGCATCAGCCCGCGTATCGAAGCCAAGGCGGACCACGGCCCGCACCTCGGCAAACCACCCTGGGCACAGGCCGACCTGAGCGGGCTTCGATACACCGCCTCCGGCGGCACTCACCCCGCAGACAGACGGCACACACCCCACAGCCCCCGCCTACCCGCCGCGGGGTGAGTAGCGGGCATCAGCCCGCGTATCGAAGCCAAGGCGGACCACGGCCCGCACCTGACCGTCCCACCCGCCGCGGGGTGAGTAGCGGGC
>WBZL01000159.1_pt1 | contig 10826 bp, 12 predicted proteins | sample 5204291 | NCBI WGS metagenome assembly WBZL01 (sample SAMN12344345, study PRJNA552823) | activated sludge metagenome | biome: Activated sludge suspended growth; feature: Nitrification reactor; material: Wastewater; isolation source: activated sludge from nitrification reactor of wastewater... | reverse complement strand
CAACCTCTCGCACGAGGATTTCGGGAGCAGAGGCTCCCGCCGTGATTCCCACCACCTTCGGACTGCCCAGCCAGTCGAAATCGATCTCGTCTGCGCGGCCGATGAGGCGCGCAGGCACATTGGCGCGCTCAGCCACCTCGGCCAGCCGCAGCGAATTTGAGGAATTGGGCGAACCAATGACGAAGACGGCCTCGGCCCGTTCCGTGATGGCCTTGACCGCTGCCTGCCGGTTTGACGTGGCATAGCAGATGTCCTCGCCCCGTGGCGCAAGGATGAGCGGAAACCGCGCGCGCAACGCGGCAACGATTTCGGCCGTGTCATCGACAGACAGCGTAGTCTGGGTCAGAAAGGCGAGCGGCGTAGAATCGTCCAGAGGAAGATTCGACACATCTTCAACTGTCTCAACCAGTGTCATGGCTCCGGCAGGCACCTGGCCGAATGTTCCTATGACTTCCGGATGCCCGGCATGGCCAACGAAGATGATATGCCGCCCTGCCTCGACCAGCCGTTCCGCCTGGCGATGGACCTTGGAGACAAGCGGGCAGGTGGCGTCGAGCCAGGTCAGGCCCCGCGCTTCCGCCTTTGCCGGCACGGACTTGGGCACACCATGTGCAGAAAATACCACCGGTGCCCCGTCCGGCACATCATCCAGCGTCTCGACGAAAATGGCGCCTTTGGCCTTCAGTTCGTCAACCACATAGCGGTTGTGCACGATTTCGTGTCGCACGTAGACAGGAGGGCCATATTTTTCGAGTGTGCGGTCCACGATCAGGATAGCTCGATCAACACCAGCGCAGAAGCCGCGCGGAGCTGCGATCAAAAGGCGAAGGGAAGGCTTTTCCGTCATAATATGCGCACGTCCCTACGCGATTGCTTGCAGGCGCGAAAGCCGCTTCCTATACCGCGCGGCAACCTTCCCTGTTCAAGGATGATGCCTGTGCCGTTTCGCTCTCCGATTTTTGTTGCCGCCACGTGTGGCCTCTTGCTCGCAGGGTGCGCGCGCCAGGGCGATTTTGATTCGTCTGGCGGTATCATCATCAAGAGAAATGCCTGTCCGGCCGTGGCAGTGCCGTCCCACACGGCGGACATCACCCTGTTCGATCCGCCTGCCAGCCTTGATTCGCGGTCCATTGATGTCGTGGCGACTTTGACGAACGTGCGCTCAAGTTGCACGGATTCGGGCGAGGACGTGGTCGTCTCGGCAACCTTTGACGTGCAGGCAAGGCGCGCCAGTGCCAATGGTGCGCGTGACGTCGTGATCCCGTATTTTGCAACAGTTGTGCAGGGTGGACGTGCCATCGTGTCAAAACGCGTGAGCCGAGTGTCGCTCCATTTCAACGATGGTGACCTTCGGGCCGAAACGCGCGGAAGCGCAAGCGCGAACGTCAATCGCGCAGCCGTCACCTTGCCGGCGGATATTCAGGAACGTATTACGCGCAAGCGCAAGGCCGGCGATGCTGATGCCGCGATTGATCCAATGGCTGATCCCCAGGTGCGTGAAGCGGTTTCACGTGCCAGCTTCGAATTGTTGGTCGGCTTCCAGCTGACGCAGGCGCAATTGCGTTACAACGCAACCCGTTGAAGCAGACCCGATAGCCGCGCCATCGCTGCCATAGGCAATGAGCGATTGACAGTAGCTGCGGCTGCAGTCATTGGCGGTCCTGTCGCTGGCATAGCGGGAGAGTATCGGGGAAACCCGATCGCCGAAGGAGCAACCGCCCCGGAATCTCTCAGGCAAAAGGACCGCTGTAGTCTTTGCGACACTCTGGAAAGCGAGGCCGGTTTCCGGTTTCCACCGAAGGGGTAATCCCGGGCGTACCCCGGGGCAAAGCTCTCAGGTTCCGTGACAGAGGGGGCACCTTGACCTTGTATCCGTAAGGTCTGGGTGTGACTTTTGCATGGAGCGAGTGATGAGCGAAGACGGCGTGGAAATCCTCGAACTGCCGCTCGGCGACTGGCATCGCAAGCACCGTGCACGCATGGTTCCATTCGCGGGCTATGCAATGCCAATCCAGTATCAGGGCATCATGGCCGAACATGCATGGACGCGCGAAAGCGCGGGCCTGTTCGATGTGTCGCACATGGGGCAACTGATGGTTTCGGGTGACGCGGCCGACGCTGCGCTTGAGGCGCTGGTCCCTGGCGATATTGCTGCATTGGCCACAGGCCGCATGCGCTACACCCTGCTCCTCAACGAAGAGGGTGGCATCCTGGATGACCTGATGGTCACTCGCACACCCATGGGGATTTACCTTGTCGTCAACGGGGCCGTGAAATGGGAAGACATCGGGCATTTGCGTGAATTCCTGCCTGATGAGATCGGGCTCAATCATATGGAGGACCGCGCGCTGCTGGCTCTTCAGGGGCCCAAGGCCGTTGCGGCCCTTTCCCGGCTGGTTCCGGGTGTCGACTCATTGTATTTCATGGAGGCCGACAGTTTTTTGTGGGGTCATGAGCCACTCTGGATCAGCCGGTCCGGCTATACGGGAGAAGATGGCTTCGAAATCTCCGTTCCCGCTGACGGAGTGGAAGCGCTGGCTGATGCATTGATCGCACAGCCGGAAGTCAGGCCTGTTGGCCTTGGTGCGCGCGATTCGCTTCGGCTGGAGGCTGGCCTGCCGCTTTACGGCCATGACCTTGATGAAACGACGGACCCGATTTCGGCAGATCTTGCGTTTGCCATTTCAAAGCGCCGACGGATGGATGGGGGCTTCCCGGGAAGTGCCAGGATCCTCAAGACCCTTGCGAACGGTGTGGCCAGAAAGCGCGTGGGCATGACTGTCGAGGGGCGCCAGCCGGTGCGCGAAGGCGCCCCTGTCTTTTCCGGATCGGAGCAGGTCGGAAACATCACGTCCGGCGGCTTCGGACCCAGCGTACAGGCGCCCATTGCCATGGGCTATGTCGCTTCGGCCCATGCGACGCCCGGTGCCGTTCTGGAAGCCGAAGTGCGTGGCAAGCGCATTGGCCTGACCGTAACGAAATTGCCCTTCATTCCCCACAGCTATGTCCGCAGAGGAGCTGCACAATGACCCGCTTTTACACTGAAGAACATGAATGGATTGACGTGGACGGATCATCTGCCACCGTTGGCATTACTGATTATGCGCAGGGCCAGCTGGGCGACATTGTGTTTGTCGAGGTACCGGCAGCCGGGACGAAGGTGATCAAGGGTGGCGATGCCGCTGTCGTCGAATCGGTCAAGGCTGCTTCGGATGTTTATGCGCCGGTCTCAGGGACTGTCACGGAAGGCAACGGGGCGCTCGAGGGGGACCCGGCTCTCATCAACTCGGATCCGGAAGGCGAAGGCTGGTTCTTCAAACTCACACTGGCCGACCCCGCGGAGCTGGATGGGCTGATGGATGAGGCCGCCTACAAGGCGTATGTGAACGGTCTCTGATGCGTTATCTTCCTCTGACGCCGGCTGACCGGCACGCCATGCTCGCAAGAATTGGTGCGCAGCATATTGACGATCTCTTCGTTGACGTTCCGGCCGTGGCACAGCTGACTGGCCCCATCGCCGATCTGCCTGGTCATGCCAGCGAGATGGCCGTCGAGAGGCATTTTTCGGCCCTTGCGCGCAGGAACATGGCCGCAGGGCATCATCCGTTCTTTCTCGGCTGCGGGGCCTACAAGCACCATATTCCGGCAAGCGTCGATCATATCATCCAGCGCGGCGAATTCCTCACGGCGTATACCCCGTATCAGCCGGAAATTGCACAGGGCACGCTGCAGATCCTTTTCGAGTTCCAGACACAGGTTGCCCGGCTTTTCGGCTGCGACGTCGCAAACGCCTCAATGTACGACGGGTCAACGGCGTGCTGGGAAGCCATCACCATGGCAGCCCGCATCACACGGCGAACAAAGGCTGTCATTTCGTCGGGACTTCATCCCCATTATGTAAGCCTTGCCGAGACGATGGCGCGATTCACGGGTGATCAGCTTTTGACTGCGCCGCCGGAGCTTTCCGCAGAGACCGATTGCGAACGGCTGCTTGCCGAAATCGACGGAGAGACAAGTTGCGTCGTGGTCCAATACCCTGACATTCTGGGACGCATCGGAAACTTGTCGGCGATCGCGGCAAAGGCGCATGAACAAGGCGCATTACTGGTTGCTGTCGTTACGGAGCCCCTTGCGCTTGGTGCCATTCGTGCCCCGGGCGAAATGGGCGCGGATATCGTGGTTGGTGAAGGCCAGTCCATCGGGGTAGGGCTTCAGTTCGGTGGCCCCTATGTCGGCCTGTTTGCCTGCAAGGAAAAGTTCGTCCGTCAGATGCCGGGTCGTCTCTGTGGGCAGACGGTGGATGCAGAAGGAAAGCGAGGTTTTGTCCTCACTCTGTCCACACGGGAGCAGCATATCCGTCGTGAAAAGGCGACGTCCAACATCTGTACCAATTCCGGCCTGTGCGCCCTGGCGTTTTCGATTCACCTGACGCTGCTTGGGGAACGCGGATTGCGTGATCTGGCGGCCTTGAATCATGCGCTCGCGATTTCAGCGGCCGAACGATTGACCAGGATCCCCGGTGTGCAACTGGTGAACAACAGCTTCTTCAATGAATTCACCCTGCGGCTTCCCAGGGAAGCGCGCCCGATTGTTCGGGCACTGGCAGAGCGCAAGGTCCTTGGCGGGGTTTCGCTCGGGCGTCTTTATCCCGGCAATGCTGCACTGGAAAACGGTCTGGTCGTTGCTGTTACCGAAGTCGCGACGGCCGAGGATGTCGAAGTCCTGGCCAAGACGCTTCAGGAGGTGCTGTCATGACTGTCAACGCCAGTGGATGGCGCCCGGAAATGGGGCTTGGCGAGGGGGCCGACACGTCAACCAGTACGGGCAATCGAGCCTTGATGCTTGAGGAAGCGCTGATCTTCGAAATCGGGGACTGTGAGACGACAGGCGTTGACATTGCGCCTTTGCAGCCCACCGCGACGCGTCTCGCTGGCCTCGAACGGAGTGGCACCATTGGCCTTCCGGGCCTGTCCGAACCCGAAACCGTGCGCCACTATACGCGACTGTCCCGGCAGAATTACGCGATCGACCTTGGCCTCTTCCCGCTTGGATCGTGCACGATGAAGCACAATCCGCGAGTGAACGAAAAGATAGCGCGGATGAAAGGCTTTGCCGACATTCATCCTCTCGCGCCCAAGGAAACGGTGCAGGGCGCCCTGGCTGTCATCCATGAACTGGCCGAATGGCTCATCGCGCTGACCGGCATGAAGGCCGTCGCAATGTCACCCAAGGCAGGCGCGCATGGGGAGTTGTGCGGTATACTCGCCATTCGAGCGGCGCTCGAAGCGCGCGGCGATGCCCGATCCACGATCCTCGTGCCACAAAGCGCGCATGGCACAAATCCGGCAACCGCTGCCTTTGCAGGCTATGCCGTTGAATCCATCCCCGCGAATGCGCAGGGGCGTGTCGACCTTGCAGCGCTTGAGGCCCGGCTTGGCCCTGATGTGGCCGGGGTGATGATTACCAATCCAAATACCTGTGGCCTGTTCGAACGCGACATGGTGTCCATTTCGGAAGCGGTTCATGCGGCAGGGGGATTTGTGTACTGCGATGGCGCCAATTTCAACGCCATTGTGGGACGGGTTCGCCCTGGCGACCTGGGCATCGATGCTATGCACATCAACCTGCACAAGACGTTCAGCACCCCTCATGGCGGCGGAGGTCCGGGGTCCGGGCCTGTCGTCCTGTCGGATGCGCTGGCGCCCTTTGCCCCGTTGCCCTTCGTTGAACGGCATGGCGATGAGTTTCTGCTTATCGAGGAAGAGACAATTGGTGCACGAAAGGGGCAATCCTTTGGACGGATGACAGCCTTTCATGGGCAGATGGGCATGTATACGCGCGCCTTGGCCTATATCCTGTCTCACGGTGCGGACGGCCTGAAGCAGGTCTCGGAAGATGCAGTTCTGAACGCCAACTATGTCCTCCGCTCGCTTGATGACGTACTGGATGCACCGTTTGGTGGCACAGGGCCATGCATGCACGAGGCACTCTTTTCGGATTCGGGTCTGGCAGAAGGGTTCACGACGCTGGATATTGCCAAGGCGCTGATTGACGAAGGGTATCACCCCATGACCATGTATTTTCCCCTGGTCGTGCACGGGGCCATGCTCGTCGAGCCAACCGAAACGGAGAGCAAGGCAACACTGGATCAGTTCATTGGTGCGCTGCGGTCGGTGGCCCAGCGGGCGCGGCAAGGCGATCCGGCACTCAAATCGGCGCCCTACCATGCGCCGCGCCGGCGCCTTGACGAAACCCTGGCGGCACGAAAGCCCGTACTCGTCTGGAAAGAGGCTGAAGCGGCAGCGTCTGAATCGTAATCCAGATCAGTCCCGCTGAAGCATCAGGTTCATCTGGGCAATGGCGATCGGGCTGCCGGGATCTTCCTGCCAGGCAATGGCCTCCACATTTGCAACACGACGGCCGAGGCGCTCAATTGTCGCTCGTGCGCGGGTCACGGCGTCTCGCCCGCCTCGCAGGTAATTGACAGTCACGTTGACCGGCTTGATCACGGCCTCGTCCTGTTTTTCCAGCGCTTCGGCCACGGTGGCAAAGGCCACGGTTTCGAGCAATCCGGCGATTGCTCCGCCATGGAGAAACCCAGGCCGGCCCATCTTGTTGGTCTCAAAGGCCATCGTCAGAACAAGCCGGCCTTCGTCGTCACGTTCGGAACCAAATCCCATGGTCTGGGCAAAGGGTGATTTGATGGTCATCATGCACCCGCCGTAAACATGTAGGTTCCGGCTACATGGGCAATGGGTCGGTCGGGATCACCGTCATGCGCCTGCCCCCGGATGAACGCGATCGAGCGCGTCAGGTGATAGCATTCGCCGCGCCCGAAGACATCCTTGCCGGGTTTTGCCGGCCGCAGGTAATCGATACGCAAATCAAGCGTCGCCTGCGGCCGAAACTGCTTGCTCTTGAGCCAGATCGACATGGAGGTGGCCATGTCCATCATTGTGAAGATAGGGCCTGAGGCGAGGATGCCCGTCTCTTCATCGCTGGCCAGGGCCGTATTGTACGGGAGTCGCAACTCCGCCCATCCAGGCCCATGGGCATGATAGCGAATGCCGATCAGCCGGTTGTGGCCGTTGAGGCTCATCATCTTGATAAGCTGGACCGGATCGAACGCGTCGGAAGAAGATGTGCTGTCCATCATTGCGTCCCTAGCCAAGATCAGTGCTGGTCTGCAACTCAATCGCTGCTATCGTTTTGATGATGCGAACGCGAGATTCGCAATTCCTTTTGATCGGACAGGAGTCACTACACCCATGCATCCCAGCGTTCATGCAAGGACAAATCCAGACAAGCCAGCCGTCATCCTGGCAGAGACTGGCGAGGTGCTGACGTTCAGGCAGTTGGATGAAGCGTCCAACCAGGTGGCCCAGTTTTTCCGATCGAGAGGTTTGCAGTGTGAAGACGTTGTGGCCTTCATGGTCGAGAATACCCCATCCTACTATGCCCTGACCTGGGGCGCGCAACGGTCAGGCTTGCGCTATGTCTGCCTGTCCACACGTCTCACGGCCGATGAAGCCGATTACATCCTTCAGAATTCCGGAGCGAAGCTGTTTGTCATGTCTGCCTCGCTTGCCCCGCTGGCGGCCCAGCTTGGAACCGCGATTGAGCGGTTTGCCCTGGGCGGAGGCATACCAGGCTATGCAAGCTGGGAGGATGCAATCTCAGCGATGCCGACAACGCCGATTGCCGATGAACGGGCGGGGGTCGACATGCTCTATTCGTCTGGCACGACAGGCCGACCAAAGGGCGTACGGGTTCCCCTGCCCGAAGATCCGGCCATTGATCAGGTCAATCCGTTGATTGCCCTTGCAATGGGGCTCTACCGATTCAACACAGAGAGCATCTACCTCTCACCGGCACCGCTCTATCATGCCGCCCCGTTGCGCTGGTCGATGACGGTGCACAAGATTGGCGGAACAGTTGTGATGATGCGGAAGTTCGATCCTGAGGGTGTTCTTGCCGCCATTGAAAAATACAAAGTGACCTGCGGCCAATATGTGCCGACACACTTTATTCGCATGCTGAAGCTTCCCGAGGCGGTCCGGTCGAAATATGATCTTTCGACACTCGATTGTGCAATTCATGCCGCTGCACCGTGCCCAATCCCTGTCAAGGAAGCGATGATCGATTGGTGGGGCCCCATAATCGAGGAATATTATGCCGGCTCCGAAGGCAATGGCATGACATATATCGGTTCGAAGGACTGGCTGGCGCACAAGGGATCCGTCGGGAAGGCCGTCATGGGTGTCGCGCACATCATGGGAGAGGATGGAGAGACGGAATTGCCGCCGCGAACGGAGGGAACCATCTTTTTCGAAAGCGAGAATGCCTTCGAATACCATGGCGATGCGGAGAAGACGCAATCGAGCCGCAACTCCAAGGGCTGGTCGACGCTGGGCGACGTGGGCTTCCTGGATGAGGAGGGGTATCTCTACCTGACAGATCGCAAGAGTTTCATGATCATTTCCGGCGGCGTGAACATCTATCCCCAGGAAATCGAGAATCATCTGGTGACCCATCCAAGCGTGCAGGACGTTGCAGTGATCGGCGGACCCCATGAGGAAATGGGTGAAGAAGTCATCGCGGTCGTTCAGCCGGTGAATATGTCTGAAGCTGGCGATGATCTGCGCGATACGCTGACCGCCTATGCCAGGGAAAAGCTGTCGGGTGTCAAGATTCCGCGCAAGATCGATTTTCTGGCGGAACTGCCGCGGCACGATACCGGCAAGCTCTACAAACGGCTGCTGCGCGACCAATACTGGAACAAGGCAGCGAGCTGATCAGGGGGGATAATGAAGGTCAACGCCATTGATCATGTGAATATCATCGCCGCCGACCTTGACGGGACGGCGCAGTTTTATGCGGAGGTGCTGGGGCTTGATCGACGTGATGGCCCTTTGCCGCTGCGGCCGGATCAGGTCCAGTGGATGTATGACGATGCTGGGCGCGCCGTTGTGCATATCAATAGCCTGGATTGTCCGCGCGCCTATGATCGTGAGGTTTCTGCAGGACCGACCGGAGCCATTCATCACATTGCCTTCAACTGCGCGGGCTATGAAGACATGGCTGCACGGCTTGAGGCGCGGGGCATTCAATATGCAACCAACCATATCCCGACGATCGGACTAAGCCAGATGTTTCTCGAAGATCCCAATGGCGTGGTTGTTGAACTCAACTTCCATGGCAGGAGCGGACACTGATCATGGCCCATCTTGAGTTCTTTTTCGACCTGTCCAGCCCCTGGACCTACCTTGCCTTCACCAATGTCGGGGCAGTGGTCGACAGGACCGGTGCGACCATCACCTATCGCCCCATCCTGGTCGGCGGTGTGTTCAATGCGGTCAATCCGGCTGTCTATGCGGCACGGAAAGGCGGCGACAATCCCCGTTTTCTGCATAGCTGGAAGGCGCTGAAGGACTGGGCGAGGCTGGCCGGCGTGACGATGCATTTTCCCAACAAGTTTCATCCGGCAAAAAGTGTCAACGCAATGCGGATGGCAACCGCCCTGGAAGATCGTCAGGATGCGCTGTGCGCCTTTGCAAGGGCCGCATTCGAAGGCTTTTTCTCCAATGGCGAGAATCTTGATGACCCGGACACGCTGGAACGGTTTGCCGATTCCGCGGGGCTTGATGGCGCTGCCCTTCGCGCCGCCTCTGTGACAGATGAATGCAAGGCCCGGCTGCGCGCCAATACCGATGAATTGATTTCGCGCGGCGGCTTTGGGTCTCCAACGATGTTTGTCGATCGCGACGACATGTATTTTGGCAATGATCAGTTGCCCATTGTAGAAGCCGCCCTGAAGAGGAGTGTTGGATGAAGGACCGCGTTTCGATCACCATGCTGGAGGACGGGATCGCCGATGTCCGCATGATTCGTGTCGACAAGATGAATGCGCTGGATGCCGAGATGTGGTCCGGTCTGGCCGAAGCGATCGACACTTTGAAGGCCACGCAAGGCTTGCGCGTGGTTGTCCTGTCCGGGGAGGGCAGGGCATTTTGCGCAGGTCTGGATCTTTCCAGCTTGCAGGCGGACCGCACTCCGGGTGCCAGCAGCGCCGGGGGAAGGCTTGCCGATCGGACCCGCGGCCTATCCAACAACGCGCAATATGCGGCATGGGGTTGGCGGGAGCTTCCCGTCCCGGTCATTGCAGCGGTTCATGGCGTGGCCTTTGGCGCGGGAAGCCAGATCATGGCAGCAGCCGATATTCGGTATGTCCATCCGGACACGCGCATTGCGATCATGGAAATGAAATGGGGCCTCGTCCCCGATGTCGCAGGCATGGCGCTGTGGCGAACACAGGTCGCTGACGATGTTCTTCGCGAGATGATATACACCAATCGGCAGTTCAACGGCCATGAAGCCAAGGCCATGGGGTTTGCGACCCATGTGTCCGATGACCCGCTGCAGAGCGCGCTGGAGCTGGCCAGGATCATTGCGCTCAAGAATCCCCACGCGGTTCGCGGAGCAAAGCGCCTGTGCAACATGCTTGCGGACGCAAGCGACGGCGAGATTCTTCAGGCGGAAAGCGATGAGCAGGAAAAGGTCATCCGCACGCCGAACCAGATGGAAGCCGTCATGGCGGAAATGCAGAAGCGCAAGCCCGCGTTTTCTGATTGAGACTGGCAGGACTTCAGCGCTTTTCCCGAATATACCGGAGGATTGCGCCGTCGCGGTGCAGCCTGAGTTCAGTTGCGGTGACGTTCGCTTCTGCGCCCTGGAAATCGAAGACGCCAAGATCATTGGGCGTCAGCGTGAAACGCAATGCGTTGCCATTGGCGATGTTGATCGGGAATCGCGGGGAGATGATGCCG
>WBZL01005224.1_pt1 | contig 10832 bp, 10 predicted proteins | sample 5204291 | NCBI WGS metagenome assembly WBZL01 (sample SAMN12344345, study PRJNA552823) | activated sludge metagenome | biome: Activated sludge suspended growth; feature: Nitrification reactor; material: Wastewater; isolation source: activated sludge from nitrification reactor of wastewater... | reverse complement strand
CGGGGGTGTGCCGGCAGGGGCGCTGCCGGGCCCGGCTCGGGTGCTGTCCACCTGCTACTCGATCGTGCTCAGCCGCGGTGGCCACGATCGCCTCTTGCGCGACCTGGCACAACAACTGCTCGTCAGCAAATGCGACTGGTCGGACGCGCTCGCCCTGGCGCACACCGGTGATGGCGAAGCGGTGTTGCACGAGGCGCTCCGGCTGGCCACCGCTGCGATCCCCACCCTCGCCGCGCATCCCGCAACCGGCGCAGCGGTACCCTCACCGAGCCGGCACGCGGCCAATGCCCTGCAGTTGGCCCTCAGCGCACAGCAGGAAGGGTGGGCGGCCGATGCCCGCAGCACCCTCGGTGCCCTCGGCTGGATCGACCGCGCACGGTTCCTCGCCGGACTGGCTCTTGCGCCCCGCGCCAACCGCGTGGCCCGCGGTCGCACACTGGCCGCTCACCTGCGCCGTGGGACGAGGCTCATTCGCCGCGGGAGCGCCGGCGCAACCGGTGGGGGCGCGGCGGGCTGAGCTCGGCCCCGAAGCAGCCGAGGCACGGCGGCCCGTCGGGAGGCTCGTGGTCGACCAAGAGTGCAAGGGTGACCAGATCGATGAACGCGATGCGGAGCGCATCGAGCACCTGCTCGCGGTCGCCGACACCGGCTTCGACGAACTCGGCGACCAACGCCTCCGTCGCCGTGCTGCCATCACACGCGTCGAAGAGCAACGCCTGGAAACCCGAGAGCAGGTGCACCATGTGCACCTGCGGGTCGTACACCACCAACTCCGTGCCGAACTCGGCGATCTCGAGGTGCGCGTGACGCGCCGGCAGCACGTCGCCGATCGTGATCGTTGTCGAAGCGCTCCCCACGACGCGAACTGTACTGCCGGTGGCCTCGGGTTCAGGCAGCCCGTGCGAGACTGAAACGGATGCCCACGTACGAGCGAGCAACCCGGATCGTGTGGCGTCAGGGCGCCGACCGCGTGCTCGTTGCCCGCCTCGACGGAGACGACGCCGAACTCGTCGGAGTGGCCGCGCTGCTCTGGGTGGCACTCGATGAGCCGCGCACAGTCGACGCGCTCGCCCACGATCTCGCCGAATTCGGCGTCGACCGCGAAGCGGTGACGACCACGCTCCAGGAGATGCTGGAGGCAGATCTGCTGCACACCGCAGATCGACCACAGGGCCCTGATCCTCGCGACGGCCAGCGCATCCTGCTGGTGGTGAAGGGACTCGACCTCGGCGGCGCCGAGCGTGTGGTCACCGACCTTGCCACCCACCTCGCCGGGCGCGGCGTCGAGGTGGAAGTGGCGGTCATCAACTCACAGCGGGTGGCACTGCTGCCCGTGCTGCAAGCTGCCGGCATCGTCGTGCATCCGCTCCCCGGCAGTGATCGGGTGGGCCTGCGTGGGACGCTCGCCCTGCGCCGCCTGGTGCGCGCTGGCAGCTACGACGTGGTGCACGGTCATGGCCCGGTGCCGACGGTGTTGGCGCGGCTGCTCGCCGGGCCCCGCGCCGTCGGCACGATCCACTCGATGTGGGGCGCACTGCGCCGCCCCAGCCGGTGGGCCGTCACTGCACTGTGCGGGGGCACCCGCCTCATCGCCGTCTCCGCCACGGCACGCGACGCGATGCCGCGCCGCCTGCGCCGCAACGCCGTCGTCATCCCCCACGGCGTCGACCTCGCCGCCGTCGATGAGGCCGTCGCAGCCGCGCCGCCGGCAACAACCCGCGACCATGTGGAACTGCTCACCGTGGCCAGCCATCGCCGCGAGAAGAACTACGCCAACCTGCTGCGCGCCGTCGCGATCGCCGACGGACGGGGGGCCAACGTGCGATTGCGCGCGATCGGCGAGGGCCCACGGCTGGAGGCCCACCGTTCGCTGGCCCACGAACTCGGCATCGCCCCGATCGTCGCGTTCGAGGCGCCACGCCCCGACGTGCTGCGCGACATCGCCGCCACCGACATCTTCGTGCTGGCCAGCGACAGCGAGGGACAGCCGATCGTGCTCACCGAGGCCCTCGCCTGCGGACGGCCCGTGGTGGCCACCACGGTGGGCCGCGCTCCTGAACTGGTCACCGCCGAGGTGGGGGTGCTGGTGCCCACCGGCGACGCCGAAGCACTCGCCGAAGCCATCTGCGCCCTGGCCGCCGACCCAGCACGGCGGGCGGCGATGGGGCACAGCGCGCGGGAGATGGCACTCAGGTTGTCCGTCGAAGGTGATGTCGCCGCCCACCTCACCCTCTACCGTGAGATCAGCGCATGAACCGTCCCCTCCGCGTCCTCACGGTGTGTACCCACAACCGCGCCCGATCGGTGGCGATGGCGACCCAACTCGACACCCATCTGCGCGCCAGGGGCGTCGTCGCCCACCTGGTGAGCGCAGGGTTCAACCAGCCGGGCCTGCCCCCCACGCCGGAAGTGGCGGCCGCACTCGCCGCCAAGGGACTCGATGTCGCCGGCCACCGCAGCCTGCGGGTCACCGGCCAGATCGCTGCGGGCGCCGACGTGATCGTCACCGCCGAACGGATGCACGTGATGCGTGTCTGCGAGGACGACCACGGCCTGTTCGCACGCACGTTCACCCTCCCCGAACTCGTCGCGCGCGGCGAGGCCGTCGGGCCGCGGGGCGGCGCCCCGATCGCGAACTGGCTGGCCGCCGTCGGCGAGGGCCGCTCGCAGGCAACCTTCCTCACCTCACCGGTGGGCCAGATCGCCGACCCCACCGGCCTCTCCTCGATGGCCGTCGCCGCGGCCGTGGCCGACATCGACGCCTGGTGCCGCCGCCTGGCGGTGTTGCTGTGAGCGCCCGGCGCTGGCTGCAGCAGGCGGCGCGGGCGTTCGACCGCGTGAAGCCGCCCGCGCCCGGGCTGGTGGTGCTCATCTACCACCGTGTCGGGGGCGGCACCGACAGCGCGGTCGACCTGCCGGCCGACATGTTCGAGGCACAGATGGCGCTGCTGGCGGACACGCGCCCCGTGCTCGCGCTCGATCAAGCCATCGACGAACTGCTCGCCGGACGCACCCCCGACGGCGTGGTGCTCACCTTCGACGATGGCACCGCCGATTTCCACGAGGTCGCCCTGCCGATCCTCGAAGGCCACCGGCTGCCGGCCACCCTCTACGCTGCCACCGGGTTCATCGACAGCGGCGAGCCGATGCCATGGGGCGCGCCCAGCGCAACCTGGGACGGCCTGCGTGCCGCCCACGCCACCGGGCTGGTGACGATCGGTTCGCACACGCGCGACCACCCCCTGCTCGACCGGCTGGAACGGGCCGAAGTGGCCGAACAGCTCGACGCGTCGATCGCCTCGATCACCCGCGAGATCGGCGTCGCGCCACGCCACTTCGCCTACCCGAAGGCGATCGCACCCAACCCGGTGGCGGAGATCGCGGTGCGCAGCCGTTTCGCCTCCGCGGCACTCGCCGGCAGCCGGGTGAACCGTGCCGGCGACGACCTGCACCGCCTCGGCCGCACCCCCGTGCAGCGGGGCGACAGCCCGGAAGTGTTCGCCGCGAAGTTGCACGGGGGTCTCCGGCTGGAGGGAGTCGTGCGCGATAGGGTCACCCGCTGGAGGGCCAGGCGCTGACACGGTGAAAATCATCCATCTCACCACCACCGACATGAGCCTCGACTGGCTCCTCGGGCCACAGCTGAAAGCCTTCCGCGACGCCGGCCACGAGGTGGTGGGCATGTCGGCACCGGGCGACCATGTGCCCACGATCGAGGCCGCCGGCATTCGCCACGTGCCCATCGATGCGCTCACCCGGCGGCCCACGCTGCGCGCCGACATCCGCGCGAGCTGGCAGATGCTGCGCGCCATCCGCCGCGAAAAGCCCGACATCCTGCACACCCACAACCCCAAGCCCGGTGTGCTCGGCCGGGTGCTCGGCCGCGTGGCCCGGGTGCCGGTGATCATCAACACCCAGCACGGCCTCTACGCCCAGACCACCGACCGTGCCAAACGGCGCATCCTGGTGTACGGGGCCGAGCGCTTCGCCGCCGCCTTCGGGCACCTGGAGTTGGTGCAGAACCCCGAGGACGTGCACACCCTGGTGCACACGCTGAAGGTGCCCGAGCGCAAGGTGGTGCTGCTCGGCAACGGGATCGACCTCAGCCACCTCAACGGTGATCGCAGCGCCCGTGATCGTGTGCGCTCGGAGTGGGGCGTGGCCTCCGACGAGATCGTGGCCGGCGTCGTCGGCCGGTTGGTGCGCGAGAAGGGTATGCACGAGCTGTTCGAAGCGCTACGAGCCCTGAAGCCCGACCACCCCCAATTGCGGCTCGTCGTCGTCGGCCCACAAGACCCCGACAAGCCCGATGGACTGCACCCCACTGCGATCGCCGAGGCCGAGGAGTTGGGCGTGGTGTTCACCGGCCTGCGCCGCGACATGCCCCAGTGCTACGCGGCCATGGACATCTTCGTCACGGCCACTCACCGCGAGGGCTTCCCCCGCGCGGCGATGGAAGCCTCCGCCAGCGGCCTGCCCCTCGTCGCCACCGACATCCGCGGCTGCCGGCAGGTGGTGGAGAACGGGGTCACGGGCCTGCTCGTGCCGGTGAAGAACCCGCTCGCGCTCGCCGCCGCGATCGCGGAGCTGGCCACCGGCCCCATGCTGAGATCACGGATGGGCGCAGCCGCCGTCGAGAAGGCGCACCGCGAATTCGACCAGCAACGTGTCATCGACCTCACCCTGGCCACCTACGACCGCCTGTGGGCCGAGCGCGCCCCGCGCCGCCGCCGTAGCCTTGCCGGGCGAGGAACACGATGAGCGACGACCCCCAGCACGACCTTCCGGGCGACACCGGCGGCGACACCAGCGCGTCGTACGACAACCCCTCGTACGACAACCGCCGCCGGCTGGTGCTGGTCGCCGTGTTCGACATGCTGTGCTGGCCGTTCGCGGAGTTCTTCACGCTCACCGTCGAGAAGCTGCCCTACTTGGAGTGGAGGGTGCTGGAAGTCACCCTGCTCGGCATGGGCTACCAGCTGCTCGTCGGCCTGGCCACCGCGCTCTACCGACGGCGCTGGTTGCCGTTCAGCTTCGAGGAGCTGGGCATCGCCGCCCTCACCACCGGCCTGGCCGGGTTGGCCGTCATGCTCACCGGCTACGCAGTGCACGGCCATCCCCAGGGCCCGGTGATCTGGTTCACCGCCAGTGCCGGCATGTCCGTGCTCGTCGTGCGCTATGCGCGGCGGATGAGCGTGCGCCGCCGGCGCAGCGCCCGCGCCCGGTCGCGCACCCCGCTCGTGGTCATCGGCGCCGGCGATGGTGGCGCCCGCGCCATTCGCGCCATGCTGACCGCGGCCGACGGCCAGTACCGCCCCGTCGCCCTGCTCGACGACGATCCGGCCAAGGCCCACCGGCGCATCATGGGTGTGCCCGTGCGCGGCACCACCGCCGACCTGTTGCGCGTCGGCCACGCCGAGCACGCCAAGGCCGTGCTCGTGGCCATCCCCTCGGCAACGCCCGAGTTGTTGCAGCGGTTGCACGCCGTCGCCCAGGGGGCCGGCATGGAGACACTCGTGCTGCCCCCCGTGCAACAACTGATGGGCGGGGGCACCACCGCCGAGATGAGGGCCTACACCGACGAGGACGTGCTGCGCCGCCAGATGGTGAAGCTCGACATGACCGCGGTGCGGGCGCTCATCACCGGCCGCCGGGTGCTCGTCACCGGCGCCGGCGGCTCGATCGGGTCCGAGCTCTCCCGCCAGCTCGCCGGCTTCGAGCCGGCCCGCCTCGTGCTCGTCGACCGCGACGACTCGTTGCTGCACGCCGTGCACCGCTCGCTCGCCGACCATCCCGAGGTGTACCAGGAACTCGCCGACATCCGCGAGCCGGCACGGCTGAACGAGCTGTTCGCCCTCCATCGACCGGAGGTGGTGTTCCACGCCGCAGCGCTGAAGCACGTGCCCGCGCTGGAAGCATTCCCCGACGAGGGTTGGCGCACGAACGTGCTCGGCACGCGCAACGTCCTCGCCGCGGCCGAGGCTGCCGGCGTGCAGCAGTTCGTCAACATCAGCACCGACAAGGCCGCCGACCCGGTCAACGTGCTCGGCCGCACCAAGCGCATGGCCGAGCAGCTCACCGCCGCCGTCGCCGAGCGCACCGGTGCCCGCTACGTGTCGGTGCGCTTCGGCAACGTGATCGGCAGCCGCGGGTCGGTGATGGAGACGTTCCAGTACCAGATCGAGACCGGCGGCCCCGTCACCGTCACCCACCCCGACGTCACCCGCTTCTTCATGGCCGTGCGCGAAGCGGTGCGCCTCACTCTGCAGGCCGCGGCGATCGGCCGCCCCGGCGAGGTGCTGGTGCTCGACATGGGCGCCCCCGTGCGCATCCTCGATGTCGCCCGCCAACTCATCGAGCAGTCACGCCGCCCGATCGAGATCGTGTTCACCGGGTTGCGCCCCGGCGAGAAGCTGCACGAGGTGCTCACCGCCCCCGGCGAGTCGGCGTCGCGCCCCGAACACCCCCTCATCGACCATGTGCAGGTGCCGCCCAGCTGGCCCGAGCTGGGCGACAAATACCGGCCCGACCTCGTGCTGACGCTGGAGTAGGCCACCCTCAGCGGCTATGCTGCAAAGAACCGTACGGTTCGTCGAGGAGGCCAATCCGTGATCAAGCGCATTTTGCTGGCAGGAAGCATCACGCTGGCTGCTGTCGGCCTGGGTTCGGCCACGTCCGCCCACGCTGCCCAGTACCCGCCCGGGTGCGCCACCGTCGTCACCGGCGCGGCCACCGTCAACCCGGCCACCCAGATGACGATCACCGCCTCGGGCTACAGCTCCATCGGCGCCACGATCACGTTCTACCTCATCGCCTTCGCCGACGATCATCTCGAGGGCGCCGTTCCCGTCGGCACCGCAGTCGTCAACGCCCTCGGCGTCGCATCCATCACCATCACCACGCCCACCACGCTCGGCAGCTACGACGTGATCGCGGTGGGCGGTCAGTGCGCCGATGCGAAGACCTCGTTCTCGGTGGGCAACATCCCGCGCACCGGCTCCGATTCGCAGCAGTGGCTGGTCACCGCCAGCGCCCTGCTGTTCACCGGCCTCGGCTTCTCGCTGGTGGCCGTGCGCCGCCGTCGTCAGACCGTCCCGGCCTGAGCCGCACACCTCCTCGAACCTGATCGGGCCGGGCCTTCGGGTCCGGCCCGTTCGCGTGGCGCCCCGACACGGATCAGCACGTGTTCCGCGAGCGGTTACTCTCTCGCCCCATGACCACGGCGAGCACCATCCCCTTCCAGAAGTTCTTCGATCAGGCCGACTCGGGCGACATCATCCTGTGGACGGGATCGTCCAAGGAATCCTTCATCGTCGAGCTGCTCAGCGAGAGCGTGTTCTCCCACGCCTCGATGGTGATCGTCGACCCCACCTCGGGCCACAAGTACCTCTATCAATCGGTGAGCGAGGCCCTCGCCTCCGACCCCCTGTCGAAGCAGGGAGTCACCGAGCACGACGGGGTGCAAGCCGGCGACCTGAAGACCGTGATGACGATCATCAAGGATCGCTACCTCGACATGCCCACCTACCGCAAGATGGTGTGGCCCGACCGGCCCGCGAATTGGCAGCAGCAGGTGTGGGACATGGCGCGCACGCTCGACGGCATCCGCTTCCCGGCCAACATGGGTGAGCTGGCCCTGCTGCTCATCAACGGGCGCTTCGACAACCCCACCGTGGAGCATCTCCAGCCCCTGTTCTGCAGCGGCCTCATCGCCCGCATGCTGCAGCAACTGAAGGTGCTGGCGATCGATGAGCAGCACTACTGCAACAGCTTCTTCCCCAAGGACTTCTCGTCGTGGTACCCCGGGCACATGACGCTGCTGCAGGGCTCGTACGCCGACGACGTGCTCATCGACATGAGCGGCATGTGAGCCGCCGCCACTGAGTGATCGATCGGTCGCACTGACCGACTCATCAGCCCCGCTGTCTGCTGCATCAGTAAGTAGCAGGCGGGCGCAGGAGTGGTTATGGTCTCGCCCTTGTGCCGGACGGTCCGGCGGAAGGAAACGATCTCACCCCCCTTCGTTCGAAAGGCAGCGCCGCCATGAGCGACATCACCACCGCCCCCGTCTTCAGCCAGAACGGCCGCAAGGGCATCTCGTACGACTGGCAGAGCCTCTACGCCGAGGCCCAGGCCGAGTCGATCGATCGCGAACTCGCGCAGTTCGCCCCCGCGCTGGCCGAATGACGCGCCCGCCCCAGCGGGTGCTGGTGCTCGGCTGTGGATCGGTGGCCCAGGCCACCGTGCCGCTGCTGCTGCGTGATCTCCACATCGAGGGATCGCGTCTCACGATCGTCGACTTCGTCGACAACCGCGCGCGCGTGGCCGACTGCCTCGCGCAGGGCGTCACCTACGAACAGGCGCGGGTCACGCCCGACAACCTCGACGAGTTCCTGTCGGCACGCGTGGGCGACGGCGATCTGCTGCTCGACCTCGCGTGGAACATCGACAATCCCACCATCCTGCAGTGGTGCCGCGACCACGGGGTGCGCTACCTCAACACCAGCGTGGAGGTATGGGACCCGTACGAGGAGCTCACCGCCACCTCGCCCCTCGACCGCACCCTCTACCGCCGCCACATGTCGCTGCGGCGGATGAAGGCCGGCTGGCCCGACAACAAGGGCGCCACCGCCGTGCTCGAGCACGGCGCCAACCCCGGCCTGGTGAGCCACTTCGCCAAGCAGGCGCTCACCGAGATCGCCACGCGCATGCTGCACGACGCCCTTGCCGGCGGTCACCAGGGGGCCATCGGGCGGGCTCTCGCCGACGAGCGTTACAACGAGCTGGCGATGCTCACCGGCACCAAGGTGATCCATGTCGCCGAACGCGACACCCAGGTCACCTCGGTGCCCAAGCGCACCAACGAGTTCGTCAACACCTGGTCGGTGGAGGGCTTCTACGAGGAGGGCGTGGCGCCCGCCGAGATGGGCTGGGGCACCCACGAGCGGCGCCTGCCACCCAACGCCTTCGTGCACGCCGGCGAGGGCCCCTGCAACCAGATCTGTATCGCCAAACCGGGCATGGAAACCTGGGTGCGCAGCTGGGTGCCCGCCGGCGAGATCCGCGGCATGGTGATCCGCCATGGCGAGGCGTTCACGCTGTGCGAGCACCTCACCGTGCGCGACGCCACCGGCCGCGACCTCTACCGCCCCACCGTGCACTACGCCTACCACCCCTCCGACGCAGGCATCAACAGTGTGCTCGAGCTCCGTATGCGCGGCTGGGAGATGCAACCCGAACAGCGCATCCTCAACGACGAGATCATCTCCGGGCGCGACGAGCTGGGTGTGTTGCTGATGGGCCACCCGTACAAGAGTTGGTGGACCGGCTCGCTGCTCAGCATCGACGAGGCGCGCGCCGTGCTGCCGGGCCAGAGCGCCACCACGCTGCAGGTGGCCGGCAGCGTCACCGCCGCGGTGGCGTGGATGATCGAGCATCCCGACGAGGGCGTGTGCGTGCCCGACGACCTGCCATGGCGTGAGGTGCTGGGCGTCGCCAACCGCTACCTCGGCACCCTGCACTCCGGCCCGGCCGACTGGGATCCGGTGAGCAGCCGACGCGACCTGTTCGCGAACTTCAGCGACGAGGCCGACCATGTCGACGCCTCCGACCCCTGGCAGTTCACCAACTTCCTCGTCCCCGGCTGACCCCTCCCCCGATCGAGCTTCGGCGCTGGCGTGGGCCTCCGGCCCACTTCAGCGCCGACGTTGGTCAGGAGAGCATCGCGGGCGGCAGGGGCTGGCTGTGCACGATGGTGAGCTGGCGGGTGCTGCGGGTGAGCGCCACGTACAGCGCCCGCAAACCCTGCTGCTCGCCGGCCACGATGGCCGCCGGCTCGACCACGATCACGCCATCGAGTTCCAGACCCTTCACCACGCTCACGGGCACCACGGTGATACCCATCTCCAGGCCCGAGCGGGTGGCCTTGCCGTGCTCGATGCCGGCCGCCTCGAGCGCACCCGACACCTCGTCGAACATCACGTCGGGCACCACCACCGCCAGGTTGCCCTCGCCGAGGTCGGCGTCCATCTCCTTGGTGGCCGCCACCACGGAACTCATCAGATCGGCCGCCACCACGTGCACGAACTCCGGGCGCTCGTCGCCGGCGCGCACACTCGTGGGGGCACGCAACGCAGGTGTGGCGGCCATCATCACCTTGTTGGCCAGCTCCATGATCTGCCCGGGGATGCGGTAGCCCACGCTCAGCCCGATCACCCGCGAGGGCTTGTTGTCGGGCAGGTGGGCGAGCACGTCGTCCCACGAATTCGGGGCCAGCGCACCGGTGGCCTGAGCCAGGTCGCCCACCACGGTCATGCTGCCGTTCAGCGAGCGCCGCGACACCATCCGCAGTTGCATCGGGGTGAGGTCTTGCACCTCGTCGACCACGATGTGCCCGTAGGTGCGGATCTCGTCGTCGTCGGCCTTGCCGCTGCTCTTCTTCGCCGGCCGCGCCCCGAGATAGCTGCGCGCCTCGTCGAGCAGGGCGACGTCGTGCTCGGTCCAGCGCACTTCGGCCAACTCGTTCATGCGCTCGCGGTGCAGCGACAGGTACTCGGCCTCCGACAGGTACTTCGCCGCCGCCAGCTTCAGCAGGGCCTTGCTGCCGAACAGGTCGTGCAGCAGCTCGGCCGGGGTGAGCACCGGCCACATGCGCTCGAACGCGGCTCGCACCTCGGGCAATGCCCTCACCCCGTCGCGAACCTCGTTGGTGGAGATGGCATCGTCGCGCCAGGTGGCCGCCATTGCCGACCACACCTCGTTCTCCACCCACCGGCGACCGGCATTGTGTTTGCGGAAGCGGCGCTGGGCCGTGCGCACGATCCGGGCCGGAA
>WBZL01005223.1_pt1 | contig 10833 bp, 8 predicted proteins | sample 5204291 | NCBI WGS metagenome assembly WBZL01 (sample SAMN12344345, study PRJNA552823) | activated sludge metagenome | biome: Activated sludge suspended growth; feature: Nitrification reactor; material: Wastewater; isolation source: activated sludge from nitrification reactor of wastewater treatment... | reverse complement strand
GGCACGGGAAGTGGACCTCTTGCTGCCCACACATGCCGGCCCCGAAATCGGTGTGGCCTCGACCAAGGCCTTTACCTGCCAGCTCGCCGTGATGGCAGCGCTTTCGGTCAACCTCGCCCGGGCCAAGGGCAAGATGTCCCCCGAACAGGAGCGCGAGATCGTCGGCCATTTGAAGGAAGCGCCGGCAGCCATGAATGCCGCGCTCGCCCATGATGACGAGATACAGAAGATGGCGCACACCATCGCGGAAGCGCGTGATGTGCTCTATCTTGGTCGCGGCCCGGATTACCCGATGGCCCTGGAAGGAGCACTGAAGCTGAAAGAAATCAGCTACATCCACGCCGAAGGCTATGCGTCAGGAGAAATGAAGCACGGGCCGATCGCCCTGATCGATGATAAGGTGCCATTGATTGTTCTCGCACCTGCGGGCCCCCTGTTCGAAAAGACGGTCAGCAACATGCAGGAGGCCATGGCGCGGGGCGCGCAGGTTGTGCTCATTTCGGATGCTGAAGGGCTCGCGCTTGCCGGGTCGGACGCAAAGGCCACGATCGAAATGCCGTCGGTCCACCCGCTGATTGCGCCGCTTGTCTATGCTGTTCCCGTGCAGCTTCTGGCCTATCATGTCGCCTGCGCAAAGGGAACGGACGTTGATCAGCCCAGGAATCTTGCCAAATCCGTAACAGTGGAGTGAGGCCAAATGGAAAGCATTGAAACAGCGCTCGAGGTCTTGATTGTCATCGGCCTGATCATCATGGCGGTCGGGTTCGTCATGATGAAAAGACAGAAGAAAAAATGAACGTCTACCCCATAGGGTAGAGAATGTCCTTCGTGACCTTGTGAATGGCCTTCATGACATCGTCGGGAAGGACAAGGTCGGCCGCGGCAAAAATTTCGGCGCACTGTTCGACTGTTGTCACGCCGACGATGGTCGATGCGACAAAATCATGCTGTTTTGACCAGGCAACCGACAGTGTGACAGGCGACATGCCGGCCTCTCGTGCAATGTCCATGATGCGAGCCGTCGATTCCTGTGCGCGCGGCCCTGCAAAGCGTTGGGCCATGGCTGCCTGCCTGCCGCCCATGTCGAGATAGGCTGAAAAGCGTGCACCGGCCGGGCGATTGCCATTCTGGTACTTGCCCGAGAGGACACCGCCGGCGATCGGCGAATAGGGAATGAGGCTCACGCCCTCCTGTCGGCAGACCTGTGCCAGTTCATCTTCGAAACGGCGATTGTTGATGCTGAAATTATTCTGGATCGTCTGGTAGCGCGCAGCGCCGAGCCGTTCGGATGCCTGCAGGGATTTCATCAGTCCCCAGCTTGTTTCATTCGAACATCCCAGGATGCGGACCTTGCCTTCACGAACCAGTTCGTCAAGCGTCTCCATTGTCTCTTCATAGGGCGTCCCATGATCCGGCCAATGCGTCTGGTAGAGATCGATATAGTCGGTCTGGAGCTTGCGCAGGCTGTCTTCCACCGCGACCTTTATGTTGTGCCGGTCGAGCGCCGTCATGCCGGCGCGCTTCGGGCTCTTGAACCAGACATGGCTCGGCCCGGAGACCTTGGTCGCAAGAATGATGGAATCGCGATTCTTGCCTTTGAGCCATCGACCGACGATTTCTTCTGTCAGGCCAACATATTTCGCGTCGGGCGGAACGGGATATCCTTCCGCCGTATCGAAGAAATTGATCCCGGCATCCAGACTCATGTCGAGCACGCGGTGCGCCGTTGCCTCGTCAGCCTGATTGCCAAACGTCATGGTCCCCATGCAGATATCGGAAACGTAAATCGCACTTTTGCCCAGCCTGCGTGATTTCATCGACATGGATCCTTTTGACCATCGGGATTGGATGGCGAGCTCCGTTGAAAGATGGTGCCCGCCCAAACATGCTTGTCCCTTCCGCATAACTGCCGTTATGGGCATGTCAACGACACAAGAGATAGGGGTGTTCAATCCATGAGCGATGCGGGTGAGGTAAACATCAAGCGAGACCGGCTGGTCATCACAGCATCCTCGCTTGGCACCGTGTTCGAATGGTATGATTTCTTTGTCTATGGCACGCTTGCGGCGCTGATTGGAAAGCTGTTCTTTCCGGCAGGAAGCGAAAGCGCTGCCTTTCTGAAGGCATTGGCTGTTTTTGGTGTCGGTTTCGGCGTCCGCCCGCTTGGCGCGCTGCTGTTCGGCGTCCTCGGTGATCGGCTTGGTCGGAAATATACGTTTCTTGTCACCATCACCCTGATGGGCGTGGCAACCGCAGGCATCGGCATCCTTCCAACCTATGCTTCGATTGGCGTGTGGGCGCCTATCCTCCTGGTTGTGCTGCGCGCTTTGCAGGGCCTTGCCCTGGGTGGCGAATATGGCGGTGCCGCGATCTACGTTGCCGAACACGCGCCGCGCAACAAGCGCGGCCTTTATACGGGCTTCATTCAGGGCAGCGTGGTCGGCGGGTTCATCCTCTCGCTTGCTGTCGTCCTGACGACGAACGCGATTGTCGGGAAAGACAGTGACTTGGCCTGGCGGATCCCGTTCCTTTTCTCCTTGCTGCTGCTTGCCGTATCGCTCTGGATTCGGATGAAGCTCTCCGAGAGCCCGGTTTTCCAGGCGATGAAGGAAGCGGGGGAAACCGCCCGAAACCCCCTGAAGGAGAGCTTTGACAGCTGGGCCAAGGTCCGCCGATTGCTCGCGGCAATGATTGGTATTGCGGCGGGTTTGACCGTGATCTGGTATACAGCGCAGTTCCAGGCCCTGTATTTCCTCCAGAACGCGTTGCGCATCGATGATACCGCTGCGCAGATCATCGTCGGCACAGGCGCGATTGCCAGCCTGTTCTGGTTCGTCTTCTTTGGCTGGCTGTCAGACAGGGTGGGGCGCAAGAAGCCGATCATCATTGGTTATGCGCTGACGATTGTGCTCCTCTTTCCGCTGTTTCATGTCATGGCCAACCTTGCGAACCCCGCATTGTCGGATGCAATGGCGCGCAGCCCCGTGGTCGTAACAGGCAGCGACTGTGCCTATAATCCGTTCGCACAGTCCGGCCAGGTGACAGAGTGCGGCAAGGTGCTCGATATCCTTTCAAAGCGCGGCGTGGCCTATACCAAGAAGCAGGGGGATCCGAATTCGGCTCCTGTTGTCACGATCGGGGGCGCCACGGTCGATGCGACTGCCCCGGAAGCGCTCGAGGCGGGCCTCAAGCAGGCAGGCTATAATCTGGACAAGGTTGCCCCGCCCACGGGCAAGCTGTTCGGGCTGATCCTGTGCATCATCGCCATTGGCGGCCTTTCCGGCATGACCTATGGCCCGGTCGCCTCATGGCTTGTCGAGTTGTTCCCGGCGCGCACCCGTTATACATCCATGTCCATACCCTATCACATCGGTACAGGGTATTTTGGCGGATTCCTGCCGTTCATCAGCCAGTATATCGTGGCGCGAACGGGGGATCCCTTCGCCGGGCTCTGGTATACGGTGGGTGTTGTGGCTGTAGCACTTGTTGTTGCGGCGCTGTTCCTTCCCGAAACCAGCGGCAAGGAACTCGACTGATCGCGCACCAGACTCTATCGCGCACGGGATGAACGGAACATCCCCTCTTCGCCTCGCGCTGGACGGCACGGCCCTTGCTGCAAACTGGCGCTGGCTGGCCGCGCAAAGCGGCAGGGCATCCTGCGGCGCGGCCATCAAGGCGGATGGCTATGGCCTTGGCGCGCGGCCCGTGATGGAACGGCTGGCGCGGGAAGGATGCCGGGATTTTTTCGTGACCACCTGGGACGAAGTCCGGGCGCTTGGCGCGGCAGCACATGGCCTGTCCCTCTCGGTGCTGCACGGAGTGCGCGACGTGGACATGGTGGCGGCCAGAAGTGCCACGGCGCGCCCGACGCTGAACACCGCTGAACAGGTCGCACGGTGGAAACAGACGGGCGGGGCACCGTGCGATGTCATGGTCGATACCGGCATGAACCGCCTTGGCCTTGCCGCTGAAGACGTGGCCAATGGCCTGCTCGATGGGCTCAACATCGATACGTTGATGAGCCACCTTGCTTCAGCCGATGAACCGTCTGCCCAGAATGAGCGGCAGCGCGCAGCATTTGCGGCGCTGGCGGGAAGGACCGGGGCACGGCGGATGAGCCTGGCCAATTCCGCAGGCATCTGCCTGGGCCCCGATTACCATTTTGACCTCACCCGGCCGGGCCTAGCGCTTTATGGTGGCATCCCGCGCGGGGAGGCGGCGGGGCACATCGTTCCTGTCGTGCGCCCGCAGGCACAAGTGATCCAAAGACGTCGCATCGCGGCCGGGGAAAGCGTTGGCTATAACGCGACCTTCACGGCCGAACGCCCAATGGACCTCGCTATCCTCAACATCGGGTATGCGGATGGATATCTGAGGGGCTTTTCCAACCGCGGCGCGGCAGCCGATGGCCGTTTTCCCGTGATCGGCCGGGTGTCGATGGATCTGGTTGCGATCAGCGTGGACCAGGACCCGACCGTGGCGGAAGGCGATTGGATCTCGCTCGACTATGCCCTGCCACAGGCCGCCAATCAATCGGGCCTTTCCCAATATGAATTGCTGACCGTTCTTGGTGATCGGTTCGACCGGATCTGGACATAAGAAAAGGGCCGCCCCGAAGGACGGCCCTGAGATGCTTTCAGTTCATACGGTCAGAACTTGACGGTTGCCCCCGCAAAGAAGCGCCGCCCTTGTATGTCATAGAGTGTCTCATCCGTATTTGTTGCGGTGAAGCCTGAATTGACCGACGGCGGGTCATTGTCGAGAAGATTGAGAACACCAAGCGAGAACTCAAAATTCTTGTTCACCCTGAATGTTGTCGACAGGTCAAAGTAGCTTTGCGCCTTGATTCGCGTGAAACTCGCTGGATCCGTAATATCCCCCAATGTGTCGCGGGACCGGCCAATATACTGCCAGTTCAGCGTGGCTGAAATTGGCCCGCCTGAATATGTCAGCCGTGTGTTGGCCTTGACATGCGGGAGCGTTCCAAAGTCACCAGAGGCAAAGCCTGCAAATTCCTGACCATCAAAGTTATAGTCCATCAGATAGGTCACATTGGTTCGCAGGCTGAGCTTTGAATCCGGCAGGCCGGCAAAGCCAAGGCCAACGTCATACTGGGCTCCAAAGTCAAAGCCGCGGGTCGTCAGCCTGGAAGCATTCGCCAGGGGACTTTGCAGGAACAGGTTTCCACCCAAGTCTCGCGAGACGAATCTGCACGCGGGATCGGCTGAAAATTGGGCTGCAGTCGTCACACCGCTGTTGAAACAGGCCGAAACCAATCCCTGTGCCCCACCAAATGCCCGTGCGACATATCCTTTCACCTTGATGTCGAAATAGTCGACGGACAGTGACACACTGCGGTTTGGTGTAAGGACAATGCCGGCAGTGTAGGTATCTGCCTTTTCCTCCTTGAGGTTCGGGTTGCCAATGTTTCTTGCTTCCACTTGCGTGTTTGTCTGAGCAACGATCACGGTCCGCGGGTCGGCCGCGCCGGAAAGGATGCAGACTTGCGAAACAGCTGCCGAAGGTGCCGCAACCATCGTACCGTTGGCTCGGATTCGAGCGCACGGATCAACAACAGTGGGAAAATTCTGGTCTCCGGCCTGGAACAATTCAAAAACACTCGGTGCACGTGTTGCGCGAGAATACAGTCCCCGGAACCTGATGCCATCAATCGGTGTATATTCACCGCCAATTCGGTATGTCGAATTGCCACCCACGGTTGAATAGTCCGAATAGCGTGCGGCGAGGTCAAGAGTCAGGTTTTTCACGAACGGCTTGTCAGCCAGCAGCGGCACGCGCAACTCGCCAAAAATTTCGGCCACATCGAAGCTGCCATTGATTGGTGCCGATGCATTGAAGCCGGTGATGTCTCCTCTTTGCGACGGATCGGATGGCGTAAAGTTCGAAGAGTCCTTTCGATACTCTCCGCCGAATGCAAAGCCGATAGGACCTGCACCAAGATCGAAAGCCTCACCCGAAACAGAGCCGACGAGATTCTTCCGATTGAAGGTGAATTGGTCGGTTGCCGAAGTGATCCGGATGAAGTTTGCAGCAGCGGCGCTGATGTTGCCCGCTCCGAATGCGTTGACGGCCACGCAGCCAACCGGGCTGCCGACTGGGCACCCGTTCAGCCCAGCGGTGAGGCGTTGCCGCGAAACATCGTTGCGAATGTTCTGCGAACTCTCGACCCGCCCGTAAGTATAATAGACCTCATACTTCAGATTGTCGGTCAAATCGCCCCGCAATCCAACTGTAGCCTGATAGTCATTGAACTTGAAGGTCTGCTGGCGTGGCCCGACTTCCGTCAGCCTCCGTCTGAAAACCAGAGGGGCGAGGGGATTCGGGCGTGCAGCGGCCAATGCCTTCGCGGATGCAGAAAGCAGGGGGCTATTGGGATCAACAAGAATATTGGTGGCCGGTGTCTCAGCAAGCTGGAGGTTGACGCGGCTATTGACGTAAAATGCATCGAAGAACAGCTCAACCCTGTCCGCAATTTCATAGCGACCCAGAAGGTTGAGTGTGGTCCTTTTCTGGGGCGTCTGGATATAGTTGACTGGTGCGAAATTGTAACGGTCTCCAATACCGCCATTTGTTTCGGCAAGCTGGTTGATAAACGGGCGCACGGAACCATCCTTGTTGAAAGCCTGATTTCCGAGGCCACCGGCAAACGGATTCAGCGGCGCGTTGTCAAAGCGACCAGCAATACCCGTTGCGCTTCCGCCGTTCTGGTCAATGCGCAGAAAGGAACGCTGACTCTGAAAGGATGCCTTCCGATCTGTAAAGCTGATGGCCGCCGTCACATTGCCTCGGCCATCGGCAATGTTCGCACCAACAATTCCGCCATATGTATAAGTGCTGCTGTCACCCTCATCGGTTGTTCCGATCTGGCCAGAGGCCTGCAGGCCCTCAAAATCCTTCTTGAGGATGAAATTGATGACACCGCCAAGAGCGTCAGACCCATAGGTTGCAGATGCACCGCCAGTGACGACATCCACACGTTCGACCAGCATGGGTGGAATAATATTGATGTCGACGACGCCGGTATTGTTAGATGGTACAAGCCTGCGACCATTGGCCAGAACCAGAGTGCGCGTTGCCCCAAGCGCACGGATGTCGACAGTTGCCGTCCCGTTGCCGCCATTGTTTACGTTCGCGTTCAAGCCCGGCTGGACTTGGGGTAGCTGGTTGACCACGCTTTCAACGTTGATTGAGCCCTGTTCCTTGAACGTATCCCCGGACACGATCGAAATGGGAGAATTTGACGTAAGATCGGGACGGGCAATGCGTGAGCCCGTCACAACAATCTCTTCCCCGGCCGCCCCATCCTCGGCTGCCTGCGGTGCAGCATCCTGCGACCAGGCGGGCTGGGTGAGGAGGAAGAGACTGGAAGTAGCCAAGGCAGACGCCAGCAGGAAACGATTTCTTTTCATTGCAATATCCCCAAAAAGTCACCGCGTCTAAACGAACGCGCGCGGCGGTGGGGTCAAACAGATGAAAACCATGGATACAGACAAGAGAAAATTGAATTGATCCGGGAAATGCTTAATTTATCCGCAATATTGTCACATTGATGCAACATTTTTTTGTTCGTTACTTTGGAAGTCGCATATACAAGAATATTTTTGTTTTGGATGCATGGATTGTAATTTTAATGAGTCAAGAAATTGATACGATGACTAAGCGGCGATGGCCGCCATCCCGATTCGGTACCGGCCCCCGCGCTCATGTTGCGGCGCACTATGAATCGGTCTAGTGTCGGTTTTTCCGTTTGGGGGGGTCGCCAGGATGGCCAAGACAGCGAATGATGGAACCCAGCCCATCATCATCAAGAAATATGCGAACCGCAGGCTCTATAATACGGATACATCATCCTACATCACGCTGGACGACCTTGCGAAGATGACGCGGGAGGGGCGCGAATTCCAGGTGCTCGATGCCAAGAGCAATGAAGACATCACGCGCAGTGTCCTGACCCAGATCATCATGGATGAGGAAGGCCGTGGGCAAACAATGCTGCCCGCCGGGTTCCTGCGGCAGCTGATCTCCATGTATGGCGATTCCATGCAGGCGATGGTGCCGGGCTATCTTGAGGCCTCGATGGAGGCGTTCCGCAAGAACCATGACAAGTTCCGGCAGGCGCTTGAAGGGGCGATTACCTCCGGGCCATTCGGAGAAATTGCCAAGCGCAACCTCGAAATGCTTGAAGCGGCAACGAGTGCCTTCCGCGGCCGGCCAGCGCAAGACAAGAAGGATGACGAGATTGCTGCGCTCAAGGCGCAACTCGCGGAACTTCAATCAAAGATCGACAAGCTCGGCTGATCAGGCCTTGCAGGTCTTGATACGGCGCGGATCGGGGCGGGGACCTTCAGCCACGAACGCGCGCAGATAAGTGCCTTGCTGCGGCAGCATCCGGGCGTCTGTCTGTCTGTATCCAACCGCGGCCAGCTCACACGCCAGCAGGGGCGGGGGCGTCCCGTGGCTGGCGGTCGGGCGGTCGGCATCGACGATAATGACCTGCCCCCCATCTTTGAGCGAGGGCCGCATCCGCCAGAGGAATTCATAGGGCGCCTCGATCTCGTGGTACATGTGCACCATCAGGATGCGATCAAAGCTCCGCTCGGGCAATTTGGGATCGGCCGGTGCGCCAAGGCGGACGCTGACATTGTCTAGCTGTTCGCGATAGACGCGTTCTGCAAGCTTGTTGCGCACTTCCGGGATGATGTCTTCGGCAAGAACCCGCCCGCGGGTGCCGACACGCTGTGCCAGCCGGATCGTGTAATATCCTTCGCCCGCGCCAATATCGGCAACCGTCATGCCCGGCTTCACCCCGGCAAGGTCCATCACCCGGTCTGCTTCGCGCAGACGGTCACGGGCTTCTTCTGTCGACCAGCGGCTCGACACGATCGGCGCCACGGGGCGGTGCGCAGCCGGAAATTCAGCCGAAGCCACGTCACGATCCGGCCGGGACGAGGGGCCTTCCCCGCATCCGGCCAGCAGCAGTGCGCTCCACAGCGCGTTTGCCGCGACACCCTTAATCGACATCCTCGACAACAACTTTTTCTCCCGTCACGCGCTGCGACAGGGCGGCGGCCATGAACCGGTCCAGATCGCCATCGAGCACATCGCCAGGTGCAGTTGAGGTGACACCAGTGCGCAGGTCTTTGACCAGCTGGTACGGCTGGAGCACATAGGACCGGATCTGGTGGCCCCAGCCAATGTCTGTCTTGTTGGCAGCTGTCGCATTCGCTTCTGCTTCCCGCCGTTGCAGCTCTGCCTCGTACAGGCGCGCGCGCAGCTGGTTATAGGCCTCTGCCCGGTTCTTGTGTTGTGAACGCTGGTTCTGGCACTGGACCACAATCCCGGTTGGCAGGTGCGTGATCCGCACGGCACTGTCGGTTGTATTGATGTGCTGCCCGCCCGCACCCGACGCACGATATGTATCGATGCGCAATTCGCTTTCGTTGATTTCGATGTCGATATTCTCGTCGACGACCGGATAGACCCAGACGCTTGAAAAGCTGGTGTGCCGACGGGCGTTCGAGTCATACGGGCTGATCCGGACAAGACGATGGACACCGCTTTCGGTCTTTGCATAGCCATAGGCGTTTTCGCCTTTGACCAGCAGGGTCGCGGATTTGATTCCAGCCTGTTCACCGGCATGATAATCGATCAGTTCGACCTTCATCTTGTGACGTTCGGCCCAGCGGGTGTACATGCGTTGCAGCATTTCGGCCCAGTCCTGACTTTCCGTTCCACCTGCACCGGCGTTGATCTCGATATAGGTGTCGTTGGCATCAGCCTCTCCAGCCAGAAGGGCTGCGACCTTGTCCCGTTCGGCCCGAGCCGCCAGTTCCGCAAGGGCTGCAAGGCCTTCGTCGACCATTGCGTCATCACCTTCGGCTTCTGCCATTTCCATGAGCTCAACCGTGTCATTCAGCTCGGATTCAATGGCTCGCGTAGCGGCAATGGCTTCGTCCAGGCGCCGCCGTTCGCGCATCACTTCCTGCGCTGCCTTGGGGTCATTCCAGAGTGCCTGATCTTCCACCCGGGCGTTCAGTTCGTCCAATCGCTTGAGCGCACGATCCCAATCAAGGAAACGGCGCAACAGGGCGAGGGCAGCATTGATCTGGTCGGCGTGAGCCTGCGCTTCGGCGCGCATTGGGTGTCTCCAAGGGTCTGACGTGGTTCAGGGTTGCGGGGCCCCTAGTAGATTCCGCCCTCGCGTTGCAAGAACTCGGTGTCGCGCTGATTGGTTGCGGGGCCCGCCTGGCCCTGGAGCGCTTCATCCTTCTTCTTCGCATCAACCAGTTCGTCGCGGCGGATGGAGCGTCGCGGCTCGCTTTCCGGCTTGAACGCTTCCCAGATCACCGGAGCCTTTGGATCGTTTGTCGGCCAGGTCCCAAATACGCGCTTTCCGGACGCGCGATCGATCCGAATCATGCGGATTCCGGGCGGTGCCCGAAACGGCACGATCGGGGCGTCCTTGAGAGCTTTTTGGGCAAATTCGCGGAAGATCGGTACTGCAACGGTGCCTCCCTGCGCATAGCCGCCCATTGATCGGGGTGTGTCATATCCCATGTAGAGGCCGGCAACGAGATCCGGCGTCCCTCCCACGAACCAGACATTGGTCGGCCCGCTCGTGGTGCCGGTCTTGCCGAACAATGGCCGGTTCATGTCGCGCAGCCCGACAGCCGTTCCGCGCTGGACAACGCCTTCGAGGATATGGACGACCTGATAGGCCGTCAGCGGATCCATGACCTGTTTGGTGCGGGCGGGCGGGCGCGGCATCGGCTTGCCGTCATATTCGGCAAGGTTGCAGCGATTGCAGGGCCG
>WBZL01005222.1_pt1 | contig 10834 bp, 7 predicted proteins | sample 5204291 | NCBI WGS metagenome assembly WBZL01 (sample SAMN12344345, study PRJNA552823) | activated sludge metagenome | biome: Activated sludge suspended growth; feature: Nitrification reactor; material: Wastewater; isolation source: activated sludge from nitrification reactor of wastewater treatment... | reverse complement strand
GGCCGCGCTGGGCCCGGGCGAGGTCGAGGCTCTCGACGATGAGCGCCTCGGCCTCGTCGACGCGGGCGAGCGCGATGAGGGCCCGGGCGAGCGCGTCGCGGCCGAGGAGGGCCTTCGGCTGATCGGCGGCGAGGGCGACGCCTCGGCGGAGGAGGGCGAGGGCCTCGTCGCCGCGGCCGAGCGCCCAGAGGGCCTGGCCGCGGAAGGTGGCGAGCTGGGCGATGTAGGGGTGCTCGAGGCCGACGGCGGCCTCCCAGATCGCGTTCGCTCGCTCGAGGTGATCGAGGGCCTCGTGATCGCGCCCCTGGGCGAGGTAGACGAGGCCGACGTTGCGGTAGGAGGCGGCGGTGATCGGGTGGTCGGGGCCGAGCGCGTCGCGTCGGATCGTCAGGGCGCGCTCGCCGTCGGCGGCGGCGGCGTCGTAGTCGCCGAGCCCCGCGTGGACGCTGCTCATGAGGTAGTGGCCCTCGGCGGCGTCGAGGCCGCCCGGGTCGCTGAGGGAGGCGGTGAGCGCGTCGGCGTGACGGGCCCAGACGGCGGCCTCGCGGAAGCGCTGGAGGTCGATGTGGACGATGATCAGGGAGCGCGCGGCCCGGAAGGCGACCTCGATCGAGCCGTCGTGGAGGGCGTCGAAGTAGGCGCGGAGGAGGGCCTCTTCGGCGACCCTGGGCTGGCCGGCCTCGTAGGCGGAGCGGCCCTCGATGAAGCGCGCGAGGGCGAGCTGCGGGGACCAGCCGAGGGCCTCGGCGCGGGCGCGGGCGTCGACGGCGACCCGGAGGGCCTCGGCGTAGCGGCCGGCGTAGCGGAGGCGGTCGGAGTCGCTGAGGAGCGCCCGAATCGCCCGGATCTCGGCGCGCATCTCGAGGGGCGGGGTGGGCAATCGGAGGAGGAGAGCGGGGTCGAGGCAGGTCGCCACCGGGTCGAGGTAGGAGGCGATCCGCACGGCGCGGCGGGCGGAGGCGCGGGTCAGGGTGGCGATCTGCTCGACGGTCGCCTCGAGCTGGAGGCGGCGATCCTCGAAGCACCAGGAGGCGCGGCCCAGGAGGTCGGCGTCCCAGTCGCGGGCGATCGTCGCGTGCGCGCAGGCCTCGCTCCGCCCGGCTCGCCAGGCCTCACGGTACGCGTCGAGCCAGGGGAGGAAGAGCTCGAGGCTCTCGGCGGCGAAGGGGGCGCCGGTGGCGAGGAGCCCGGCGCGCAGGCGCTCGCGCGCCGCGTCGTCCCAGACCTCGTCAATCGCCGCGCCCTGGGCCGCGCACGCGGCTGTCTTCTGGGACATGTCGAGACGATCGAGGCCGACCGCGCCGCCGACGAGGGCGGCGACCCCGAGCGCCGCGGCCCCCCACCGCTGGCGTCGCGCTCGCCCGCGGCCGGCCTCGATCGCGGCGAGGAGCGCGGTCATCGAGGCGTAGCGCTGGTCGGGGTCGACGGCGAGGCCGCGGGTGTAGACGCGGCGTAGCCAGCGCGGGACCTTGCGGCCCCGCCGGGGGGCGGGGCTCATCGTGCCGGCGAGGACGTTGGCGGCGAGGGCGACCAGCGACTCGCCGGCGAAGGGGCGCTCGCCGTGGAGCGCCTCGTAGAGGGTGACGCAGAAGGCGAAGATGTCGGAGCGGACGTCGGGCTCGCGGCCGGCGAAGTGCTCGGGGCTCATGTACGCCGGCGTGCCGATCAGGGCGCCCGCCTGGGTCACCCGCAGGTCACGGACGGAGCTCGTGACGGGGGCCGGCGCGGCGTCGCCGTCGTCGCTGGGCTGCGCGGCCCCTCGGGCGAGGCCGAGGTCCATGACGCGGGTCCGACCGTCGCGGCCGACCATGACGTTGTCGGGCTTGAAGTCGCGGTGGAGGAGGCCGGCGAGGTGGGCGGCCTCGAGGCCGCGGCCGGCGGCGCTCATGACCTCGAGGATCTCGGCGGTGGTCCGCGGCGCGCTCGCCAGCCAGGCGTCGAGGGTGACGCCGTCGACGTGCTCCATCGCCAGCCAGATGCTGCCCTGGTGCTCGCCGACGTCGTGGAGGGCGACCACGCCGGGGTGGGCGAGGCGGGCGAGTGCGTGGGCCTCGCGGATGAAGCGGGCGCGGGCCTCGTCGCGGCTGCGCGCGCGGCCGCCGGCGAATTCGGGGCGGAGGAGCTTGAGCGCGACCTTGCGGTCGAGCTCGGGGTCGTAGGCGGCGTAGACGACCCCCATGCCCCCCGCGCCGAGCTCGCTGACGACGACGAAGCGGCCGACGACGGCGCCGACCGCCAGGTGGTCGGCGCCGCGGGGCGGCGTGCCGGCCGGCGGGGCAGGGCGGGGGTCGACGTGCGGCGGGCGGGCGATCGTCGCCGCGAGCTCGTCGCTGGTAGTCGCCATGGCGTCGTCGTCCGGCCGCTCGCGCGGCATCGCCCACCTCCCGTCGGACCCAGCCAGGATTCATCGAAGTCGGGCGTGGCGCCAGCCCCCGGGGAGGCACGCGGGCGCGCGCGGGCGCTCCGTCGGCGTCGGCGCGCGCGGAGGCGCTCCGTCGGCGCCATGGGGCCGGTGACTCCGGTGATTCGATGAGGGATCGTGGGGGGCCCGCGCTCAAGGGATGGAGCGCGCCGCGCCGCCGGTGAAGGGGCGATTGTCGAGTTCGATCCATTCGGGGTAGAGTGGCGGCGACGGTGCGCGGAGCGACCGAAATGGTGCCACGACGGGGCGAGCGAAATGATAGGAGGGCCCGCGGAGGGCGGGCGCTGGCGAGCGCGCTGGTGATGGTGGCGGCGCTGGTGGAGGCGGGGTGCGCGGGGCGAGCGAGCCACGGGCACCGGGCCCGGGCGGCGGAGCTGCCGCGGGCGACGGGGCCCTGCGAGGCTCAGCGGCCGGTGGTGGTGCGGGTCCTCGACAGCGAGGTGCTGGAGCCCTCGGATCCGCTGGCGTTCCGGCGAGAGGCGGGGATCGCGTGGGTGGTGGGGCTACGGGTGGTCGAGGTGGTGAAGGGGCCGGAGATCGGGCCGCGCCTCGGCGTGTTGGTGCATAGCCCGTCGATGTTCGCGAATGACACGTGGGGGTTCGGCGCGTCGCCGCAGAAGCACGCGGCGACCCTGGAGTTGAAGTGGTCGAAGGAGCAGTGCCTCTACGAGGTGACGGGGGTGATCCGGCCGGAGCCGGTGATCGGCGACACGCTGGTGCTGGAGGCGCCGCGGGTGCACTCGGCGATCCTCGGGGGCGAGTGAGGCGCGGCTGCGCGGCGCTGAAGGTCGCGGCGGCCTCGCTGGCGGTCGCCCTCGGCTGCGCGGACCGACGGCCGAGCCCGCCGCCGCCGCCGGCGATCGCCCTCGCCCAGGTCGCCGAGGCCTCGCGGTCGACGCGGACGCCGGTCGCGACCGTCACGATCACCCGCGAGGAGGTGATCGTGGACGCCGCGCTCCCTTTCCAGGACCCGAACCTCGCCGAGCTGCCGGCGCGGGAGCGCTTCTCCCTCGGGGAGATCGTCCGTCGCCGCGACGAGGGCACGGCTCTCCAGGGGCAGCTCGAGCGGATCTTCGAGCGGGCGGGTCTCGCCGACGCGACCGATCTCCTGGATGTCCCGCGGCTGCGGATCAGGGTCGCCGCCGATGTCCGTCATGACGAGTGGGTCGCGGCGATGATCCCGATCGAGCGGGCCCGCTTCGGCGCGGTCGAATTCGAGGTCGCCTCCGCGGCCGGCGTCGGCCACTGGACGATCCGGCCCTACACCTTCTGCGCCTGCCCGCCGCCGCCGGTGCGATCGTGGTGCGCGAGCCCGTCTCTGACGATCTTCGCCGACGGCGTCGATCTCCGGGCCGAGGCCGACCTGACGCCGCCGCCGGGCTGTCACAAGACCCTGAAGCGCTACGGCGAGGAGGACCCGCCGATCACCGCCGCGGAACGCTGGCGCGATCGGACGATCGCCGGGCCCGGGGGCGGGTGCCCGTCGGCGGCGATCGACGCGCACGGGGTCGATGTGGAGGCGCTCCGCGCCCGGCTGCGCGCGCTCCATCGGGCGGCGCCGAGCTGCGGCCGCGCTCGGGCGGCGATCCCCGACGCGACCCCGTGGTCGACGACCGCCGCGGTGTTGGCCGCGGTCTACGCCGAGTACGGCGAGGTGCCGACGATCCTCCTCACGGCGGGCGAGGAGGTACCACCGGCGTCCCGCTGCGGCGACGCCCTCTCGATCGAGGATCTCGCCCCCGGCGCGCCGTCATCCCCGCTGATCGGCCGCCGCGGCTGCGGTGAGTGAGCCCCGATCGTGTCTGTCCGAAAGGACATTCGTGGGGGGGGGCCGGGCTCGGTGGGAGCGCTGGAGCGGCGCGAGGGAGGCTCGGCGGGCGCCGAGTCGGCTCAGGCGAGGCCGAGGAGGTGGAGGGCGAGCCAGGCGCCGGCGGCGGCGCTGACGGGGATCGAGAAGTTGTCGTCGACGCGGCGGCTGAGGAGCTCGGCGAGGGCGGCGGGGAGGGCGGCGCCGAGGGCGACGAGGAGGGCGGTGGAGAGGGGGAGGCCGTGGCGGGCGAGGAGGAGGAGGAAGGCCGCGAGGGCGCCGACGAGGATGAAGGCGAGGGTGCCCTCGAGGGAGCGGCCGTGGATGATCTTGTGGCGTCCGTAGCGGCGGCCGACGATGGCGGCGGCGGGGTCGGCGAAGCCGAGGATGACGACGCCGCAGACCTGGAGGAGGGGGTTGGCGGTGAGGGCGAGGAGGAGGATGGCGGCGGAGTACCAGCTGGCCGAGTTGACGCGCCAGTGCTCGTGCGGGTGGGCGAAGGGGCTGAGGACCTTCATGAGGGCGCGGTTGACCGCGGGCGAGCGGCGCCGGACGATCTCGCAGCCCCAGCACCAGACGAAGAAGCCGATGGCGACGCCGAGGAGGGCGGGCTGGCTGAGGAGGAAGAGGAGGGTGAGGGCGAAGAGGGCGAAGGAGATGTGGAAGAGGTTCCGCTTGTAGTTGGTGGGGCGGAGGCTGGGGACGTGGACCTCGAGCTCGCGGAGGACGCGGGCGAGGGCGTCGTAGCGGACGAGGAGCTGGGCGCGGAGGCGCATCCAGGCCTCGCGGCCCTCGCCGGTGGGGGCGTACTCGTCGAGGGAGGCGGCGAGGTCGCCGAGGCGGTCGCGGAGGGCGGCGAAGGTCTCGCTCGTGGGGGCGAGGGCGCGGACCTCGGCGAGGAGGGCCTCGACGCGGGTGAGGCGCTCGCGGGCGGCGTCGGTGAGGTGGGCGCGCCAGCGGGCGGGGTCGAGGTCGCCGAGGAGGGCGGCGATCTCGAGGGCGAGCTCGCGGGCAGAGGGGTAGAAGTCGCTGGCGAGGGCGGCTGTCACGGCTCGGCGGGGGATCCATACCGCGTGGGGGTGGGGGTTGTCACGGGCCTGTGACGGGGGCGAGGACGCGCGGTCGCAGGGGCAGGGTTCAAACGGCCGCGGAGGGGCCCGGGGCGAGGCGTGAGGGGAGCCGAGGGGACGGGCGCGGTGCGGCGATGCGAGGAGGACGCGGTGAGGCGACGCGAGGCGGCGAGGGGAGCGCGAGGCATGCGGGGGTCCGCGCCGGGAGCACGCGGGCCCGAGGGGTGCGCGAGGGGGTTCGCGCTGCGATGGGCGTTGCCGCGCGTTGTGGGCTGATGCACTCTCCCGCGGCGCCGACGACCGTGGATCGGTCAGGCGGAAAGGACTCTGCCCGATGAGCTCGAGCCTCAATGAAATGGAGAACGAAGGACTGGTCGTGATCGGACGCCCGCTGGGCAACGAGTACGACTCGCCGGAGCCGATCGAGGCGCTGGCGGCGACGATCGACGCGTGGGGGGAGCGGCTCTCGCTGCCGCTCGGCCTCGTCTACTGCGGGACGACCATCAACTGGCCGGACGACGTGCAGTACACGCCGATCGTGATCGGGCTCGTCACGTTCAGCGGCTACGGGGACGACGACGAGCCGGTGGCCGGGGAGGTGGGGCCGGCGGACATGGACCTGGGGCGCGCGAAGGCGATCCCGGAGGCGTTCTGGCAGGCGCTCCGCGACGAGCACGGCGTGTCGGTGCCGGACGAGGACGAGGTGTACCTGGCGGCCGCGGGGTGGACCTGGGTGTCGGTCCAGGACGGGGACGGCAAGCGGGTTTGCGCGGTGTCGACCGAGGACGACGGCTACTGCGTGATCCCCGAGGAGCTGCGCCAGGGCTCGTGGACGGTGCGCGTGGGCTACTGCTGACGGTGTCGGCGCCGCCGCTCGGCCGAAGGCGTGACGAGGTCCCAGGGCAGGCCGAGGGAAGGCCGCGCTGGGACCTCGTCACGCCTTCGGGTGACGCCGGGTGGAGATGCGCTCAGGCGCCGATCGGGTGCTCGGGGACCCGCTCGGTGTGCATGGTGGAGACGTAGCCCATCGCGTAGCGGGCGGCGGCGGCGGCTCCGGCGGGCTGGACGGGGCCGGCGGTGTAGACGGTGACGACGTCGAGGCGGACGCGGGTCTGGAGGACGACGAAGCCCTTGGCGAAGCCCTTGAGGTCGATGCCGCCGAGCTTGGCGACGTAGAGGAGGAAGTCGCAGTCGAGCTCCATCGCCTGGTCGGGCTTGAGCTCGTACTTCACCCAGGGGGTGACGCCGCCGCCGATGTGGGGGTTGCCGTAGTCGGTGGCCTGGGGGGCGTGGGCGAACTTGGCCCAGAAGACGGTGGATTCGCGGGAGGGGTTGTGGATGTTGACGGCGGTGGCGTAGAAGCCGGGGACGCAGGGCGGAATGGGGGGAGCGACCGGCTCGGGGGCGATCGCGCCGCAGACGACCTTGGCGGCGTATTCGTACTTGCAGCTCTCGGGCTTGGTCTCGTCGGGCATGGCGATGGAGTATCGCCATTCCAGGGGGCGGAGAAACGCACTCGGTGCCGGCGCTCGGGGCGGCGGCGGCAAGGTCTGCCGGTCGACGGGCCGCTCGGCGAGGCGGTCGGCCGTGGATCGCGCGCGCGCCACGGTGTGGCCGCGGCGAGGGGGGTGGCGTACGCTCGGCGGGCGGGCCGGGCCCCGCGCGGGATGTGTACGCGCCCTCCGTCGTTCGTCGCGCTCGCCGGGGCCCTGGTGGTCTGGGCGGTGACGGGGGCGCCGAGCGCCCGCGCGGAGGCGCCGACGAGCGACGAGGATCCCGGCGAGTTCTTCGTGTGGAGCGGCTCCTTCGGCCTCGGCGCGGCGCTCCGCGTCGCGAGCCGGGTCGAGCGCGAGCCGCCGGGCGGCGCCTCCGCCGCCACGGGGCTCGGGCAGCTCCAGGGGCGGCTCGCCGCCTACGATCATTTCTCCGTTCGACCTGGGCTCCTCCACTTCATCGCGGTCGACGTCTCCCAGACCCTCGACTTCGGCGGGACGGTCTCGCGGGACATGTCCATGAGGCCATCCGAGCCTCGCCGCGCGTTCGCGGTCGGGACCTCCGGGACCACCGCGTTCCGCCTGGGCTTCGCGGGCGAGGGGCGGGGGTCGTGGTACCTCGCGTCGGTCCTCGAGCAGCGCTTCGCCGCTCATCGCGGCGGCGACGTCGAGGGCGCGCACTACGAGGGCGGGGTGGCGATCGTCGGCGGCCTGCGGCTGGCCGCGCCGGGGCGGGTGGTCGTCCACGTCGGCCCGCTCGTCGGCGGGCTCAGCGGGATCCACGACCTCGAGCGCCCGCGCTTCTTCGGGATCCTCGCGGTCGGCGGCGACCTCGGCCTCTACGCCCGGCCGGCGCCCCGGCTCCAGCTCGCGTGGACCGCCCGCGCCCACCGCGGCTTCTTCGACGCCGGCACCGGCGCGCGGAGCCGCTGGCGAACGACCCTCGACCTCGGGCGTCGGCGCCAGGGGCCGGGGACGATCCGCAGCGTCAACTTCGTGGTGATCTACGAGGGCGAGAGGCTCGATCGCGAGGCGTCGGCGAGCGCCGGCGGGCTCGGGCACCCCGCCGACACGCGGGTCGCCCACGCGGTCCTGGTGGGCCTCGGGGTGGGCTTCGGCCGCGGCGATTGAGCGATCAGCGGGGGGGCGGCGGCGCCTCCAGGACGGTGGCGCCGGCGTCGTCGGCGACGACGAGGATGGCGAAGCGCTCGACGCGATCGAGGTCGTCGGTGGAGAGGGTGGCGTAGTCGAAGCGGCCGCGGAGGTCGGTGTATCCGTCCTTGAAGAATTGGACGCCGCCGCCGCGCATGCGGGCGTAGACCTTGACGTAGGCGGCCGGGATCGCGGCCTGGGTGGAGGCCCGGAGGACGCGGAGCTGGCCGTAATGGTGGGCGGGCTGGAGGGCGAGGTCGTGCGAATAGTGGGTGACCGAGCGGCGGAGGCCGGGGGCGACGGCCTCGATGACGAGGTTCTGGCCGCGCATGGCGGGGGGGATGGTGAGGGGGGTGCGGCCGGGGCCGGTGAAGGCGAGGCGCTCGCGGGCGCCGGGCTCGATCCAGGAGAAGCGGGCGGTGTCGCCCTGGACGAAGGGCTCGCGCGAGAAGAGGAGCTCGATGTCCATGCGGTAGAAGCGGAGCTCGCAGGACTCGAGGTTGGCGTGGTGGAGGACGAGGGCGCCGGCCTCGGCCTTGAGGTCGAGGGCGGGCTGGGCGGCGGCGAGCTCGTTCATCCGCTGGTCACGGCTCTCGGCGTCGACGGCGGCGGCGGGGCCGTGGCCCTCGGCCTCGTCGAGCATGGCGAGGAGGGCGGCGTAGCGGCTCCGCCAGCGGTCGACGGGGTGGTCGGCCCAGGGGGCGGCGAGGCGGCGGGCGAGGGCGAGGTCGCCGCGGCAGCAGGCGGCGTAGGCGGCGAGGTAGTCGTGCGGGAGGGGAGGGACGCGGGACGCGTCGACGCGGGCGAGGGCGGCGAGGGCGTCGCCCTGGCGGTCGAGGCAGAAGAGGTAGTGGGCGGCGACGAGGAGGTCGTCGTCGGTGGGCGCGGGGCGGTGGGCGACGACGTCGAGGAAGGCGCGGTAGTGCTGATCGAGGGCCTCGCTGAGGATCTGGCGGCGGGCGCCGAGCTGGTGGGCGCGGGCGTTGATGAGGGGGGCGTACTCGAGGTGCTCGTACCAGCCGCGATCCTCGGGGTCGAGGTCGATGAGGGCGCCCTGGAGGGCGGGGCCGGCGACGCGGACGAAGGGGTCCTGGTGGCGGAGCCACTCGGCGACGCGGCGGCGATCGGCGTGGCGGAGGGCGTAGGCCCAGAGGCGGTCGTCGTAGGTGTGGCGGGCGGCGAGGAGGTCGAGGACCTGGCGGAAGGCGCCGGGGTCCTTCATGCGCCAGGCGATCCTGCTCAGGTCGACGCGGCCGAGGTTGGCGCGGGCGAGGAAGTCGAGGACCTCGCCGAGGGCGCCGTGCTGGGAGATGTGGGCCCAGGAGGTGGTGTCGACGATCGTCGGTGTTTCGACGACCTCGAGGACGCGGGGCTCGGCGAAGGCGACGAGCTCGTCCTGGCGGGTGACGTGGGCGGGGAAGTGGGGGGCGTGGCCGGCGGCGGGGAAGTAGAAGGCGTAGTCGATCGACTGGGTGCCGTAGGGGCCGAGGTGCCAGTGGACGGTGCGGGTGTAGAAGCCGCTCTCGACGGGGACGGCGCCGCGGGGGATCTGGAGGAGGACGGCGAGCTTTTGGGCGCGGCTCTGCGGGTTGGTGACGACGACCTGGCACTGGTAGACGACGCCGACGAGGAGCTCGCCGTCGACGTACTTCTCGCGCTGCTCGGCGCCGTCCCACTCCCAGCGGTCGTCGGCGCGGAAGTAGCTCTGGCCGACGAGGATCGGCGAGCGGCTGTCTGAAGGGGCAGCTTCGACGATGCGGGTGCGGGCGGCGAGGGCCGGGGTCGCGCAGGTGAGGGTGAGGCGGGCGTCGTCCTGCTCGACGGCGTGCTGGCCGGCGACGAAGGGGAGGTCGAGGACGGCGAGGGCGCAGAGGGCGGCGGCGAGGCTCTGGGTGCACTCGCCGAGGTGGGGCGAGAGGAAGGGGCCGGCGGCGGGGTCGTGGACGGCGAGGTCGCGCCAGAAGCGGCCGATGGGGATGAGGGCGGGGCCGGCGTCCTGGACGCGGACGTGCCACCACTCGGACTCGGCCCACTCCTGGGTCTTGTCGGCGCCGCGGTAGAGGGGGGCGGCGCGGCGGCGCTCCTCGAGGTCGGCGTTGACGATGGCGCCGTCGAGGTCGGCGCCGCCGCGCCGGCGGGCGGGGGCGGGAGGGGCGGGGCGCGGCGAGGCGCCGGGGGCCATCGGCTTGGCGGCGGGCGGAGGGGGCGGGGCGCCGCCGAGGGCGATCGGCTCGGGGGCGGCGGTGAAGGCGTCGGCCTCCTCCTCGCGCTGGAGGCGGGCGCGCTTCTTGGCCTTGGGGGCGGGCTCGGCGGCGAGGTCGAGGGGGGCCTCGTCGTCGGCGAGCTCGGCCGCCGCGGCGCCGCCGTAGCCGCCGCCGCCCTCGAGGGCGGTGGCGCCGAGGATTGCAGCCGGTCGAGATTGGGCTCGCCCACGATGTTGAAATTCCGGACGCTGACGATGCCCTCCTGCGGCGCTTCGTTGGCGGTCGGCGTGTCGAGCACGATCCAGATTTCGCCACCCTGAATCTTTGCGTAGTAGTCGGCGAAGCGGAACAGCGCCCCGGCGTCTCCCGAGGTGATATAAACCACGGGCTTGCCCCCGTCGCGGGCGCGCAATTCGCCGACGATCGAGGAATCGCGGCCGATCTTTCCGATCAGTGCGAAGCTCCTGATTTCACCGTTGCGCCGCGCGACCCGCACTTCGAGATTGCGGATTACCTCGCCGTTGTATCCGGTCGCGGCGCTGACCCGGAGATCGACGTCTACGTCGCGCGGCTTTTCCTTTTTCTTCCCGGCGGGCGGCGTTTCCGAAAGCGAGCGGATCAGCCCCTTCGCGTCGAGCACCGTGCCGCGCAGGTTCACGCGCAGCACGCCGTCGCTCGTACGATCA
>WBZL01005220.1_pt1 | contig 10838 bp, 11 predicted proteins | sample 5204291 | NCBI WGS metagenome assembly WBZL01 (sample SAMN12344345, study PRJNA552823) | activated sludge metagenome | biome: Activated sludge suspended growth; feature: Nitrification reactor; material: Wastewater; isolation source: activated sludge from nitrification reactor of wastewater... | reverse complement strand
AAGACCGCGAGCAGAACCAGAACGCCGGGCAACAAATGCCGGGCGCGGACACGTTCGATACAGGTTGGCGACACAGGCATGCGATATCTCCAGGCGAGCATTTTGGCGCACATTATATACAAACAAGCATGTATGTGTAATGATTCCGCCAGTCTGATGTATGAGGAAGTGGTGCCATGGTCATTCCATATGTTCTTCATTGCAATCCGGCGAAATCCGGTGGTGATTGGGCCGAGGATTGTTCCCGCCGCTGTTCTCGAGCTTTCCCGGACAGGGGCCATGGCGCGTAAGACCAGGGCCGGGGCGGAACTCACCCGCCAGCAGATTCTCGACGCCGCCCGCCAGGTTTTCCACGCGCGCGGCGTGAGCCGCACCACCCTGGAACAAGTGGCCAAGGCCGCCGGGGTAACCCGGGGCGCGGTGTACTGGCACTTCGCCAACAAGACCGAACTGTTCTTCGCCATGCGCGAACAGATCTCCCTGCCCTTGCTGGACAAGGGCCACAGCCTGATCCTGGCGGAGGATCTGGCCGACCCGCTGGACGGCATCGAGCAGACCATCCTGGCCCTGTTCCAGGCCATCCTGGAATGCGACAAGGTGCGGCAGATGTTCGAGATCATGTTCCTGCGCTGCGAGTATGTGGATGACTTCGCCGGCGTGCTGGGGGAACTGAACAAGCCCGGCCTGGAGTTCCTGGACAAGGCCACGATCGCCTACCGGCGCGCCGAATCGAAGGGCACCCTGCGCCATGGCCTCGATCCCGAGGCCATGGCCCTGGACTCCTGGTCCTTCGTGCGGGGCCTGTTCCTCCACCTGCTGGCCAGCCCGGAGGACGGCGCCTGGCCGGCGCGGATACCGGCCATGATCCGGGCCCACATGGACCTGCGCCGCCAGTCGTGAGGAGGTCGCCATGGCTGCATTGAGACCTCCGTCCCTACCATCTCCCGCCCTGGGGGAAGAGGGCCGACCGCCCTCCCGCCGCGCCATCCTTTCGCTCCCTATAGGCCGAGCCAAGGCCCGTGCCAAGCTAACGCCGCTCGCGCTGAACCAAGCCTTGCGCGCACGTTTGCCGCTGCTGCTCGCCGGCCTCGGCCTCGCGGGCTGCGCGGCGGTCGGCCCGGATTACGCGCCGCCGGCCGCCGACGTGCCGGCGGGCTGGTCCCGCCTCGACACGACAAGCCAGCCCATGGCGCGCGCCGACGCGACCGGCGACATCAGCCAGTGGTGGCTGAAGCTGAAGGATCCGCTGCTGTCCGGGCTGATCGAGGAAGCCCTGGAGGCCAGCCCGGACCTGCGCACCGCCCGGGCGAAATTGCGCGAGGCGCGCGCTCGCCGCGTGGTGGCCGACGCCGGTCGTTATCCGAGCGTGACCGCGTCGGGCAGTGCCAGCCGCGCCCGGTCGAGCGAGACAGTCGGCGGCGGAGACACGCGCGATTTCTTCAGCGCCGCCTTCGACGCGAGCTGGGAACTCGACGTATTCGGCGGCACGCGCCGGAGCATCGAGGCCGCCGAAGCCGATCTCGCCTCGAGCGAGGCGAGCCTGGAGGACACGCGGGTGTCGCTGGCCTCGGAAGTGGCGCTGAACTACGTCGAGGTGCGCAACCGACAGATCCTGATCCGCATTGCCCGGGACAACCTCGCCAGCCAGTCCGAGACCCTGCGGATCACGCAGTGGCGCGCCCAGGCCGGGCTCGTCAGCCACCAGGACGTGGAGCAGGCGAGCGCCAACCGCGAGCAGACCCGGGCCCAGATTCCCGCCATCGAAACCAGCCTGGCCGAGGCGGAACATGGCCTGGACATCCTGCTGGGCAAGACGCCGGGCACGCTGCACGGGCGCCTGGCGGCCGCCGGCGATGTGCCGGCCGTGCCCGATCAACTCGCCGTCGGCATTCCGGCCGACACCCTGCGCCAGCGCCCGGACGTGCGCGCGGCCGAGCGCAGGCTGGCGGCGGAAACCGCCCGCGTGGGCGTGGCCGAGGCGGCGCGCTATCCGTCCTTCAAGCTGTCGGGCTCCATCGGCCTCGAAGCGCTGACCTTCGGCGCGCTTGACAACGGCGACGCCGCCACCTTGTCCCTGCTCGCCGGCATCACCGCCCCCATCTTCGACGCCGGGCGCCTGCGCGCCCAGGTGGACATCCAGGACGCGGTGCGGGAGCAGGCCCTGGTGGCCTATGAACAGGCGGTCCTCGCCGCCCTGCGGGAGGTGGAGGATGCCCTGGTCGCGCTGGCCCGCAATCGCGAACGCGTCGAGGCGCTGGCTAACGCCGTTGCTTCCGCGCGCAACGCGGCGCTGCTGGCACGGCAGCGCTACAGCGCCGGCCTGATCGATTTCCAGTCGGTGCTCGACAGCGAACGCAATGTGCTGGTGCTGGAGGAAAGCCTCGCCAGCGCCCGCGCCAGCGGCGCCCAGGCGCTCATCCGTTTATACAAGGCGCTGGGAGGTGGCTGGACGCTCGCGGCCAGTCTCCCGGCGGGCAAGGACACACCATGAACGACACCCATACTCCGCAAGCCAGGCAAAACCCCGCCCTGAAGCAACTGCTCGCGACCAGGTCCGGCGGGCTACTCTCCAGCCGCTGGCTGTGGCTGGCCGTGGCGCTGATCGTGGTCGCCGTCGCGGCCTGGCTGATGCCGCGCTCCGGGGAGGACAAGGCCGCGCCACGCTACGTCACCGAGGCAACCACGGTCGACACGCTGGTGGTCAAGGTGTCCGCCACCGGCAATCTGCAACCCACCAACACGGTGGATGTGGGCAGCGAGCTCTCCGGCATCGTCGACAAGGTCCATGTGGACGACAACGACGAGGTGAGGAAAGGCCAGGTGCTGGCGCAACTGGATCTGTCCAAGCTGCGGGATGCGGTGGCGAAATCGGGCGCCAGCCTCGCCGCGGCCGAGGCGCAGGTGCTGCAGGCCCAGGCCACGGTGGCGGAAGCGCGCGCCACGCTGGCGCGCTTCCAGGAGGTGTCGCGGCTATCCGGCGGCAAGGTGCCGTCGAAAACCGAGATGGACGGCGCCGAGGCCAACCTGAAGCGCGCCGAGGCCAACGTCGCCAGCGCGCGCGCCAGCGTGACCCAGGCCCGGGCCACGCTGCAATCGGACGAGACCAACCTGGGCAAGGCCAGTATCCGCTCGCCCATCCATGGCGTGGTGCTGTCGCGCCAGGTGGATCCCGGTCAGACCGTGGCCGCTTCCTTCCAGGCGCCGGTGCTGTTCAAGCTGGCCGAGGACCTGACCAAGATGGAACTGCAGGTCGACGTCGACGAAGCCGATGTGGGCCAGGTCAAGCCCGGACAGAAAGCCACCTTCAGCGTCGATGCCTGGCCCGGCCGCGAGTACCAGGCCGTCATCACCCGGGTCGGCTATGGCGCCCAGGAATCGGATGGCGTGATCTCCTACCTGACCGTGCTCGAGGTCAACAACGACGATCTCAGCCTGCGCCCCGGTATGACCGGCACCGCCGAGATCACCACGCTCATCCGGGAAAAGGCGCTGCTGGTGCCCAATGCCGCGCTGCGCTTTACCCCGCCCGCCGCCAAAGCCGAAGAGAAGCCGCAAGGCGGCGGCATCATCGGTTCCCTGCTGCCGCGGCCGCCGGGCCCGCGCAAGAAGGCCCGGGTGGAGGCCAACGGTGGCACCCACCGCGTCTGGGTATCGCGGGATGGCCTGCCGGTGGCCATCGAGGTCGAGACCGGCGCCAGCAACGGCCGCGTCACCGAGATCACCGGCGGCGAGCTCAAGGCCGGCATGGGGGTGATCACCGAGACCCTGAGCGCGAAGCCATGAGCGATGGGTACGCGCTGATCCGGCTGTCCGGCATCACCAAGACCTATGGTGGCGGGCAGGCGGCATTCCAGGCCCTCAAGGGCATCGACCTCGCCATCGAGGCCGGTGATTTCGTCGCCGTCATGGGCCCGAGCGGCTCCGGCAAGTCGACGGTGATGAACATCCTCGGCTGCCTCGACACCCCCACCAGCGGCAGCTACGAATTCGAGGGCGCCCGGGTCGAGCAACTGACACGCAACGAACGCGCGCTGCTCAGGCGCCACTACCTGGGCTTCGTGTTCCAGGGCTTCAACCTGCTGTCGCGCACCACCGCCCTGGAAAACGTCGAGCTGCCCCTGATCTACCGCGGCGAACCCACGGCCCGGCGCCACGCCGCGGCGCGCGACGCGCTCCGGCGGGTGGGCCTCGAAGGCTGGGAGCATCACACCCCGGCCGAGCTCTCCGGCGGCCAGCAGCAGCGCGTGGCCATCGCGCGGGCCATCGTCACCCGCCCCCACGTGCTGCTCGCCGACGAGCCCACCGGCAACCTGGACACCCGCACCAGCCGGGAAATCATGGACCTGATCGGCAACTTCAACCGCGAGCACGGCATCACCGTGCTGATGGTCACCCACGAGCCGGACATGGCGGCCTACGCCAGGCGCGTCGTCCGCTTCGTCGATGGCCGCGTCGACAGCGACCGCCGCGACGGGGAGGCCGCCTGATGCTGTGGAATACCCTGCTGCTGGCGCTGCGCTCCATCCGCCGCAACCTGATGCGCTCCTTCCTCACCACCCTCGGCATCGTCATCGGCGTCGCCGCGGTCATCACCATGGTCACCCTGGGCAAGGGCGCCACCCAATCGGTGTCGGACCAGATCGCCGGCATGGGCAGCAACCTGCTGATGGTGATGCCGGGCCAGCGCTTCGGCCCCGGCGCCGATCCGGGAGCGCCTTTCAAGATCGCCGACGCCGACGCCGTCCGCAACCAGATCAGCGGCGTCAGGCTGGTGGCGCCGGTGGTGAGCAAGTCGGCGACGGCGGTGTACCAGGCCAACAACTGGTCCACCCTGGTCACCGGCACCAGCAACGACTACTTCGCGGCCGGGAACTGGGAAATCGCCGCCGGCCGCGACTTCACGGAAATCGAGGCGCGCGCGGGCAAGGCGGTGTGCGTGATCGGCGAGACCGTGCGCGACAAGCTGTTCGGCCGCCAGAATCCGGTGGGCAGCCAGATCCGCATCAAGCAGTTTTCCTGCGAGGTGATCGGCCTGCTGAAGGCCAAGGGCCAGTCCTCCATGGGCTCCGACCAGGACGACACGGTGGTGATGCCGCTGCGCACCGTGCAGCGCCGGCTCTCCGGCAGCCAGGACGTCAACCGGCTGACGATCTCGGTGCGGGACAGCGCCTCCATCGACGCGGTCAAGGATCAGCTCGGCATGCTGCTGCGCGAGCGGCGCAACATCGCCGAAAACGAGGACGACGACTTCCGCGTCATGGACACCCGGCAGATCACCGAGACCCTGACCGGCACCACCAGGATCCTCACCATGCTGCTCGGCGCGGTGGCGGCGGTAAGCCTGCTGGTGGGCGGCATCGGCATCATGAACATCATGCTGGTGTCGGTCACCGAGCGCACCCGGGAAATCGGTATCCGGCTGGCCATCGGCGCCCTGGAACGGGAAGTGCTGCTGCAGTTCCTGATCGAGGCGGTGATGCTGGCCAGCCTGGGCGGCCTGATCGGCATCGCCATCGCCACCGCGGCTTCCGTCTTCCTCGCCGACCTGATGAGCGTGCCTTATCTGTTCGATCCCGGCATCAACCTCCTGTCCTTCTTCTTTGCCGCCGCCATAGGCGTGATCTTCGGCTACTTCCCGGCGCGGCGCGCGGCCGGGCTCAATCCCATCGACGCCCTGCGGCACGAATGATGTTTCAGGGCCGGGGACGGCGGCCCCGGGGGAGGCGCGCCTCCACCCAGCGCAGCGCCAGCCAGGCGCCGATGCCGCCCAGGGCCATGATGACCATGAGGGGCCGGGTGCCGCCGTCGTGCCACAGCCCCACCAGACCGCCCGCCAGCGTGGCCAGGCCGAATTGCAGGCTGCCCATCAGCGCCGACGCCTTGCCCGCCATCTGGCCATGGGTGGCCAGGGCGGCGGCGGCGGCATTGGGGCCGATGAATCCCATGCTGGCGACGTACACGAAGAACCCCGCCATGACCCATGGCAGGGACGGCCCCACCAGCGCTTCGCCCAGCACCAGCAGGAGTCCGGCCAGGGCAGGTCCCCGAACCGCCACGCGCAGCAGCCGGGTGGGTGGGGCGACATTCAGCAATCTGGCGTTGATCTGGCTGGCGGCCACGTAGCCGAAGGCGACGACGCCGAAGAACCAGCCGAAGGACTCGGGCCGGACACCGTGCAACTCGATCAGCACGAAGGGCGAGTTGGCGATGTAGGCGAACATGCCGGCGAAGCCGAAGCCGCCCACCAGGGTGTAGCCGAGAAAGGCGCGGCTGGCCAGCAGGCTGGCGTAATCGGCCAGGATCCGGCCCGGCCGCAGGGGTGGTTCGTGGCGCGTGTCGTGGGTTTCCGGCAGGCCGAACCCCACCGCCAGCAGGCTCAGCGCGCCGAACAGCAGCATGAACCAGAAAATGCTCCGCCACCCCAGGTTCACGCCCATCCAGCCCCCCAGCAGGGGCGCCAGCAGGGGCGTGACGCCCATGACCAGGATGAGCATGGAGAACGCCTTGGCCGCCTCGCGCGCCTCGCAGCGATCGCGCACCACCGCGCGCACGATGACCATGCTGGAACAGCCGCCCAGGGCCTGGAGAAAGCGCCAGGCCACGAGGGACTCGGCGGACCCGGCCAGGGCGCAGCCCAGGGAGGCGACGACGTAGAGCGCCAACCCCGCCAGGAAGGGACGCCTGCGGCCGAAGCGGTCGCTGACCGGGCCGTAGAAAAGCTGGCCCAGGGCGAGCCCGACGAAGTAGCTCGCCAGGGTGTACGCCATGGCGCCGGGCCGGCCGCCCAGATCCCGCGCCATGGCGGGAAAGGCGGGCAGGTACATGTCGGTGGACAGGGGACCGATGGCCACCAGGCCGCCAAGCAGGATGAGCCAGTTCAGGGGAAGGGAAGACACGAGGCGGGCAGCGCTATCCGAAGCCGGGATCATAGGCGCCCATGGGCGAAACGGAACCTTTCCCCGCGATAATGGCGCATTGCGCCCTCCAGGCCGGACCATGACCCCGCTTCTCCGCCCCCCCGAACTGCTCGCCCCCGCCGGCTCCCTGACCATGCTGGACACCGCCCTCGCCTTCGGCGCCGACGCGGTGTACGCCGGCCAGCCGCGCTACAGCCTGCGGGTACGCAACAACAGCTTCAAGGATCTGGCCACCCTGAAAACGGGCATCGACAGCGCCCACGCCCTGGGCAGGCGGTTCTACGTGGTCAGCAACATCTATCCCCACAACGCCAAGGTGAAGACCTATCTGGCCGACATGGCGCCCCTGGTGGAACTCGGGCCGGACGCCCTGATCATGGCCGACCCGGGCCTGATCGAGCTGGCGCGCGAGAACTGGCCGGACATGCCGGTGCACCTGTCGGTCCAGGCCAACACGGTGAACCACGCCGCCATCAGGTTCTGGGCGAGGAACGGCATCTCCCGGGTCATCCTGTCGCGGGAACTGTCCCTGGATGAGATCGCCGAGATCCGCCAGGAATGCCCGCATACGGAACTGGAGGTGTTCGTGCACGGCGCCCTGTGCGTGGCCTATTCCGGCCGCTGCCTGCTGTCCGGCTACTTCAACCACCGGGACCCCAACCAGGGCAGCTGCACCAATTCCTGCCGCTGGGATTACAAGTTGAAGCCGGCCGAGGAAAACGGCACCGGTGACGCTGTGGCGCTGGCGGACCGTGTCTGGCTGCTGGAGGAAGGCACCCGCCCCGGCCAGCTCATGCCGGTGGAGGAGGACGAGCACGGCACCTACGTGCTCAACTCCAAGGACCTGCGCGCCATCGAGCATGTCCAGCGCCTGGTGGAGATCGGCGTGGATTCCCTCAAGATCGAGGGCCGCACCAAATCGCCCTACTACGTGGCCCGCACCTGCCAGGCCTACCGCCGGGCCATCGACGACGCCGTCGCCGGACGACCGCTCCAGGTCGAACTGGTGCGGGAACTGGAAGGCCTGGCTAACCGGGGCTACACCGGCGGTTTCTTCCAGCGCCACCCGGACCGGGACTACCAGAACTACCTGCGCGGCGTGTCCGAATCGGACCGCAGCCTCTACGTCGGCGACCTGCTGGCCTACGGCGCGGACGGCCTGGCCGAGATCGAAGTGAAGAACAAATTCTCGGTAGGAGACCGGCTGGAGATCATCCACCCGGCCGGCAACCGGGAAATCCGGGTGGAAGCCATGCGGGACCGGGACGGTTTCCCCGTGGAGGTGGCCCCCGGCAGCGGCCACCGGGTGCGCGTTCCCCTGCCGGCGGGATGCGAAGGGGCCTTCCTGGCCCGCTATATTTGACGCGTTATTAACGTCTTATTGACGCCTGACCGACGCTTTATCTGATCGGCTCGAGGGCGCCCGCCGGGCGCCTGGCCAACAGTTCCGCCGCCACTTTCTGGGCCTTCGCCAGCTCCTCCATCCCCAGGGTGTTGGACACCATGCCGCGCCAGTCTCCGGATACGGCATGGCCCAGGGTGGCGGCCACGTCGAACGCGGCATAGGCCTGGATGGCGTCACGGGGAACCACGACGCCCTTGTGATAAATCTGGCCCAGGGCGAAATAGGCGTCGGCGATGCCCTGGTCGGCCGCCTTCTGGTACCACTTGAAGGCTTCCAGCAGGTCCGCCTCGATGCCCTGACCCTGTTCCAGCATCAGCCCCCGCTGGTACTGGGCCAGGGCATGGCCGCCCTCCGCCAGGGGCACGATCAGCCGGTAAGCCTTGGGGTAGTCCGCGCAGCCGTATTCGTGGATGGCCTTGTCGAAGGCGTCTTCATCGGCCAGGGCGGGAACCGGGGCAAGCAACAACGCGGCGGCGATGCAAACGAGAATTTTCCTGCTCATGGCGCGATCCTTTCGTGTGTTTGAAACGCCGGAACCGGGGCTACCCCTGTCTCCCGGACTCAAAACGGCATGGGCCGTTCCGCCCCCAGGGCGCTCCAGCCCCGGGCCAGGCGATACAACACCCAGATGCCCACCCCCAGGGCCAGGACAAGGGCGACGGGAATGCCGATCAGGGTGAACGCCAGCGCCAGGGCCACCACCACCCAGAGCAACGCGAACCAGAAAGTGCGCAGTTGCCAGCGGAAATGGGACTCCAGATAGGTGCCGCGCACCTCGCGCTGGTTCATGTAGTTGAGCACCACGGCGATGATGGATGGCCAGCCGGACAGGAAGGCGGTCACGATGAAGGCGGCGCTCACCAGGCCGGTCAATGCGCTGAAGGCGTGGAGCCCATACATCACGTGGGTCAGCTTGACCATGCCGTCCTTGGGCACGAGGGTGGCCTGGGGGGTGGAGTCCTGCATTTCGCGTCTCCTCTCTGGGAATGGTCGCAATCATAGGGGCAAGTCGATCCGAGCGTGAGCCCATGAAACCCTGCGCCACGCACCATCCCGGCGCATCGCCGCCCGCCGCGAGTGCAAGAAAACGGCGCGGCGGCCAGGCAGCAAGCCGAACCCCCGCCGGCACAAGTTCATAACACCATGATTCCCATGAGTTTTCAAGGCAAGGAGGGTTGGCCTGGCGGTTTGGTACGCAAATTGCGTGGGTAAACCCGGGGCCCGGCGGCCGACACCCTCCGACCCGGCAAGGTATCACCGGATCCCACGAGGAGATCGTCATGAAAATGCGGCTGAAGGCGGTGCTTGCGACATGGGCCCTGGCAAGCGTGACGGGCATGGCCTGGGCGGAACCGGGCAATTTCGGCGGGCCCGGGGCCTGCCACCCCCTGATGACGGAAAGGGAATGCGCCGACCATGTCGCGACCCTCGCGCGTCTCCCCCCCGGGGACCAGCGTGAAGCCTACGCGCGGGCCCACCAGGAACTTCTGCTGGAGCGGGAAACAGCCTGCGCCTGCAACCGGGATGTCGCCGCCGAAATGCGCGCGGCGACGGCGCGCATGGGGCAGGGCAAACAGGCCCTGCTGCGGTTCTGAGCCGTTTCAGGTATCGGCCTTCACCAGGATTTCCACGCCGCCGCAGGCCACCCGCTGCCCGGCGCGGATCTTGGCCGTCTTGCGGCTTTCGGGCCGCCCGTCCACCCGCACCGCCCCCGCCGCCACCAGGGCCTTGCCCTGGCCGCCGCTGGCCGCCACGCCGGCCAGCTTGAGCAGGTTGCACAATTCGACGTAGTCACCGGTGAGGCGGAAATCGAGGGTTTGCACGGGAGCGGCCATGAGCTCAGCGCGGTGCAGGCATCCGTTGCAGCGGTTCGACCTGGACCGTGTCCTGCCCGTCCGTGATCCACACATGGCCATCCTGGATGCTGCATTGCAGCCGCATGGTGCGGTTGGCCAGGGCGGCCAGGGCCTGGGTGGCGGCCTGGGGCAGGTTGATGACGCGCAGGTTGCCCTGGCGCTCCAGCTTGCTCCTGGCCTGTTCCCACCAGATATCCGCCTGACGGCCGCCATAGCTCACGATCACCACCTGTCGCGCGCGGCCGCAGGCCTTGCGCGTCCATTTCTCGTCGGGCAGGCCCACGTCGATCCAGAGTTCGATGGCGCCGGTCAGATCCTTGCGCCACAGGTCGGGCTCGTCGTCCACGCACAGCCCCTTGCCGAATCCCAGTTGCTCGTGGGCGAACAGGGCGAAGGCCAGCAGGCGGACCATCATGCGCTCGTCGGTTTCCGAGGGATGGCGGGCCAGGGTCAGGCTGTGGTCCGCGTAGTAGTTGCGGTCCATGTCGGCGATCTGGAGATCGACCTTGAAGATGGTTGCTTTGAGGGCCATTTGGGGGCGGGGGGCGGGGGGCGGGGGGCGGGGGATGGGGGATGGGGGATGGGGGATGGGGGATGGGGAATGGGGGATGGGGAATGGGGGATGGGGAATGAGGATTGGTTGAGGGTGGCTTGGCTTTT
>WBZL01005219.1_pt1 | contig 10839 bp, 9 predicted proteins | sample 5204291 | NCBI WGS metagenome assembly WBZL01 (sample SAMN12344345, study PRJNA552823) | activated sludge metagenome | biome: Activated sludge suspended growth; feature: Nitrification reactor; material: Wastewater; isolation source: activated sludge from nitrification reactor of wastewater treatment... | reverse complement strand
GTTTAGAGTCGTGGCATGTCGATCCAGCTCCTTGAGCAACTCGCCCTTGAATTCGTTACGACCGGTCAGGGCGAGGATGTCCAACAGACCTTGCAACGCGAAGCGGCTATCCCACGACGAATGACCTCGCATCGCATGAGTGACTTGTTGGAATAAGAATTCCAATCTCAGCAAAAAGCGCACGCGTTCGTTGAGCGGCTGTTCGTAACAAACGGCTTGGGGCACGGGATACCTCGGGGGCAAGGTAGTCGTCAACGGGCTGGGCGTGACAGCTTGAGCAGCTGTAGGACTATTCGGTAAAAGTAACTATCAGACCCGGGCTCAGGCCGGCTGAGCCGAAGCCAGCGCCAGATAATGGGCGTGTAAGGCAGCGATTTTACAGTCCAGTGCATCAAGATCACCGACGTTCTCCAAAACGTCATCCGCTCGCGCCAGTCGCTGATCGCGCCGGGCTTGCGCAGCTAGGATACGGCGAGCTTGCTCCTCCGTAACGCTATCGCGAGCCACGACCCGGCGAATCTGCTCAGTTTCAGGTACATCCACCACTAGGATGCGATCCACCAGATCGGTCATCCCGGTTTCGATCAACAGCGGGATCATTACCAAACAGTACGGGGTAGACAGACCGGCGACCCGTCTTTGGATCAAGACGCGGATACGGGGGTGCAAGATCGCTTCAAGGCGCTGCCGACCGTTCGGATCGGCGAAAACCCGCTCGCGAAGGTTATCGCGGCGCAGCCGACCCTGGCTATCCAGGCAATCCGGCCCAAAAGTCGCAACGATTTCCGCCAGCGCCGGTTGGCCCGGCTCGACCAGTTCCCGGGAGAGCTGATCGGTATCGATAACGGGTATTCCCTGCCGCGCGAAGCGATGGCCGACTTCCGATTTGCCGCTGCCAATACCACCGGTTAGGCCAATGACTAACACAATTTAAAGACCCAGCCATCGTAGGTAAATTTGATTAATCGGCTCGCCCCACAGCAGTGCGATCCAGCCGGCGGCCGCAAGAAATGGTCCGAACGGCATGGGTATATGCCGATCCCGGCCGCGAAACAAGACGAGCGCGAGACCAATAGCTGCGCCGACTAATGACGACAGAATGACGATAGTGACGAGATATTGCCAACCTGTCCAAGCGCCGAGCGCCGCCAGCAGTTTGAAATCGCCGTGGCCCATCCCTTCCTTACCGGTCAGTAGACGAAAAACTTGATAGACGGACCAGAGCGACAAGTAACCGGCCATCGCGCCGATGACCGCGCTGGGCAAATCGGTGTACAGCCCGAACAAGGCTGCCAAGAGCCCAAGCCAGAGCAATGGCAGGATCAGATCGTCGGGCAAAAGTTGGTGGCGAAAATCGATGGCGCTTGCCGCCAATAAGATCCAGGTAAAGATCAGTGCCGCTCCTGCCGGCCAGCCGAATCCGAGTTTCCAGGCGACGATTCCCGCCAGGCAGCCGCTCAATGCCTCCACTAACGGATATTGGATACCGATGGGAGCGCGACAGTGAGCGCAACGGCCGCGTTGTACCGCGTAACTGAGGAGCGGGATGTTTTCGATTGCCGTGATCAAATGCCCGCATTGCGGGCATCGCGAGCGGGGTCCCCACAGTGTCAGTGCCGGTTTTTCAGCATCTGGGTTCGGCTGTCCTAGCAATTCGGCGCATTGTGACCGCCACCCTCGCTCCATCATCAATGGCAGGCGGTAGATCACGACATTTAAGAAACTACCGACCATCAGCCCCAGCAGAACTGCCAGAATGATAAAAAAAGTATGAGATGTCGCTAGCAGTTCCAGTAAGGTCATGGTGCGAAAGCCATCAAACCGCCGAGGCGAGTTTAAAGATCGGCAGGTACATGGCGATCACCAGCGTGCCCACGACACCGGCCAAGAAGGCCATCAACAGTGGTTCGATCATCGTGGTCAGTGTATCCACTTTTTGATCCACTTCGGCCTCGTAAAAATCGGCCACCTTAGCCAGCATATCGCCGAGTGAGCCGGCTTCCTCGCCGATCGCCACCATCTGGATCACCATATCCGGGAATAGACTGCTTTGACGCATGGCGAAATTTAATTGTTGGCCAATGGAAACCGCCTCGCGCATTTCCAAGACCGCTTTTTCATAGACGTAGTTGCCGGTGGCGCCGGCGACGCTCGTCATGGCGTCCACCAACGGCACGCCCCCGCTGAAGAGCGTGGACAGGGTACGGGCGAAACGGGCGTTGGCCGAGGTGGCGACCAAATCGCCGATCAGCGGAATTTGCAGGACCACTCGATCCAACCATTGGTAAAAGGTTCGCGATCGTTTGCGGGCTTGAATGAAGGCGACAATCGCAACCACTGGGGCGCCCAGGATCAAGTACCAGTATTTCTGGAAAACATTTGAGAGGTCGATGACAAACCGGGTCAGGGCCGGTAATTCCGCACCGAAACCTTTGAATAGGTCCTCGAAGGTCGGGATGACGAAAATGAGCAGGATCGCGGTAACGACGAAGGCGAATAACAGCACGATGGCCGGGTAGGTGAGCGCTTTCTTGACCTTGGCCTTCAGCGCCTCGGATTTCTCCAGATAGGTTGCAATCTTGTCGAGCAGGACTTCAAGCACGCCCGCTTCCTCGCCAGCATGCACCAGGCTGCAATACAGGTCATCGAAGTACAGATGATGCCTGCTCAGAGCCTTGGAGAGGGAGGTACCACTTTCCACATCACTCTTAATGGTCAAGATCAATTCCTTGACCTTGGTCTTCTTGTTGCTGCTGCCGACCATGTCTAGAGCCTGCACCACGGCGATACCGGAGCCTAGCATGGTGCAGAGTTGGCGGCTAAACAGCATGATATCCTTCGGGTTGACGTTGTCCCCAACGGTGAACAGGGGTTTGGGTTTCTTGCGAACCCGGAGCGGTACAATACCTTGTCGACGTAGTTCCGCCTTGATCAAGTTCTGGTTAGCCGCGCGCAATTCGCCCTTAACCCGGACGCCTCGCTTGTCGGTCCCTTCCCACTTAAATGTGGGTTCCTCTTGTTTTGGCTTGGCTTTCGCCAGACTAGGTTGTTTGGCCACGACTTTTAATCCGTTGTTACTCGGTTAATTTCTTCGAGGCTGGTGAGGCCATTGCGGACCTTGTTCAGGCCAGATCGGCGCAAGTCGTTAATGCCTTCCTTGCGAGCTTGGTCGGCGATTTGCATAGCGTTGCCGCTTTCCATGATGATTCGGCCGATTTCCTCCGAGATCGGCATGACCTCGTAGACGCCGACCCGGCCTTTATACCCGTGGTTGCACTGATCACAACCGACAGCCTTGTGAATTTCCAATTGATCCAGCTCATCCTCGCGAAAGCCCTGATTGATCAGTTCCTCAGGCGGAATCTTGATTTCTTCCTTGCAGTGCTGGCAAAGCCGGCGCGCCAGGCGTTGGGCGATGATCAGGGTCACACTGGAGGCGATGTTGTAGGGCGCAACCCCCATGTTCATCAGGCGGCTCAGAGTTTGCGGCGCGCTGTTGGTGTGCAGCGTCGAGAGAACCATGTGACCAGTCTGGGCGGCCTTGATGGCGATTTCAGCGGTTTCCAGATCCCGGATTTCGCCGACCATGATGATGTCCGGATCTTGGCGCAGAAAGGAGCGCAAGGCATTGGCAAAGGTCATTCCGACCTTGGGGTTGACGTTCACCTGGTTGATGCCGGGCAGATTGATTTCCACCGGATCCTCGGCAGTGGAGATGTTGACGGCGGCGGTGTTCAGGATATTGAGGGCAGTGTATAGCGATACTGTTTTGCCGCTACCGGTGGGGCCGGTCACCAGAACCATTCCTTGCGGTTTATGCATGGCCTTAAGAAACAGTTCCTTCTGATGATCCTCGTATCCCAGGGCTTCAATCCCCATCTGAGCGCTGGATGGATCAAGCAAGCGCATTACCACCTTCTCGCCCCATAGCGTCGGGAGGGTGTTAACGCGAAAGTCGATAGCGCGCTGCTTGGTCAGATAGAGCTTGAGACGCCCGTCCTGCGGCACGCGGCGCTCGGCGATATCGAGCTGGGCCATGATTTTGAGGCGGGCGGCTAAGCGCGGCGCCATGGCGACCGGTGGTTTGTAGATTTCGTCTAAAATGCCGTCCTGGCGAAAACGCACCCGGTAGATTTTTTCGTAGGGCTCAAAGTGGATATCCGAAGCACCACGGTTGATCGCTTGCAGGATAACCTGATTGATGAACCGGACCACCGGTGCATCCTCGGCATCCGATTGGGTTAGCGTCTCGACTCTTGAGGCCGCGTCGGTTTCGTTGCTGAAGTCCAGATCGCCGATGTCACTGTCGGTCATGACCGTTGCCGGAGCGCCAACGGCACTGTCCAGCAGCTTGGCCAATTGGGTTTGGCTGACGATGATCGGCTCGATGTCGAGTCGGGTCTGAAATTTGATGTCTTCCAAAACCCGCTGGTTGGTGGGGTCGCTCAACCCCACGAACAGGCGCCTGCCTCGCTTGTGCAAGGGTAAAGCGAAATGCCGGCGAAGCAGCTTTTCGTCGACGAGGCGAACAGTCGTCGGATCGACTTCTAAGGTATCTAAATCGAATAAAGGCAAGTTGAAGCTACGCGCGGCGACGCGTGCGATATCCTTGTCGCGAACCAGTTTGTTATCCACCAAATAGGCGACGAAGGGTATGTTTTCCTTACGGGATTGCTCGAGTGCCTTGAGTGCGGCGGTTTCGTCGAGCAGGTGATTTTGCACGAGCTGCCTTGCCAACCCGATCAGTTGGACATTGGGCTGCGAGATGACATTGCTGGGATTGGTAGCCATATTATGCGCGATGCTGCCCGAGGCGGTTTGAACGCTATTATTCGCCTAGTTTTGACACTTTAGACCATGTGAGAAGCTATGAAAAGAGATAGTAATTCACCTGTTCAATAATATTCATCTCTTTTAGTGTCTAAAAATAGATATAATTAATATAATTTCTTTATTAGGTTAGGGTATTGATACCGAGCTTGAAGGTTGCTCAGAGGGTACCCTTACAGACAGCTGCCTAGACTATATCATAGCCAACGTACCGGCTCGCGACGCAATTTATGTTCAACGTTCGGTTCGGTATCGATATCCACAAGACTTTTCCATGATCCGCCTATTTGTTGCGTGTCGGGGTCGCGAGCTTGCAGCGGTCCGGGAGTTGAGCGATCTCGGCTACTTTTTAGCACGCTCCGGCGGTACTCGCAGACGGCGGGCAGGGAGCGGGCCTGCCAGCTATTGCGGTCATTGCGGGAAAAGGGTTAGCGTTACGTCGGTTATGGCCTTAATGACAACTTTTTAATCTGCCGCTTCGCCCGCGCGCGAGGCAGCCGAGGGGGCTCTCATGGAACTCGCTTGCCTGGATCTAGAAGGGGTCCTGGTTCCAGAAATTTGGATCAATGTCGCCGAACGCACTGGTATTGAGGAATTGCGGCTTACGACCCGCGATGTTCCCGATTACGATCAATTGATGCGAGGACGCCTAGCGTTGCTCGACCAGCATGGGCTGAAGTTATCGGACATCCAGCGCGTGATTGCCGCCATGGGGCCACTAGACGGGGCGTGCGAATTCATAAGCTGGTTACGCGAGCGATTCCAGGTGGTAATTCTGTCAGATACCTATTACGAATTCGCCATGCCGCTAATGGGACAACTTGGTTCCCCGACCCTATTCTGTCACCGTTTGGAGGTCATAGAGGATCGGATCGTGAACTATATCTTGAGACAATCCGACTCCAAACGCCAATCGGTACGAGCATTTCACAGTCTCAACTTCCGGGTGATCGCCGCCGGCGATTCCTATAACGATACCGCCATGCTGGCCGAGGCTGAGGCCGGGATCCTGTTTCGACCACCGCAAAACGTCATCGATGAATTTCCCCAATTCCCGGTGGCGCGGACGTTTGCGGAGATGCGCGAGGAATTTTGCAAGGCCAGCATTCGACAGGTTTGAGGAGCCCGATCAACCCAGCAGTAATTCATCGTCGGTTACAGCCCCGCCTTGCGACTCGGAGAATAGCCGCAACAAATCCGGCACGTCCAGCTGGGTGCGCTCCGTGCCGCTGATGTCGAATACTACCTGCCCCTGATGCAGCATGACGGTGCGGTCGCCGATATCCAACGCTTGGCGCAGATTGTGGGTGACCATGAGCGTGGTGAGTCGGCGCTCGGCGACCAAGGCGCGGGTTAAGTCCAGCACGAAGGCGGCGGTTCTGGGATCGAGCGCAGCGGTGTGTTCATCCAGCAACAGGATTTTCATCGGTCGCAGGGTTGCCATCAGCAGGCTGACCGCTTGCCGTTGCCCGCCAGACAGCAGGTTCATCCGATCTGGCAGTCGGTGTTCCAGATTCAATCCCAATCGTGCCAGTTGGTCTCGGAATTCGCCGCGCAATTCGGAGCGAATGGCGGGCCGCAATCCGCGTCGCTGGCCACGCGCCGCCGCCAGCGCCAAATTTTCCTCCACAGTCAGTTCGGCGCAAGTACCTGCCAACGGATCCTGAAAAACCCGCGCTACCCATTGTGCTCGCCGGGCCACGCTCCAGCCCGTCACGTCTTGGCCATCGATGGCAATGGTACCGTCGGTGACGGCGATTTCGCCCGCCAGGGCATTCAGTAGGGTGGATTTGCCGGCTCCGTTACTGCCGATCACAGTCATGAACTGACCGGCCGGGATTTGCAGGCTGACGCCGCGTAAGACGGGGGTTTCCAAGGGTGTATTGGGATTGAACGTCACCAACAGTTGGCAAATGTCGATCATCTCGATGGCCCTGACCGTAGGCGCGGCAACACCAGCGCCGCCGCCACCAGTACAGCGGTGATCAGATTCAAATCTTGCGCTTGTAAGCCAAGAAAGTCGGCATTCAAAGCCAAGGCCACGATGAGCCGGTACAGCAGGGAGCCGACGATGCAGGCGGCAGTCGCTTGAGCTACCGCGCGCGGGTTCAACAGCGCCTCGCCGCCGATCACAGCCGCCAGTCCGACCACAATCACCCCGACGCCCATGGTAACGTCGGCGCTGCCCTGTGATTGCGCGAACAAAGCGCCCGCCAGGGCCACCAGCGCGTTGCTGAGTGCCATGCCCAGCAAAATTGCCCGCTTGGTGTGAATGCCCTGGGCGCAGGCCATGCGCGGGTTAGCTCCAGTGGCGCGCAGCGCCAGTCCCAGTTCCGAGGTAAGGAAACGGTCTAGTAACCACTTAATGGCAAGCGTGACCGCCGCGAAGGCGAGGGGTGTTAACACATAGGCCGGAATTGTCCGATCCTGCAAGCCGCTCAGAATTGTTTCTTCACCCAACAGTGCTACGTTGGGCCGGCCCATGATCCGCAGGTTGATCGAGTACAGGGCGATCATGGTGAGAATGCTGGCCAGCAGATTGAGAATGCGCAGGTGTAGGTTCAACCAGGCGGTCGTCAATCCTGCCAGAGCGCCCGCCAGGGCCGCCGCCGAGGTAGCCAACCAAGGATTAAGGTGGTGGACGATCAGGGTCGCGGCAACCGCCGCGCCCAGTGGAAAACTGCCATCGACCGTTAAATCCGGAAATTGCAACACCCGGAACGACAGATAGACGCCTAGCGCCACCAGCCCGAATAGCAAGCCGATTTCAATGGCGCCAAGCAGGGCGATACTGCTCATCGCTCAGGGCTTGCTCAGGTTGATCGCCCGCTGGCGGACCGGGTCGGGGATTGTGGTGCCCATCGCCTCTGCAGCTTGCAAGTTAACGTAGAGATTGAGTTTTTTCACTCTCTCGACGGGAATGTCGCCCGGCTTTTCACCGCGCAGGATGCGGACCACTTGTTGGCCGGTCTGGCGGCCCACGTCGTAATAATCGAATCCCAGCGAGGCGATCGTGCCGCGCCCTACCGAATCGGTGTCGGCGCTGTAGACGGGAATTCTAGCGTCCCGCCCCACCTTGATCACCGCCTCCAGTGCCGAGACCACTGTATTGTCCAGCGGAATGTAGATCGCCTCGGCCTTGCCGGCGAGTTGCCGGGCGGCGCTCAATACATCGCCGGACTTCGGAGCGGTCGCCTCGATCACTTGCAAGCCCTTGCCGGAGGCTTGTGTCTTCAGCAAAGCGACCAGCGACACCGAATTGGCTTCGCCGGGGTTGTAGATCACGCCCAGTTTCTTAACGTCAGGCGACAGTTCCCGAATCAGGTCGAGCTGTTCCGCGATGGGCGACAGGTCGCTGGTGCCGGTCACATTGCCGCCCGGTTTTGCCAGATTGTTAACCAGCTTAGCCCCAAGCGGATCGGAGACCGAACAAAACACCACTGGAAGTTCGCGGGTGGCAGCGACGACTGCTTGGGCCGAGGGAGTCGTGATGGTGACGATCACGTCAGGTCGGTCGCCGACGAATTTGCGGGCAATTTGCGCGGCTGTGATGGGATTGCCTTGCGCATTTTGATAATCGATCTTCAGGTTTTGCCCAGGCGTATAACCAGCGGCAGCCAGTTCGTCGAGAATGCCGTGCCGGGCGGCATCCAGCGAGGGGTGTTCGACGATCTGGGTGAGTGCTACCGTTCGAGGCGATTCGGCAGTAAAGGCGAAGAAGGATGTGATCAGCAGCAGGATGGCGGTTAACCCGCTAGCAAAAATAGGCATGTATGATTCTCCTGGCAGGATGGATTGGCAATGCGATGATACTGGAGGGCTTTGAGGTCGCCGGGAGAGCGCCGGGGATCAGCTCGCATGTCCTCGGTGACAAAATTGCCAGTGTCTGTGGTATTAGGCGCTTTTGGTGACCATAATCCCCGCGCGAAATTCTAATTTCACCCGCTTCACCGCGTAACTACAAAGCAAGCTTATGCAGTCCGAATTCGTTACCACCCTGTTCGCCTGGGTCGCCGCCCATCCGGGTTGGATGGATGCCGTCATTTTCGTTTCCGCGGCGGCGGAATCGCTGACCATCGTCGGCGTCATCGTTCCGGGCGCATTGATCATGTTCGGCTTGGGCGCACTGATTGGTCTCGGCCACTTGGATTTCTGGTCGGCCTACTGGTGGTCGGCGTTGGGCGCGGTGGTCGGCGATGCCATCAGTTTCTGGATCGGCCGGGTGTTTCATCAAGGCGTCCGTCGGGTTTGGCCGTTTACCAAGCATCCCGAGATGATCACCCGCAGCGAGGAATTTTTCCGCAAACACGGCGGCAAGGGCGTGTTGTTCGGACGCTTTTTTGGCCCCGTGCGCGGCACGATTCCGACCGTGGCCGGGATGATGGACATGACGTGGCGCCATTTTATGATCGCCAACGTGGTGTCGGCCATCCTCTGGTCGCCGGCTTATCTGATCCCCGGCATGGCTTTCGGCGCCTCGCTGGATATCGCCTCCCGCGTGGCGGGGCGACTGGTGGTGCTGATCTTGATCGTTGCTGTTGTGCTGTGGGGGACGACTTGGCTGGTGAAGCACCTGGGGCGCTTGTTTCAGGCACACGCCGCCGATTGGTCACAGCGATTCTATCACTGGAGCCAGGGTCGGCGTTTTATCGGGCCGATCAGCGCATCGCTGCTGGACCCGACGCGTGGCGAACTGCGTGGCCTGGTGACGTTGGCAGTGCTGTTGCTGGGAAGCGTTGTTTTAGTCAGTTTGAGTTTGAACGCTGCTGGCCAACGCTTGCCGAGCGGTCTGGATCAAAGCCTTTATCACTTTTTCCAGGAGTTGCGCACGCCGTGGGCCGACGCTCTGATGGTATTCACTGCTGAACTGGGCGATTACCAAGTCATCTTGCCCCTTAGCTTGATCGTGTTCGGTTGGTTGCTTTGGCAACGCCGGCCGGTGGCGGCCTGGCACTGGCTGGCGGCTTTGGGCTTTGGCATGACCACCAATCTGTTGTTCAAGTGGTTGCTGCCGGTATCCGATCCAACGGATGTATTACGACAGGTACAAAATTATTCGTTCCCGTCCAGCCACGCGACTTTCAATACTTTGGTATTCGGGTTTCTGGCGGTCCTCCTCGCCCGAAGCATCCCGCAAGCCCGCCGCTGGATCGTCTACTTGGCGGCGGCGTTCATGATCGTCCCTGTCGCGTTTGCCCGGTTGTACCTGGGTATACACTGGCTTACCGACACGCTGGCGGGTTTATGCCTGGGCTTGATCTGGGTGACCGTGCTGGGGTTGGCTTATAACAGCCACGCGGCGGCGGTGCCGGTGAACTGGCGCGCGCTGTTGGCATCCAGTGCGATCGCCTTGTTGGTGGCCGATCTGGTGCATGCCGGTTTCAATTATCGCGCGGATCTGCAACGCTACCAGCCGCAGCCGGCGATACGAACGCTGGTACAGGAACAATGGTTGCGAGACGGTTGGCGACAATTACCGCAGCAGCGGTTGGATTTTCGAGGCAATCGGCGGCAGGATTTTGTGTTGCAATGGGCCGGAATGGCCAAAGATTTGGAGAAACGCTTGCGAGAAGCGGGCTGGGAACCTGCGCCGCCGCCGAACTTGCGGAGCGTTCTGTTATGTCTGAGCCCACAGGTGGAATTGCGGGAATTGCCGGTGTTGCCACAAATCCACGATGGCAGCGACGATGATCTGACAATGGTGCGCTACGCCGACGGCGGGAATACCCGATGGCTATTGCGCTTTTGGGATATCAGCGCCCGGCTGAAAGAAGGCGGCATACCGATATGGGTGGGTAGTGTCAGCCTCCAAAAATTGGAACCACAGATCGGTCTGTTCACCTTCGCGGTAGACGATCCACAGACCCGTGCTCCAGCCGATTTGTTGGCCCCGGCTTGGCGAGGATTGCGGACTCAGGTGGTCAAAGGCGCTAATCCTAATGAACGAATTACTTTGATCGCGGATTATTAGCGCGCCGTCGCTCCAGCAAATTCGTGACCGAGTGGGAG
>WBZL01005218.1_pt1 | contig 10842 bp, 11 predicted proteins | sample 5204291 | NCBI WGS metagenome assembly WBZL01 (sample SAMN12344345, study PRJNA552823) | activated sludge metagenome | biome: Activated sludge suspended growth; feature: Nitrification reactor; material: Wastewater; isolation source: activated sludge from nitrification reactor of wastewater... | reverse complement strand
GGACATGCTCGCCGCCCTCAACGACATGTTGGCGCAGCGGGCGGCCGGCCAGGAGCCCGACTTCGACTCGTTCATGGACCGGTACGGCGACTTCTTCCCGGAGAACCCCCAGACGCTGGACGAACTCCTCGAGGTGATGGCCCAGCGGATGGCGGCCATGCAGGCGATGCTCAACTCGATGACGCCCGAGCAGCGTCAGCAACTCATGGATCTGTCGAACCAGCTCCTTGAAGACATGGATCTGCGGTGGCAGATGGACCAGCTCGGGGAGAACCTGCGCGGCATGTTCCCCGACGCCGGTTGGGGGCGGCAGTACCGATTCGACGGCGTCGACCCGCTGGACTTCCCGCAGGCGATGCAGGCGATGGGCGATCTCGGCGACCTCGACCAACTCGAGAACCTCCTCAAGGGCACCGTCAACCCCGGTGCTCTGGCCGAAGTCGATCTCGACCGCGCACGGGAGCTCGTCGGTGACGACGTCGCCAACTCGATGGAGCGAATGGCGGACCTCGCCAAGATGCTGCAGGAAGCCGGTCTCGTCGACCAGCGAGAAGGCCGGTTGGAGCTCACGCCGGAGGGGATACGCCGGCTCGGAAAGAACGCCTTGGCCCAGCTGTTCAAGAAGCTGTCGCGCGACCTGCTCGGCGGCCACCGGATCGACCGCATCGGTGTCGGCCACGAGCGAACCTACGACACGAAGCCCTATGAGTGGGGTGACCCGTTCAACCTCAACATCAACGCGACGATCGGCAACGCCGTCCGCCGGCGATCGGCGGAGGGGCGCGTCGGCGGCCCGGTTCACCTGATCCCCGACGACTTCGAGATCGAGCAAACCGAGCAGTCCGTGCGCACCGCCACGGTCCTGATGCTGGACCTGTCCTTGTCGATGCCGATGCGTGAGAACTTCTTGCCCGCCAAGAAGGTGGCGATGGCGCTTCACGCGCTGATCTCGATGCAGTACCCCCGCGACTACCTCGGCATCGTCGGGTTCAGCGAGGTCGCCCGAGTGCTCGAAGCCCACCAGCTTCCCGAGGTGAGCTGGGACTTCGTGTACGGCACCAACATGCAGCACGGGTTCGTGCTCGCTCGGCAGTTGCTCGCTCGGCAACACGGCACCAAGCAGATCATCATGATCACCGACGGCGAGCCGACAGCCCACATCAACTCCTACGGCGAGCCGGAGTTCCACTACCCGCCGATCCGGGCAACGGTCGACGCGACGCTGCTGGAGGTGTCTCGCTGCACGCGGGATCAGATCCGCATCAACACGTTCATGCTCGACGCCGACCGCGGTTTGCAGCATTTCGTGGAGCGGATGACCGAACTCAACCGCGGCCGGGCGTTCTTCACGTCGCCCGAGACGCTCGGCGACTTCGTACTCGTCGACTTCCTTGAGCAGAAGCGCTCGATGCTGCGGGGGCGGCGGGTCGGCTGATCGCCTCGCCGATCGGCTCTTGCATCGGAGAGGCAAAAGGATAAAGATGCACGACCGACACGTATGTAATTACGCGGGGGTCCGGACGGGATGGCACGAGAGATGATCGAGGAAGAAGACAACAGTTGGCAGGCTGCGGCGAACTGCCTCGGTGTCGACCCCGATCTCTTCTTCCCCGAGCGCGGTGCATCCACCAAGGAGGCCAAGGCCGTGTGCCAGGGCTGCGAGGTTCGCGCCGACTGCCTTGAGTACGCCTTGGCCAACGGCGAGAAGTTCGGCATCTGGGGTGGCCTCAGCGAGCGTGAGCGTCGCCGCATCCGCCGCCAGCGTGCCATCGCCCGTGCCGCCGAGTCGGCCCGCACCGCCACCGCCTGACATTCAGCCGCACGCCCACCATCGGGTGGGTGTGAGTATGGCGTCGAGGGTCACGTCCCACGGCTCGCTCGCAACCGCGTCGATGACCTGGAGGTCGTGGACGAACCCGACGAGCACCACCGACGACGGTCGTGGCACGCCACGGAGCCACGAGAAGGAGCGGTCGTAGAAGCCGCCGCCGTGGCCGAGTCGCCGGCCGTCGGCGTCCACCGCCAGGGCCGGCACGATCACGAGATCCAACTCCGCCGGTTCGAGGCGGGATCCCGCCGGTTCGGGAATGCCGAAGCGATTCGGCACCCACTCGGCGTCGGCGTCGTCGGATGCAAACCGGAGTTCGGAGTCGTGGAGCACTGGCACGTACGTGCCCTTACCCTCGCGGCGCGCCCGTTCTGCGAGTGGCTGTGGGTCGAGCTCTCCACCGGTAGCGACGTAGGTCGCGACGCTCCCCGCCGCGTGCCACCACGGGAGATCACCGGCGATCCCGGCCGCAGCCGCCGCCGAAGCCGTCGCCACAGCAGCATCGATCGCTCGGCGCTCCCTTCGGAGCCGCGTTCGAAGCTCGGCGCGGCCCACCGGGTCGGCGCTTGGGGCACCGCTACCCGGTCGGTCTGTGGAGAAGGTCACGAGCGCTCCGATCGGGGCTGCGGAGGAAGCGGTAGCCGGTAGGGCTAGGCTCGATCCTATGCAGGGTTCGGATTGGATCATCGTTGCTGTGATCGTGCTGTTGCTCTTCGGAGGAACGCAGATCCCCAAGCTGGCTCGTTCGCTCGGTCAGGCCCAGAAGGAGTTCAAGACCGGACTCAAGGAAGGCGCTGCTGACGACTCGTCGGAGGTCTCCGACAAGGCGTAGACGGTCGGCGCTCAGCCCCGCCCGGTCAGCCGACCGAGACGGGCTGCTCGACAGCTTTTCGTGCCGCTGCCGCGTCGGCTTGGCGGCTGCGGATGATGCGGCGGCGCTCCCGTTCGGAGCAGCCACCCCAGACTCCGTGGTCGATGCGTTCGGCGATCGCGTACTCCAGGCACTGCGACTTCACCGGGCACCCCTCGCAGGCACGTCGTGCGATCTCCACTCCGACACCGTCGGAGGGAAAGAACATCGCCGGATCGCGATGGGCGCAGTTGCCGTGGCTCATCCAGCTCGTGTCGGCGTAGTCGGTCACGTTCATGCGGGCCTCCCGCTGCTCCGGCACTGCCGGTGCAGATTGCGTGTACCCAGCATGGGGGTCCGGCAGACGTGTGCAAAGCGCAGCTCTGAGATGCCTCTCAGAAGCACCCCGTTGTGCTGAGCGGGATCACAGTCGGCGCGTCGGGTCACATAGTGACCGGACGACCCGAGGGGGCCATACTGGTTCGGCGTTTCTAAGGAGCACCATGTCCGACGACTGGACCGGCAACGCGCCGGCCGCGATCCCCAGCCCGACGCCGCCGATTTCCCCGACGCTACCGCCGAGCGGGTGGGCACCGCCGTCGTCGCCCGCTCCGATGCCGGTAGGAGGGTTCGCTCCGCCGCCGGACCGTTGGGCATCTCCGTCGACGGTCGCTGCCACAGGTCCCGCCGCGTCGGGTCCAACCGCTCCCCTCGGGCCCCCGCTCGCCTCGCCCGCACCTCCGGCGGCGCCCGCTGGCCCGCCGATCGGCCCTCCGATCAGTCCACCCAACGGTCCGAGGCTGGGTGGGTCGTTCGTTCCGGGCGAGGCTTCGCCGAACGTGACGGTGGTGTCCCAACGACGTGCCCGGCCGTGGCTCGGTGGGGTGGCGCTCGGCGCGTTGATCGGAGCAGTGGTCGCGTCACTGGCGGCCGGAGCGATCTACGTCTCCTCTGTGGAGACCCACGAGCTCGACACCGCACCTGAGTCGCGTCGCACGCCGGTCACGATCCAAGGCGAATCACTCGACATCGGGGCGCTGCTCGACAAGGTCCGGCCGTCGGTTGTGTCGATCCAGATCGACGGCTTCCAGGGCGAGGCCGCCGGATCGGGTGTCGTGATCGACGATCAGGGCACGGTGCTCACCAATGCGCATGTGGTCGCGAGCGCGGCAGGTCGCAGTTCGATCAGCATCGCGTTCCATGACGGCGTCGTGGTGCCGGCCTCGCTCGTCGGGAGCTTCCCCGATGAGGATGTCGCCCTCATCCGGGTGGATACGCCGAAGCAGACGACACCTGCGGATCTCGGGTCGTCGGACGCGTTGCAGGTGGGTGACGACGTCGTCGCGATCGGCAACGCTCTGAACCTGGGCTCACAGCCCAGCGTGACCAAGGGGATCGTGTCGGCGCTGAATCGTGAGTTGGACGCCGAGGGCGAGCAGCTGTCGAATCTCATCCAGACCGACGCCGCGATCAACCCGGGCAACTCCGGCGGACCGCTCGTCAACGCGATGGGCCAGGTGGTGGGCGTCAACACCGCCATCATCCAGAACAGCCAGAGCGTCGGGTTCGCACTGTCGATCGACGCGGTGAAACCGCTGATCCAGCAGATCGCCGATGGCAAGGGGACGATCAACGCCGACAGCCCGTTTCTCGGTGTGATCACCGAGAACGTGTCGAATCAGACGCCCGAGATCCGTGAGCGTTTCGGCATCACGGTGGACCGTGGGGCGTTCGTCTCGGAGGTCGAACCGGGTTCCGCCGCGGAGCGTGCCGGGTTGGCGCCCGGTGACGTCATGACCGCGATCGACGGGCGGGCGATCTCGACGAACAGCGACGTCGGCGACATCATTCGGGAGAAGTCGCCGGGCGATTCGATCTCGATCGAGTTCGAGCGCGACGGGGCGACCTCGACCGTGGAGGCACAGCTCGGCCGGAGGGGCGGCTGATCGGGGCTGCTCGGCCGGAGGGGCGGCTGATCGGGGAGTACACTCGTCGACGCGTCGAGTCGATTCGAGCGCCGTCCAACCAGGAGTCATCAATGTCCGACATCGCACCCAACCCGAACGATCCGCCGGTGGCGTCGGTGACCGTGGTGTACCAGGGCCCGGTTGCGCCGCACTGGGATGTCCGGTCGGACTTCGGCGACAAGGCCGTGGTCGACGACTTCTATCGCCGCCTCAACGCCCGACTCATGTTGGTGCCGCCGCACGATCCGCAGTTCCGCCGCAACCGTGAGCGGGTGATCCGCGATGCCGAGCGCGAGAACATCCTGTTGGCGTGGGACCCGCCGGAGTTGGCCGAGTCCTACTCGCCTCGCTGACCGAACCAGGCGCGGACCAGCTCTCGATCCGCGGGGTACGTCAGGAGGTCGAGCTCATGGCGGTCGAGCCATCGGAGTTCGTCGGCTTCGTCGTTGACGGTGAACTCGCCCCGGAGGACCGTCATCTCGAAGTAGATCACCCGCTTGTCGCGTCCTTTGCGGTCGACGTAGCGGGTGATGCCGGCGGGGCCGCTGATGGCGCACGTCAACCCTGCCTCCTCAGCGACTTCCCGTAGCGCGGCGTCCTCGTGGGTCTCGCCGTGCTCGAGGTGGCCTTTGGGAAGGGACCAGTCGGAGCGGTGCGGTCGGTGGACTGCCGCCACCAGACCGTTGTTCACAACGATCCCGCCGGCGGCTTCGACGAACCCGTCGTTCGCCATCAGTACTTTTCTGCCGGGCGCGGGTTGCTTCTCGCCTGGGAGGACCAGGATCGGGCCCGTTCGTGCAGTTCGAGTTGGCAGTCGATGTCGTCGACTGTCGGCACCTTGCGCCAGGTGCGATCGACCAGCGTCCACGCGAGCCGATCGTCGGCGAGCAGGGTGGCGAGCACGTCGTCGAATCGTTCGAGGAGAACCGGGTTGGTGATCGAGACCAACGCCTCGACGCGACGGTCGAGGTTCCTCGGCATCATGTCGGCGGACCCCATGAGCAGGCTCGGCGTGCCGGGGCCGCCGCCGTTGGCGAACCGGTACAACCGTGAGTGTTCGAGGTAGCGCCCGACGATGCTGCGGACCGAGATGTTGTCGGACAGTCCGGCCACTCCCGGGCGCAGACAGCAGATGCCCCGAACGATGAGGTCGATCTGGACGCCGTCGGCGGACGCGGCGTAGAGCTCGTCGATCATTTCCGGGTCGACGAGGCTGTTCATCTTGAGGACGATCCGGCCCCGTCCGCGTGGCGTGTGGCCCGCTGGCGCCGGCCGTTCCCCCCGGATCAGCGAGATCAGATCGTGACGCATGTGGTCCGGTGCCACAGCGAGCCGGAGGTAGGAGACGTCGCGGCTGTAGCCGGTGAGGAAATTGAACAGGTTCTGGACGTCGATCGCGACATCGTTGGCGGCGGTGAACAGGCCGAAGTCCTCGTAGATCCGGGCGGTTCGGGCGTTGTAGTTGCCGGTGCCCACGTGGCAGTACGCACGAATGGCATCGCCCTCGGCGCGAGCGACCATCGCGATCTTCGTGTGGGTCTTGAGGCCGACGAGCCCGTACACGACGTGGACACCGGAGCGTTCGAGCCGCCGCGCCCACTCGATGTTGTTCTCCTCGTCGAAGCGGGCCTTGAGCTCCACGAGTGCTACGACCTGCTTGCCGGCCTCAGCGGCGCGGATGAGCGCCGCGACGATCGCGCTGTCGCCCGATGTGCGGTAGAGCGTGACCTTGATGGCCTGGACCTTGCGGTCGTTGGCCGCCTGCTCGATGAACTCGTCGACCGAGGTCGTGAAGCTCTCGTAGGGGTGATGGACGAGGACGTCACCGCGGCGTAGCACCGCGAAGAAGTCGGCGGGCACACCGTTGGGGGCGGTGAGCGCCCGAGCGTCGAGGGGGAGCGGGGCGGCGAACTTCAGGTCGGGTCGGTCGAGCGCGTACACCGACCACAGGCCCGAGAGATCCAGCGGACCCTCCTGGCGGTGCACCTGCTCGTCGTCCATTTCCAGCTCACGCTGGAGGAGGTCGACCATCTGTTCGCTCATGGCGGCGGGGACCTCGAGCCGGACGGGCTTGCCGAACCGGCGGCGGCGCACTTCGACCTCCACCGCTTCGAGGAGGTCCTCGGCATCCTCCTCCTCGAGGTCGAGGTCGGCGTTGCGGGTGACACGGAACGTGTGGTGTTCGTCGACGACCATGCCCTGGAACAGGCGATGGAGGTAGGCCGCCACCACCTGTTCCACTGGGACCAGGCGGCGGTGGTCCTCGGTCGCCAGGAAGCGTGGGAGGGATGGCGGCAGCTTGAGGCGGGCGAACCGCTGCTCGCCGTCCTCGGGGTCGTGCACTCGGATGGCCAGGTTGAGCGAGAGGTTCGAGATCTCGGGGAACGGGTGGCCGGGATCGACGGCCAACGGGGTGAGGATTGGAAAGATCCGACGGTCGAACTCGGCGCCGAAGAACTCGCGGTCGGAGTCGACGAGCTCGTCCCATTCGCAGAACCGGATGTCTGCCTCGGCGAGGGCGGGCACCACCTCGTTGAGGAAGATGCCGCTGGCGCGCCGGGTGAGAACTGCTGCCTGTCGGGTGATGAGGCTCACCTGCTGGGACGCGGTGAGTCCGTCGGGGCTGAGCTCGGTGACGCCGGCCTCGACCTGATCGAGGAGCCCTGCCGTGCGCACCTGGTAGAACTCGTCGAGGTTCTGGCTGAAGATCGCCAGGAACTTCGCCCGTTCGAGGGCGGGGGTGCGTGGATCGGCGGCGATCGCGAGGACGCGCTCGTCGAACTTCAGCCACGACAGCTCCCGGTTGGTGAACCGGCTGGGATCTCCCTCCACGCCGTGCATGGTACCGACGTGTCAAGCCGTTTCATTCGGGTCCAGAGCGGCGGACGCCGCCGGCATCTCAACGTTCGACCGCCGTTCACCTGCCGTTCACCCAGGGGGTGCGATCGCGACACCACCGCTGCATACGTTCGTTCCCAGCGTTGCGACTGATGACACTGACCCGAGAGGAGTCGACGCGATGACGACGAACGAGCGAGCCGACGCACCAGCGGTGACCACGGCAACGGCTCCGATCGGCGCGGCCCGGCTCCAGCCCAACGAGGAGATCCCCACCGTGGTGACCGAGGCCGTGTTCGAGACACGTGACCTGTCCGTGCTCTATTCGGGCTTCCGCGCCGTCCGAGACGTGAACCTGACGATCCGACGCGGCGAGATCACAGCTTTCATCGGCTCGTCGGGCTGTGGGAAATCGACGGTTCTCCGCTGCCTGAACCGCATGAACGACCTGATCGAGGGCGCGTCGGTCGAGGGGGAGGTCCGCTATCGGGGCGTCGATCTGTACGACCCCGCCGTGAACCCCGTCGAGGTTCGCCGGCGGATCGGAATGGTGTTCCAACGGCCGAACCCGTTCCCCAAGTCGATCTGGCACAACATCGCCTACGGTCCCCGCGTCGCCGGCGTGAAGAAGAAGTCCGAGCTCGATGACATCGTCGAGCGCTCGCTGCGCCGCGCCGCTCTGTGGGACGAGGTCAAGGACCGGCTCGACGCCTCCGCGATGGGGATGTCAGGTGGCCAGCAGCAGCGGTTGTGCATCGCGAGGGCGATCGCGTCGGAACCGGAGGTCCTGCTGATGGACGAGCCCTGCTCCGCTCTCGACCCCATCGCCACCGCCCGCGTCGAGGACCTGATGCGTGAGCTGCGCGACGACTACACGATCGTGATCGTCACCCACAACATGCAGCAGGCCGCTCGGGCGTCGGACATGACGGCGTTCTTCGGCGTCGAGGTGAACCCCAACGGCGATCGGCGCACGGGCATGCTCGTCGAGTGCGACACAACCGCCACGATCTTCTCGAATCCGTCCGACGAACGCACCGAGAACTACATCACCGGCCGGGTGGGCTGACGTGGTGAGCGATGCCGGCCTACGAGTCGAGTTCCACGAGTCGCTCGACGATCTGCGCGACGACATCGTCCGGCTCGGAGCGCTCACGGTCGAGACGATCGGCAAGGGCACCGCTGCCGTACTCGACCGGGACTTGCACGCTGCGCAACGCCTGATCGACGGCGACGACGTGATCGACACGCTGGCGATCAGCATCGAGGAGAGCTGTTACCGCCTGCTCGCGTTGCAGCAGCCGATGGCCGGCGATCTTCGGTTCATCGTGTGCGCCCTTCGGTTCGCCAGCGAGCTGGAGCGATCCGCCGATCTCATGGTCAACATCTGCAAGGCCTCTCGTCGCATCTACGACGTGACGATGAGCCCGACGGTTCGCAGCCTCGTCGAAGACATGAGCATCGAGGCGGCGTCTCTCACCCGCAAGGCGATCGACGCGTTCGCCGACGCCGATGAGGGTATGGCGGCCGCTCTCGACGACATCGACGATCGGCTCGACGAGTTGCAGGTCGAGTTCGTCGAGTCGATCTTCGCGTCCCACGAGGCGGAGCGAATCGGCCTCCGGTCGGCGGTGCAGCTCGCGCTCATCGGGCGCTACTACGAGCGCATCGGTGACCACGCCGTGAACATGGGCGAGCGCGTCACCTTCATGGTGACCGGCTGGCTGCCCGAGCACGCTGCTGTGGCCCGTCTGGAGATGCGCAACAGGAGAACGACGCCCGGTGTGTGACATCCTCGCGTTTGTGTCCACCTCGGCAGCCCGAAGCGAAACACAGTGACCGTCGCGGTCGTCCTTCTGGCGATCGCCCTGGTCGGTGCGCTGGCGATGTGTGTGACGCTCCTTCGCCGCGTGGCGCGGGCTGAAGTTGCCGTTGCCGCCGCAGTCTCCGCAGCGGAGGAAGCGCGGTCGGTCGACCCCGACGATTCCCTGCCGCGCCTGGTTGCCGCTCTCGACGCGCTGAGTCTCGGGGTGGTCGTTGCGGACGTCGACGAGGTGCTGGGGTTTCGCAACCGGTCGGCGGAGGAGATCCTGTCGTCGCGTGACTCCCGCACGATCATCGATCGCGCTGTCAGGGAGCTCCTGGTCGAGGCCGTTCGTGGCGAGCCGGGAGAGCGCGAGATCGATCTGTTCGGTCCGCCGCGTCGCACCTTCCTGATCCGTGCGGTTCCCCTCGCCGGGGCGAGCGGCATGGCTGTGGGCGGAGGCAGCGTCGCGGTGATCGAGGATGTGACCGAGCGGCGACGCACCGATCAGGTTCGCCGGGACTTCGTGTCGAACATCAGCCACGAGCTCAAGACCCCCGTCGGCGCGCTCGGCCTATTGGCCGAGACGATCGACGACGAGACCGACCCCGCAACCGTTCGCCGGTTCACCGAGCGGATGGGAGTGGAGGTCACGCGCCTGTCCCGGACCATCGACGACCTCCTGGAGCTCAGCCGGATCGAGTTCGCCGACGACCTCTTCATCGACGATTCACCGATCGGTGCCATCGTCGAGGAGGTACTTGCGCGTTTCCGAGGCTCAGCCGACTTGCGGGGCGTCGAGCTCCGGGCAATGGGGGAGCTCGACGTCGTTGTGGCCGGTGACCGCCGACAGATCACCAGCGCGATCAGCAATCTGGTCGACAACGCGGTCAAGTACAGCCCTGACGGCGCAGAGGTGACGGTCTCGGTGACATGCACCGCCGACGCGGTGTCGGTGACCGTCGCCGACACCGGCGACGGCATTCCCGCCCGCGACCTCGATCGGGTCTTCGAGCGGTTCTATCGGGTAGATCGGGCGAGGAGCCGCGACACCGGCGGAACGGGCCTGGGCTTGGCGATCGTGCGGCACATCGCGCACAACCACGGCGGTGAGGTTTCGGTGCGGTCGCGTGAGGGGCACGGAACGGAGTTCACCCTGACCCTGCCGGTGGCACCGAAGCGACCGCCGCTCAACGATCGCTCCAACGACGAATCGGAGGTGACTGCGTGAGCGCTAATCCTGTGATCCTGGTGGTGGAGGACGAGGAGTCCTACATCGACGCCCTGAACGTCGGGCTGCGCCGCGAGGGTTTCGTCGTGGAAGTGGCCCGAACCGGCGCCGAGGCGCTGACCCGGTTCGACGAGGTCGGACCCGACCTCATCCTTCTCGATGTCATGTTGCCGGGGGTTTCCGGGATCGACGTCTGCCGGGAGATCCGGTCGCGGTCGTCGGTGCCGATCATCATGGTGACCGCGAAGTCCTCGGAGATCGACACCGTGGTCGGTCTCGAGGTCGGCGCCGACGACTACGTCACCAAGCCGTACCGTCTGCGCG
>WBZL01005217.1_pt1 | contig 10843 bp, 7 predicted proteins | sample 5204291 | NCBI WGS metagenome assembly WBZL01 (sample SAMN12344345, study PRJNA552823) | activated sludge metagenome | biome: Activated sludge suspended growth; feature: Nitrification reactor; material: Wastewater; isolation source: activated sludge from nitrification reactor of wastewater treatment... | reverse complement strand
CCAACCGCCTGGTTCCGGCCGACCAACTGCGCGCAACGGCCGTGGCCGTCGCTCTGGACATCGCCGCCAAAAAGCAAGGCAGCGTGCGCCGCAGCAAACACCTGCTCAACCTCGACCGCGACGACGTCGCCCGCCGCCTGGAAGCGGAACGGCAGCAGTTCGTGCAAGAAGTGATCCACGGCGAGGCGATGCCCGGCTTCCGGGCCTTCGTGGAGGATCTGCGGCGGAAGCGAAGTGGGCAAAATGGAGACTAGAGACTGGAGATTAGCGAAGTCTCCAGTCTCCAGTCTCTCTTGAGGATACATGAAAGGACTGACCATCGGCCAATCGGCCAGCACGACGAGAACATTTTTGCCCGAGGATGTGGCCGCTTATCGCCGGTTGACGGGCGACCGTGGGTTTCATTTTGGCGTAGAAGCGGCAACGGCCGTGCCCGGCCCCCTGCTCGCTGGCATGGTTTCTGACCTGCTCGGCACTCAATTGCCGGGGCGCGGTACGAATTGGCTGAAGCAAAAGATAAGCTATCCGGCGGTGGTGGAAGTGGGGGAGGTGGTAACGGCCGTGGTCACCATCACCCGCCTCCGCCCCGATAAAGATTTAGTCAACCTGCGTACCACCTGCACCAATCCGGTCGGTACGATTGTTTGTGAAGGGGAAGCCCTGGTCCTGGTGAAAGACCTGGAAATATAACGGAGGCCATTATGTGAAAAACCCAATCACAACTCACGATTCGACAGGTTTAAATCCAACATTTATAGATTTTTGAGGAGGATAAGAGAATATGAAACGTCACATCACTTTGTTCACTTTGTTATCTCTATTGCTGATTTTGGCACTGGCTGCCTGTGGTGGCACACCCACCGAAACAGCCCCGGCCGCCACCGAAGCGCCGGCCGAACAGCCAACCGAAGCGCCGGCTGCCGTTCCTACCGAAGCCCCGGTCGAACAACCAACGGAAGCCCCCACTGCCGATGCCATGGGCGATCTGACCTGCGCCGAGCCGGTAAAAATTGGCCTCATCACTGACCAGACCGGCGCGTTAGCCATTTACGGCGCGCACATCATGCGCGGCTTCCCGTTGGGCATGGAATACGCCACCGGCAGCGAAGCCGTTGATAACGGCGATTACACCAGCTACACGCTCAACGGCTGCGAATTCCAGGTCTACGTCCGCGATGACCAGAGCACGCCGGATATTACCGCTACGGTAGCTCGCGAACTCATCGAAGACGTGGGCGTCAACATCCTCGTCGGCACGGTTAGCTCCGGCGCCACGGCGACCCTGCAAGAACTGGCCCGCGAAAACCAGATTCCGTTGATTGTGGCTCCGGCCGCCGCCAACGACATCACTGGTGTCAGCTTTAATGAATACACCTTCCGCACCAGCCGCAACAACTACCAGGACGCTGTCAACATCTGCGAATACCTGACTCAAGAGTACAGCACCTTCGTCCAGATTGCCCCGGATTACTCCTTCGGTTATGGCGGCGCGGCCGCGTTCCGCGATGCTTGCACCTTATTTGGCGGTGAATTTGTGGCCGATGACATCTTTGCCCCGGCCGATACCACCGAGTTCACGCCTTACATGGAGCAGGTGATGGATTCGGGCGCGCAAGCCTTCCTGGTCACCTGGGCCGGCGGTGGTTTTGTGCCCATGATGCAGGCCGCGCAAGAATTGGGCGTCTTCGACCAGATGGCGATGGCTTCCGGTTTTGTCGATAACGTGGTTCTGCCCACCTTCTTTGCCAACGCCATTGGCACGACCAGTGGTATTCTTTACCATTACACCGCACCCAACAACCCCATCAACGATTGGCTGGTTGAGCAGACCAAAGCCCGCTTTGGCGTGCCGCCGGACTTGTTTGATGCCGATGGCATGAATGCGGCTATCATGTTGGTGGAAGCTGTCAAGAAAACGAGCGGCGACATCAGCGCTGACGCGATGATTGGCGCGATGGAGGGCATGTCGTTTGAAGGGCCGAAGGGTACGATTGACATTCGCCCGGAAGACCATGTGGCCATTCAGGATATGTACATTGTTACCCTGACCAATGTCGATGACCCGGATTTCAAATTCTTCGACCTGGTGAAGACCACGCGGCCTAATGTGCCTTGTTTGCTGCCGGAAGGGCTGCAAGATCGCTGCGGCGACCTGCCGATAGGCGCGTTGGGCGACATTTCGCAGACGCAGGCTCCGGCTGAAGAAGCGGCGATGGGGGGAACGGCCGTATGCACCGAACCTGTCAAAGTTGGCCTCATCACCGATGCCACAGGCGCGCTGGCCATCTATGGCGCTCACGTCTTGCGTAGTTTCCCTTATGGCCTGGAATACGCCACCGGCGCACCCGCCGAGGTCATCTCCGACAACCAATGGAACTTCCAACTCGACGACTGCCCCATCGAAGTCTACGTCCGTGATGATCAAAGCACCCCGGACACGACAGCCACCGTCGCCCGCGAACTGATTGAAGACATTGGCGTCGACATCCTCGTCGGCACGGTTAGCTCCGGCGCCACGGCGACCCTGCAAGAACTGGCCCGCGAAAACCAGATTCCGTTGATTGTGGCTCCGGCTGCCGCCAACGATATCACCGGCGTCAACTTTAATGAGTACACCTTCCGCACCAGCCGCAATAACTACCAGGACGCTGTCAACATCTGCCAATATCTGGTCAACGATTACAGCACCTTTGTGCAAATCGCTCCGGATTACTCCTTTGGTTACGGCGGCGCGGCCGCTTTCCGCGATGCTTGCACGCTGTACGGCGGCGAATTCGTGGCCGACGACATCTTTGCCCCAGCCGATACCACCGAGTTCACGCCTTACATGGAGCAAGTGATGGATTCTGGCGCGCAAGCCTTCCTGGTCACCTGGGCCGGCGGTGGTTTTGTGCCCATGATGCAGGCCGCGCAAGAATTGGGCGTGATGGATGAGATGGTGATGGCTTCCGCTTTCGTCGATAATGTGGTTTTGCCCACCTTCTTCGCCAACGCCATCGGCACGACTAGCGGTATTCTTTACCATTACACCGCCGCCAACAACGAGATCAACGATTGGCTGGTATCCAAGACGATGGAAAACCAGGGCGTGCCGCCCGATCTCTTCGACGCCGACGCCATGAACGCCTCGCTGCTCATCGCCAATGCACTCCGCGCCACCGGCGGCGACGTCAGCGCTGAGGCCATGATCGGCGTGATGGAAGGTATGGAGTTTGATGGGCCGAAGGGCACAATCTACATTCGCCCGGAAGACCACGTGGCCATTCAGGATATGTATATTGTGACTTTGACCAACGTCGACGATCCGGAATTCCGGTTCTTCGATTACGTGGCTACCACCCGGCCAGACGTTCCTTGCCTGCTGCCGGAAGAGCTGAAAGACCGCTGCGGTGACCTGCCGTATGGCAGCTTGAGCGGCGAATAAAACGTAAAGCGTAAACCGTGATTCGTGATTCGTGAACCGTAGTCCGTGAACCGCAACAATCGGTTCAGGACCATGGAACATGGATCACGAATCACGGAACACGGAGCAACTATGGCGAACGACATCATTCTAGAGACACGTAGCCTGCGCCGGGAGTTCGGCGCGTTGGTGGCTGTGGCCGATGTGAGCGTAAAGGTGAAGACTGGCTCGTTTCACTCGATCATCGGACCAAATGGGGCCGGCAAGACGACTTTCTTTAACCTGCTCAGTGGAAATTTGCAGCCTACCAGCGGTCAGGTTTTTTACAAGGGTGAAGATATTACCCGTTTGCCAGTTCACCGGACGGTCCATCAGGGAATCGGCCGTTCTTTCCAGATCACCAATATTTTTCCGAACCTGACGGTGATGGAAAATATCCGTCTGGCCAGTCAGTCGTTGGGGCGAGACAACTTCAAATTTTTTCGTTCGTATCGCGCTTTTCCTCACTATGAAGAACGTGCGCGGCAGGTAATCGAGCAAGTGGGGTTGGGGGAGCGCGCCTTGTCATTGGCGCGCACGCTGCCGCATGGCGACCAGCGCAAACTGGAGTTGGGCATGATTCTGGCTCCGGACCCGGAGCTGCTGCTGTTGGATGAGCCGACGGCCGGTATGGCTTCCGAACAGGTACCGGAACTGATGGCGCTTATTCGTGAAATTCAGGCGGCCGGTAATAAGACCATTATGTTGGTGGAGCATAACATGAACGTGGTCATGAACGTCTCGGATATGATCACTGTGATGCATTATGGTGAAGTGCTGGCCGAAGGGACGCCGCAGGAAATTAGTGCTAATGAGACGGTGCAAAAGGCGTACCTGGGCGCGTTGTATCAGTAGCTGGTTGGGTTGGTGGGGTAACGGCCGTTTCCGCCCCACAAATCAACACACCCACAAACAAACTGGCAAACTACCATGACAAATTTACTTGAAGTACAAAATATCCACACCTTCATCGGGCAGTTTCACATTTTGGAAGGCGTGTCTGTGGAAGTGCCCAAAGGCAGCATTACGGTGCTGTTGGGTCGTAACGGCGCGGGCAAAACAACCACGCTCAAGTCGATTATTGGGCTGACGCCGCCGAGCCAGGGAAATATCGTCTTCAATGGTGAAGCGATTCAAGGCCGCCGCAGTTTTGACATCGCCAATATGGGCATCGGATTTGTGCCGGAGCATCGGGCGATATTTCGCGATTTAAGCGTGGCCGAAAATCTGAAGATAGCCGAACGAGAGAAAGGGGACCTGGCGCGCAAGGAAGATTTTATTTTCGGGCTGTTTCCCGATTTAAAGCGGTTGATCAAACTGCCTGGGACGAATCTTTCCGGTGGACAGCAGCAAATGTTGGCCGTGGCGCGAGCTATGGTTCCGGACAACAAACTGCTGCTCATTGATGAACCGAGCGAAGGTCTGGCCCCAGTGATCATCGAACAAATGATTGAGGCGATTCAAAAATTGGCGGTGAACACGACTGTTTTGTTGGTGGAACAAAATTTTGTCGTAGCCAGTAAACTGGCCGAACGGTATGTCATTATCGAAGAAGGCCAATCGGTGAAGCACGGCCTGATGGCTGAGTTGGTACACGACGAAGAGACAATTCACCGGTATTTAGGGGCAGCATAGAAATTGACGATTGCGACAAATCGTCAACTGCAAATCGATAATATGATTGGGTGACGTATGGTAGAGACTTTGAAGAAGAATCGGACGCGGGTCATTGTGCTGGCGGTTTTGGCATTTTTGTTTGTATCGGCGTCGCAGGGCATGGAGACAGGGGATTGGGTGATTACCGTGCTGCGCGGCCTGGCTGTGGGGGCGATTACATTTCTGGTCGCCTCTGGTTTCTCGTTGATTTTGGGCCTGATGGACGTGTTGAATCTGGCGCACGGCGAGATGTTTATGCTGGGGGCGTATATTGGTTGGACAGTTTATGTCCGTCCAGACACCTTCATTGATGGGATAACGCCTTTAGCGCTGCTGGCGGCCGGTCTGGTATTGATGCCGCTGCTGGCGGTGTTTTTGGGTCGGCGGCGAATTAGTGGGTGGGGCGGTAAGGTCTGGCCCTGGTTGGGTCTGGTGGTGGCGCTGGCGCTTTTGTATGGCGCATTGTCGCAGTGGCCGCTGGCGAAGTGGGACCCTGAGGTGTTTGCCGAGAGTCCTTCGACGTTTTCGCTGGCATTGAGCCAGGGAACGATGCAGATACCGGCGCCGGCTGTAGCCGAAGGGCTGCCGCCGCTGGTGTTGATGGTGGGGCTTTTGTTGGGCGGCGTGTTGTTGGCGGCGGCGATTGTGGGGCTACAGCAGATGCGGGAAACGGCCGTCCCCCCCTCTTACATCTCCAAAACCCCACTCATCATTGCCGGCGCTTTCTTGCTGGTTGGCCTGGCGGCTTATTTTGCCAACGACGCCCTGACAACCTGGTTGTTTGGCCTGAACAACGCCGCCCTCTTTTTCGTGGCCGTTGTGGCGGCGACGCTGGCTGGCGCTGTTTTAGGGGGCTTGATTGAGAGTACGATGATACGGCCGTTATACGACCGTCCCATCTACCAAATCATGCTCACCCTGGGCATCAGCTTCATCGGCATCGAATTGGTCCGCGCTGTTTGGGGCCGCCCCGAATTTACCATGCCCAAACCCGACATCTTCGCCGGAACAGGCGCAGGCTGCGGCGGCGAAATTACCAGCCTGGCCGAGCGACTGGCCAACAACTGCTCAACCATCTTTTTATTCGACAGCCGCATCCGCACCTATAACGAAATATTCATCATCGTCATCGGTTTCATTGTCCTGGTAGCCGTCTGGCTGCTGCTGCAGCGCACCCGCCTGGGCATGATCATTCGCGCCGGTGTGCAAGACAGCGAAATGGTTGAAGCCCTGGGCATTAACGTGCGTCAGGTTTTCACGATGGTCTTCGCTCTGGGCGTAGCCCTGGCTGCCTTGGGCGGCGTTTTAGCCGCGCCTTCCATGGGGCTTTCCAGCGCCATGGGAACCCAGTTTTTGCTGCTGGCCCTGATTGCCCTGGCCATCGGCGGGCTGACCAGCTACCCTGGCGCGGCTGCCGGAGCAGTGCTGGTGGGGGTTTTGCAGCAGTTCATCATCAAATACGGCCAGATCGGCATCAACCTGCCCTTTTTGGCCGAACCTTTCAAACCCTCACCACCGCTGGTGCCCGCTTCCACGGTGCTGCTCATGGTGATCATTTTGCTGCTGCTGCCCAACGGTTTGTTTGGACGGGAGGATTAATCGACCATGCAATCGACGATACAACAAACAGAAATCCAACAAACCGGCCTCGTTTCCTGGTTCAAAGCGAATTGGGGACTCCTGGCGACGCTGGTTGTGATGATTTTATTCCCCTTTATTGTGGCGGTGATTGATGGCCAACCGCTAACGGCCGTGCTCAACAACGAAAACGGCAGCGCCAAATTTTTGCAAGGCCTGATGATCGAAATTTTCATCCTGGCCATCTACGCCATCAGCTACGATTTGATTTTGGGTATAACCGGCCTGCTCTCCTTCGGCCATGCCATGTTTTTTGCCGTCGGCGCATATCTCACCGGCATTGCCCTGAAAAACTTCCATTGGAACCTCGGCGTCACCGTGTTGGCCGTGATTGTGGCCGGATTTGTTCAGGCGCTGCTGTTTGGTCTGGTGCTGCCCCGCGTCAAAGGCATCACCTTTGCCCTGGTTACGCTGGGATTGGCTTCCGTGTTTGAAATTGTCGTCAGTTCCAACGAATTGGTGGCCTACACCGGCGCGGACGTTGGACTCCAGGGTGTTATCGTCCCAGCCTGGATCAATACCTCGGCCGAACGGTTCCGCTTTTACCTGATTACGTTGTTTTTCACCTTTTTTGTCTACCTGGTTTACCGGCGTTTTGTCGATTCGCCCACCGGCCGCGTGTGCATTGCGACCCGCGAAAACGAGAACCGGGCGCTGATGTTAGGGTATAACACCTTTTATTTCAAGCTAACAGCGCTCATCCTGTCGTCGATTACGGCCGCGTTTGCCGGATTTTTCCATACGCTCCACCAGCCCATTGTTAGCCCATCGGTGGCCGGTTTGGGCTGGACGGTGGCCGCGCTGCTCATCATTTTGATTGGCGGCATTGGCACATTGAGCGGGGCGTTGGTTGGGGCGGCCGTTTTCCGTCTGTTGGAGTTTTACCTGGACAAGTGGTTTAGCGAAAATGCCGCCTTTTTGTTGGGCGTGATTTATATTGTGCTGGTCATGTTCTTGCCGTTTGGCATTGTGGGCACGTGGCAGGCGCGCAAATTGCAGATACAAGCCGGGCGCGACCGGCTGCTAAGGCTGTTTGGTCTGAAACGTGATTGATAGGCGCGCCTGCTTAAGAGTGGGTGAGATCATTTCGCAATCATTTACGGGATTGCCTGCCTGCTTGTTACAATCATGCCCATGTGGCGATGGGTAACAGTGATTTTGGTTATGGTGATTTTAGGTCGGCCTGTCATGTTGATGGATAATCCGGCTTGTGATCACGCGATGGAAACGGCCGTGCCCATCACCGCCACTACCACCCCCTGCCACGACACTGTCCGTTTGGCGGAAGCCAATGCCAACACCCGGTCGGGCCACACCTGCCCCTGCCCGGACATATTTCCCCCGACTTCCGAAACGCACACGGCCGTTTCCCTGCTGGTTGATTCCTGGGCTGTATTGGTATACGCGCCGCATACGGCCGTCAACGCCCCGCCCAACCCACCTCCTCGATTCCTCTAACCCACAAATCGAGCCCTAAGAGGTTACTCTCGAGAAATATAACTTTGCACTCGTTCAAACCCTTAGGGTCTTTCGAGTGCAACCAATCACCAAAACGGAGGAATCAAATGACCAAAAAACAAAGTCAATCTGTGCGCTCTCGGCGGGTGCAGCATCAAGAAAAGCAAAAACGGCAGCGGAATCTCGCCATCGGCATCGGCATCGTAGCCGTTGTTGGGGTAATCGGGCTGTTGTTTTGGACACGACAAATCACCAGCAACATTGCTGCGCAAGGCATCGTCACCCCTACATCCATCGAACAGCCGCCGGACGCCGACGGCAAAGCCTGGGGTCCGACGGATGCGCCGGTGCTCATTGAGGAATACGCCGATTACCAATGCCCTTACTGCGGCCAATTTGCCCGCGAAGCTGGCGAACGGATTTTGGCCGTCTACGGCGGCACAGGCAAGGTTCGTTTTGAATATAACAATTTCGCTTTCCTGGGTGCTGAATCCTATCGTGCCGCTGAAGCCGCCGAATGCGCCAACGACCAGGGAGCGTTTTGGGCTTACCACAATGCCTTGTTTTTAAACCAAAAAGGGGAAAATCAGGGCGCATTTAATGATCGTGTCCTGAAAACCTTAGCCACGAATTTGGGTTTGGATGAGACCACGTTTAACAGTTGTCTGGATTCCAACAAGTACCGCGATTCCGTTCAGGCTGAACACGATGCGGCGGCGGCTCGGGGCGTTAGCACAACCCCCATGTTTTATATCAATGGCCAGGAAGTGCGCGGCGCGCTGCCGTTTGAACAGTTCCAACCCATCATTGAAGCTGCGCTGGCAGGGAGTTAGGGACACGGCCGTCTAAAAAACGCGGATTAAATAGCCTACAGGAGATTAGAGATTAGAGATTGAACCAATCTCTAATCTCTAATCTCAGTTTTGCAACCCGTTTGATTTTTCACGCCTGAGGGAAGGGCAGGGTAAACGAGAATGTACTGCCCTTCCCTGGCTGGCTGTCTACCCAGATACGGCCGTTATGCGCCTCAACCACTAGCTTGCAAAACGACAACCCCAGCCCGGTCCCCCGGCGCAAAGGCTGACCATCGGCCCCCGTTACCTGGTAAAACTTGTCAAAAATGTGCGCGGCCGCTTCCGGCGCAATGCCCTCGCCGTTGTCTGTAACCTGCACCAGAACGGCCGTGCCCTCAACCTGCGCGCCCAAACGAATCTGCCCATCCGGCAGCGTATATTTCAGCGCATTGCTGATCAGATTATCCATAACCCGGCCAATGAGATCCGGGTCGGCGGATATCGGGGGCAGCCCTGCGTCCACATCTACGCTGAGGCATTTTTGGCCGGCGGTTGCCTGCGGTGTATACAGTCGCGCCTTCTCTTGCAGCAAATGCGCCAGATTCAACGGCTGCCGCGATAATTTAAACTGCCCGGCTTCCAGTTTAGCCACATCTAGCATTTGGTTAATCAGCGCCAGCATTTGGTCCACGGATCCCTGGGCGTTTTTCATCAATTGCTGGCGGAACACCTCCTGCTCCGGATCGCTTAACACCTTTTCCAATAAATCCAGTGACAGGCGCATCGCTGTGAGCGGGCTGCGCAGATCGTGGACGATCATGTCAGTCAGGTCGTCGCGCAGCGCTTCGGCTGCCTGCAAATTGGTGTACGCGGCCGTCAATTCATCGCTGCGCGCCGTAATTAGACGGTCGGCGCGCCGCACCACCACCAGCAGCACCAGAAAAAGCGCGCCTAAGGCAAATCCGGCGATAAGCAAGCCGCTTAATCGTGCCCGCACAATCATTTCGGTCATCGCTGCCGGGGCGATGAGCGGTTCAGCCGACTCCGGCAACTGCGCGCCCAAGGGAACCAACAAATTTTGCTCCACAAATTGAGATACCAGGTGGGAAGCCAGCAGTGCCAGCCCGCTGGTGACGATGAGACCCAGAGCGGTATAGTAAGTGGTCAGGCGAAATTGGCGCAGTTGCTCATAGGTTTGGGATAAGGCCCATACGGCCGTTCCTACGCCCAACAAAAGCTGCCCATGATAAACCCACCAACTCGAACGCCAAGCAGGAAAACTGTGCATACTGATGGTTCCCAGGAAAAACCAGGCGGCCACAAGCGCCATCACCCCATCAACCGGCAGCGCCGTTTGCCGCCAGATTCGCCACAGGCGCACCGCCGCAAACAGCCAGATGAGCAGCGTAAAGACAAAGACAGTCTGTTGGTGCCAGGGCGCGGCCTGCGCGTCGATAGCGCCCAACCACTGCGGCCTAAAAGCCACAATGAGGATAAACCCGCCACAAAAAATGCCCAGCGACCAATGGACCAACCCCAATCGTGGCAAAGGCAACGGCCGTTCCGGCTGATCCAGCGCCGCCAAAGCAAACACCAACCCGCCCAAAAATAGCGTCAGCCACGCCGCCCAGCGAATCCCCGGATTGGCAGCAAAAATCAGGGCGTTGGGCGTGGTAACGCCATGAACAAAAAACAGCACGCCCATAACCGCAAACGCGGTTGCCAGCAGTTGGTGGCGCGGTGCACTGCTTTGGCCCAGGGCAACGGCCGTAAAAAATGTCACCACCGCCGATGCAAACGTAAAAAATGTCACGATGTAAAAATGGAGAAGCGGAACCTCAAACAACCCATCCAC
>WBZL01005214.1_pt1 | contig 10849 bp, 10 predicted proteins | sample 5204291 | NCBI WGS metagenome assembly WBZL01 (sample SAMN12344345, study PRJNA552823) | activated sludge metagenome | biome: Activated sludge suspended growth; feature: Nitrification reactor; material: Wastewater; isolation source: activated sludge from nitrification reactor of wastewater... | reverse complement strand
ACCACCGATCCGATCAATTTTCGGTCCGTCTCCGGTCCGTCCGACGGTGACGCCGGTCTGTCTTGCGGGTGCCGGGGGTAGGTGGCTCGGTGTCACCCCGCCCCACCCCCGCCGCGCCGCACACGGCGCTCGGAGCCCACCGATCCCCGATGGCTGCACCGCACACCACGCCCGCTCCCCGCACCTGCCGCCACGGCGAGGTCGCCCCCCGCCCCCGGGCGGACACGGGGGCGGACCATGGCTGAGGACCGACCGGGCCGCTGCTCAGCCCGTCCGGTGCGCCGCACCTTTCCGCCCGAGAGCCGAAGCGTGCGCGCCGCTCGTGCCTTCGTGACCGAACAGGTCGACGGACCCGATCGGCTCCGAGAGGAGCTCGCTCTCGTCGTGTCGGAGCTGGCCGCCAACGCCGTGCTCCACACCTCGGCGCCCTTCACCGTGTCGGTGACGCGGTCCGACGACGCCGTGCGGATCGAGGTGGAGGACGGCAGCGCCGTGCTCCCCCGGGTGGCGGATCACGGTGACCGGGCTCCCACGGGACGGGGACTGCGGATCGTGGACCAGCTCGCCCGGGCCCGGGGCGCCCGGCCCACCGGCACCGGCAAGGTGGTGTGGGCGGAGGTGGCGCGGGCTGGTGACGGGATTTCTTCGTCGACGAGGTCTACCCGACGGACGGGTGGGTAGAGCCATGTTCAGCGCAGCGAACACACGCTGCACGAACGAACCGGAGAACTGTCATGACCCTCGGAGCTGCTCTCGCCGTCGTCGTGGTTGGTGTGCTCATCGCCGCCTTCCTCAACTCCACCATCGGCATGATCGTCGCCGCCGTCGGCGTGGTCGGGCTGATCCTGGCCCTCTTCACCAGCCGGGGCCGACTGGCCTAGTGACCAGGTCGGTCCGCCGACACGAGCGGTGACCGGCCGCGACACCGCGCCGTCACCGCACCCCAGCCCCCGACACAGAAAGCGAGCCACCCCATGAGTGGAAACCTCGACAACACCAAGGGCCGCATCAAGGAAGCTGCCGGCGACCTCACCGACAACGACCGGTTGCGCCGCGAAGGCAAGGTCGACCAGGCCGCCGGCACCATCAAGGACAAGGTCGACAGCGCCAAGGACTGGGTGCAGGACAAGGTCGACGACGCCCGTCGTCGCAACGACTGATCCCACCCGTCTGGTGCCCGGCGCGTCCACCCGTCCGCGCCGGGTACCAGTGCTCTCCCCACCCCCGGCATCGGGCCCCGCCTTCGGGCGGGGCCCGACCGCGTACGTGGCCTGATCGAGCGCCCGGTCGAGGTGGTCAGGCGAAGGTGCGCACCAGGCGCAGGACCGCCTGGGCGTGGGGCCCGTCGGCGTGCAGGTCGATTGGCCCGGTGGGTGTGCGCTGGCCGGCCACGGTGCACAGGTGGTGGGCGGTCCCGGTGACGACGGTGGGCGGACCGTCGTCGAGCCCGAACGTCCACCGGTCGCCGGCCGGGCCCCGGAGGTCGAACCCCACCGGTCCGGGCGACTGGTGACCGGCCCGGGCGAACGCGTAGGGAAGGGTGCGCCAGGCGAGGCGGGTCACGTGCCAGAGGCGGTCGGTGGGGGCCGGTTCGGGACCAACCGCCACGACGGCGTCGACGGTGTGGATCCAAGCCTCGGCCAGTCGGGTGGTGGCGAGCGTCCGCGCCGCGAGCTCGCCCGACACCCAGGTGAGCCGGGCGTGGGGCGGGCAGGTCGTGAAGGCAGCGAGCTGCGCGGCGGTGCTGGCGCGCCACCGGGCCACTGCCTGGTCCGGCGCGCCCCGCTCGCCGGCCACCAGCGCGCCCGCCCAGTCGTCCACGTGTCCGCCCGGAGGCAGGCCCTGCGCGGCGTCGTGCATCCATGCGACCACCCGACCCTCGACGCTCGCCACCGCCATCTCGTTGGTCTGGGCCAGGTGCAACAACACGTCGGCCACCGACCAACCCGGACAGCGCGACGGAAGCGTCAGCTGATCGGGCCGGAGCCGGTCCACCACTGCGCCCAACTCCTGCTGCTGAGCGTCCAGCGCCGCGAGCACGTCGTCCACCGCGCCACCCTAGGCAGGGCCGTGACGCGGCACCCCGGAGCCCGAGCCCGGGATGGGTCCGGGGTGGACTGGACCCATCGGGACGTCAGCCGTTGTCGTCGATGACCTCGATGACCTGGACGCCGAGCGCGTCGTAGGTGGCCGCCGCTCGCAGGTCTCGCGTGGCGAGTGGGAGCGAGTTGGACTTGGCTGCCAGCCCGACGAGCGCGTCGTAGACGGCTCCGCCGCCGATGTTGAGCTGGGCCAGCAGGTTCGGGACGGATGCGGCCGTCGTCGCCGGCATCAGCGCGGGGGGACCGAAGTTGGCCTCGATGAGCCGAACGGCATCGGCTGGTGCCACCCGAGCGTCGCCCGGCAGCCGGGTGAGCACGCTGTAGGTCTCGGCCAGCGAGTGCTGGGTCAACACGAGGTCCCGGCCGCGCAGATGGCGACGCACCGCACGATGAGCGACATGGGAGGCCATGATCAGCGCAACGGCCGCGCTCGTGTCGACCGCCAGGGTCACCGGCGGTCAGCATCGAGGAGCGCGAAGACGTCCTCGTCGGTGATCACCGTTTCGGACTCCGCGACCACCTCGCCACGGATCGTTCGAACGCGGGCCGTGCGACCCACCGCGACGAGCTGCAGCCCAGCCCCGTACGCACTGACGTCAACCGTGGAACCCGGCTTGAGCCCGAGTCGGTCGCGGAGCACCTTGGGTACGACCAGTCGGCCAGCGCTGTCGATCGTGGTCTTCATGGCATGAGCCTACCATCGAAATGGCACTCGGGGCTTCGGGACGGCGGCCCCGTCCACCAACCGAACGTCTGCCAACGCGGATCGGAGGACGCCGAAGTGGAGGCGGCGAACACCGTCCCACGTCCGTTCGCCGAGCCGGGCCAGGTGCTCGGTCGATCCGACGATGTCGCTGAACAGCACGGTGGTGAGGCCCAACTCGACATCGCTCCCGCGCGCTTCGGCCTCGCTGCAGCGCGCGGCCTCGCGTTGGCCGAGGGCTCGGTGCTCCCTGCGCTGGAGCTGCGATGTCGTGAGACACCAGTGACGGTGGACCGACAACGTTTGGCGGAGCGGGAGGGATTCGAACCCTCGGACCCTTGCGGGTCGCCGGTTTTCAAGACCGGTGCATTCGTCCTCTCTGCCACCGCTCCGCTCGGCATCGTAGGCAGCCCGGTCCGCCGTCACCGCGTCGGGATCTGGGGCCCCGCTTCACGTGGGCCCCGCGTGGGCGGTGCTGTGTACGATGCTCCCCGCAACACGGAGAGGTGCCGGAGTCAGGTCGATCGGGCCTCCCTGCTAAGGAGGTGACGGGGTAACTCGTCCGTGGGTTCAAATCCCACCCTCTCCGCTCCACGAACCCCCGACCCCTCCGGGTCGGGGGTTCGTCGCGTCTGCGGTGGTGGCGCGGTCGGCACCGCGATCGTTGGGGTCCGCGTGCTGCAGGACCGGCGGGCGCGCCCGCTCCGGGGTGGGTGCGGTCAGGTTGCGGTCAGTGGTCGTCCGTCACGAATTGCTTGCCGATGTTGCATTTGGGTGACGAATGCGACGAATATGTCTCCCTGTTCGCCCCAGAGCGGCGGTCGCGGTCACCTCGGTGGCCTCCACCTCCGCCCGCAGCCTCCGGTCCGCCGGGTGCTGGTCCGCCTCCCCGGCGGGTGGGTCCGCTCACACAGGAGTTCCATCGAGTGTCACGCCCCGCCCCCGCCCCGGTCACTGGTTCCGTCGAGTACGGAGCCCCCCAGCCGGAGGCGCGTCGGCGCCGTCCCTGGCGCCTCGTCCTCGGCCTGCTGGCCGTGCTGGCGATCGCCGGGGCCACCTCAGCGTGCACACCCGAGGGCGTGGCCAAGATGGCCATCGCCGAACACTGGGGGCCCAACACCGAGTGCGCCGAGCGGATCGTGCAGCGTGAGTCGCGGTTCCAGGCGGCCGCGGTGAACCCCCGCAGCGGCACCACCGGCCTGTTCCAGATCCACCCCGTCCACAAGACCTGGATCAAGAACACCTTCGGGTACGACTTCTCCGAGATGAAGGACCCGGGCAAGAACGCCGAGGTCGCCAAGGCCCTGTCGTCGGAGGCCTACCGCCTGTACCGAGACGGCTGGCAGCCCTGGCGCACCGGTGGCCGTCGCGTCCCCGGTGGCGGCTGCCCCGCCTGACCCACCTCGGGTCCCACCTCTCGCTCCGGAGCGTCGGCCCAGCCGGCGCTCCGGCGCCGTTTTCGGGACCGACCCGTCCTAGCCTCGGTGCACCCCTCGCCCCACGTCCGGACCTCGCCCATGACCTCCCCGCTGCGCCACGCCGTCGACCTGCTCAGCTACGCGGCCACCCGCAGCAGCCACCAGCAGCGGGACCGGGCCACGGTCGCCGACCTGGCCGTGAGCGCCCCCGATCTCGGGCTGCCCCCGGGTCTCGAGGTGCGGTGGCTGGGCGTGGCCGGGTTCGTGCTCAGCTACGAGGGCACCACCGTGTTGATCGACCCCTACGTGAGCCGGGCCCCGCTGAGCGACATGGTGCGACGCCGCACCGTGCTGCCCGACCGGTCGCTGGTGGACCGGTGGGTGCCGCGGGCCGATGCCGTGCTGGTGGGTCACACCCACTTCGACCACGCCCTCGACGCCCCCGAGATCGCCCGGCGTGACGGGGCCACCGTGTACGGCAGCACCTCGGCCCGTCACCTGCTGGGCCTGCACGGGCTGGCCGACCGGGCCGTGGTGGTGGAGCCGCACAAGGTGTACGGGATCGGGCCCTTCGAGGTCACCTTCGTGCCGAGCGTGCACTCCAAGCTGATCCTGGGCCTGAAGGTGAGCCAGGGCGGCGAGCTCACCTGCGAACACGTGGGCGACCTGTGCCCCCAGGCGTACCAGTGCGGCCAGGTGTGGGGCATCCACATCGCGGTGGCCGGCATCACGCTCTACCACCAGGGGTCGGCCGACCTGATCGACGACGAGGTCCGCCACCGCGACGTCGACGTGATGCTGTGCGGCATCGCCGGCCGCCAGTTCACCCCGGGGTACCTGGAACGGATCCTGCCCCGACTGGAGCCCCGGGTGATCGTGGCCACCCACCACGACGACTTCTTCGTGCCGTTGGGTCACGACCAGGGCTTCGCCCTGGGGGTCGACGTGGCCCGGTTCCCCGACGAGGTGGCGGCCGTGGGCCGGGACTTCCGGGTGGTCACCCTGCCCGAGCCGGTGCCCGTCGCCTGACGCGCCGGCGGGCTCGCACCACCGGACCGACCCGGCCCGATCGGGCTGGATCTGGCCTGATACCCCCCTCTGGGACCTCGGACTCTGGACGGAACGGCGTTCCGGTGGTTCCGTGGAACCATGAGCGGCACCAACGGCACCCCTTCCGACCCCCAGGACCCCCGAGCCCCTGGCGGTCCGGGTGCTCCGGGCGAGCCCCGAGACTCCGAGGTCACCGAGGAGCGCAACCGCAGCGTGTTGCTGGCCGTGGCCGCCACGCTCGCGGTGATCGTGGTCGTGTTGATCGTGCTGTTGCTGGTCCGCAACGACGATGACGACGACGTCACCACCACCGACACGTCGTCCACCACCACCGAGGCCACCACCACGACGGAGGCCACCACGACCACCACTGAGGCCACGACGACCACCGAGGCCACCAGCACGACCACCGGGTCCGGGGGCATCACCGGCGAGGAGGCGGCCACCGTGGTGTGGCCCGATCCCGGCGGCTCCGGCCTCTTCACCGACCCGATGGCGGCGGCCCAGGGGTTCGCCGAGGACGTGGTGGGCTTCACCAACCCGGTGTACGGCGAGTTCCAGGGCGGCGACTCCCGGTCCGGTGAGGTCGAGGTGCGGGCCCAGGCCGACGGACCGGTCACCACCATCGCCGTGCGCCAGATGAGCGACGACAACTGGTACGTGCTGGCCGCCCTCACCGACCAGATCGACGTGACGGCACCGGCGCCAGGGACGGCGATCGACAACCCGCTGCAGGTGGCCGGTCAGGCGCAGGCGTTCGAGGGCACGGTGCGGGTCGTCGTGTACGGCCGAGGTGTGGCCGAGCCCCTGGGCGAGGGGTTCGTCACCGGCAGCGGTGGCGAGATGGGCCCGTTCTCCGGTGACATCACCTGGTCCAACCCCGGTGGCGGCTGGGGCTTCGTGCTGTTCGTGATCGACAGCGCCGAGGACGGCTCGCCCTGGCAGGCCGCCGCGCTCCCCGTCGGCTTCATCGGCGGCGACTGACCAGCGCCCGTCTCGCCACCACCAGCCGCTCGGCGGTCATCAGCGCGGCCAGCACCAGGGCGGGCTGGGCGGTGAGGGCGAAGCGGGGGTTGCCGTACCCCAGGGTGACGCTCACGGCCACGGCCACCACCGCCGTGGCCAGGACCAGGTGGCGGAGGTCCCGCCGCCGACGGTGCAGCGCCACCAGGCCCCCGACGCCGGCCACCGCGAGCACCGCGCTCAGCGGGTTGGCGACGAGCTGCCACCCGTAGCGGCGGCTCTCGTCGGTGTCCCGGTCGGCGAGGTCGCGTGGGTCCCACCACCCCCAGGCGCGGGCCTGGCGGGCGGCCAGCACCGCCGGCAGCCGGTCCAGGTTGGCGCTCACGTGCGCCCGGGCCGCGGCCTGGTAGGCGTCCATCAGCTCGGCCTCGCCCACCCGGTTGGCCAGTAGGTCGTCCTCGCTCATGTCGCTGGGGCGGGCATCGACCACGCAGTCGTAGCGCCAGCTCCCCAGGTCGGCCCGCTGGTAGGTGAGGGGGCAGTTGGCGCCGGCCAGGGCGCTGGTGGGCGACAGGGTGGACACGGCGGCCACGTCGACCGCTCGCAGGTTGCGGAGCATCCACGGGGTCACGATCGTGGCCAGGCCGAGGGCCACGACGGCCCCGACCGCCAGCGCGGTGCGCCAGTCCCGTCCTGCCGCAAGTGCGGCCGTCCAGATCACGAGGATGGCGGCGAACAGGGCCAGGTCCTGGCGGGTGAGGACGGCCACCCCCAGGACCACGCCGAGGCCGAGGAGCGCCATCCCCGACTGCGCCAGCACCCGGGTGGGCCGCGTGCGCCGGTTGCGCCCCACGTGGGGCCGGGCCCGGTCCCGCGCCCGGTCCACGATGGCCAGGGCGAGGAGCTGGGCACCCACCACCAGCGGCACCGTGAGGTTCTCGCTCATGGCCGAGCCGTCGCCGGCGATCAGCCCGGGGTGCACCGCCACGGCGAGGGCGGCGGCCAGGCCCACCCGGGGGCCGGCCAGGCGTCGGCCCAGCACAGCGGTGAGCACGATGGTGGCGGCGGCGGGCACCAGCCCGGCCAGGCGCACCGCCGTGGGCCCGTCGCCCACCAGCCACTGCCACAGGGCCTGGTAGCCGGGGTAGGCCGGGGGAAAGGCGGCGGTGGGGATCAGCTCGCCCGTGAACAACGACCGGGGCACCACGTAGCCGGTGCCGTTGCGGATGGACCCGCCCTGGAGCTGGTACCAGATGGCGTCCAGGCCCGGCGTCACGTCGGCGAGGACCACCACCACGTAGAGGGCACGGACGGCCAGCCCCAGGGCCGCCACCACCGCCACGGCGAGCCACCACCGCCGACCGGTCCAGGGGGAGGCGGCCACGCCGGTCATCGACACCGGGGCGAGGGTAGACGCCCCCACCGGCAGGTCAGGAGGCCACGCGGGTGGGGTCGCGGTAGAGCGAACCCGAGGCGATGAACCCCTCCATGCGCTGGGGGCCGGGGTGGAACACCACCAGTTGGCGCTCCCGCTGGTCGAACGCCGTGCCCAGGGGAGCGTCGCCCCGATACTTCTGCACCGTGAGCCACACGTAGACCACCACCTCGTCGTAGGGCACTCCCACCGGCACCACCTCGTAGCGCTTGCCGTTGGTGTTGGCCGGACCCTCGTCGGGCCCCTGGTGGGAGTACCACTCGGCGGTGGGACCCGAGACCTCCACCGCCGAGCCCGGACCCAGGCGCACCACGTCGACCTGGTCCACCCGCACCGTGGTGTGCTCCTCGCTGGACCCGCCGATGACGATGGGGATCGAGAAGTCGCGCGGTACGGCGTCGGTGACGCTGAACAGCGAGCCCAGCGGGTCCGACGAGTCGAACTCGGGGTGGGGGGCGAAGTCGCTCTTGGCCTCGGCCCAGGTGAGCAGCTCGTTGCCCTGGCCGGTGACGATCCAGTCGTCGGCGTCGTCGCCGTCGGCGAACAGGTCGTGGACGTCCTCGCCCAGCCCGAGCAGGTCGTTGGCGTGCTCGGTCACCAGGTCTCCGGGGATGTCGGCCCACTCGGTCAGGTCCCACGGGCTGCCGGTGTCGGGCGGTTCGAACCACCCGGAGAAGTCGAGCTCGGACTTGGTGGCGTGGGTCTCGTAGGTGCCGCCCAGCACGGTGACGTCGACCGCGGCCAGCTCGTCGGTGCCCTCCCAGTACTCGGCGCCCACGGTGATGGCGTAGTTGCCGAACCAGGCGTAGAGGTCGGCGCCGGCCACCTCGCCCAGCCCGGGCCAGCCCGCCTTCACCATCCACGACGTGAAGCCCTCGGTGGCCGACCGCACCCGCAGCTCGCCCCGTCCGGGCACCAGGCCGAGGGTGAGGAAGAGGTCGTCGCCGCCGTACAGGCGCACGGCCTCCTCCACGGTCAGGCCGTTGCCGGTGACCGTCACCGTGTACGTGGTGGCGGGCCGGGCCGGCAGTTCCACCGGTTCGAACGTGCCGCCGGGGCCCACCGGCGGGGTGGCCACCACGGTGCCGTCGGGCTTCGAGATGGCCACGGCGGCACCCGCCACCGGCCCGCCACGAGCGTCGACCACCTGCCCGCCCACGAAGGCGGTGGTGGCGGCCCGCAGGGTGACGGTCTCGGTGCGGTCCTGGCCCAGCTCCACCTGCACCTCGCGGGCGGCCTCGGGCCGGTAGCCGCGGGCCACGATCGAGAAGGTGTAGGTACCCGCCGAGATGTCCCAGGCCACCTCGCCGTTCTCCGGCGTCTCCTCGTGCACGCCGTGGCCGTGCAGGTAGACGTCGACGCCCGACAGCGGCTCGCCTTCCTCGTCGATCACCCGGAGGGTGACGGTGCCGTGGTCGTCGAGCTCGGCACCCACGAAGCCCAGGGGGCGGGTGCGAGACACCGTGACCTCGCTGGTGACGGGGTTGTAGCCCTCCCGGGTGACCGACACCGGGTAGGTGCCGAACTCCAGGTCGTCGAGCCAGAAGGTGCCGGCCACGTCGGTGACGGCCTCGCGGTCGCCCACTGTCACCCGGGCGCCCTCGAGCCCCGGGTACCAGCCCGAGGTGTGGCCCAGGTCGCCCGAGGCGTCGACCACCCGGCCCGCCACCAGGCCCTTCTGGCGGATGGTGACGGGGTGGGGGGCGGCATCGTTGCCGGTGGTGTACTGGTCGGTGGCGGTGGTGAGGGCGAAGGAGACCTCCACCGAGCCGGCCTCCAGGTCGGCCGGCACCTCCCACAAGATGCTGAAGTCGGTGGACGACGCCGGCGGCACCCGGTCCAGCTCGGCGGTGCCGAGCACCTGGCCGTCGCGCGTGGCGGTGACCGTCACGTCGCGTGCCTCGCGCGACCCGCGGTTCACCACGGCGCCGCGCAGAGCGACCGGGCCACCGCAGATGGCCTGGGGCGGGGTCTGGGCGAAGCCGCCCAGGTCCACCAGCACGTCGGCCAGGATCGGCTTGCCGCCCTCGAGCACCAGGGGGCCGGCGGCCCACGCCGGGTCGTCGCCGGTGCCGTCCCAGCCCCGGAGGGTGAAGCGACCGCGGTCGGGGGAGCCGGCGGGTGCTTCGGGCCGGGCGTGGGGGTCGTAGTAGGTCACCGCCGGTCCGTCGGGCGTGGTCACCAGCTCCACCGGCCAGCCGAGCTGCAGGCGCGGGGAGCCCTCCGCGGTGGGGCCGTCCCACACCCGCTCGACGTCGCCGTCGGCCAGCGTCACTGCCGCCACGTGGAGCTGCTCGCCGCCGTCGGTGGGCCCGTCGTGGCGCCACACCACGGTGGCAGCGGTGCCGGTGTCGTCTGCACCGGCGTCGATCGCCACCGCCCCGTGGGGGCTGGTCCCCCGCAGAGCCGGCCCGGCCACGGCCGTGTTCCACCGGGGGGTCAGCGCGCCGGTGTCCACCCCCACGGCCCGTAGCTCGCGCTGCTCACCGGTGGTGCGATGCAGGTGCGTCACCACGAGCGTGTCCGACGCAAGGTCGACGGCGGCGGCGCTGACGGTGTCGAGACCCCGGCCCGACACGTCGGTCACCGCCTCTTGGCGGCCGAGGCGGACGCCGTCACCGTCCACCACCACCTCGGAGACCACCACCCGCGACAGGCCATCGGTGGCCTCGGGGTCGTCGGGATGGCCACCGGCCACCACCCAACCCGCCACCGGGCCATCGCCCGCCACCACCACGGGGTGGACCAGGGCCCGGCCCACCAGCCCCGACGCGCCGCCGGCCAGGGTCTCGGGGTCGTGCAGGCGCAACCGGGTGCCGGCGCCGGTGGTGGTGACCACCGCCAGGTGCCCGCCCGGGAGCAGGGCGGCGTCGACCGAGGTGACGCGCCCGCCGGCCGGATCGGTCTCCACCACGCCCACGGCCAGGCCGGGCGTGGTGACCTGGGCGCCGGTGGCGTCGTAGCGCTCCCAGTTGAGCTTGTGGTCGGCCGACACGTAGAGCAGCAGGTAGCCGTCGTCCAACGGGACCACGGCGTGGTCCTCATCCGCGCTGTTGCCGGTGTGGCGGTAGGGGCGGACCCCGCCGGCGGTGGTGAAGCCCGACTCGTTCCACGTGGCCGGCACGGTGGAGGCGATCGACAGGTCGGCGGTCTCCGCGTCGACGGCGGTGAGGGTGAC
>WBZL01005212.1_pt1 | contig 10851 bp, 6 predicted proteins | sample 5204291 | NCBI WGS metagenome assembly WBZL01 (sample SAMN12344345, study PRJNA552823) | activated sludge metagenome | biome: Activated sludge suspended growth; feature: Nitrification reactor; material: Wastewater; isolation source: activated sludge from nitrification reactor of wastewater treatment... | reverse complement strand
TCCATGCCCTTGCCGCCCCTTCGCGCCCGCCCACTGCTCTGCGCACTGGCCCTGGCGTGGCCCCTGCACACCCTGGCCGCCCTGCCCGCAGGCGCCGCCGCTGAGATCGTGGACCTGCAAGGCGCGGGTGACCAGCGCCCGGCCAGCGCCACGGCCTGGAGCCCAGCGCGCACCGCACAAGCCCTGGCTGCTGGCGACTTTGTGCGTACACGCGAGGCCGCGCGCATGGCCCTGTTGTTTGCCGACCAGACCCAGCTGCGCCTGCACCAGAACACGGTGTTGCAGGTCAAGGCGCTGGCGGCGGCCGGGCAAGGCACCACCACGCTGCGCCTGGAAGCGGGCCGAGCCTGGACACAAACGCGCCGCCCGCCCGGCAGCCCGCTGGAACTGCAGACCCCCGCCGCCACCGCTGCCATCCGTGGCACCGACTGGCACATCAGCGTGGAGCCCGACGGGCGCACACTGCTCACGGTGCTGTCGGGCACGGTGGAATTTGGCAACCCCCAGGGCACGCTGACACTGAGCGCCAACGAAGCCGCCTACGCCGAAGTGGGCAAGGCCCCGGTCAAGCTCATGCTGGTGCAGCCGCGCGAGAGCGTGCAGTGGGTCAACGCCCTGCAGCCCGACCCACTGCCCCACCTGGCCGCCGAGCCCCTGCCTGCGGCGCTGGAGCCGGTGCGCGCCGCGCTGGCGGCAGGCCAGATCGACCGCGCGCGCAGCGCCCTGGCCCAGACGCGCGCCCAGGCGCCTGCATCCTGGGGCGCCGCCCTGGAATTGGCCATCGCCCTGCAGGCCGGCCAATGGCCGGAAGCACGCGCACTGGCGCAGCAGCAAATGCCCCAGCGCCCCCCCTTGCCGGTGTGGCTCATGCAGTCCGACCTGCTGCTGATGGGCGGCGAAGGCCAGGCCGCAGTGGCCACCCTGCAGGACGCGCTGCAACAGTGGCCCGCCCACCCCGCACTGCTGGCCCAACTGGCCCGCGCGCAGTTGCTGCAGGACCGCTCGGGCGAAGCCGCTGCCACGCTCGCCCAGGGCCAGGCACCCCACCCCGAACTGGCGCTCGCCCGTGGCGCCCTGGCCCGCCGCCAGGGCGATGCGCCGAGCACACTGGCCGCCTACACCGAAGCCACCCAACTGGCCCCGCAGGACGCACGCGGCTGGCTGGGCCTGGGCAGCGCGCACACCGAGCGCGAGGACACCGGCCCCGCGCGCCAGCACCTGCAGCAAGCCATTGCGCTGGCACCGCACCTGGCGCAGGCCCAGGGCGAGCGCGGCACGCTGGAGACCTTTACCAACCGCTTTGCCGACGCAGAAAACGCCTTCCAGGCTGCGCTGCAGGACCAGAGCGCCGACTACGTTGCCCTCACCGGCCTGGGCCTGCTGCGGCTCAAGCAAGGCCAGCCCGAAGCGGCGCTCGACGCCTTTTTGCGCGCAGGCGTGATGGAGCCGCGCTACGCCCGTGCCAAGACCTGGACTGCCGTCGCCTACTACCAGCTCGGGCGCCACCAGGACGCCATCACCACGCTGTACCAGGCTGCCGCACTGGACGACAAGGACCCCGTGCCCCACATGCTGCTGGCGCAGATCCACACCGACCTGTTCCAGCCCGGCGAGGCCGTGGCGGCTGCGCGGGCCGGGGCACAGCGCATGCCCTACCTGCGCTCACTCAACCAGTTGGCCAACGACCAGAAGGGCAGCGCCAACCTGGGCGCGGCGCTGGCCTTCTTCGGCATGGAAGACTGGGCGCTGGAGCTGGCGCAGCAGAGCTTCTACCCCTACTGGGGCGGCAGCCACCTGTTCCTGGCCGACCGCTACGCGGGTGAGTTCAACAAGAACTCGGCCCTGTACCAGGGCTTTCTCACAGACCCCATGGCCTTTGGCGCCAGCCAGCGCTACGCCTCGCTGTTGCAGCGCCCCGGCAGCCACGGCGCCGTGGGGCTGACGCTGGACCGCGAGTTCTACCGTCTGGCATCGCCCGCCCTCACGCTCAACGGCATGGACAACCGCCATGTGCCAGTGTCGTGGTTTGTGAAGGCGCAGACGGCGCGGGCGCTGCGCTTTCCGGTGGATGTGGGGGTGGTCAACCGATCCGCGTTTTTCGACGCTTCCGGCACAGCAGACGTGGATGCACAAGTGCTCACCCTGGGACTGGGCGCACAGCCCAGCGAACGGCTGAACCTGTTTGCCTATGCCAACCACTTCAACATCGACCTGCGCGCGCAGAACCTGTTCCGAACCTCACTGGACAAAACCCAAAGCCAGGGCTCGATGGGACTGTCTTACCGCTGGGGTCCCACCGAGCAGACCTGGATCAAACTCGGGCGTAGTTTGGACGATGCGCTGATACGAAACTACCCTGCGCTCTTCACCTTGAATCCGCTGCAAGGCGTTCTGGGACTGGCTTCGCGGCCGCGCAAACAGTTCAACGATCTGCAATTGCGTCACACCATGGATCTCCGCCCCGGCACCCGATGGAGCGCCGCTCTGGAGCATGTGGCCGAGAAGCAGTCCAGCCAAACCCTGGCCGAAGGGCTCATCTCAGCATCCACACCCGCAGGGGAGTTGCTGTATGCCGATCGCTTGGCGTTTGGCGGCACCAATGCCATCGATCGCCGTTATACCGCCTTCACTTTGGAAGGCAGCCACCGCTACAACCCCATGCTGAACCTGGATGGCGCCTTGGGTTGGCAGCAGATACGCCACCGCGTTCTGGGGGCCAACATCTATGCGCTGGATCTGCTGGGCCAAGTCGATGGCAACATCGCCCAACGCCACGACACCGAACGCGTCTTCACCCCGCGCGCAGGCCTGGTGCTGCAGCCCGCCCCCGGCCACACGCTGCGCCTGGCCTATCAGGACTGGATGCGGCCGCTGAGCACTTCGACCCTCGCGGGCATCGAGACAGCCGGCATCCCCGTGGAAGACCAGTTGCTCGAAGCCGGTGGCCGCCACAAGCGCACCGTGCTGCAATGGAGCCACGAGTGGGGCGCTTCCACCTTCATCAAGCTGCGCGCCGACCACCTGCGCCTGACCAACCCTGGCACCATCGGCGTGGACCTGCGCACCCCCAGCCTGCCGTTCCTGGAGGAGCTGCGCAACGCCCAGTTGACCAACCTCTCCAGCACCGACCTGCTCGAAGACACGCCCAGCTACGAGGGCGGCACCCTCAAGGTGCTGGCAGGCAGCGTCAACCACATGTTCAGCCGCCAGTGGTCGGGCTACGCCAAGTACCTGTACCAGCACAGCCACAGTGCGTTTGGTGAAGGCGACGAGCGCGTGAACGGGCGCATGATTCCCTACATTCCGCGCCACACCGCCGTGCTGGGCGCCACCTGGGCCAGCAGTGCGCGCTGGTACCTCAGCGGCCGCGCGGTGTACCGATCCGAACGGTTTGAAGACAAGGAAAACCTCACCCGCCGCCCACCGGGCTGGAACCTGGACCTGATGGGCTTCTGGGAATCCACCGACAAGCGCTGGGTGGTAGGCATGGCAGCGCTCAACCTGTGGGGGCCCAAGTCTGCGCGCCAGAAGGCCCGCTTCGTGCTGGATGCGCGCTACCGTTTTTAAGCCGCTCGGCGCGGCGCTACTGGCCCTGCTGTTGGTGTGGGCCGCCGCGCACAGCCGCCCCTGGCATGCGCTGGAGTTCCGCAGCTTTGACCTGTGGACCACGCTCGCCGCGCCGGGGCGCAGCAGCGTGCCCGTGGCCATCCTGGCAATCGACGAACCCAGCTTTCAGCAACTGGGCCAGGGCTGGCCTTTTCCGCGCAGCCTGCACGCCCGGCTGATCGACCGCCTGCGCGAGGACGGCGCGCGCGCCATTGGTTTTGACGTGGTGTTTGCCGACCCCGCCGCCGACCCGGCACAGGACGCCGCCCTGGCCCAGGCGGTGGGCCGCGCGGTGGCCGCCGGCATTCCCGTGGTGCTGGCCTCCAGCCGCGAGAAGGTGGACAGCGCCAGCGCCACGCTGTGGACCGAGGTGCTGCCCCTGCAGACCCTGCGCGATGCCGGAGCCCAGCATGGCGACGCCGGTGTGGAGCCGGACGACGACTTCGTGGTGCGCCGCATGCCCCCCAGCGCGGGCCGCTTTGCGGCCACTCTCGCGCAGCACCTGGGCGTCCGCCCAGCGCCCGCGCCCTCCGCAGACGCCGACCGCCTGGTGGCCTACCGGGGCCCGCGCGGCAGCTTCGACACACGCTCGTACTACCAGGCCCTGGAGCCCGGCCTGCTGCCTGCCGGGTACTTTCGCGGCAAGGTCGTTCTGGTGGGGCGCTCGGCCTTGACGGCCAGCGAACTGCAACACAGCCAGGCCGACCTCTTCAACGCCCCCTTTGCCGCACTGGGCGGTGAACGCCTGTTCCCCGGCGTGGAACTGCAGGCCACCCTGCTGGACAACCATGTGACCGGTGCCGCCCTGCGCCCCGTGCCCGAGGGCTGGAGCCTGGCGCTGGTGCTGCTGGCCCTGGCCGTGCTGGTGCCAGCCAGCGTGCGCTGGCACCCTGGTACGGTGGCAGGGCTGGCTGCAGGGCTGTCTGGCGCGGTGCTGCTCCTGTCGTGGTGGCTGTTTGCCCAGGCGCGGCTGTGGCTGCCGCCGCTGCTGCCCTTGGCCGCCGTGGTGGCCATCTACGGTGCCACGGCCCTGGTGGCCTACGCCACGGCGCGCCGGCACGCGCGCCAGGTGCGCGCCATGTTTGCACAGTATGTGCCCCCCGAAGTGGTCCAGCGCCTGATTGCCCAGCCCGAACTGTTGCGCCTGGGCGGCGAGACGCGCGAAGTCACGCTGTTGTTCACCGACCTGGCGAACTTCACCACCCTGTCGGAACAACTCAGCGCCGAGCAGACGGTGGAGGTGCTCACGGGCTACTTCAACGCCATGACGCCGCTCATCCATGCCACGGGCGGCACCGTGGACAAGTTCATCGGCGACGCGGTGATGGCCTTCTGGGGCGCGCCCCTGCCCGATGCCCAGCACGCCGAGCATGCCGTGCGCGCGGCCATCGCCATGCAGCAGGCCATGGTGCCGCTGGTGGCCGCGCTGCGCTCGCGCGGCCTGCCCAGCATCCACATGCGCATCGGCCTGCACACGGGCCGCGTGGTGGTGGGCAATGTGGGCTCGGAGCAGCGCTTCTCTTACACCGCCATTGGCGACGCGGTGAACCTGGCGGCGCGCCTGGAAGGCGCGAACAAGGCCTTTGGCACCGGCATTCTGGTGTCGGGGGCCACGGCGGCCCAACTGCCCGACGACATCGCACTGCGCCCGCTGGACGATGTGATCGTCAAAGGCAAGTCCGAACCCGTGCGCGTGTTCACGCCCTGCGATGACGCGCAGGTGTGCCAGCTTTCGCACGCCGCGCTGCAGGCCTTCCATGCCCGCGCCTGGGATGAGGCCAGCACCCACCTGCACGCCCTGTTACAGCGCCTGCCGGGCGACACCACCGCGCAGCGGCTGCTGGAACGCCTCCAGGCCGCACGAACGCTGCCGCCTGGGGCAGCTTGGTCGCCTGCAGTGGCACTGGACAAGCTCTGATCCAGACGAACTTCCCCTTCCACTACAGAAATCTCGCCGCAAATCCGGGCATGATGTAGGCGTGGAGACCGCATCACCCCGGTCGCCGCACCGACCCATCGCTCAGAAAGGAGAACCCATGCAAGTACAAGTCCATACCGACAACAAGATCCAGGGCGGAGAGTCGCTGGCCCAGTGGGTACAGCAAGAGGCCGTGTCTCGCCTGGCGCGCTTCAAGGACCAGGTCACCCGCATCGAAGTTTTCCTGTCCGACGTGGACGCAGGCAAATCCGGCGCCAACGACAAGCGCTGCCGCATGGAGGCGCGCCCCGCAGGGCGCCAGCCCGTGGGTGTGACGGCCGATGCCGACAAGCTGGCCGATGCCTTCACCGGCGCCATGGAGAAGCTGGCCCGCGCCCTCGACAACGACCTGGGCCGCGTGAAAGACCGCAACGGCCGCGACACCATCCGCACGGCGGAGGAATGAGCGACCCGCACGCCACCGATCAGCGCCTGACCGAGCTGGAGATCAAGGCCAGCTACACCGAGGATCTGCTGGACCAGATGAACCTGGCCCTGTACCGACAACAGCAGCAGATCGACCGGCTGGTGCAGGAGCTGACCCATCTGCGCCAGCAGATGCCCGAGCCCGGTGGCGGCGCGCCGCGCAACCTGCGCGACGAGATTCCGCCGCATTACTAGAGAACATCCCCCTGCGGCGCTGCGCGCCTTCCCCCTTCTCTGGCATCGCTGCGCGCTGCGGAAGGGGGACGCCACCCGCGCGGCGGGGCGGCCCTTGCGCGGTGGCCGCTGGCCTAGGGGCATGCCCGCTTCATGGGCCGCGGATAGTGCAATCACCATGGATCGCGGCATAAAAAAACCGGCCGCCCTCGCGGGCCGGCCGGTTGGATTCCTGAGCGCAGCTCAGGCGCCGATCACTTGGCGATCACGCGCACCATTTCCAGGCACTTGTTCGAGTAGCCCCACTCGTTGTCGTACCAGCTCACGACCTTGATGAAGGTCTTGTCCAGCGCGATACCGGCTTCGGCGTCGAACACCGAGGTGCAGGGCTCGCCACGGAAGTCGGTGGCCACCACCTTGTCTTCGGTGTAGCCCAGCACGCCCTTCATGGCGCCTTGCGAGGCGGCCTTCATGGCGGCGCAGATGTCCTTGTAGTCGGCTTCCTTTTCCAGCTCGACGGTCAGATCCACCACCGACACGTCGGAGGTGGGCACGCGGAACGACATGCCGGTGAGCTTCTTGTTCAGCTCGGGGATCACCACGCCCACGGCCTTGGCGGCGCCGGTGGAGCTGGGGATGATGTTTTCCAGGATGCCGCGGCCGCCGCGCCAGTCCTTGTTGCTCGGGCCGTCCACGGTCTTTTGCGTGGCGGTGGCAGCGTGCACGGTGGTCATCAGGCCGCGCTTGATGCCCCAGTTGTCGTTCAGCACCTTGGCCACGGGGGCCAGGCAGTTGGTGGTGCACGAGGCGTTGGAGACGATGGCCTGGCCAGCGTATTTCTCGTGGTTCACGCCGAACACGAACATGGGCGTGTCGTCCTTGGAGGGCGCGGACATCAGCACCTTCTTGGCGCCGGCGGCCAGGTGCTTCTCGGCGCTGGCCTTGTCCAGGAACAGGCCGGTGGCCTCGATCACCACGTCGGCGCCGACTTCGTTCCACTTCAGGTTGGCGGGGTCGCGCTCTTGCGTCAGGCGAATCTTCTTGCCGTTCACGACCAGGGTGTTGCCCTCGACCGAGACTTCACCCTTGAAACGGCCGTGCACGCTGTCGTATTTCAGCATGTAGGCCAGGTAGTCGGGTTCGAGCAGGTCGTTGATGCCCACGATCTCGATGTCCGAGAAGTTTTGCACCGCTGCGCGAAACACCATGCGGCCGATGCGGCCCAAACCATTGATGCCAACCTTGATAGCCATGTCAGTCTCTTCCTTGCAAAGTTAAAAACAACCCAATCACTTCTTGCCTGCCAGCACGGCGCGCACGGTGGCCGCCACGTTCTCGGCCGTGAAGCCGAAGTGCTTGAACAGCACGCCTGCAGGGGCCGATTCGCCGTAGCGGTCGATGCCGACCACGGCGGCGCAGCCGTACTTCCACCAGAAATCGGTCACGCCCATTTCCACGGCGATGCGCGGCAGCCCTGCGGGCAGCACGGACTTCTTGTACTTGACATCCTCGCGGTCGAAGCTCGTGGTGCTGGGCATGGAGACCACGCGCACGGCGATCTTTTTCTCGGCCAGTTGCTTTTGCGCGGCCAGGGCCAATTGGACCTCAGAGCCGGTGGCAATGATGACGGCCTGGGCTTTCTTCTTCAGGCCCACGTCCTTGGGCTCGGAGAGCACGTAGGCACCACGCGAGATGTCGCCCAGGTCGCGCTTGGACAGGTAGGGCAGGTTCTGGCGGCTCAGCAGCAGCGCGGTGGGCTGCTCGCGGTTGGACAGGGCCACGCTCCAGGCCACGGCGGTTTCGGCCGTGTCGGCGGGGCGCCAGACGTCCAGACCAGGGATGATGCGCAGGGCTGCAGCGTGCTCCACCGACTGGTGCGTGGGGCCGTCTTCGCCCAGGCCGATGGAATCGTGCGTGAAGACATGGATCACGCGCTGCTTCATCAGCGCGGCCATGCGGATGGCGTTGCGGCTGTAGTCGCTGAAGGTGAGGAAGGTGCCGCCGTAGGGGATGAAGCCGCCATGCAGCGCCACGCCGTTCATGATGGCGGCCATGCCGAATTCGCGCACGCCGTAGTTGATGTGGCGGCCACCCACGCCGTTCTCGTTCTTGACCACGTTGCCCTGCAGGTCAAAGCGCAGGTTGGGCGTGCTCTTGGTGTTGGTGAGGTTGGAGCCGGTGAGGTCGGCGCTGCCGCCCAGCAACTCGGGCAGGGCAGCGGTGAAGGCTTCGAGCGCCAGTTGGCTGGCCTTGCGGCTGGCCACGGTCTCGGCCTTGGTGTGGGCACCCACCACGGTATCCACCGCCGTCTGGGCAAAGTGCGCGGGCAGGTCGCCGTTCATGCGGCGCGTGAACTCGGCGGCCAGCTCGGGGAAGGCGGCCTGGTAGGCGGCAAAGCGATCGTTCCAGGCCTGCTCGGCGGCGTGGCCGGTGGCGCGGGCGTTCCAGTCGGCGTACACCTCGTCGGGGATGACGAAGGGTGCATGGCTCCAGCCCAGCGATTCGCGCGTGAGCGCGATTTCCTCGGCACCCAGCGGCTCGCCGTGGGCCTTGGCGGTGTTGGCGCGGTTGGGCGAGCCCTTGCCGATGTGCGTCTTGCAAATGACGAGCGAGGGGCGCTCGGTCTGCTTGTGCGCCTGGCAAATAGCGTCAGCCACCTTGTCGGCGTCATGCCCGTCGATGGGGCCGATCACGTTCCAGCCGCTGGCCACGAAGCGCAGCGCCGTGTTGTCGATGAACCAGGGCTGCACGGAGCCGTCGATGCTGATGCCGTTGTCGTCGTACAGCGCGACGAGCTTGTTCAGCTTCCAGGCGCCGGCCAGCGAAATGGCCTCCTGGCTGATGCCCTCCATCAGGCAACCGTCGCCCAGGAAGGCGTAGGTGTGGTGGTCCACCACGGTGTGGCCTTCGCGGTTGAACTCGGCCGCCAGGAGCTTCTCGGCCAGGGCCATGCCCACGGCGTTGGTGATGCCCTGGCCCAGCGGGCCGGTGGTGGTTTCCACGCCGGGGGTGTGGCCCACCTCGGGGTGGCCTGCGGTGCGGCTGCCCATCTGGCGGAAGTTCTGCAGCTCCTGCATGGGCAGGTCGTAGCCTGTGAGGTGCAGGAGCGCGTAGATCAGCATGGACGCGTGGCCGTTGGACAGCACAAAGCGGTCGCGGTCGAACCACTGGGGGTTGGCCGGGTTGTGCTTGAGGTGCTGCGCCCACAGCCCGACGGCCATGTCCGCCATGCCCATAGGGGCGCCGGGGTGCCCGGAATTGGCTTGTTGAACGGCATCCATTGCGAGTGCGCGGATCGCATTCGCCATTTGTTGAGTGTTGGCCATCAGGGCGGCTCCGGTCGGGAGTGAGGTGGGGGAAAACCCCTGATTTTAGCGGCCTGCCCCAGAGCGCACCGCCCGACCCCGCCAAACCATGCACTACAGTGCCACCATGCTCGCCACCGCACCCTCTAGCCCCCCGCTTGCGCAGCCCCCCGCCCTGCTCCTGGCCGCAGGCCGGGGCGAGCGCATGCGGCCCTTGACCGACACCTGCCCCAAGCCCCTGCTGCGCGTGCGCGGCCAGCCGCTGCTGCAATGGCATTTGCAGGCGCTGCACGCGGCCGGGGTGCGCCGCGCGGTCATCAACACGGCCTGGCTGGGGGAACAGATCAGCGCGCATTTTCAAGACGTTTTCAGCCCGAAAGGCTTGCCAGACGGGCGTGAAGCGCTATCTATTTTCTACTCACACGAGGGCCGTGACTTTGGCGGCGCACTGGAAACCGCGGGCGGCATTGCGCGTGCGCTGCCGCTGCTGGGCGATGTGTTCTGGCTCGCGGCGGGCGATGTGTTCGTGCCCGGTTTTGGTTTTGACGCCGCTGCCGCACAGGCCTTTGCGGCCAGCCCCATGCTGGCCCACCTGTGGCTGGTGCCCAACCCGGCGCACAACCCGCGCGGCGACTTCGGCCTGTCGCCCGAAGGGCTGGCGCTGAACCTGCCGCCCGAATCCACCCAGCCGCGCTACACCTACAGCACCATCGCCCTGCTGCGCGCCGCGCTGTTTGCGCCGCCGTGGTGCGATATTCCCCCCGGCAACCCGCAGGGGCTTGCCGCCCCGCTGGCGCCCTTGCTGCGTCGGGCCATGGACAATGGCCGGGTCAGCGCCACGCTCTACACCGGCCCCTGGACCGACGTGGGCACACCGCAGCGCCTGGAAGAACTCAACGCAAGCACGCCATGACCCTGACTGTTCCCCTTTCTGTGTACGCGCAACGCCGCGCGCACCTGGCCGCGCAACTGGGCGATGGCGGCATTGCCATCGTGCCCACGGCGCCCGAGCGCATGCGCAACCGCGACAGCGACTACGCCTATCGCCACGACAGCTACTTCCACTACCTCACCGGCTTTACCGAACCCAACGCCTGGCTGGTGCTCACGGCAGATGGTCGCAGCACGCTGTGGTGCCAGCCCAAGGACATGGAGCGCGAAATCTGGGACGGCTACCGCCTGGGCCCCGAGGCCGCTGTGGCCGCACTGGGGGTGGACGAAGCCTACTCCGTGGCCGAGCTGGACCAGCGCCTGCCCCGCCTGCTGGAGAACCGCGCCTGCGTGTGGTACCCCTTTGCCACGCACAGCGGGCTGGCGGCACGCGTGGAGGGCTGGCTGGCCCCCGTGCGTGCCCGTGTGCGC
>WBZL01005211.1_pt1 | contig 10852 bp, 7 predicted proteins | sample 5204291 | NCBI WGS metagenome assembly WBZL01 (sample SAMN12344345, study PRJNA552823) | activated sludge metagenome | biome: Activated sludge suspended growth; feature: Nitrification reactor; material: Wastewater; isolation source: activated sludge from nitrification reactor of wastewater treatment... | reverse complement strand
AGGCACCCCCGGTCATGAAAGTCATGACCGTTTCCCTCTCCCCCGCGAGGGGAGGGGAGGTTCGTGAGTCGCTGACGCGACTTTCACATTAAGCAAAGCGAGAGTCCGGAGCAGCGAAAAAATCGTCCCTGCCGGACTCAAGTTCGACCACTGCGCGCCGTTATAGGGGATGTTCGCACGTGATCGGTGGCAGTACTGACCATCAGCTCATCAACCAAGAAGAGTACATAGAGCTGACGTAGGTATCCGCCCCACCCCGGCATTTCCACCCATGGCGCGTCCATTCCACACAGGAAAAAGCTTCCCCATGGCAAAAACCATTTTTCTGGTCGATGATTCGGCAACCATCCTGCTCAGCGTCTCGAGCATCCTCGGCAAGGCCGGCTTTGCCGTCGAGAAGGCGTCGAATGCCGACGAAGCCTTGAAGAAGTTCAAGGCCGGGGTCAAGGTCGACCTCCTGATCACCGACCTGAACATGCCCGGCATGAACGGCATCGAGCTGATCAAGCAGGTGCGCACGCTGCCCGCCTACAAGTTCCTGCCGATTCTCTTCCTGACCACCGAATCGCAGCAAAGCCGCAAGGCAGAAGCCAAGGCCGCCGGCGCTTCGGGCTGGATCGTCAAACCGGCGACCGCCGACGACCTGCTCAACACCATCAAGCTGGTCATCCGCTAGGCCGAGACGATGACCCCTCCCCCCGGCCCATCCCATGACCAGTACCACCGGCGTTCGCTGCTGACCGGACTGGCCGCGACCGCCGTGCTGCTGATCCTTGCCTGGCTCCTGCACGCGGGCTACGTCGATCTCCTGAACCAGACCTTCGGTCTGGGCGACCGCAGCCGTGACACCCTGATGATCCTGCTCGGCCTGCTGCTGTTTCTGGGCCTTCAGCAGGCGATCTCGCGGCTCCTGTACCACGACGCCCACCAGGGCCTCGACGAAACGCTCCGGGACGAACGCCCGCGCTGCCCGGCGCAACAGGTCTGCCAGCGCGTCGCCCTGCCCGAGCTGCGGGAGATCCCGCGCTTCAACCGGGTCCTCGTCGGGCAGTTGCAGAGCGTCGTCGAACAGACCGAACAGGCCGCCTACGATGTCACCTCCCGGTTGCAGACGATCGACGAGGTGGTCACCGACCTGAACCAGTTCGTCGCCGGCGCTGCCGCCGAATCGCAGGCCATGGCGAACGAATCCGAAGCGCAGATCGCCGGCAATCGCCAACTGATCGACAAGCTCGAAGCCTTCATCGCCCAGCGCGTCGAAGAGACCGCCGCCGATGAGCGGCACGGTGCCGAAGCGATCCAGGAAGCCCGCTCGCTGCAAACCCTGGTCGACCTGATCCGGCACATTGCCGGCCAGACCAACCTGCTGGCGCTCAACGCGGCCATCGAGGCCGCCCGCGCTGGTGAGGCCGGACGCGGTTTCGCGGTCGTCGCCGACGAGGTGAGGAAGCTTTCGCACGAAACCGAAGCCGCGGTCAAGAAGATCAACGACGGCATCATCGCCGTCACCCGGATCATCGAGCGCCAGTTCAAGGACAAGCTCGCGCACTCGCACCTCACCGAGGAACGCGACAGTCTCGAACGCTTCGCGCAGCAGCTCGCCGCCCTCGGGGCCAGCTACGAGCGCCTGACGGCGCGCGAACGGCAGCTTCTTGACCGCATCACCGCGAGCAGCGGCAAGCTCGCCACGATGTTCATGGAAGCCCTGGCCAGCGTGCAGTTCCAGGACGTGACGCGCCAGCAGATCGAACAGGTGGTCCACGGCCTCGGACGCCTCGACACGCACGCCGAAGCGCTCGCCGGAGCCATCGAAAGCAGCGCCCAGGGCAGCCACGAGGCGCGCATCGAACCGCTCGCCCGGCAGATGGAGCAGCAGTTCTCGAACTATGTCATGGACCAGCAGCGCGACGTCCACCGCCAGGCGATCGGCCCCGCGCATAGCCCGCGCCCGCCCGCCGCCACCCGTAAGACGCGCACTGCCAGCGCTGCGCCGGCGCCGGCCAGCAAACCGTCGAACGTCGAACTCTTCTGAGCAGCCACCCTCCCCGTTTCGGGGTGTGAATGAAAGTGTTGGGAGGTGGCGCGATACTCCTCTCCCCCTTGCGGGCTGGCTGCGGCGGCGCGAAGTAGTGCTCCGCGAAACCCCGCCTTCGCCTCCGCGAGGGGGAGGGGCGATCACCGAGGTCAACGCCTCTCCATCGAACAGGACACTTCGACCAACCCTTTCATTCGCACCCTCTGAAGCCACCTTCCCCCCATTTCGTCAGCGTTTTCGGTAGGGATTCTTATGTGATAATCCGGGGCAGGTTTTTACCGGAAACTGTCCGTGGAATCTCTGCTCGTCATGGCCGCGCTCTTCTTCGTGGTCGGCCCGATCGTCATGCTGTTTCTGCTCCTGGGTGCGCGCAGCCGATTGGCAACGCTGGAGCGTCGGGTCGAGGAACTCCAGGCACAGTTACAGTGGCTCTACGAACATGCGGAGGCCAGGATTTCGCCGGCGGAGGCCACGACGCCCGAGGTTTCCGAAACGCCGCTGGTCGCGGCCGGAATGGCACCGCACGAACCCGTAAGCGCAGCAAAGATCGCATCGACTCCCCCGGAGCCTTCTGTTGCGGCTGTCCAGATGGAATATGGCCCTGCTTCCGCTCCCCTTCCGGAACGGGCCAGGGAGCCGGACGTTGAGTCTGAGCCGCTGGCGCAGGCCACGCCCACCGGATCGGGGCCCACCGACCAGCGCCAGGTCGAAGCGCGCGACTTGCCGGAACCGCCGCGCTGGCTGGCCAAGGCCAGGGAATGGTTGTTCGGCGGCAATCTGGTGGCCAAGATCGGTCTGCTGATCCTCTTCTTTGGCGTCAGCTTCCTGCTCAAATATGCCGCGGCGCGCGTGTCGGTACCGATCGAATGGCGTCTGACCGGCATCGTACTGGCCGACATCGGCCTCTTGTTCTGGGGCTGGCGCATCCGCCACTCGCGGCCGTCGATCAGTCTGCCGGTACAGGGCGGAGCGATGGGCATCCTGATACTCGTGACCTTTGCCGCCTTCCGGCTTTACGACCTGATTCCGGGGGGTCTGGCGTTCGCTCTGCTGTTCATGCTGACCTTTTTCACCTGTCTTCTGGCGGTTCTGCAGGACGCCCTCTGGCTGGCGGTATTCGGCATCGTCGGTGGTTTCGCCGCGCCGATCCTGACCTCGACCGGGCACGGCAGCCACGTCGCCCTGTTCTCCTACTACGCCTTGCTCAACGCCGGCATCCTGGCGATTGCGCTCAAGCGCTCGTGGCGCCTGCTCAACCTGCTCGGTTTCGTGTTCACCTTCCTGATCGGCACCACCTGGGGTGTGCTGCGCTACCAGCCGGAGAACTACCTGTCGGTGCAGGCTTTTCTCGTCCTGTTCTTCGTTTTCTACATCGCCATTGCCACTCTCTACGCCAGCCGGCAGGCGCCGCAGCTCAGGCACTATGTCGACGGGACGCTGGTCTTCGGCACGCCGCTGCTGGCCTTCGGCCTGCAATACGGTCTGGTGCATGAAACGGCTTTCGGGATGGCTTTCTCGGCGCTGGCACTCGGGCTGTTCTACATCGGCCTGACGTTCGTGCTCTGGCGGCGGCGGGCCGATTCGCTGAAGCTGCTCGTCGAATCCTTCCTGGCGCTCGGCATGGTCTTCGGCACGCTGGCCATTCCATTTGCGCTCGATGGCCGCTGGACAGCGGCCGCGTGGGCGCTCGAAGGGGCCGGCATCGTCTGGGTCGGGTTGCGGCAAAAGCAGACCCTGGCCTGGGTTTTCGGGGTGTTGGTGCAGCTTGGCGCCTGGATCTCCTTCATGGCCTCGATGCACGGGCTGACGCCCGAAATCGCCGCTCGATCCAATCTCTGGCTCGGTTTCCTGCTGCTCGCGATCACCGCCTTCCTGATGGCGATCAGTTTCCGCAAGGAGACTGCCCGCAAGTTCGAAGACCCGGAAGGAGGAGCAGGCGAGAAAGCAATCCCGTCAACGGTCATTCTGACAGGACTCTCCACCGTCTTCCTCGGCTTTGCCGCGAGCTGGCTTCTCGCCGGCATGTGGAACGAGATCTGGCTGCACGGCGGAAAGCAGATGACCAACCTGCTGGTGTTGAGCGCGCTGGCCGTTGCCGGTCTCCTGCTGGTCATCGCCAGGCGGCTTGACTGGGGTATTTCGCGCTTTTTCTCACTGGTTCCGCACGCCCTTGTCGGCGTCGCTTTCCTGGTCCTGATGGATTCGGGCCGAGTCTGGGAAGCCCGTCCAATGAGCAACCAGCTGTTCGAGACCGACTTTCTCGGCGCCCTGCTGATCGCTGTTGGTGCGGCATTCACCGGTCTGGTTTTTCATCGCCAGCCGTTTGCCAGTCATCGTCGGATTGCCCGCCTGCTGCTCGCGTGGAGCGCATTCTGTTGGTTTGTTTTCGTACTCGGCCTGTTCAATGCCTGGGCTGAGCATCTCCTGGCCAGTCACTACGGGTGGGTCGAGACCGGCTACCCGCGCGTCCATCCGCTTTATGGCACCCTGGTGGCACTCGGAACGCCGGCTTTTGTCTGGATCTCACGCCGCCAGGAATGGCCCGACCTGCGCTGGCTGGCCACCGCCGTCTGGCCGGCCTTGTTCCTGGTCCTGCTGTGCGTATTCCGGCAGCTCCATGGCTCGACGCCGTATCTCCCGGCACTGCCGGTGTGGGTGGCCTTGATCGCCCTGTGGCTGGCCAGCGAATGGTTGCTGCGCGACGGTGAACAGGCATCCTGGCTGCTGCCCGATCAGCATCTCAAGGGGTTGCGCGCATTGCATACCCTGCGTACGGCCGGCCCCTGGCTGATTCTCTGGCCACTGGTACAGAACCTGGTGCTGATCGGCTTGCGTATCGATTCGGCGGAACAGGCCGCGCTGCTGGCCGGGGCGGGATGGTCCGCTGCCGTGGGCTGGTCGCGCTACCTGCCGGCGTGGGTGGCGATGGCCTGCCTCGCCTTGCTGATGACGCGCGCGCGCGACGAACGCTGGCCGACGCGGCCGGTGGCCGGCTGGTACCGTGATGTGCTGCTGCCGCTCGGCACGCTGTACTCGCTGGCGCTGGTCGTGGTGTGGAATCTGACGCAGGATGGCGTGATGGCACCGCTGCCTTATCTGCCGATCCTGAATCCGCTCGATCTGACCACCGGTTTTGCCGCCCTGCTGGCCATTGCCACCTGGCGGCTGTGTGGGAAACCCGAGGGCGGTGCGCTGGCCAGGCTGACCACCCGCCTTCCGCAACTGCTCATGGTCGCCGCCTACACCTGGTTCAACCTGATGCTGCTGCGCACGGCTGCCCACTTCCTCGCCATTCCCTATCGTGCCGAACCGCTGTTCCATTCGCAGTTTGTGCAGGCCATGCTGGCCCTGGTGTGGAGCACCAGTGCGCTGGTGCTGATGCGTGTTGCCGCCCGGCAGCGGCGGCGCGCGCTATGGATGGCCGGTGCCGCCTTGCTGGCCCTGGTGGTCGTCAAACTGTTCATGGTCGACCTCTCCAACGTGGGCGGCATCGAACGTATCATCTCCTTCCTCGGGGTGGGTGTCCTGATGCTGGCCATCGGCTACCTGGCACCATTCCCCGCGACAAAATCGACCGCTGCCGAATGACGACCATGCAGAAATCTCCAGCCAAAACCGCTCCCGCCCTTCTGTTCCTGCTGTGCATGGCGTCGAGCTGCGCGGCATCGTCACCAGAAAGCGACGCGCCGGCCGACTATTCGCATGCCCTGCCCTTGCAAATCAGCGGCAAACAAGGCGTGCTTGCACTGCGCCTGCCGCAGTCGGTCTATCTGCACGCCCGAACCGCCGGCCTGGATGATCTGCGGGTCTTCGATGCCCACGGCACGGCTCAGCCCCATGCCCTGCACCGTCCGCCGGAGCAAGCACTGGCGCAGCGGACCTGGCTGGCGGCGCGGATTTTTCCCGTTCGCTCGAAGACGCACACGGTAGCCGGGGGCTCCCCGGCCATCGATATCGACATCCGGACACGTCCTGACGGCAGCGTCCTGTCGGTACAGGCGCATGCCGGCCAGGCAAATGGCCATGGCAGCGCCGTGCTCGACAGCCTGATTCTCGATTTCGGCTCAATCGACCAGGGCAAGGGCAGCGAAACCGCCCCGGCGTACATCGAGGCGCTGCGTTTCGGTGCGCCGAAGGAGCGGACCAATTACAACGCCCAGATCTGGCTGGAAACCAGCAACGACCTCAAGCAATGGTCCGCCATCGGCGCTGCCGAACTGGGCTGGCTGAGCAACGACCACGCCCAGAGGCTGACCCATGACCGTCTCGAATTGAGTCCGCAAACTTTCCGCTACGCGCGCCTGACCTGGCGTCGTGGCGAACCCGTCCTCTTTGCCGACATCCAGGCCGAAGTCGTTACCCGGCAACGCAGCGAACCTTTTCGCGAAACCCTCTGGGTCAAGCCCGAGCCCGGACAGCAGGCCGGTGACCTGCTCTACAAGGCCAGCATCGCCATGCCGGTCGAACAGATCAGTGTCAGGCTGAACGAGGCCAACATCGTCTACCCCATGGCGTTCGGTGCCTACGTCGAACGGCCCAGCCGGCAGGTCGGCAAGGCGACCGAATGGGTCTTTCAGCCGAGCGCCCGCGCCACCTTCTACCAGATCACCCAGGACGGAGAGACCCGCCGTTCCGGTCCGCTGACGATCCGTCCCGGCCACCAACAGGAGTGGGTGATCCGTCCGCTGAATACCGCGGCCACGGCACAGCCCGAACTGGGCCTGACCTGGCAACCAGCGACGCTGATTTTTCTCGCTGGCGGCACCCCCCCTTATCGCCTGTACTTTGGCCGCCCCAATGCCCGCCCGACCAGCCAGCCGCTCAGCCAGGTCGCCCCCGGTTTTACCGTCCACGAGCTTGATCGGCTGGAATCCGCGCAGGTCGGCGAGCTGCAAAGCGGCCATGCCGGCCCGGTGGCGGCAAGCGCCGCAGCGCTTGCCAGCCGCTCGGCGCGCAATCGCACTTACGTCCTGTGGGGCGTTCTGCTGCTCGGCGTGCTGGTGTTGGGCGGAATGACGTGGCGACTCGTCGGGCAGATGAACCGCAGCGCGTCGAAAGCCGGAGAGCAATGATGGATCAATAGGGAACAGACCACGTTTTTCCGTCCCCCAATCGCCACTTCACCTCTGGCACCAGCAGCGGCGCCACTTCATCCCGGGCGCGCGGCTGATGAACGACCCGATACTGGTCCCCCACCGGCTCGCGACAGACCAGCAATTCGCCGCCCATCAGGTCGAGCAGCCAGACTTCCGGAATGCCATGCCGAACATAGAGTTGCAGCTTCACGCCGCGATCGAAGTGAACCGACGAGTGCGCAACCTCGACGACCAACAGCGCATCGGTAGCGCCGGGTAACCGCTCCATGTAATTGTCCGGTCGCAGCAAAACAATGTCCGGTTGCGGTTCCGAATGCTCATCGAGACAAAGCGGGTTTTGCACACTGACCAGATATTGATCGCCCGCGGCAGCGGCGAAGAACTGCGCGAGACGGTTGACGACAAAGGCGTGCTTGCTGCCGATGGGTGCCATATCAACGATCTCCCCGTCGATCAGCTCTACCCGGCTTTCCGGCGACAGGATGCCCGCCTCGCCCATCCTGTGGAAGTCGTTCACGCTGAGGCGGTGACGGGCTTGCGCCATCAATTCGATCATGCTGCCCACGGTGCATCTCCGATGTGAGTGTCTCGTTCCGCTAATTGGTGCGTCATCAAAGGACAGGAAATCCAACGGCACCATGATGAGTATATGAGCGCCACCAACCGGCGTCAATTTCCAGCGGAGGCCACAGGGCGGAATCGTGTCGGGCCCTGTGCAGTAGTTCATAACGGCAGCCTGCGGTTTCACGAGACACTCCCTCTCCCGATTGAGACGCGCAGCGGCTCCCGCAAGCGACGAAGGCTCGATCACCCGAAAAACAAATTCCTGGCTGAAAGCATTACATGAAGAGAAGATTCATTTTTTTCTCCATCGCCGTGATGGGCCTGGCAGGCAGCCTGCCGGCCGCTGCATTCATCATCGACGGCAATCTCGACGATTGGGGAGTGGACAAGACAACATGGATTCCTGCCGACGGAATCCAGTTCACCATTGAAGATCAGATTGGTGTCGGCGCCTACTACCTGACTCCCGGTTGGGGTGGCCAGGCCTATGATGCCGAGGCGCTATACGCGAAGAAAACCGGCGACAAGCTTTACATCGCGCTGGCGACCGGCCACAACCCGCGGACCTTGAACCAGGGGAACAGTTACGGCGCGGGTGATTTCGCGATCGACTTCAAGAGGGACGGCAGCTTCGATCTCGGCATCAACATTCTGCATGCCGAAAGTCTCAAGAAGGGGGTTTACACCTTCGAGAAATTTGGCGTCGAAGGGGGTGTCTATCAGGATCCGGTGTGGGCTTACGGACTATGGGACACTGCCGGGAATCTCGCCAAGAAGGGCAATGCCGACCTCGCCCATCCTACGCACATGACCGGTGGAACGCAGATAGGACAGGCCGAGCTGAAGTACACGACAGTCGGGGTGGCGGGTTATGGACAGCGAAGCACCGACCTCCATTATTTCTACGAGATGAGTATCGATACCGATCTTCTGTTCCGCGCCGGCTGGGATGGCCAGGCCTTCGACATTCACTGGACGGAGAACTGTGCCAACGACAGCATTTTCGTCGACCCGCCCGGGAATGTTCCGGAACCTACCACCCTGGCGTTGATGGGGCTGGGTTTGTTCGGGTTGATTCGGCGTCGCAGCGACCCGGAAAAAGCCACCGAGGATTGATCTTCGGTCAGGCGTAAGAGATTGAAGGGGCTTTGCCCCCAGGTTTTTCGCATTTCTCGAAAAAAATTTTTCCGCGCCACCCAAATGCCTTCGGCATCTGCCGGCGATGGCGAGGGCCTAAACTTCAGTGAAGGCGCGCAATGGCAGACGAAAGCCCAGAGCCTGCGATATTTCATTGGCGGTCGCCTTGATCGGCGTCACCCAGTCGGGGTTATGGCGATCGCTGGGTGCTGATATCGAAAGCCCGGCGACCAGCCGACCTTCATCGTTACGGATCGGCGCGGCGATGCAGCGCAGGCCGATTTCGGCTTCTTCGTTATCGTAGGCCAATTCGTGGCGGCGGATCTCGTCGAGTTCCTTTTCGAGTGCATCGAGGCGGGTCAACGAATGCGGAGTCTTGCCCGGCAAGCCGGTACGCCTGACGTAGGCCCGCACATCGGCCAGCCCGTCAGCCGCCAGAAACAGTTTGCCGACCGAGGTGAGATGTAGCGGCGCGCGTCCGCCGACCAGGTAAACCACGCGCACCAGCGAGCTACCGCTCGAGGTTCGCTCGACGTAGATGATCTCGTCTTCGTGGCGAATGCCGAGATTCACCGCTTCGCCGATCAGTTCGTGCAATTGCTGCATATAGGGCAGTGCCACCTGGCGAATGTTGATCCGCGACTTGACGATGTTGCCCAGTTCAAGCAATCGGATACCCAGCGCGTAGGTGCCGGTGTCGTGGTGCCGTTCGACGAGTGCGGCTCCGGTCATCACGGCCAGGATGCGATGCGCAGTGGAGGGATGCAGGCCAGTACGCTGGGCCAGAATCTTGAGACTCACCGGTGCCGGCATGTCGGCCAGCACATCGAGGAGTGACATCATCCGCTCGATGACTTGAATGGAACCTTTCTCTGCCTGTTGTTCGGCCATCGCCTTGGTGTCGAACCTTCCGTTCTGCGCTCACGGGGAATTCCTTCGGGCGCTCCGCCACTCGCCCGCCGCAGCCTGTGCGGTGCCGCATCTTACCACGTCATCATGGACGTTGCCTGCCAGCTGGAGGGGGCAAGTCGCTTGACCTGTCGAACCTGATGCGCCAGTACGCTGGAGAGGTGGCCGTCTGTTTGGACAGAAAACCTGCTTTGATAAGTGGAGCCCTGCCGACGGGAGTGCGAATGAAAGTGTTGGTCGAAGTGCCTTGTTCGACCGAGATACATTGACATCGGTGATCACCCATCCCTCTTGTGTGGGCATATCAGGACATCCCAACACTTTCATTCACACCCTGCCGGCGGTCTGCGTGACGCCAGCCACCAACGACAAAGAGCAGGTCAAGGCGATGGTGGCGACGGACTTAATCGACTCTCCTTGATGCGGCCGGAAACCGCTTGCGAAACTTAGCTAGCTTTGGACTGACAACAACCTGACAGTAACCTTGATCAGGGTGCCTGCGAAAGTATTGCTGATGCTCTGGTTCGGCTGGGAAAAACCGTGGCCCAGTCAGCAATTCAGTAACGATCGGCGTCGACCACAAACCGGCCTCGTTGAGTTCCGCAATCAGCGACACTGCGATCTGTTCCTGCTCGGGCGTATGACAGACGATGATTGATCGATACTGCGTTCCAATATCGTTGCCTTGGCGGTTACGCGTCGTCGGATCGTGAATCGCAAAGAAAACCTCCAGGATTTCACGATAGGAACATTGCGCTGCATCGAAGGTCAGCTGCACGACCTCAGCATGCCCCGTCCTGCCTGAACAAACAGCCGCGTAGCTTGGGTTGTCAAGGTGGCCTCCGCAATAACCGGAGACTACCGACTAAACACCCAGCATCTGCTCGAATACTGCTTCCAGACACCAGAAGCAACCACCGCCAAGTGTTGCCAATTCGCTATTCGATTCTACCGTGCTACCTTTCGCCATCAGACAAGAAACCGTAGCACGGATGAGCGAAGCGCATCAAGCGGGAAAAAGCATTTTCATGGTCGGTGGCCGCACGCCCTCCTCGCCGCTGCTTGGCGGGAGGGGGAGGAGGAGGGAGGGAGAGGGGAGCCTGGCGGTGAC
>WBZL01005210.1_pt1 | contig 10853 bp, 10 predicted proteins | sample 5204291 | NCBI WGS metagenome assembly WBZL01 (sample SAMN12344345, study PRJNA552823) | activated sludge metagenome | biome: Activated sludge suspended growth; feature: Nitrification reactor; material: Wastewater; isolation source: activated sludge from nitrification reactor of wastewater... | reverse complement strand
AATGAGCAGGTTGATGAGGCCGAGCAAAAACTCTGTTTTGGCAATGTTTTTGCAAATGACCTGGTGCGCCATGTGGACAACCGCCCCCGTGGCGGCATAGGCTTGGTTGCACCGTTCTACGTCCTGATAGAGAAAGACCCGCTCCCAGGGTACAAATACGTCGTCAAAAAAGACAACGGCATCCATTTCCTCATATCGCGCCCCCAGCGGATGGTCATAGACCGAACGGCCGTAATCCACCGTCTCGCGGCACTGGAATTTTAGCCCCGGCGTGTTGTTGGCAATGGCAAAGCCAAACGCATACGGCGCGTCTTCCTCCGGGCTGCGGAGCAGGGTGGAGGGAAACACCATGATCTCATCGGAAATGGGGAGGGTTGCCAACATGCGAGCGCCGCGCACAACGATGCCCGCATCCGTTTCCTCCTTCACCCGCGCCGCCAGAAACGGATCTGCCTGGCGGGCGGCTCCCACGGCGCGGTTGCTTTGCGGGTTGATGAGGGTATGGGTCAGCGACAAGTCGTTTTCGCGCAGGTGGACGTGGTATTGGCGCATGTTGTCGCTAAAGTGGCGGTCGCCAAAGCGCAAGAAGTCGGCACTGCCAGCGTAGGCGGCAATGGCGCGGTTGAGATAATCGGGCATTCGCCCCATCATCCCCTGCGTATAGCCAGCACGGAGGTGCATCGCCCTGCCGATGGCTTTGAGTTCGCCCTTTGTTTGCGGGATGATGTGGGTGATGCCAACGGGGTCGCCGCTGCTGGGCGACGGGTAGAGGCTGATGTCGGGGTGCTGCCACTGGTGGTCGTAGAGGGCGGCGAGGCTGTGAACGCCATTTTTGATGCCGGGTTCGGTGGTGATGTCGGTGATGCGTTGGCCGCGATGGTAGAGGGCGGGAGGCTGTTCCTTGAATCGGTCAATAAGCTGTTGGGCTGTTCTTGCGGGCATTGTGTTCTCCTTTTGCAACCTGTTGGTTGGGTTGCACCCCCATTTTAGCGGAAAATTGGCGATTGGAGATTGGGGATTGGAGATTGATGAAGGTTCACAATCTCTAATCTCCAACCTCAGCTATTTTTCTTGCGTTAGGCGGTGGGCGTAGAGGATGGGAACGGCCGTTAATGCCACCACCAAAAACGCCACCACATTCGTCACCGGCCGGTCACGCGGGCGGGTAAGCTGGCTGAAAATCCAGATCGGCAGGGTAGATTGCTGCCCGGCGGTAAACGTCGTCACGATCACCTCATCAAACGACAGGGCAAAGGCCAACATGCCCCCCGCCAGCAGTGCCGTGGCAATGTTGGGCAGCACCACGTGGCGGAACGTTTGGAAGCCGTCGGCTCCCAAATCCATAGACGCTTCGATTTGCGAACGGCCGGTGCGGCGAAACCGCGCCAGCACGTTGTTGTAGACCACCACCACGCAAAAGGTGGCGTGGCCGACGACAATAGTCCAGAAGGAGAACGACACATTGAGCAGCCCCATCATGGAGCGCAGGGCGATGCCGGTGACGATGCCGGGCAGGGCAATGGGTAGCACCAGCAAGAAGGAGATCGCTTCCCGGCCAAAAAAGCGGCTGCGATAAACGGCGGCAGCGGCCAGCGTACCCAACACTAAGGCCATCGTTGTGGCAATGAGTGCTACCTGCACCGAAAGCGTGAGGGCTTGCCACAGGTCGGTGCGGTTCCAGGCCACGCCAAACCATTTGAGCGTTAGCCCCGGCGGGGGGAAGGTGAAGGCGGCTTCGTCGGTGGTGAAGGCGTAGAGCATGACGATGGCAAAGGGGCCATGCAGAAAGAGCAGTACGGCAATGGTTGCCAGCTTGAGTGACCAGGGAGCGGTGGTTGAACTGTTAGAGCGCATCGAAAGCCCCCAATTTACGCGCCCCCAGCAGGTAGATTGCCATGACTGTGATGGGGATCACGGTGAATGCTGCCGCCAGCGGAATGTTGCCCGATGTGCCTTGATAGCTGTAGACGGCTAGGCCGATGAAGGGGCTTGAGTCGCCGATGACGGAGGGGATGATGTAGTCGCCGAGGGTGAGGGAGAAGGTGAAGATGGAGCCAGCGACGATGCCGGGAAAGGTGAGGGGGAGGATGACGTGGCGCAAGGTTTCTGACGGTCGGCCGCCCAAATCGCCTGAGGCATCAATGAGCGAGCGGGGGACGCGCTCTAGGGCGGCCTGAATGGGCAAGATCATGTAGGGGAGCCATATATAAAGGAAGACGAGGAACAGCCCCAGTGACGAGACGGACAGGGAGGGGCCGCCGATGCCGGGGAGTTGGAGTAGCCAGTCGAGAACGGCCGTTAATCCCAACTGCCCAATAAACCAGCTTAGTACCCCTTCCTTTGCCAAAATCAGCTTCCACGAGTAGACGCGAATGATATAGGAAGACCACAGCGGCAGCAGAATTGCTAGGTACAGAATAGCCTTGCCGCGCCGGGAGGCGTAGCGAACGACGTAGTAGGCGAGGGGGAAGGCGAGAACGGCGGCGGCGACGGTGACGGCGGCGGCCATGCCGGTGGTGCGAAGCATGATGCCGAGGTGGGAGGCGGTGAACAGGTCGCGGTAGCTGGCAAGCGATAGTTCGCGCACCACTTGCCCGGTAAAGCCGTCGAGGTGGAAGAAGGATTGTAGCAGCAGGGCAAAGAGGGAGCCGACGTAGACGACGAGCATCCAGAACAGCGGCGGGCCAAGCAGCAGTGCCAGCAGCCAGCCGGGACGGGTATAGAGCGCGGTGGAAAGTCGCCGCCAAAGGGAGGGTTGGGTTTCGGTAGGTAGTGTAGTCATGGTCGTGATTACCGAGCTGCCAACGGCCGATTAAATTCACGCGGCCAAACGAGCCGCACCTGTTTGCCGCGTGCCTCTAACACGTCCATAGAGGTGGTGTCGAGGTTTTGGGCAACGACGGCGATTTCGCTGCCGTTGTCCAGCCGGACAAGGTAGCGGGTGTTCATGCCGAGGTAGACGACTTCTTCGACGTGGCCGGTGGTGGTGCAGTGGTCGGGGGAAACGGCCGTTTCCAGCCCCACCAGCCGTATCTTTTCTGGCCGTACCGAGAATGTGTGGGGGGAGCCGGTGAGAGAAACGGCCGTTTCTCCCTCAATCACATTCGACACCCCCACAAACGTCGCCACAAACCGCGTCGCCGGGTGTTCATACAGCGCCGCCGGAGAGCCAATCTGCTCAATTTTGCCCTGGTTAAATACCGCAATGCGGTCGCTCATCGTCAGCGCCTCTTCCTGATCGTGCGTTACAAAGATAAAGGTAATGCCGACTTCGTGCTGAATCCCCTTGAGTTCCACCTGCATTTGCTGCCGCAGCTTCAGATCCAACGCCCCCAGCGGTTCATCCAGCAGCAGCACCCGTGGCCGGTTGATGAGCGCCCGCGCCAAAGCAATGCGCTGTTGCTGTCCGCCGGAAAGCTGCGATGGCTTCCGGTTTTGCAGCCCCGGCAGACGCACGAGTTCCAGCATTTCGGCCGTTCGTCGCTCCCGCTCCGTTTTTGGCACCTTCTTAATCATCAGCCCATAGGCAATATTTTCACCCACCGTCATGTGGGGAAAGAGAGCGTAATCCTGAAAAACGGTGTTGACATCCCGCTCATACGGCGGCAAATTGGTCACATCCTGCCCATACAGCTTGATTTGCCCCGCTGAAGGATGCTCAAACCCGGCAATCATTCGCAGGCAGGTTGTTTTGCCCGACCCCGATGGCCCCAACAGGGTAAAAAACTCGCCATCGTTAATGGTTAGGGAAACATGGTCAACGGCTTTTACATCGCCAAAGAGGCGACTTACATTGTGGAATTCAATCGCAGGGGAATCAGTTGTTGCCACAATCATGTTCGGCTGAACCCATACGACGCACATGGGTTCAGCCAATAAGGAATGATGATTTCAAAATTGTGCCTTGCAGAAGTTATTGGCTATTAGCTATCCGGATAATAATCAATAACCAATAACCAATTTTCTGATGCAAGTTAGTTAACGCTCATTCCTGAATTAAAAACCATTACGGGTCGCTGAATTTGGCAAGAAGTTCAACTTCTTCTGAGATGTTGAACTTCTAAATCGCGCTAACCATTAACGGCCACCGATAACAGCGACATAGTTTGTCACCCATTCATGGTAGGGGACGCACTCCTTGCCTTCGCCACAGTCGGCTACGGGCGTTTTCCAGAAGCTGATGCGGTCGAAGTTGTCAATGCCGTTGATTTGGCACCCTTCGGCAGTTAGCAGATCGTTGCCGTTGCAGGCGGCAGGAACCGATGGAACGGAGCCAAACCAGGCGGCCAAATCACCCTGTAGCTGGGTGTTGATGGAGTGGTTGAGCCACATGTAGGCGCAGTTGGGGTGTTCGGCGTTGATGTGCATCATGGTGGTGTCGGCCCAGCCGGTGGCCCCTTCCACGGGGATAACGCTGGCAATGGGTTCGCCGCTGAACTGGAGAATGTTGACCTGGAACGGCCAGGAGCTGGAAGCTGCAACCCCTTCGTTGGTGAAATCATCAATCTGGATGAATGCGTCGTGCCAGTAGCGACCAACCAGTTTGCGCTGGTCACGCAGTAAATTCAGGGCAGCATCAAATTGTTCCCGCGTCAGGGCATAGGGGTCGTCAATGCCAAGTTCTGGCTGGTGGTACTTCAGGTAGAGGGCAGCATCGGCAATGTAGATGGGACCATCAAAAGCCTGAATGCGCCCAGTGTTGGATTGTCCGTCGGGCAGGGTCATCTCTTCAAAGACGACGTTCCAGCTATCGGGGGTGGTGCCAGCAAAGGCTTCGGTGTTGTACATGAGGACATTAGAACCCCATTGGTACGGCACGCCATAATGTTTGCCGTCTACGGTGTGCCAGGCGGCGTTTTGTAGCTTGGGTTCGATGGTTGACCATCCTTCGATGAGGTCGGTGTTGATTTCTTGCACCGTGCCACCGGAGATGAGGCGGAGGCTGGCATCGCCGGAGGCGGTAACAAGGTCAAAGCCGCCTTCGTTCATGAGGGCGACCATTTCGTCAGAGGTGGCAGCTACTTTGACGCTAACGTTGCAGCCCGTTTCGGCTTCAAAATCTGTTACCCAGTCATAAGCGGGGTCGGTTTCGCCCCGTTCGATGTAGCCAGCCCAGGCGACGATGGAGACGGCTCCTTCCCCTTCGCCAATTTCAGACAGGGGCGCACCGGGTTCGGCGGTGCCACCGCTGCTACAGGCAGCTAACAAGCTGATGATTGCCACAAAGAAAAACCAACGCATAATTTTTTTCGAGTTCATATCCTTCTCCTCTCGGTTTAATAAATGGTTATTTGCGCTGTCTGTGGATGTTGTTATTGGCAGTTGTTCAGTAGGCATTTCCTCCTTGTCAAACTCTGTTGTGTTGTTGATAAATGGTGTGGTGGGGTGATGAACGGCCGTTAAAAACCGCCCACTTAACTGTCTCTAATGTAGCCGCATTTGGGTAATTTGCCTAGTACGCAACCAAACAAAGTTTGACAGGTTTTTGCAAGGCATTGTCGGGAAAATGAATGAGCCTTCAAGCGAAAGAATCCCTAGTGGATGCTGGCAAAACGGCCGTTTTTATCCGCGTTCGTCCGTGTTCGTCCGCGTCCTAATGAAAATTTTGGGGAAAAACGGCCGTTTGGGGAGTATCGCGGGGCGAAGCCGCAGACGAACCCGGCGGTGAGTGACCGGGGTTTTACCGGGCACAAGCATAACGATTACGTGGGGCTGGTGTATATGAATGCCCGCTACTTCGTACCTGGCATTGGCCGCTTTGCTAGTGCCGACACTATTATCCCTGACCCGATGAACCCCCAAGGGTTTAATCGCTATAGTTACGGATATAACAATCCGGTTAACCTTGTTGATCCATCTGGACATTGCCCAAATAGATGTTTTGATCAAGGTGGTGGTGGCGGCTATTATTCAGATTACTATGGATGGCAAAAGGGAGATAAGACCTACGATAAATATAACGCATTTGATGAACGGCTGAGACCCTCAGCGCATGCAATAGGTATCTCTTTTTCCGCAGAGACACCTTCAATGATAGGTTCGTGGGAAGTGAATGTTGCTTTTGAGCTTGTTTGGGATGATGATGAAGCCATGCTTTTTGTTGCTCCTGGTGGTGATTTTAGTAGAGGGTATAGTAATAATGCAGCAGATATGGTGGATCAAAATGACCCATCGCAAGTGCTTAACAGAGCATTTTACGTTGCTCAAATTCACAACACAGAAAACTTAGCAGAAGATTACTCGGGATGGTTTGATGTCAACTCCGTTACAGTTGCTGCCGGGCATGGGTTTGTAGTTGCTGATGCTTTTACACCAGGAGATGGTGAGACCACACCAATAATGAGGGAGCGTCCATATTCAATTATTTTTGGCTATGCTCCAGGAATTAGTGCAACATACAATGAAGGAAGAAATTTCTATATTCCTATAGTTCCGCTTGAAGGAGGACCGTATCCCCCCTTCCCTGCAAACCATTATCTACCGATGGACAATAAGGGACAATCCTACACATATCCACATTGAGTTTGTCTACGAGCGAATGAATAATTGAGCGAATGAAAATGAGCCACAAAAATCAGATTTGGAATAATGTAAAGGGTCTTGGCTATATTATCTGCTTGTTGTTTTTAAGCGGATGTGAGGCTGAATTGGATAACCCTCAGTGGGTAACAATCAAACATGAACAATACAACTTCTCTCTTGAATATCCAACCAAATGGGTTGCAGATATTTATGGGGATGCAGGTCGAAAAGGTGTCGATGATGAGAAGTTAGTAATTGAGCGAGAGGAGTCAATCTTTGGACGACCATCTTCACCTACTACGTTTATTATTATTGTTGAAAGGAGAGCTTTCGATAATCCATCATTACAAGACGCGCTAAATTGGGGAAATGAAACCATTGCTCGAAGCCTCTCTCAAGAAGGGTTGCAGACTAAGCCAGGATATGAAGAATTCCTATCCCAAAAGGAAAATGTTGCAGGTTATCCAGCTATTAGACGTAGATATACTTATTTTGGCTTGGGTGAGGTAATAAGGGAGGAAATCTATTTTCCCCGTAAAAACGATATGATAACGCTTAGCTTAAATGTTAGTGGGGAGTATTTTGATAACTTCTATCCTGACTTTCAGCGCATTGTAGCTAGCTTCAAGACCATTTCTCCTGAGATGAACAGTTGAGGTGAGACTACAGTTAATTATGGGCAAGCCTTTCTCTAAAAGCATTCGGGATGATCATTTTTGAAGTAGGAGGTGTGGCTGAGAAAACGGCCGTTAAGCCCTGTTGGAGAATGCAAGGTTGTGGGGAGAAACGGCCGTTAAGCACGGTTAGAAAAGGTGAGATGGTGGGGGGGAAACGGCCGTTAATCACAGTTTGGGAGCGTAAGGTGGTGGGGAGGAAACGGCCGTTTTCCATCATTCAATCCGTCGTCGGTCGCCCGTCGTCCGTTGTCAGAAACGGCCGTTTCTCCCTAACCCACCAGATAGCAAACTCGTGTATAATGATGATCCTTGTATAAAAGAGAGGTGCTTATGGCTGAGAAAATTATTTACCAGGTTGTTGAGCAATTACGAACTATGCCAGACAATTTGCAACAAGAAGTTCTGTCATTTACCCAACGTCTCGGAAAAGCCAAGGTCGTTGGCAATTCTGGCAAAGCTCTGTTGGAATTTGCCGGAACCATTTCACAGGATGACTTAGAACTCATGAACTTAGCTATTGTTGAGGATTGTGGACAGGTTGATCCAAGTGAATGGTAATAGATATTTACTGGACTCAAATATTATCATTGCCCTTTTTGGTGGTGATCAAGGTGTGCTAATGCAGGCCAGCAAAGCGGAAGAAGTGTTTATCGCCAGTATTGTTGTTGGCGAGCTTTATTACGGAGCGCAGAAATCGAGTAAACGGCAGACAAATGTTGCTCGTGTTGATAGATTAGCCAGCGCAAACACCATTCTTAGCTGTGATCAAGAGACTGCCCGCTGGTACGGTCAAACCAAAAATGAGTTAAAAGAAAAGGGAAGACCTATCCCTGAGAATGATATTTGGATTGCAGCGTTAGCTAGACAATATCACCTCATTCTTGTTACCCGTGACAAGCATTTTAGCGAAATCAATGATTTACGTCTGGAAGCTTGGTGATTTTCTCTCTGCACTCCCCTAAACCCCTTTAGTGTACCGTAACTTGGGTCAAAAACGGCCGTTTTCCATCATTCATTCCGTTGTCGGTCGTCGGTGGTTGGTTGTTGGAAACGGCCGTTTTCTCACATAACACGATCTCAAGGCTGTTAAGTAGCCACTTGATGCCGCTGCCACGCTTGGAACGTGGTTACGCCTAACACAACCACCGTCAACGGGAGGATGGCAGTGAGCATCATCTTGCTGAAGGTGACAAGGGATTGGCTTTGGTTAGCCACCAAAATGAGGTAGAGCGTGTAGGCGATTTGATAGCCAAAGAGCAGCACCCCTTCCCAGCGGGCGATGATGCCGCCGGTGAAGAAGATGGGCAGGCAGATGAGGGCAACGGCGATCATGATGGGGATGTCGAAGCGAAGAACGGCCGTTTGTATCTCAATCCCATGAGGCGAAACAATGCTTGCCAGCCCCATCACCGCCAAAATGTTGAACAAATTGCTGCCCACCACATTGCCCACAGCAATATCCCGTTCTCCGCGCAGCGAGGCCACGACCGAGGTCATTAGCTCTGGTAGTGAGGTGCCGGCCGCCACGACGGTTAACCCAATGATCAACTTGCTTACGCCTAAGTAATGGGTAAAGGCAACGGCACTGTCCACCAGCCACTGCGAGCCAAGCACGAGCAACCCCAGCCCCGCCACAATTTTCCCCACGGTTTGGAGCCATTGCCACGTCCCGATGGGCAGGGTTTGCTCATACGATTCTGCTTCAGCGGCCGACTCTTTGCGCCCCTGCACGATGAGGAACCAGATGTAGGCGAGCAAGCCGCCAAACATGAGAATGCCATCGAAGCGACCTAAACGGCCGTCTAGCCCCAGCAGCAGCAGCAGTACCGATGCCCCAATCATTAGCGGCACGTCTAGCCGGATGAGCTGCTTGGAGACGATAAGCGGGGCGACGATGGCCGAAAGCCCCAGAATAAAAAGGACGTTGAAAATGTTGCTGCCGACCACATTGCCCACGGCAATGCTGGCCTGGTCAGCATAGGCTGCCTTGACGCTAACGGCCAGCTCCGGGGAACTGGTGCCAAAGGCGACAACGGTCAGCCCGATGATAAGGGGAGAAATCCCGATGGCAGCAGCAAGGCGGGAAGCACCCCCCACCAACAATTCTGCGCCTACAACCAAGAAAACCAAACCGGCAATAAAAAGCAAAATCACCATTTTTTTCTACTTGACTCCTGTTGGCTCCCTGCTGGCATTATATCTATTTGCTAAAAAACAGCTATGGGGGAAAAATGAGAAAATGAGGATGTCGAAAAGGTGGCCGGGCAGGTCTGAACTGTCCGACACCTGTCAAACAAGATGAATACACAAAACAACAAATTAACGCGCTTTGCCTGGCTGTCGGTGGCGGCGGCTTTGGCGACGATTGGGCTAAAGGCAGCGGCTTATTTTTTAACGGGTTCAGTGGGTCTGTTGTCTGACGCGCTGGAGTCGGGGGTGAATCTGGTGGCGGCACTGGTGGCGCTGGTGGCGTTGACGGTGGCGGCGCAGCCGCCGGATGAGGAACATGCTTACGGCCATTTTAAGGCGGAATATTTTTCCAGTGGGGTGGAAGGGGCGCTGATTTTGGTGGCGGCGGTGACGATTGTGCTAACGGCCGTTAATCGCCTCCTCCATCCCCAACCCCTCGAACAGCTCAACATCGGGCTGCTCGTATCGGCCGTTGCTGCCGTCCTCAACTTTGTCGTCGCCCGCGTCCTGCTTCGTGCCGGGCAGCAGTACCAATCGGTGGCGTTGGAAGCAGATGCCCACCATTTGCTCACCGACGTGTGGACATCGGCCGGGGTGCTGCTGGGGGTGGGGGCGGTGGCGCTCACCAACTGGCAGCCGCTGGATGCGATCATTGCCATTTTGGTGGGGGTGCAAATCATGGTTTCGGGCTGGCGGCTGCTGCGGAAGGCGGCACTGGGGCTGATGGATACGGCACTGCCGGCTGGGGAGGTGGGGAAAATAACGGCCGTTCTTGACCACTATTGCCAAAACGGTGTCACCTACCACGCCCTCCGTACCCGCCAATCCGGCCAGCAGCGGTTCGTCTCCTTCCACATTCAGGTGCCGGGCGCCTGGACCGTTCATCGCGGCCACAGCCTGCTGGAAGAAATGGAGCGCGACATCCGTGCCGCGCTCGGTCGCATCACCGTCTTCACCCATCTTGAACCCCGCGAAGACCCGGCCTCCTGGCACGACATGGTGCTGAATCGGGATGACCCAGTGCCGCCTTAGACATGGAAATCAATAAAGACAATATATCTCTACAGATGTTATGCCTGCTTTGGTAAAGGCATAAAAACAGGACGCAGATTTGCCTGATTTTACTGATTCAGGATCAGGTTTATCAGGCGAATCTGCGTCCCATTTTTTTATTCACCACCCGTCGGCAATGACGGCGCGGGTTTCCAGAACGGCCGTTTCCCAAATCGCCAGCATCTCCTCATCCGGCCGCTGGTACAGCCCGGCAAAATTACCGTCGCCCAGGTAGTCGCGTACCTGCTGCGGGTTGAGCTGGCGCATGTAGTTGCTGTCAGCGACGGGTTTGGCGGTGGCTGGCACCGCAACATCGGCCAGCCGCGTCCAGGGAAAATTTTCCATCCACGAGGCGTGGGAGGCGACGGGGTCGGTGGCCTGCACCGTGGCCCACACCTGCGGCGCGTTCCA
>WBZL01005208.1_pt1 | contig 10855 bp, 11 predicted proteins | sample 5204291 | NCBI WGS metagenome assembly WBZL01 (sample SAMN12344345, study PRJNA552823) | activated sludge metagenome | biome: Activated sludge suspended growth; feature: Nitrification reactor; material: Wastewater; isolation source: activated sludge from nitrification reactor of wastewater... | reverse complement strand
CGAACCCGGTCGCGACGAACTGTCGCGACGATCGCGACGCCAGTCGGCCGATGAACGGGACGCCATCGGTGGTGACGTAGTCGAACGCCGACCACACGGCCTCGGGCTCGACGCCGAGATGGGCACGCGCCCATGTCGACAGCCGGTCGCGGTGCTCGGCCGACTCGACGTCGTCGACCATCGAGTGGCCCTCTCCGCCGACCAGCAGTGGCGGTCGTCCGGTGCCGTCGGCCGGTCGGATCGACCACCCCTCGTCGACCGACAGGTACATCCCACGGATCGTGACTGGACGGTGCACCGGGCCGCTCACCACGTACGAACGCTCCGGTCGGCACCTGCCCGCGAGCATCGCCGGATCGACGATCGGCAGGTGCGTGGCCAGCACGACGTGCTCGGCCCGGAGCGCCCGCCCGCCGACCTGCACCGTGCAGCCGTCGTCGTCCTCGTCCACGGCGTCGACACGCGTGTGCTCGACGATCACGGCCTGCCGCTCGCGCAGCGCGACGGCGAGCCCGTCGCACAACGCCACCGGATCGACGTGCGCTTGACCGCCGAGCGCACAGGCGGTCACGTCGAGACCGAACGCATCGGACAGTTCGGTGGAATCGGTGACGTAGACGTCGAGGCCGGCGGCCGCCGCGGCGCGCACCTCCTCCTCGACGAGCTCGATGCCTTCGGGCGTCGTGGCGCACGAGTACGCGACCGCGTCGGCGAAGCCACAGTCGAGCCCCAGGTCGGTCACGAGTCGGCGGATGTCGTCGAGACCCTGCCGTTGGGCCAGGGCGTACGCCGCGGCGGCGTCGGCGCTCTTGCCGCGCATGAGCCGCTGGTACACGGTGCCGTGCAGGGCGGTCACCTTGGCGGTGCTGTGACCGGTGGTGCGCGACGCCAGTGCACCGGCCTCGATCACGGTGACGGAGCGCCCGGTGGCGCGCAGTCGCCAGGCCGTCAACAAGCCGGCGAGCCCACCGCCCACCACGACCACGTCATTCCGATCGGGCAGGTCGTCGTCGACACGTGCGGCATCCGTCCCGAGTCGTGACGCCCGCGCGCGGAGCCACACCGAATCGGTCGAGGTCGGGTGTGGCGTCGGACGGGGGTTCATCGGTCGCGGATACCCGGGCTCCGTCGGCCGCAAACGGTGCCGTCGCCCGGGGCCGGACGGGTCCATGGGGTCGGACGGGATCACGCGACGGGGGAGGCGACGGCGACGAGCGAGCACAGCAGCTCGGCACCGTCGATCACCGCCTGGGCACGCACGTCGTCGGGCTCGCCGCCGTAGCGACGTGCCAACACCGAGGCACGGTCGCCGGCACGAGCGGCGATGAACACGGTGCCGACGGGACACCCCTCCTGGGTTGCCGGGCCCGCCACGCCGGTGAACGCGAGCGCGCAATGCGCCCCGATCAGGCGTTGCACGCCGACGGCCATCTCCTGCGCACACCTGCCGGTGACGACCGGTCCGTCGCCGACCCCGAGCACGCGCTGCTTGACCGCCGACTCGTACGCGACGACCGCACCGAGGTGCACCTTGCCCGAGTCCGGCTGGTCCACCACGAGATAGCTCGCGAGGCCACCCGTGAGCGATTCGGCGATCGCGAGGTCGAGGTCGCGCTCGAGCAGCACCGCGACGAGGCGACCGACCGCGCGACGGGCCTGGTCGAACCGGGCGGTGGGGGCGCTGGTGGCGTGGGACACGGGGCCGCGGTGCCCGTCGCACACCCCGACCAAACGTCGTCACCCGCTCGTGGTGAGCCTCGCGCGTCGATCCGTCGGCCATGCCCGGTGCCAGTCGGCGAGCAGCTCGCGATAGCGCGCGTCCCAGCCGTCGTAGCGGTCGCGCAGGTCGCGCCCGGGCCAGCCGTCGGGGAGCAGCGCGCCGGGCAGGAGCGGATCGGCCTGCAGGTGGCGCAGCACGGCTGCCGACAGCACGAAGCCCTGGGCCAGCTGATCGGCCCGCGGTGGTTCGTCGGCCAGGCGCGCTGCGAGGGTGGCTGCGCGACTCGCCCACTCGCCGAGCGGCCACAGTTGCGCCGCCAGATGCCCCGGGCGATCGGGCCGGGCGATCAGGCGGTGCGCCCGGTCGATCAGGTGGTCGGGCAGCACCACGTCGAGGTTGGCGGGGCGCATCCACACGCCCTCGCGCAGCTCGGCGAGGCGCGCACCGACGAGGACGCGGCGGTGCTCGGCCCGCTCGAGGGCACTGCGTCGCTCGCCGTCGAGGACGAGGACCGTCCACTCGCCCGACCACCGCCCGGTGGCGCGGCTCGCGAACGTGCGGCTCTCGCGCTGGCGTCGGCCGCGCTCGGCGAGCCGGCCGGTGAGCCGGTAGCGGCCGTCCGCGGTGGTGGCCTCGCCGGCTTTCACCATGCGCGTGAGCGCGACGCGCGCTCGGTTCTCGCCGATCCCGAACAGGGCGGCGACCGCGACCAGCTGGGCGACCGGGAGTTCGGGCGGGTCCATGCCGAGCAGGGTGCTGGCCAGCACCGAGCGGGCGGTCAGCGGTGGTCCGTCCTCCACGCCACACACACTAGAGGATGTGACGCCTGAGCGACAGGTGTCGGAATCGTGTAATGTCGTCCCATGGTCGCCACGATGCTGCCCGACGACTCGCTCACCCCATCGGTCCTGCCGACCGACCGGTTGCTGCCCAGCGGGGTGTTGCGCCCGGATCTCCGGCCGGCGATGCGCCGCATCGCGAACGGCCGCAACGTGCTCACGATCGTGCTGTTGTACGTGCACGCGGCCGTGCTCATCGGCGGGGCGATCTGGCTCGGTCACCCGCTCGCGTACGCCGTGTCGTTCGTGCTGATGGGTCCGGTGTTCGCCCGCATGCTGATCCTCAACCACGAGGCCGCACACCGGATGCTGTTCACCAACCGCACGGTGAACGACTGGGTGGGGAAGTGGCTGCTCGCATATCCGGCGTTCACGCCGATCGATGCGTACCGACGCGGGCACATGGCGCACCACCGCGAGGAGTTCGGACCCGACGAGCCCGACATCGCCTTCTATCGCGGCTATCCGACCACGCGTGCGTCGTTGCGGCGAAAGCTCACCCGCGACGCCGTCGGCATCTCGGGCTACAAGAACCTCGTGCCCCTGTTCCGGGCGCTCACGAAGCCCACCACCCGCCGAGTCGCAGCGTCGATCCTCGGCGTGCAGGTGCTGATGATCGCGGTCTCGATCCTCGCCGGCGTGTGGTGGGTGTACCCGGTGCTGTGGTTCGGTCCGTGGATGACGGTGTGGCGCGTGATCAACCGGCTGCGCTCGATCGCCGAGCACGGGGGCATGACGCAGAACGCCGACCGCCGCAAGACCACGCACGTCGTGCGTCAGAGCCTGCTCGCGCGCTGGTGGATCGTGCCCTACAACACGGGTTGGCACCTCGCCCACCACGTCGACATGGGCGTGCCGTGGCGCAACCTGCCCGCGTACCACCGCGAGCTGGTGGCCGCCGGGTACGTCACGCCCGGGCTCGAGTACCCGAGCTATCCGGCCCTGTGGCGGGCGCTCAGCAGCAAGCCGGCCTGAGCCGTCGCGCCGGTCAGCGCTGCCCGGGGGTCATGTAGAACCAAACGGGGAACTTGCCGCCCGCATCGCGGATCGCCGCGCGGGCCGCCAGGACGGTCCTGCCCGCCTCGGTCTGCTCGAAGAACCAGTCCTCGACGGCGCGGCCACCCGGGGCCGGGCCGTCGGCGAGCTCGAGCGCGGCCTCCTCGTAGTAGGTGCGGATGTCGTGGCACACCGCGGTGGTGTTGCCACCAGGGATGCCCGCCTCTTTCCAGTCGGTGCCCTCGGCGATCGACTGCAGCACCGCCAGCGCACCGGGCACGCCGTCGGCGTCGATGACGCGACCGACCGAGGTGACGCCCCGCTTCGCGAGCGCCCGGTCGTAGGCCTTGCGCAGGCCGCGTGCCTCGTCGACGGAGGGGGGCAGCGACGGGTCGAACCTCGGTGGCAGCGAGCACGCCAGCGGCGTGGCGTCGTCGGCCTCGATCACGGTGGGGTGGTCCACCAGCACCGGCCCCGACGGCGCGTCGAGCAACGCGAACGCGCGGGCGAGCACGTCGTGCTGGAACGCCGGGTCGTTCGGCACGCCGAGCGGCCGCCCGAGCGGGAACTCGCAGTGCAGCGCGCGGGGCGGGGCCGTCTTCTCGGCCATCGCCCGCACCGACGACAGCACGATCGTCGCGATGCCGGCGGCTTCGAACACGTGGGCGAGCACACTCACGGTGCGCGTGCAGAGCGGTCAAACGGGCGTGAGGATCACCACGTCGACGCCGTCGGCGCGCAACTCGGCCGCCGCGCGCGGTCCGCTGTCGAGGCGGATGGTCGACACGTCGTCTGGCTGGTTGCCGGCGAACGACACGTGCCGCGGCGCCACGCCGCCGATGACGCCCTGTGCGGCGAGCTCCTCGAGCCGGTCGATCGGGTACACGACGTTCAGGTCGAGGGCGACGGCGGCCCGGTCGAAGTTGGGGCTCCAGTGACCGAGCACCAGGTCGTGGCGCTCGCGCGGGATGAGGCGGTAGCCGGTGTCGGTGGCCGAGAACGCTTCGTCGTCCGACACGTACAGCGCCGCCGACGTGACGATCGCGACCGTGCTCTCCGACAGCGGCTTCGGCGTCACCCACGCCGGATCGTCGAACACCGGACCCGGCAGCGTGGCCGAGTGCATCCGCATCGCCTGGTCACCGTTCACGTTCGTCTCCTCGTCTCGTCCGCTGGTTCAGATGCCGAACTCGCGCTCGGGTGGGTTGGTGCCGTCGAGGATCGCGCGGTACCGGGGCTCGAGCGACGCCACCATGTCGCGGTCGGTGAAGATCCAGAACGTGTTCGACACGATCGCGTCGTGCACGAGGTCGGCGACGTTCGCGGGATCCATGCCCGAGCGGATCTGGTCGCGCACGAAGGCCTCGATCATCACCTCGATCTCGTTGGCCTCGACGCCGAGCTTCGGCGCCGCCCACTCGGGACGGTTGCGGGCCGAGTCCATGATCGCCGTGTTGACCCAACCGGGGCACAGGCACGACACGCCCACCCCGGCGGCGCGCATGCGCTGGTCGTGGTAGAGGCCCTCGGTGATCGCGACGACCGCCCACTTGCTGGCCGAGTAGGCCGAGTGCCCGGGGAAGTGCCCGGCCATCGAGGCGGTGTTCACCACGTGGCCGCCCTCGCCGTGCTCGGTCATGTGCGGCAGGAACGCGCGGTGCCCGTGGATGACGCCGAACAGGTTGACCTCGAGCACCCAGCGCCACTCGGGCTCGTTCACGAACGCACCTCCCGAGGGTCCGCCGCCACCCACGCCCGCGTTGTTGCACAGCACGTGCACGTTGCCGAACCGCTCGATCGCCGCGTCGCGGAGGGCGTCGACGGCCGTGCCGTCGGTGACGTCGGTGGGCACGCCGATCGCCTGGGCGCCGGTCGCCGTGATCGCGGCCACGGCCTCGTCGAGCTTGGGCAGCTCGACATCGGCGAGCACGACGTTCATGCCGGCACGAGCGAACCGCTCGGCGAACGCACGCCCCATCCCCGACCCGGCACCTGTGACGACTGCGGTCTTCCCGCTCAGCGACTCCATCGCCGGAGCGTATCCACGACGCGGCGGCCGGCTCGGGCCGTACGTTCTGGGCGCCAGTATTCGACGGCGACCAGCACCGGTGAGCACTCACTGGCGCCCAGGTCGATCGGGACCGGTTCGGGAACAGGTCCCGGGTGCCGGTGAACGAGGGCGACCAGGCGGTTCGCGGGCGCTTGGCGCCCAGAACATGCCGGTGGATCGAGCGGGTGACGGGAATCGAACCCGCGTTCTCAGCTTGGGAAGCTGATGTTCTACCATTGAACTACACCCGCATCACCGCTGGTCAGGGCCGCTTTTCGCCCCGAGGGGCCGGTCCGACGAGCAGGAGCGACCGCCAATCTAGCGGCCCTCGGAAAATTCTTCCGAGGAATCGCTCAAGCTGCAGTCCAGCGGTGCCGATACCGAAGCGTGTTCTCCCGACCCCTGCGCCTGTCCATCGCCCTGCTCCTCGTCGTGGCGGGCGTGCGCTGGATCGTGAACACCAACCCCTGGAGCGGCCCCACGGTACTCAGCCTCTCCACGACGCACGGGGTGCACCTGAACGACTGGGTGAGCTTCGTGCTGTGGGCCGTGGCCCTGCTCGTCGCGGCGCCCCGCGTCGCTCGTCGGCCGATCCCGGCGCTGCTGCGTCGCACCGACCGCTGAGTCCAGCCCGCCCCGTCCGCGGCGCTGCGGGGGCTGCGAGCGCACTCCACTAGCTTTGCGCCGTGATCCTCTCCGACCGGAGCCTGCGTGAACAGATCGACGCCGGGCGCATCGTCATCGAGCCGTTCGATCCGTCGCTGATCCAGCCCTCGTCGATCGACGTGAAGATCGGCAACCTGTTCCGGGTGTTCCGCAACCACACGGCGGCCGTCATCGACGTGAAGCAGAACCAGGAAGACCTCACCGAGCTGATCACGATCCGCGACGGCGACGCGTTCATGCTGCACCCCGGCGAGTTCGTGCTCGGCAGCACCGTCGAGCGCATCGGCGTGCCCGACGACCTCGTCGGACGTGTCGAGGGCAAGAGCTCGCTCGGTCGCCTCGGGTTGATCATCCACTCCACCGCCGGCTTCATCGACGCCGGATTCGACGGGCACATCACGCTCGAGCTCACCAACATCGCCACGCTGCCGATCACGCTCTACCCGGGCATGAAGATCGGCCAGGTGAGCTTCATGCAGATGACCACACCTGCCGAGAACCCGTACGGCAAGGGCGCCCGTGGCTCGAAGTACCAGGGCCAGCGCGGTCCCACGCCGAGCCGCTACTGGGAGAACTTCAGCGAGGGCTGACCGGCGCGGCGAGTCGCCCATGACACGCGGCGACTGAACACGAGCTGAACGACCCACGGGGGATTTCGACTCGCCCGCGGAACGGTTCGCACGTCCTGTGCGTGGAACCGGGCATGTCGAACGCATTCCCCCTCCGTTCCTCCCGGTCCGGCCGTCGCTCGCTCGCGCTGGCGGCGACGCTCGTGCTGTCGCTCGCCGCGTGCGGTGGCGGCGACTCGTCCGGTGACGAGGGCGCGAACCCGAACGATCCTCGCAACAGCCCGCTCGCGCAGCTGCTCGGCTTCGACACCTCGCCGGCCGAGCAGCGCGCGAAGGACCTCGAGCTGCAACAGGTCATGGTCGAGTGCATGAAGGACGAGGGCTGGGAGTACCGCGCCGTCGACTACAGCGCGCAGGGCGGCGACTTCATGGCCGAGTACGAAGAACAGATGGCCGACCCCGAGGCCTACGGCGAGAAGTACGGCTACGGCGTCGTGCGCAGCTACGAGATGCAGGGCGAGCTGGGCCCGACCGCGTTCGAGGATCCGAACCAGGACTACCTCGACTCGCTCGACCCGGACGAACAGACGGCGTACTACGAGGCGCTCTACGGCGCGAGCTCGTCGGCCGAGCCGATCACCGACGACACCGAGTTCGTCATGCCGAGCCTCGACGAACAGGGTTGCAGCGGGAAGGCGCAGCTCGAGGTGTACGGCGACTCACCGATCGACGACCCCGACATGCAAGAGCGGCTGAACGAGCTGTACCAGGACGCGCAGGACGCACCCGAGCTGCAGGACGCGTACGACGAGTGGGCGTCGTGCATGGCCGACCAGGATCCGAGCTACGAGTGGAGCACCCCGGACGAGGCGATGAACTCGTTCTGGAACCGGTTGAGCGAGCTCCAGGGCTTCACGTCGTCCGACGGCGACGAGGGCGGCGAGGGTGGCGAGGCAGGGGTGGTCACGGCGGGCACGGTCGTGATCGACGGCTCGGGTGGGGACGAACAGCCCGAGATCGACGAGGCCGACCTCGAGGACCTGCGCGCCGACGAGCTCGCCACGTGGACGGACGACTGGGCCTGCCAGCAGGAGGCCGACATCGCCCAGGTGCGGCTCGACGTCGAGCAGCGACTGGTCGACGACCTCGTCGCCGAGTTCCCCGAGCTCGGGACGGACTGATGGGAGCCCGGTCCACCGCCGGCAGCCGCCGGCGGAACCTCGCCCTCGTCGTCGTGGGCGCTTCGATCCTGTCCGCGGGGGCGGGTGTGCTCGTGGGGCGTCGGCTGCAGTCACCGGCCGACGCCGCCGCCGGCGCCGCCGCCCCCGACCCCTCGCGCATCACCGTGCCCGTCGAACGGCGCTCGCTCGAGTCGCGCCTCGTCGCGAACGGTGATCTCGAGTACCAGGAGCCCGCGCCGATCCGCCTTGCTGGTCCCGTCGGCGCCAGCGCGGGCGCCACCCAGATCGTCACCAGGGCACCCGCGCTCGAAGCAGCGTTGGCCGAGGGCGACGTGTTCATGGAGGTGAGCGGACGCCCGGTGTTCGTGTTCCAGGGCGCCCTGCCCACGTACCGCAGCTTCGAGCCGGGCGTCACCGGGCCCGACGTGCAGCAGCTCGAGGAGGCGCTGGTGCGTCTCGGGCTCGACCCCGGCCCCGTCGACACCGTCTACGACGACGCGACCGAGGCGGCCCTCGATCAGCTGTACGCGCTGCGGGGTTACCAGAGCGAGGGGCCCACCGCGGAGCAGCGCACCCAGCTGCGTGCCGCCGAGAAGGCGGTCGCCGACGCCGAGGCCGCGCTCACGCGCGCCAAGGCCGACCTCGCCACCGCGGGCAAGCCGATCGCCGGTTCCGAACTGCTGCGCCAGCAGCAGGCGTTGCAGAGCGCGAAGGACGCGGTGCCCGCCGCCGAGGCCGCGGCCACGCGCCGCAACGCCGACGCTGTCGCCGCGGTCACCGCGGCCACGACGGCGCGCGACGCGGCCAAGGCCGCCCGCGACACCGCGAAGTCGACCCTCGACGCGGCCAAGGCGCCGACGGCCGTGAGCCCCGCCACCGGGCTGCCCTACACGACCGACGAGCTGAAGCCGTTCGAGGACGACCTCGCCGCGAAGGAGACCGCGCTCGCGCAGGCCGAGACCGAGTTGCGCACGGCGATCAGCGATCGCGACACCACTGCCACCGAGGTGGCCGCTGCGATCGAGGCCGCGCGGGACGCGCTGCTGCTCGCACAGCTCACCTACGACGAGGCAGTCGCCCCCAAGGACACCGGCGCGGCGGGCGAGGCGGTGTTCGCCGCGCAACAGGCGGTCGACCAGGCTCGAGCCGACCTCCTGGTGCAGCAGTCGCAGGTGGGCACCAAGATGCCCGCCGGCGAGATGGTGTTCCTGCCCACGCTGCCCACCACGATCACCGAGGTGACCGCGACGCTGGGCAAGGCGCCCGCCGATCCGGTGGCCACCGCGTCGAGCACGCAGTCGCAGATCCGGGGCCGCATCGGTGCCGATGACGCCGACCTCGTGCGTGTGGGCACGCGGGTCGCGATCGAGCTCCGCGACGCGGACCTCGCCACCACTGGCGTGGTGGCCGACATCGAAGAACCCCAGGGCGACGGCAACGGCGACGGGTCCGGCGACGGCGGCGGGTCGGACGAGCGGCTGACGATCCTGGTGCAGCCCGACGACCCGTCGGTGCTCGCCGACTTCATCGGCTTCTCGGTGCGGCTCACCATCACCGCCAGCTCCACCGACGGCGAGGTGCTCGCCGTGCCGGTGGCGGCGCTGTCGGTGGGTGCCGACGGCGAGTCGCGCGTCGAGGTCGAACGGTCGGCGGGCGACGAGCCGGGAGCGGTCGAGACCGTCACCGTCACGGTCGGGCTGAGCGCCGACGGCTACGCCGAGGTCACCCCCGTCGGTGCCTCGCTCGTCGCGGGTGACCGGGTGGTGGTCGGCACCGACAGCGGTCGCCGCGGGTCCGACGACCCGAGCGACTCGGGTGACGGCGAGGGGTCGGGCGGATGACCGCCGTCGACGACCACCTCGACCCCGACCCCCTCGATCCCGCCGACGGCGACGCCGTCGCACCGGTGGTGCTGCTCGACGACCTCAGCCGCGTGTTCCCCACCGACCCACCGGTCGAGGCGCTGCGCTCGGTGCACCTGCGCGTCGACCCCGGTGAGTACGTGGCGATCATCGGGCCGAGCGGCTCGGGCAAGTCGACCCTGCTCAACGTGCTCGGCCTGCTCGACCGACCCACGTCGGGCACCTACCTGCTCGACGGCATCGACACCGCCGGCCTCGGCGATCGCGCCCGCGCCGCCGAGCGCGGCCGTCGCATCGGCTTCGTCTTCCAGAGCTTCCACCTGCTCTCGTACCGCTCGGTCGAGGAGAACGTGATGCTGTCCGAGCTCTACCTCGGCACGTCGCGCAAGGACCGTCGGCGCCGAGCCGTCGAGGCGCTCGAACGCGTCGGTCTCGGCCATCGGCTCGGCTTCGCGCCCATCCGGCTCTCGGGAGGCGAACGCCAGCGCGTGGCGATCGCCCGTGCCCTGCTCGGTGAGCCGAGCCTGCTGCTGTGCGACGAGCCGACCGGCAACCTCGACTCGGTCAACACCGCCGCCGTACTCGACCTGTTCGACGACCTTCGCGCCCAGGGCCTCACCATCCTCGTGATCACCCACGACAACGACGTCGCCCAGCGTGCCCAGCGGCGAGTGCGCATGGTCGACGGTTGCCTGACCGAGGTGACCTGATGACCCTCGTTCGCCGCACCCGTCCGCCGCGCATCCGCTCGCGGTTGCGGCTCGCCGACCTGTTCGACGAGACGCTCGCCGGGGTGTTCGCCCGTCCCGCACGCGCCGCCCTCACCACCCTCGGCACCGTGCTCGGCATCGCCTCGCTCGTCGCCACCCTCGGCATCTCGCGCACCGCCGGCGGCCAGATCGTCGGTCGCTTCGACGAGCTCGCCGCCACCCAGGTCACCGTGTCGGCGCGCACGTCGGGCAGCGGGTCGTC
>WBZL01005207.1_pt1 | contig 10856 bp, 9 predicted proteins | sample 5204291 | NCBI WGS metagenome assembly WBZL01 (sample SAMN12344345, study PRJNA552823) | activated sludge metagenome | biome: Activated sludge suspended growth; feature: Nitrification reactor; material: Wastewater; isolation source: activated sludge from nitrification reactor of wastewater treatment... | reverse complement strand
CGCGACCCCGCACATCGGCGCGTCCACCGAGCAGGCTGAGAACGCCATCTCCGACGAGGTGATCCGGATCGTCCGCGACTACGTGGTCCGCGGCGTCGTCCACAACACCGTCAACGTCGTCACCGACCGGGTCGCCCGCTACTCGCTGATCGTCCGCCACCTCGACCGCGTCGGCGTCCTCGCCGGAATCCTGATGGCGCTCCGCTCCGAGCAGCTCAACGTCCAGGAGATGCACAACATCATCTTCGCCCGCGGCGAGGCGGCCTGCGCCACCATCACCCTCGAGCACCGCCCGAGCGAGGAACTCCTCACGCGCCTCCGCGACCAGGACACGATCCTCGCGGTCGAACTCCGCGCCACCGGTGCGAGCGCGTGACCACCTCGCGCCGCGCCCTCGTCCTCCTCGCGCACGGGAGCCCCGATCCCGAGTGGATGGCGCCGATCGACGGCGCCGCGGCGCGGATCAAGGCGCTGGCCGCCGACGTCGACGTCGCCATCGCCACCCTCGAGGCCAGCCACGCGTCGCTCGACGCAGCCGTCGACGCCCTCGCCGGCGCTGGCCACCGCAGCATCACGATCGTCGCCCTCTTCCTCTCGCCCGGAGGTCGCCACATCAAGCGCGACATCCCCGACCTCGTCGCCGCCGCCCAGGCCGCGCGCCCGGGCCTCGAACTCCGCCTCGTCCCCGGCGCCCTCGGCAACGATCCCCAGGTCCTCGACGCCCTCGCCCGCGCCGCCCTCGCGCAGGCCCGCGGCGAGCCCACGGCTCGCTGAGTCGCGAGGTCCGGCGCGTCAGGTCGCGCACGTCCCGATGACGGCGGCAGGGGCGCCCCTGCCGTCGGCCTCGGCTACCATGGCGCATGCATCTCGCCTCGAGTGTGCTCGTTGTTGGCCTTGCCCTCGCCGAGCCCGCCCCCGCGACCTCTCCCCCGCCCGCCAGCTACCCCGACGCCGTGCCGGGCGCCCCCGCCAGCTTCCCCCCCGAGGAAGGCTCGACCGCGTCGATGGCGTCGTCGACCCCCTCCGCCGAGCCCGTCGAGCCCGCCCCGTCGGCGTCCACGTCGGCGTCCACGTCGACGCCCACGTCGACGCCCACGTCGACGAAGAGCAAGGCCAAGCGACCGGCGAAGGAGCCGTCGAAGGACGCAGCACCGCCCTGCCCCCCCCGCGACCCGGCCTGCGCCACTGCCCCCGGCGAGCCTCTCCTCGAGAGCGTCCCCCGTCAGCTCTTCATCGGCCTCGGCTGGGCCTACGACGTCGTCGATCACCTACCTGACCCAAAGACCAGCGACGCCCCCCACCCGAACGGCATCGGCTCCTTCTTCACGTACACGTGGCAAGTGGGCGGCCTCGGCTGGAGACGGCCCAGCTGGCTGGGCTTCCACCTCGGCCTCGACTACTTCCCCACCTCGGCCCGAAGCCTCTCCTCGACCGCCCTCAGCTACGGCCTCTACGTCAAGCACGGCCTCGGCCGTCACCCGCGCGCGCGCCCCTTCTTCACCTACGGCCTCGGCGCCGTGCAGGCGTGGGTGCGCTCGGTCGACGGACGCGGGATCGGCCACCAGACCCGCCTCAGCGCCGGCGTCGACCTCCCCGTCAGCCCCCGCGTCGCCATCTCCCTCGAGCTCGCCTACAAGTACCAGAGCCTGCCGATCTTCCAGGTCGCTGGCGCCGCCGCCGAGCGCTACGACTTCCACACCCTCCTCCTCCTCGTCGGCTCGACCTTCGACTTCCCCGGCAAGGTCAAGCCGCCGCCTCGGCGCCGCCGTCACCGAGGCCGCCGCTAGAACGACTGCGCGACCGCGAGGCGGAAGGTGTCGAGGCCGTCCTCGCGGTCGAAGCCGTGGGCGTAGGTGAGGAAGAGGTTGACCGCCGCGCCGTAGCCGACCTTGAAGGTGAAGATCATCGACGCGCCCGCGCCGATCTTCAGCACCTCGCGCGTCAGCGGCCCGGTCCACGCCCCGCCCGCGTCCATGAAGGGCACCGCGGTCACTCGCCGGAAGAAGAGCGGCAGGGTGCCGAGGCCGCGCTCCGCGTCGGCCAGCGGGATCCTGTACTCGACGTTGAACACCGAGAAGTAGCGGCCCGAGAACGCCCCGGACGCGTAGCCCTGCAGCGCGCCGGCCTCGTTCAGCGCCGAGCGGGCGATCAACGTGCGGATGATGTCCTCCTGCTGCGAGAACCCGCCCACGAAGAACGCGCCGCGCCGGCGCATCCCGCCCGCCGACGCCCCGCCGCCGAGGCGGAACGCGAGCACCTGGTGGCCCCGCCAGGGCATCCGCAGGAACTGAGTGTAGGCGGCCGTCACCTGCACGTCGCCGAAGTCGCCGCCGAGGTGGCGATCGAGCACCGAGAGGCGCAGCGACACGCGCCGGCCGGTCTCATCGGCGTAGGCGTGGCGGACGGAGCGGACGTTGCTGTAGGTGAACCCCAGATCCACCTGACCGACGTCCCCCACCTCCGGTCGCGTCGACGACGGCGCGTTCGGATCGATCGGATCGGCGTCCGCGTTGGCGTAGCGGGTGAAGGTGTAGCCGAGGCTCGCGTCCGCGCCGTGGATCGGGTGGCGGATCACCGGCACCGAGAGACCGCCGTTGAAGCGCGTCACCCGCTCGCGATAGCCGCTCTGCAGGTAGGTCCCCTCGGCGTCCTCGTGATCGTAGTCGTAGCGGTTGAAGCCGTTCCGGAGGAAGAAGCCGCGGCCGAAGCTCGCCCAGAAGTTCGGCACCAGGCGGTTGTAGTAGTAGCTCACCGACCCGATCGGCTCGCGCTGCTGCACGAGGTACCCAAAGTTGCCGAAGAGCGAGTGGAAGCCGAGGACATCGGTGACCCCGGTGGCGAAGCCCGCGAGCGTCCCCGCGGCCGAGGTCGAGTACTCGATCGTCGCCGGCGTGATGAGGCGCGGGAACATGGTGAGGATCGGCCGGTAGCGGCGGTTCCCCAGGCTCAGCGGGCGCTCCCCCGCGCTCGCCGGCGACGGCGTCGGATCGTCGATCGTCGGCAGCGCGTCGACCACCGGCAGCGGCTCGAGGAAACGCTCGCGATCGAAGGGCATCACCCAGATGTCGTAGCCGGTGCTGGTCGCGCCCACGTACGCGAACTTGGTCCCGTCATGGCTCGGCACCGGCTCGTAGGCCCCACCGAGCACGTTCGTGACCTGCCAGAGGTGCCCGTCGGCAGTGTCGTGGGCGTAGATGTTGAACACCCCGTCTCGATCGCTGCCGAAGAGGATGTAGCGGCCGTCGGGCGTCCACGCCGGCTCGGTGTCGAGGAAGCGATCGGCCGTGATCCGCTCGAGCGCCTCGCTCTCGCGGTCGTACACGTAGACGTCGCGGTAGCCGCCCTCGCGCCAGGCCGAGAACGCGACGCGGCGGCCGTCCGGCGCCCAGCGCGGCGAGAAGACCTGCTGGATCCGCTCCATCGGCGCGACCTCGGTGACGTCGAGGGTCTCGAGATCGAGGAACGCGAGGCGCGACTGGACCACGTCGTTCCGCGCGAACACGACCGTCCGACCGTCGGGCGAGACGTGCGGATCACGAGCACGCATCCCGTGAGTGAGCCGCTCCGCGTCCTTCGGGTCGCCGCCGCGCCAGCGGAAGAGGTCCGTCCAGTAGTAGCGGAAGTCGTGGACGAGCGCCGTCTCGTAGACGATCTCCCCCGTCGCCCCGACGAACGACCCCGAGCTCGAGTCTTGCACGTCGAAGAGGTGCTGGATGTCGAGGTTCTGCCCCTGCCTACCGATCCCCGTCCCCTCGCGGATGCGGCCGCCGCGGGCCGGCAAGCGTCGGATCCCCGCGTTCGTGTGGCCGTCGTCGGCGTAGAAGTGGAGCCACTGATCGTCGACCGACCAGAAGGGGTGACGGTAGAACTGGCTCGACCCCTGGTTGGCGACCGAGAAGGTCATCCGTCGCCCCTCGCGGATGCCCCGCGCCCGGATCCGCCGCGCCTGCGCCGCGAAGCGGCGGGTGGTGTCGAGCTCGAACTCGGCCCAGAGCTGCTCGTAGTCGACGCCCAGGACCTTCTTGAGCGAGCGGTTGATCCCGTAGGGGATCGCCATCCCGCCGTAGACGTGGCCGAGCTCGCGGAGCTTGTCGTGGCCGTAGCGGGTGGCGATGTAGCGGACCAGGTGGAGGCCGTAGAGGTAGACCACGGTCCCGTGCGGGAAGAGGTTCGCGCCGTTCGACACCCGATCGATCGGCAAGAACCCCTGCTCGAGCACGTGCATCCGCAGCATGTTGTCGAACTGCGCCGACCGCAGCCGCCCCTGGCTGGTCAGCCGCGACTCCTCGTAGGTCGCCCAGCCCTCGACGAACCAGCGCGGCTGGATCACGTTCGGCATCCAGATCTTGCCGAGCACGCCGAAGCCGAGGAGCGCGTTGACCAGCCGCGGGATCCCGTGCGCCGTGTCGAGGTGGACGACATGGACGAACTCGTGGGTGATCAGGATGTCGAGCCAGTCGTCGTACGACTCGAGCACCGACATCGAATCCGGCGCGGTGGCGAACGCGTTGATCCGGGGGAAGGGGGCCGCTGTCGCCGAACCGTTCGCCGAGTCGGTGTTGTCCACCAGCGTGATGTGGGTCTTGAGGAAGACCTCGTGGCCGAGCGCGACGCTGAGGCGCGAGTAGGCGCGCTCGGCCACCATCGCGGTCCGCTCGGCGGCGTGCTCCTCGCCGGCGTAGTAGTGGACGTAGAAGTGCTCGGTCTCGAGGGTCTTCCACTTGAGGTCACGGCCCTGCGCGGCCACCCGCCCCGGCCACACCAGCGCGAAGATCACCACGATGAGCGCGAGCCCGCCGAGGAGCCGCAAGACGCGCGCGATGGTCGGCGGAGCACCCACTGCCGGCCGAAAGCCTAACAGAGCTTCACGGCGCCCGAGGGGCCGCCTCGGCCAGGAAAGCGTCGACGCACTCGACGAGCGCCTCGGGAGCCTCCTCCGCCGGCAGGTGGCCACAGCGGTCGAGGACCACCAGGTGAGCGCCGAGCGCGTCGGCCAGGCGCCGACCGCCGACGAGCGGACAGAGGCGATCGTCGCTCCCCCAAACGACCAGCGCCCGCCTCCGGAGGGCCGCCAGGCGCTCGCCCAGCCCCGGCTCGCCGAGGTGCCCGAGCATCGCCATCGCCGCCTCGACGCCGCCGGGGCGAGCGAGGCGATCCCAGTAGAGGGCTAGCGCGCCCTCGTCGATCGACGACGACGACGACGCTTGCGCACGCTCGAGATAGCGGCGCAGGAGGTCGCGCGTGGCCAGGCGCGGGAGCACCCGCGACGCGAAGCCAGGCAGGCGCCCGAGGAGCCCGAGCGGCGCGCCGGATCCGCCGGGCGCGGCGACCACGATCAGGCGCCTCAGACGGTCGCCGAGGAGCTCGCCGAGGTGGGCCGCGACGAGCGCCCCGAAGCCGTGGGCGAGCAGGTCCACCTCCCCGACCTGGCGCGCCTCGAGGCACTCCAGGAGCACCCGCGCGATCCAGCGCGGGCGGTAGTCGTCGCACGCCGCGGGGGGCGGCGCGTCCGAGTCCCCGCAGCCCGGGAGATCGGGCGCGAGGACCCTGCGCGCGGCGGCGAGGGCCGCGGCCACCCTGGCGAAGGCGTGATGGTGCAGGAAGAGGTCGTGGAGGAGCACCAACGCGGGCAGAGCGACCTCCTCCGCGGGTGCGCGCTCGGCGACGAAGAGACCGCCGAAGCCGAGGTCGACCCGCTGCGATCGATCGACGACCGACGGCGTGAAGGTGCCTATCTTCACTTCTCCCCTTCCCCCACCTCGCCGCCGCCGTGACGGAGGTGCTCCGGGAAGCGGCTCCGCATCGCCGCGACCACCTTCTCCACCGCGTCGCGGGCCCGCGTCGACGCGAGCACCGCGTCGGCGAGCGCGCGCATCTCGGTCGCCGTCGAGCCGCGGATGATGTGCTTGATCACCGGCACCGCGCTCGGGCTCATCGAGAGCTCGGTGATCCCGAGGCCGATGAGCACCCACGTGTAGCGCGGATCAGCGGCCATCTCCCCGCAGAGGCTCACCGGCACCTGCCGGCGCGCACCCGCTTCGGCGACCCCGCGGATCTGCCGGAGGATCGCCGGATGGAGCGGCTGATAGAGATAGTCGACGTCGTCGTTGTCGCGGTCGACCGCCAGCGTGTACTGGATGAGATCGTTGGTGCCGATGCTCATGAAGTCGACGCGCTCGGCCAGCACGTCGGCGGTGAGGGCGGCCCCCGGCGTCTCGATCATCACGCCGACCGGCACTTCGCTCGCGTGGGCCATCCCCGCCGTCGCCAGCTGATCGCGGGCCTCGTCGACCGCCGCGAGCCCCTCCTCGAGCTCCTCCAGCGACCCGACGAGCGGCAGCATGATCCGCAGGGGCCCGTGCACGGCCGCCCGCAGGAGCCCGCGGAGCTGCGCCAGGAAGAGCTCCCGCGAGCGCAGCGCGAGGCGCAGCGAGCGGAGCCCCATCGCCGGGTTCGCCTCGGCGCGGGCGAAGGGGAGGAGCTTGCTCGGCTTGTCGGATCCGAGATCGAAGGTCCGAAAGGTCACCGGGTGCGGCGCGTAGCGGCGGATCACCACCTTCGCGGTCCGGTAGTGCTCCTCCTCGCTCGGCAGCGAGTCCCGGTTCATGAACATGTACTCGGAGCGGTAGAGGCCGATCCCGTCGGCGCCGTAGCGGATCCCGAGCTCGATGTCCTCCGAGATCGAGAGGTTCGCGCGGGTGATCACCCGCAGGCCGTCCTGCGTGATCGCCGGGAACGCGTGCTCGCGCTGGACCCTGAGCTCGAAGGCGTTGTAGCGGTCGCGCTCGCCGGAGATCGCCGCCAGCTCGGCCTCCTGCGGGTGGAGGATGACGACCCCGCGGACGCCGTCGACGACCACCAGATCGCCGCTCTGCACCTTCGCAAGCACGCCGGCCGCGCCGACCACCGCCGGGATCTGGAGCGAGCGCGCCATGATCGCCGAGTGCGAGGTCTTGCCTCCGGCGGCCGTGACGATCCCGGCGACCTGGCTGCGATGGAGCTGCGCCGTGTCGGCCGGGCTGAGATCGTGAGCGACGATCACCGACCCGGCGGGCGGCGTGATCTCGTGCGAGTGTTCGCCCAGGAGCGCCTCGATCACGCGCTCGCTCAGGAAGGTGATGTCGCTCCGGCGCTCGCGGAAGTAGGCGTCGTCGGCCCGATCGAGGACCGCGTTGATCTCGTCGGCGACGGTGGCGATGGCCCACTCGGCGCAGCGCAGATCGTCGCGGATGAGCGCCTCGGTGCGCTCGATCAGGTCCGGATCGCGGAGCATCATCTGCTGCGCCTTCAGGATCTGGCGGTGCTCGCCGTGCGGGAGGCGCCCCTTGATCGACTCGATCTGCTGACGCGTCGCCCGGAGCGCGTCCTGCACCCGCCGGATCTCGTCGTCGACCCGCTCCCGCTCGATCCTGCTGCGCGGCACGTGGACGTTGCGACGATCGACCACGAACGCCGGGCCGATGCCGATTCCCGAGCTCGCGGCGACACCGCCGCACTCGAAGCGGGGGAGCGAGGGGTCGCGCGCCCCGCCGACCTCGGGCGCCCCGTCGCTCAAATCTCCCCGAACCCCGCGCGAACGAGCCCCGCGAGCGCCTCGAGGCAGGCCTGCGCGTCCGCGCCGACGCAGCGGAGGCGCACCCTCGACCCCTTCGCGCACGCCAACATCAACACACCGAGCATGCTCTTGGCGTTGACCTCCGTCTCCCCCTTGGCGAGGTACACGTCCGATCCGAACTTGTTGGCGAGGCTCACCAACTTGCTGGCGGCGCGGGCGTGGAGGCCCAACGGGTTGACGATCTCGAGCTCCTCGGCGACTTCCTGTGCCTTGCTCATCGCATCTCCTCCGCGGAACGGACGCTCACCGAACGCTGCGCCGAGTCGGCGCAGGCCGCCGCCAGCGTGGTCGGCGTGAGGCGCCGACGATCGAGACTGGCGAGCTTCAGGAGCATCGCCAGGTTCAGGCCCGAGAGCACCGCGAGGCGATGGCCAGCGCCCTCGCGGAGGCCGCACATGCACGGGCTCGCGCCCAGGAGATCGACGATCAGGAGCACGCCGGCCCCCCGATCGACCTCGGCGATCGTGCGGAAGAGCTCGGTCGCGAGCGCGGGCGTCTGGCCAGCGCCCGCGTCGATCGCCACCAGGTCATCGAGAGGCCCCGGACCGACGATCGCCCGCGCGGCGGCCACCAGCTGGCTCGCGGTCCCGCCGTGGCCCACGATGATCACCCCGACCGTCCCATCCTCCTGCTCGTCCTCGATCATGCGCTGCCTGCCCCGCTGACGTCTCGGTGTCGCACGATGAGGTGGGGCGGCGGCCGCGAGAGGGGCTCCCCCGCGCTCAGACGGAACGCCAGCGCCTCGACGAGCGCCACGGAACGATGCTGCCCCCCCGTGCACCCGAGCGCAACCGTAAGGTAGGAGCGCCCTTCCCGCACCGAGCGCGGGACGACAAAACGGACGAGCCGCTCCATGTGGTCGAGGAGCGCGCCTGCGTCCTCCTGGAGCAGCACATAGTCAGCGACCGCGCGATCGAGCCCCGTCTGCGGCCGCAGCTCCGGGACATCGAAGGGGTTGGCGAGCGATCGCACGTCGAAGACCAGATCGGCGAAGCTCGGCAGCCCGCTCTTGAAGCCGAACGACATGAGCACCAGGTGGAGGACGCCGTGGGTCGCGTAGCGATCGCGGATCATCTGCCGCAGCTCACGAGCCCGGAGCGTCGCGGTGTCGATCGTCGCCGTCGTCCGCGCCCGGATCGACGCGAGGAGCTCCCGCTCCGCGTCGATCGCCTCGGGCAGCTCGCCGAGGGGATGCTTGCGGCGGGTCTCCGAGTAGCGCCGCACGAGCACGTCGGTCGGCGCGTCGAGGAAGAGGATCTCGAGGCGATGGCCGGCCTCGCCGAGGATCTGATGGGCGTCGGCGAAGTCGCGGAGATACGCGGGTTCGCGGGCGTCGATGCCAACCGCGACGCGGCGATCGGCCTGGGTCTCGGCGACCACCTCGCAGAGCCTAGGCAGGAGCGGCACCGGCAGGTTGTCGACGCAGTAGAAGCCGAGGTCCTCGAGCGCCGCGAGCACCGTCGACTTGCCCGCCCCGCTCATCCCCGTGACGATCAGGACCTCCATCGCCGCTACTCCACCTCGGCGCGCGCGCTCGGCTGCGAGACCGCCCGCGGCATCGGCTCGGGGACCCCGGCGCCGGTCGCCGCGGCGATCCGGGCGTTGACCTTCTCCTGGAACTCCCGCGCCGAGTCGTGGCCGCGGTACTTGAGGATCTGGTTCCGCGCGACCACCTCGATGAGCGAGGCGATGTTGCGGCCTGGCCGCAGCGGAATCCGGGCGAGCGGCACATCGACCCCGAGGATCGGCCAAACCTCGCTCTCGGTGCCGAGGCGATCGTAGTCGTCCTCCCGCGCCTCCGAGAGCTCGACCACCACCTCGATCTTCTTGGTGTCTCGCACCGCAGCGACGCCGAAGAGGTGGGTGATGTTGAGGATCCCCATCCCCCGGATCTCCATGTGGTGCTGGTGGAGATCCGTCGCCGCGCCCCACACGGTGTGCGGCGGCCGGACCGTCACCTCGACCACGTCGTCCGCGACCAAACGGTGCCCCTTGAGGACCAGGTCGAGCGCCGCCTCGCTCTTGCCGACGCCGCTGCGGCCGATCAGGAGGAGCCCGACACCGTAGACGTCGACCAGGACGCCGTGGATTGCCGCCCGCGGCGCGAGCATCTCCTCCAGACGGGCGGTGATCACCGAGATCACCGTCGAGCTCATGAGCGGGCTCCGCATCACCGGTACGCCGTGCCGGCGGGCGGCGTCGAGGAAGATCTCCGGCGGCTCGAGCCCTCGCGTGACGACCAGGCCGCAGAGCCTCCGCCCGCAGTAGGCCTCGAGGCCCGCCTGCGCAGCCTCCTCCGGGATGCTCATCAGGTAGTCGATCTCGGTCAGGCCGATGACCTGGATCCGATCCGGGTAGACGTGCTTGATGAAGCCAGAGAGCGCGAGGCCGGCCTTCTGGATCCGCGGCCGGCTGATCTTGCGGTCGAGGTCCCCCCAGTCCGACAGGAGCGTGAGCTGGAGCGGCTCCGCGCAGGCGCGCAGGAGGTCGCCGACCTCGACCGTGATCTCGCGTGGCATCGGCCGATCCTTACCACGGGCGCCCGCCGCGGCGGAGCCGCCCACCCGCCAAACGCGAGGCGGGAGAGGACCTCGGCCCTCCCCCGGCCCTCACGCCGAACTCACCAAGATCACGCGAACTCGCGGCGCTTGAGCTCCCGCCGGATCTTGCCGAGCGCCTGCTCCTGCAGCTGCCGGATGCGCTCGCGCGAGAGCGAGTACTGCTCGCCGATCTCCTTGAGGGTCAGCTCGTTGTCGTCGTCGAGGCCGAAGCGCTTGCGCAGGATGTCGGCCTCGATCGGGCGGAGCGTGCCGATCACCTCGCGGACGTGGTCGCTGAGGGCCTCCGCCTCGAGGCGCTCGCCGGGCTCCTCCGCGTCCGGATCCTCGAGGAAGTCGACCACGCGGCGGCCGTCGTCGTCGGAGACCGGACGATCGAGGCTCACCGCCTGATCGAAGGCCAGCGTGTCCATCCGCTCGATCTTCGCCACCGCGAGGCCCGTGTGGGCCGAGATCTCGGCGTGGCTGGGCTCGCGCCCGTTCACGGTCTCGAGCTCCCGCTTGGCCTTGGCGACCCGGTGGTAGGCGTCGATCATGTGGACCGGCAGGCGGATTGCCCGGCCCTTGTCGGCGATCGCCCTGCTGATCGCGTGGCGGATCCACCAGCTCCCGTAGGTCGAGAAGCGGAAGCCCTTGCGGTAGTCGAAGCGATCGACCGCCTTCATCAGGCCGATGTTGCCCTC
>WBZL01005206.1_pt1 | contig 10857 bp, 11 predicted proteins | sample 5204291 | NCBI WGS metagenome assembly WBZL01 (sample SAMN12344345, study PRJNA552823) | activated sludge metagenome | biome: Activated sludge suspended growth; feature: Nitrification reactor; material: Wastewater; isolation source: activated sludge from nitrification reactor of wastewater... | reverse complement strand
GCATGGATGAGCGCACCGACGTCCTCGCCGAGCGCCGCGGAAGCCTCGGCGAGGGTCTCGCGGACCGCGGGGTGGTCGCCCCACGCATCGAGCATGCCCACCGACTGCGAGCCCTGCCCCGGGAACACGAATGCGAATTCAGCCATGGCGTGGAGAAAAGCGATGGGTGGCCGCGCGCCTCACAGATCGAGCAGCACGGCACCCCAGGTGAAACCGCCGCCGACCCCCTGCAGCAACACCGTGTCGCCCGGCCGCACGCGCCCCTGCCGGATGGCGACGTCGAGCGCCAGCGGGATCGAGGCCGCCGAGGTGTTGCCATGTTCATCGACGGTGACCACGACCCGGTCGTTGCCGACCTTCAGCTTGCGGGCCGCGCTCTGCATGATGCGGATGTTGGCCTGGTGCGGGATCAGCCAGTCGATGTCTTCCTCATTGCGCCCGGCCTTGGCCAGCACGGCGCGCGAGACCGAATCGATCATGCCGACGGCCAGCCGGAAGACCGCCTGCCCGTCCATGCGCAGGAAGGGATGCCCGACGACCTTGCCGCCTGCCACGCCACCGGGCACGCACAGGATGCCGGTGTGGCGTCCGTCGGCGTGCAGCTCGGCGGCCAGGATGCCCGCCGTCTGGCTGGCCTCGAGCACCACGGCGCCGGCACCGTCGCCGAACAGCACGCAGGTCGTGCGATCGTTGAAATCGAGGATGCGCGAGAAGATCTCCGCCCCGATCACCAGCGCTCGCGCGGCCAGGCCGCCGCGGATCATCGTGTCCGCGACGGACAGGGCATAGACGAACCCGGTGCACACCGCTTGCACGTCGAAGGCGGCGCCACCGGCCATGCCGAGCTTGTGCTGGACGATGCAGGCCGTCGACGGGAACACCATGTCGGGGGTCGACGTGGCGACGATCAACAGGTCGATGTCCTCGGGCCGCCGACCAGCGGCCTCCAGAGCGTGGTGTGCCGCGGCGGCGGCTAGGTCGCTGGTGTTCTGATCGTCCGCGGCGAAGTGACGGGCGCGGATGCCGGTGCGCTCGACGATCCAGTCGTCGCTGGTTTCCACGCCGCGCCCAGCCAGCAGGCGCACCAGGTCGGCGTTGCTCAGACGGCGTTCGGGCAGGTAGCTGCCAGTGCCCGTGATGCGCGTGTGCGGGGAAACAGGACTCATGCGGCGTGGCGGATCTCGGGGCCGTCGACCGGAGGCGGCGCCGCGAAGTCCGGCATGCCCTGCATGGTCTGGGCGATGCGGTCGTGGACGCGGTCGAGCAGGCGATTGCGCGCTGCATCATACGCGCGCCTCAGGGCCTGCTCGAAGGCGAAGGCGTCGGCCGAGCCGTGGCTCTTGAAGACCAGGCCGCGCAGTCCCAGCAGCGCAGCGCCGTTGTAGCGGCGCGGGTCGACCCGGGACTTGAAACGCTTGAGCACGGGCAACGCCACCAGGGCCGCCGCGCGGGTCGCCCAACTCCGTGTGAACTCCTGGCGGATGAACTCCGACAGCATCGAGGCCAGGCCTTCGGAGGTCTTGAGCAGCACGTTGCCGACGAACCCATCGCAAACCACGACGTCGCAGGTGCCTTTGAAGATGTCGTTGCCTTCGACGTTGCCGTGAAAGCTCAGGTGCCCTGCGGCATGGGCGTTGCGCAGCAGCTCACCGGCCAGCTTGATCGAGTCGCTCCCCTTGATCGCTTCCTCGCCGATGTTCAGCAGGCCGACGCGGGGTTCCTCGATGCCCTGGACGGCCGCCACCAGGGCGCTGCCCATCACGGCGAACTGCAGCAGATGTTCGGCGGTGCAGTCGACGTTGGCTCCCAGGTCGAGCACCGTGGTCATGCCATCGTTGCGGTTGGGCATCGCCGAGGCGATGGCCGGACGGTCGATGCCCTCCATGGTCTTGAGCACGTAGCGGGCCACCGCCATCAGCGCGCCGGTGTTGCCAGCGGACACGCAGACATGGGCATTGCGCGCGCCCGCCTGATCATCCTTGAGCTGGCTGATGGCCACGCGCATCGACGAGTCGCGCTTCTGGCGCAGCGCCACCTTCACGGGGTCGTCCATCGCCACGACCTCGCTGGCGTGGACGCACGAGGTCCGCGGCCACGAGACAGTCGCGGACAGGGCTTCGGGCGTGCCCACCAGCACCAGTTCGGCGTCCGGATGGTCGGCCAGGAAGGCCCTGCATGCCGGCAGGGTGACCGAGGGCCCGTGATCCCCGCCCATGCAGTCGATGGCCAGGCGGACCGGGGTCAGCGCGTCAAGCACGGCGCAGGCACCAGGTGGGCAGAGTGGGGACGGGGCATCCGGGCGGCTCGACGCAGACGATCATGCGGCGCTTCGGCCGGTGCGAGGCCGCTGGGCGGCCTGTACCGGCGGCGCACGCAGCCCGTGTCAAGGGCCCGGGCCTCAGGCGTCGGCCTTGGTCTTGAGAACCTTGCGCCCGCGATAAAAGCCGGTCGGGCTGATGTGGTGACGCAGGTGCACTTCGCCGGTGGTCGGCTCGACGGCCGTGCCCGGCGCCGTGACGGCGTTGTGCGAGCGGTGCATGCCGCGCTTGGACGGCGACTTCTTGTTCTGCTGAACAGCCATGGTGTGATTGCTCCAGTTCGGGGGCGGCGCCGTTGTGGCCGGGAAGGGTTCGGCGCGGCTTCGAGGTCCGCTCGATCACGCTTGTCGACAGCGACCGAATGCGGCAACAACCCCGACCGTGACCGGGTCCTGCCGGGGTGCTGCCGCGAAGCTGCTGCTGGCAGGCCTCGACGCATCCGGCTTCCCCACCGCGAAGCCCTACAGTATAGCAGCTCGGCCGCCGCGCTCCGGCCGTCACGAGGTCTTGCGCCGCTGCCACTGGGCCAGCGCCGCGAAGGGCCGATGGGTCTCGGCCCCCTGGCCCGTTGCGTCCTCGTCTGCAGCGTCCGGTGGCCTGCAGTCGTCATGCCGCGGAACCAGCGGCAGCGCCAGCAACAATTCGTCCTCGACCAGCGCGTGCAGGTCGATGGCCTGGTCGGCTGCCAGCACGTCGGCGTCGATGGTGGCGTCGAGCCGTTCGGCCTCGGCCTCGTCGCGCGCCAGCCGGAAGTCGTTGTCCACCTTCAGCGCGACGGTGACCGGCTGCAGGCAGCGCTGGCAGGTCAACTCGATCGGCGCGGTCGCCTGCAGGTGCAGCCAGCGCTGCGCCGTCGCGCCGCCTTCGCGCTCGACCCGCCCGCGGGCCTGCCAGGTCACCTGCGGCTGGAAATCCGAGCGCCCAGCCTGCGCGCTGTCCGCCAGGCGCGGCAGGTCCGCCAGCGGGATCTCGCCCCGCAGCTCGGTCCCGGTGGCCACCCAGTCGGCCAGGTCGAGCCGGCGCGGATCCGGGTCCCGTGTCTTCATCGGCGCAGTGTAGCGGCGCCCTTGGGCGCGCCGAAGGACAATCCCGGCATGCCGCCGCCTGCCCTCGTCCTGGCCTCCACGTCGCGCTACCGGCGCGAGTTGCTCGGCCGCTTGCGCATACCCTTCGAGGTGTCGAGTCCCGATGTCGACGAGACACCGCTTCCCGGCGAGAGTCCCGCCGATCTGGCGCTGCGCCTGGCTGCACTCAAGGCCCGGGCCGTCGCGCGCCGCCGGCCCGAGGCCGTGGTCATCGGTTCGGATCAAGCCGCCGATCTGGAGGGCCGGATCATCGGCAAGCCCGGCACCCACGATGCGGCCGTCGCGCAACTGCGGGCGATGAGTGGCCAGGTGGTCACCTTCCAGACCGCAGTGGCCGTCGCGCGGCCGGAGACCGGGTTCGAACGCGCCGCGCTGGTGCCAGTCACCGTGCGATTCCGGGCGCTGAGCGACGCCCACATCGAGCGCTACCTGCGTATCGAACAACCCTACGACTGCGCGGGCAGTGCCAAGTCCGAAGGGCTGGGCATCACCCTGCTCGAGCGCATCGACAGCGACGATCCGACGGCCCTGGTCGGCCTGCCCTTGATCCGGACCTGCGCGCTGCTGCGCGAGGCGGGCTTCGAACCGCTCGCGCATGCCCGCCCATGATCCCGCCAGGCCGCCCCAAAGGCGAAGAGCCGGACGGCGGAACCCCGAGGTCCTCCGGTGAGCCTGCCCTTCAGCGCGAAGGCGATCCGGTGACCGCGCCGGGGCGACTGATCCTGGTGCCCAACACGCTGGACCACGCCTGCGAGGCGGTGCCGATCGACGACGTGCTGCCGCTGGGTGTGCTGCGCGCGGCGGCCAGCCTGCGCTGCTGGGCGGTCGAAGACGCCCGCTCGGCGCGCGCCTTTCTCAAGCGCGTCGGCGCAGTCGTGCCGCTGGCGCTGCCGCTGCAAGCGATCCAGATCGCCGAGCTGCCCCGCCCGCGAAAGGGTTCGACCGGCGCCGATCCCCCAGCGTCGGCTTGGCAGGCGGCCCTGGCGCCCGCGCTCGCCGGACAGGACCTGGGCCTGCTGTCCGAGGCCGGGCTGCCGGCGGTGGCCGATCCGGGCTCGATGCTCGTGGCAGCCGCGCACCTGGCTGGCGTGACGGTGCTGCCGTTGCCCGGCGCCAGTTCACTGATGCTGGCCCTCGCCGCCAGCGGGCTGGATGGCCAGAGCTTCGCGATGGTCGGTTATCTGCCGCAGGATCCGGCCGGGCGGGCGATGCGCATCCGCGAACTCGAGGCGACCTCGCGCCGTCTGCGGCAGACCCAGGTGCTGATCGAGACGCCGTATCGCAACGCGGCGATGCTGAAGAGCCTGGTCGAGGTGTTGGCCGGTGACACGCGTCTGTCGGTCAGCTGCGGCCTGACCCTGCGGGACGGCTGGATACGCAGCGCCGACGTGGCGCAGTGGCGCACGTCGAGCACCGAACTGCCCGACCGGCGGCCGGCCGTGTTCGTGCTGCGCGCGCGTTAGCCCGGCGGCAGTTCGCCCCGCCGTGGCAGGTCGGCGCCGCGGCGCGAACAGGTGATCGCCGCGGCTTGGGACGCGAAGCTCAGCAGCGCGCGCAGGTCTTCGGACGTCCAAGCGCGGCACGCCACGGGACCGAGCCGGCCGTGTTCGGCCATCCAGGTCAGCAAGGCGGCCTGAAAGGTGTCGCCGGCGCCGACCGTATCGACCACGGGCAGCGGAACGGCGGGGACCTCGGCATGGGCCGCCTCGGCCCATGCGCCGGCACCGTCGCTGCCCCGTGTCACGACAACCAGTCGAACTCCGCAGGCCAAGGCCCGCCGGGCGAACTGGTCGGCCGACGTGCCGGGTTCGAGCGCTTCGAGGTCCTCGCTGCTGACCTTCACCACGTGGGCGCGCCGCAGCATCCAGTGCAGCACGGTGCGCCAGGCGCCGAGGTCGGGCTCGACCGACAGGCGCACGTTGGGGTCGTAGGCGATCAGGCTGGTCGAGCGCTGCCGCTCGACCAGTCGTCGCAGCGTCGCCGCCGTCGGGTCGACGACCATCGCATACGAGCCCAGGTGGATGGCGGTCCAGCCGCTGGACAGCGTCGACAGCGCAACGCCGTCGATCGATCGGTCGGCGGTGCCATGGCCGTAGAAGCTGTACGAGGGCTGACCGGTCTCGTCCAGGCCGACCAGGCTCAAGGTCGTCGGCGCGTCGACGCGAACGATCGGCGCCGTGTCGACCCCTTCGCCAGCCAATGCCCGCAGCAGCCGTGCGCCCAGGAAGTCGGTCGAGATGCCGCCGAGAAAGGCGACCGGCCGGCCCATGCGCGCGAGCCCCAGGGCCACGTTGAACGGCGAGCCGCCCACCCGTGCATCGAGCGCCAGACCGGTCGGCGTGTCCTGCACGGCCGCGAACACATCCAGCAAGGCCTCACCACAAACCAAGATCTTCAATCGTTGTCTCCACTTTGACCAACGGATGCCATGGGCTTCGGGAAATCCATTAATCACTCAGATTGATTTATTTAAACAGAATCCGCACAATGCGGCAATCCCTGGTCGCCGCCGATTCGTCGATGACAGCGCGACGGCCAGGACCTCCCGCTCTCGTTCCACCTCACCCGGAGACAAACATGAACCCCATTCCTCGGTTGCCCGCCTGGACCCGCGCCGCTGTGGCGATCGCCGTTGGCACCACGGCAGTCCTGGCCCATGCACAGAACGCCCCCGTGATCGGTCTGATCACCAAGACCGAATCCAACCCCTTCTTCGTGAAGATGAAGGAGGGAGCCGCCGCCGCCGCCAAGGCCAAGGGCGCCAAGCTGCTGACCGGCGCCGGCAAGACCGACGGCGACAACGCCGGCCAGGTGACCGCGATGGAGAACATGATCGCCGCCGGTGCCAAGACGATCCTGATCACGCCGAGCGACTCCAAGGCCATCGTCCCGAGCATCAAGAAGGCACGCGACAAGGGCGTGTTGGTGATCGCGCTGGACAGCCCCACCGACCCGGCCGACGCCACCGATGCCCTGTTCGCCACCGACAACTACAAGGCCGGCGTCCTGATCGGCCAGTACGCCAAGGCCGCGCTGGGCGGCAAGCCGGCCAAGATCGTCACGCTCGATCTGTTCCCCGGCCATCCGGTCGGTGCCCAGCGTCACAACGGCTTCCTGCAAGGCCTCGGGCTGCAGAGCTTCGACGCCAAGAACAACGAACTGGCCAAGCCCGCTGAAGTGGCCTGCATGGCCGACAGCTACGGCGACACCGCCAAGGGCCAGACCGGCATGGAGAACTGCCTGCAGAAGGCCCCCGACGTCAACCTCGTCTACACGATCAACGAGCCCGCCGCGCTGGGCGCGTACAACGCGCTGAAGAAGGCTGGCAAGGACAAGAACGTGATCGTCGTGTCGGTCGATGGCGGCTGCGCGGGTGTGGCCAACGTCGGCAAGGGCATCATCGCGGCGACCAGCCAGCAATACCCGCTGAAGATGGCCGCCATGGGCGTCGAGGCCGGCGTGGAGTACGCCAAGACCGGGAAGAAGCCGAGCGGGTACACCGACACCGGCGTGACCCTGATCGCGGCCAAGGCGATGCCCGGTGTCGAGAGCGCGGACGTCAAGACCGGCACCCAGCTGTGCTGGGGCAAGAAGTAGGCTCGCTCTGATCGCCGCCGGCGCAGCCGGCCGCCCGTTCCACGCCGCCTGCCGCCGTCGACACGACGGCAGGTCTGGCCGCCGCATGCCCCTGACCGCGAGGCCCGTCGATGAACTCCTTGAAGGATCGCCTGCCCCCGCTCGGCCAGCTGGGGCCGTTCTTGGCCCTGCTGCTGGCCTGCGCCTTCTTCGCGACGACCACCGAGAACTTCTTCAGCGGCCAGAACCTGTCGCTGATCCTGCAGCAGGTGATGGTCGTCGGTGTCATCGCGATCGGCCAGACGCTGATCATCCTGACCGCCGGCATCGACCTGAGCTGCGGCATGGTCATGGCCCTGGGCAGCGTGGTGATGAGCAAGTTCGCCGTCGAGCTGGGCGTGCCGGCACCGCTGGCCATCCTGAGCGGCATCGCCGCCACGGCGCTGTTCGGCCTGGTCAACGGCCTGCTGGTCACCCGCATCAAGCTGCCGCCCTTCATCGTGACGCTGGGCACCTTCAACATCGCCTTCGCGGTCACCCAGCTGTACTCCGAGGCGCAGACCATCACCGAGCTGCCGCCCGCGCTGACCTGGCTGGGGCAGACCTTCTCGCTGGGCGACGCGCAGGTGGCCTACGGCACGATCCTGATGCTGCTGCTCTACGCCGGCACGTGGTTCTGGCTGCGCGAGACGGCTGCCGGCCGGCACGTGTACGCGGTGGGCAACAATCCCGAAGCCACGCGCCTGGTGGGCATTCCGACCGACCGCGTGCTGCTCGGCGTGTACGTCCTGGCCGGGGTCTTCTACGGGTTGGCTTCGCTGTTGTCGGTGGCGCGCACCGGCGTCGGCGACCCCAACGCCGGCCAGACCGAGAACCTGGACGCCATCACGGCCGTCGTGCTGGGCGGAACCAGCCTGTTCGGCGGTCGTGGCGTCGTGCTGGGCTCGCTGATCGGCGCGGTCGTCGTGGGTGTGCTGCGCAACGGCCTGACCCTGATGGGTGTCTCGTCCGTCTATCAGGTGCTGGTGACCGGCATCCTGGTGATCCTGGCCGTGACGGTCGATCAACTCTCGCGCCGCGGTGCGCGCTAGGGCCCAGGTGGCGACAACCGGAGCACGAACCGTGGCAACAGTCTCTCAACCGGTGATGCAGGCCAAGGGCCTGGTCAAGCGCTATGGCCAGGTCACTGCCCTCGACGGCGCCGACTTCGAGTTGCGCGCCGGCGAGATCCTGGCCGTCATCGGCGACAACGGCGCCGGCAAGTCCTCGTTGATCAAGTGCCTGTCCGGCGCCACGGTGCCGGATGCGGGCGAAATCCGCCTGGACGGACAGCCGGTGCAGTTCCGGTCGCCGATCGATGCCCGCCGCGCCGGCATCGAGACCGTCTACCAGGACTTGGCGGTGGCCCCGGCGATGACGATCGCGGAGAACCTGTTCCTGGGGCGCGAGCTGCGCCGCCCGGGATGGCTCGGCAGCGCCCTGCGGATGCTCGACAAGAAGCGCATGCTCGAGGAAAGCGTGGCCCGGATGCAGGACCTGAAGGTCGGCATCCGGTCGATGCTGCAGGCCGTCGAGACCCTGTCGGGCGGGCAGCGCCAGTGCGTCGCGGTGGCGCGCGCCGCGGCCTTCGCCCGCCACGTGGTCATCATGGACGAGCCGACCGCGGCGCTCGGCGTGAAGGAAGGCAACATGGTGCTGGAGCTGATCCGGCGCGTGCGCGACAAGGGCCTGCCCGTGGTGCTGATCTCGCACAACATGCCCCACGTCTTCGAGGTGGCCGACCGCATCCACGTCGCCCGGCTCGGCCGGCGTGCGGCGGTGCTCAACCCGAAGGCGATCAGCATGAGCGACACGGTGGCCGTGATGACCGGTGCGATGAAGCCCGAGGACCTGCCGGCCGGGTGTCTGGCATGAGTGGCCCTGCACGTCCCCTCGCCACGGCCCCGCGCGCCCGGCGGCGCGACACGCCGTGAGCGCGCGCGTCACCGACCCGGAGCGCTCGCGCCTGCCGACCCGCGGGTCCAGCCAGGGCGGCCTGCGCCAGTACAACGAGCGCGTGGTGCTGCAGGCCGTGCGCCTGCACGGCGCCCTGCCCGGTGCCGAGATCGCCCGCCTGACCGGCCTGACCGCGCAGACCATCTCGCTGATCACCAAGCGGCTGCTCGAGGATGGCCTGTTGCTCAAGGGCGCGCCCCAACGTGGCCGCGTCGGCCAACCGGCCGTGCCCTTGACCCTGAACCCCGACGGCGCCTATGCGATCGGCATCAAGATCGGCCGACGCAGCCTGGACATCCTGCTCGTCGACTTCATCGGCCGGCCACGCCACCGTTGGTCGCTCGACTACGAGTTTCCCGACCCTGGTCCCTTGCTCGCCGAGATCGATGCGCGCCTGGCCGAGATCGATCGCCTGCTCGGCCCTGGCGAACGGACTCGCGTCCAGGGCATCGGCATCGCCGCCCCGCTGTCGATGGGAGGCTGGCAACAGCTGCTCGGCATCGACCCGGCCTTGTCGGACCGCTGGCAGCGCATCGACTTGCGCGACGAGGTGGCCCGCCTGACCCGTCTGCCGGTGGAGCTGATCAAGGACACCGCCGCAGCCTGCGTCGCCGAGCTCGTGGCCGGCCGCGGCCGCAGCATCAAGACCTTCCTGTACGTCTTCGTCGACACCTTCATCGGTGGCGGGCTGGTCATCGACAGCCACCTGCACAGCGGGCTCAATGGCAACGCCGGGGCGGTGGGGTCGATGCCGATGTCACTGGCTGGCGCGCGCCAGTCCGGACCACCGGCGCAGCTGCTGAGCGTGGCGTCGCTGTTCAACCTGGAGGCCCTGTACCGCGAGGCCGGTGTCGACGCGTCGGCCTCGACCCGGCCGGAGGCGCTGACCGGCGCGCATGCCCCCGTCACCCGCCGCTGGCTGGCGCAGGCCGCTGCGGCCATCGCGCTGTCGATCAATGCGGCGGCCTGCCTGCTCGACCTGCACGGGGTCATCGTCGACGGCTCGTTCAGCCGCGAACTGCTGGCCGCCCTGCTGGCCGAGCTGGAAGTGGCCCTCGACCGCTACAACTGGGAAGGCGTGACGCGCCCCGTGCTGCTGCCTGGAACCATCGGCTCCGACGCACGCGCCATCGGCGGCGCACTGCTGCCGCTCTACGCCAACTTCGCCCCCGATCGCGACCTGTTCCTCAAGCTCGACGATTGAACCGGAACCGAAGTGCCTCCTCGGGTCCGCCTGCTCAGGGCAACGTCCTGGTCGACGGACCGTTCCAGCACCCGACGATGACTCGGCGGCCAGCCGAGGGGCCGACGGTCTCGCCGAGTCAGCCGCCCAGCAGCGAGGCGACTTTCTTCTTCGCGCGGATGTTGGGAGACGGCGAGCGGGCCGGTGCCGCTGCGCGCTCCTTGGCCTCCCACGCCGCAGGGCTCTCGGACGCCGTCGGCTCGTAGGGCCGGTCGAAGAAGGGATCGGACGGCGGCGCGCTCGCCCGCACGGGACGCGACGCTGCCCGCGGTGCCTCGGCCTCGTCTTCGGGGCGAGGACGTCGCGGTCGCCGCGGTCGGTCGTCGTCGATGTCGATGGGCTCGATCTCGAGCTTCTTCTTGATCAGCTTCTCGATGTCCGAGATGAGCCGGGCATCGTCGCGCGTGACCAGCGTGATGGCCAGGCCCGAGGCCCCGGCCCGTCCGGTGCGGCCGATGCGGTGCACGTAGTCTTCGGCGTTGAACGGCACGTCGAAGTTGAAGACGGCAGGCAGGTCGGCGATGTCCAGGCCACGCGCCGCGACGTCGGTGGCCACGAGCAACTCGACATCGCCGCGCTTGAACGCATCCAACGACTTCAGGCGTTCGTCCTGGGACTTGTCGCCGTGCAGTGCCGCGGT